>JABAOD010000235.1_pt2 | contig 15091 bp, 15 predicted proteins | sample 7062151 | NCBI WGS metagenome assembly JABAOD01 (sample SAMN14538626, study PRJNA623070) | marine sediment metagenome | biome: marine biome [ENVO:00000428]; feature: marine pelagic biome [ENVO:01000023]; material: deep marine sediment [ENVO:00002113] | place: India: Gulf of Khambhat ... | reverse complement strand
GTTAAGTTCCAAGAGACTTATGATTTTGCAGAGCGGATCGTAGAGGAGTGGGGGTTGAACCTTCACAGGACGACTGCACCGGCATGGGACAAGGCCATCTGGGAGAGGGACAAGGCCGCGTGCTGCTATCAATTGAAGGTGGAGCCGTTTAACAATCTCGTCTCTGAATTGGGCCTGGATGCGGTCTTCGTGGCGATAAGGAGGGACGAACATCCGGCCCGGGCCAGAGCCTCGTATGTCGATCGGATGGGTGGAGTAACCCACATAGAGCGGGTCGAATTCGATCACCAACGTGTACATCCACTCTTGGACTGGACGGAGACGGACGTCTGGGATTATATACAGGCCCACCGCTTGCCTTACCATCCTCTCTATGACAAGGGCTACCGTTCCATTGGATGCGAACCCTGCACGGAACCATCGCAGGAATCTGAACGGGGCGGGAGGGAACAGGATAAGGAGTTGGTGCTGGACAGACTGAGGAGGTTGGGATACTTTTGAAGGTAGGAACCCTCGCCAGATGGAAGGTGAAGTATCAGCGTGCGACGGGTTATATCGCTCTAGGGACCTTCATAATCGTCCTGTATGGGCTCATCCGTGAGCTACACCGCAGTCCATTCTTCCCCATCCAGCTCGAGTTCTGGATGTTCGTGCTTATATTCTTCGGCATAGCCTTTGCAGGCATCATTATCCTCGCTGATCTGGACTGGCGCTACGTATTCAAGAACGAACAGGCCCAGAATGTGCTGAAGAGCCCCCTCCTCTACACCATGATGTTCCAGAGCGCATGGCTTTTGGTCCACCATGACGGGAATACGGCGACCCTTGAGGAGAACCTGAAGGCTGTCTATCGGCACATTGGCGTCGAGGACGAGTTCGAAGGAATACTCAGAGAGCTAAAGAGATGAGAATCGCTCTGATAGGTGCAGGCCTTCTCCCGATACCCCCTAACGGCTACGGGGCCATTGAGAGGCACATTGCTGAGCTGGCGGCCAACCTCGCCGAGAGTCACTCCGTGCACGTCGTTAACAGGGTGTTTGGCTCTGAGTACAGATTCATCCCGTGGGCCCTCCGAGAGGTCGCGGACCTGCACGCCGACGTGATTCACACCCACACCTCTGCCGTTGGTGCCGCCTTTTCGGCCCTTCGGGAACCCGTGGTACACTCTTGTCACAATCCCGCCTGGACAGCGAGCAGCCTGGATCCCCTGAGTAGGTGGGGGCTGCTCTTGGACAAGCAGACAGCGAGGCTCGCCTCGGCGTTCATTACGACGGACCCTCGAACCTACCAACAGGTTCGAGCCCATGGATCCCGAAACCTTCATCTCATCCACGGAGCCATCGATGCCTCGAAGTGGAAGGTGAGCTCCTTGGACAGTGGGTACGCTCTCTCGGTGGGGAAGATCGAGCGGAAGAAGGGCTTCCACGACGTCGCGCCCGTGAACGGATTCACTTACATCGTGGCCGGCAAATCGATGGGAGACACGGAGTACGAAGAGCGGCTGCGTCACCTCGGAGTGGATCTGCGGCTGAACCCCACCAACGAGGAGATTCGGACCCTGCTGGAGCGAGCGTCGATTTACGTCCACCCCTCCCGCTTTGACGCCTTCAGCGTGGCCGTCTTGGAAGCCATGGCCTCCGGGCTGCCCATCGTCGCCTCGCCCGTGTGCAAGGACCAGGTCGTTCCAGACGTGAACGGCGTTCTTGTCCAGGACAGCGCCTATGCCAGCCATCTGAAGAGGTTGCTTCAGGGGGGCGAGCTACGAAACCTCGGCGATGCTTCACGGAGGCTAGTGGAAGAGCGATTTTCTTGGGAGGTTGCTATCGGGAGAATTGTCGAGGTCTACAGGAGCGTGATTCGATGAAGGGCAACATCTTGGTCACGGGGGCCACCGGCTTCACGGGAGCAAACTTGGTGGCGGGGCTAGTGAAGGATAAGGCCAACATCGTCACCATTCAAAGGGATTTTCCTCGGATTGACAGCCTTCAGGCCCTCGGGATTGCGGACCGGATTAGCTATGTCCACGGAGACATACTAAACTACGATCTGGTAGAGCGCGTGATCGCCGACTACGATGTAGACTACGTGTTTCACCTAGCAGCGCACACCATTGTGGCAAGGGCAAGGAATTCCCCTGTCTCTGTGTTCATGACCAACGCGATTGGGACGTTGCACGTTCTCGAGGCGTGCCGCAAGGTTGGCGTTGATGGGGTTCTTGTCACCTCTACGGACAAGGTGTATGGGGATCAAGCTTCACTTCCCACAAAGGAGGACGCGGAGCTCCTCGGGACCGGGCCTTACGAGGCCTCGAAGGTTGCTGCAGACGTCGCGGCCCGCTGCTATCGGGACGAATTTGGTGTTCCGCTGATAGTAACGAGAGCGGGGAACATCTACGGACCGGCGGACCTCAACAGTCGCATTGTCCCCAATACCGTTCGGCAGTGTCTTGAAGGGAAGCGACCCGTTATCTTCGAGGCGTCAAAGGACATGGAACGGGAGTACCTGTATGTGGACGATGCTGTGGGCGCCTATACCTGGCTTCTTGAGCGTGTGGCGTCGACTGACGACTACGTCTTCAATGTGGGAACGGGCGCTGTGAAGACGCAGGAAGAGGTGGTGCGGACCATCGCAGAACATTTCGGCCTGGAGCCCCTCTACACGCGGGAGACGAAGAAACACGTGGAAATATTCCGACAGGCCGTTGACTGGTCGCGTCTGAGAAAGCTCGGCTGGAACCCCGGATGGTCCTTCGACGATGGGATCCGGGAGACCATCTCTTGGTATTCCGACCACAAAGATACAATCTGGGAGGCGGGATAGAGCAGAGGAACGGATCATATGGGACCTCTTATATTCCCTGTTGCGTCCCCATGGCACAAGGAGGATAACGGCCTATGTGTCCAGCGGTGATCGGGGGTATCCTTTGAAAGTCCAGGTGGGCCTCATCTCGTTGGCAAGCCTCCTACTCATCGTCGCGGCCGCCAGCGCCTTACTGGGTAGGCAGTCCCCGGAGGCCTCTTACACCCCCATCGGCCTCGTTACTGCCGTTCTGGTGGCGCTAGCTGTAATTTTCGCCGGTATGCTGATTTACCTTTCGGTGAAGGGATGAGGATACTGCACCTGGTCCACCGCTACGCTCCCCACATCGGCGGGAGCGAGGAGGTGGTCCGCCAGATGAGCGAGCGTCTGGCGCGGCGCGGTTACGAGGTGGTGGTCCTCACCATGGGACCCCCCCGACTGCCGGAGGGCGGGGTGGAGATCCAGACCGTCCGGGGATTCTGGGACTACCGGCAGAAGCTGGACCGCCTCACGCGGGATGCAGAGGTCCTCATGGTCTACGGGCAGAAGGTCTGGGGTTCTGACTGGCTTCCTCTGGCGAAGATCCACTGCCCTGTGGTCTACTTCCCCGTTGGCTTCGACAGCTGGGATCGGAGCCTGCTCCATCAGCTCTACTACAGAACATGGCAGAGGAGCATATGCAGAAGAGCGGATGTCCTCGTGGCTCTCACGCGAAGCGAGGAGAAGTTCCTCAGATCGTGGCTCGATCACCGAAACCTGGTACGCATACCAAATGGTGTGGATTATGACCACTGGCAGAGACCGGTACAGGGCAGGGTGGAGGGGATTCGAAGGCCGTTTCTCTTCCACGCAGGCGGCTACTATGCCAATAAGCACGTCGACGCTCTCCTCACCATTGCAGCCCTACTCCGCGAGCGGGGGTCCAATGTAGGCCTAGTTACATGCGGACCAGACTTCAGACGATACCGCGAACGCATGCAGCATCTCGCAACGGAACTGGGGCTGGAGAGGTACTACAAAGCCCTCGGGGAGGTGTCTGCCTCAAACCTCAGGAGGCTCTATGATGGTTGCTCGGTGTATCTCTCAGCAAGTACCTTCGAGGGGTTCGGGTTGACCTTTCTGGAGTCCCTAGCCTGTGGCAAGCCGCTAGTGTGCAGACCGGTGGGAGTGGCGCCAGAACTCGCGGAGCAGACCGGGAGCGTGATCGTGGCCGAGGAGCTGGAGGACCTCGTCGCCGGAACTCAACACTTCCTCCAAGAGGGGCACGATCCAGAGGAAAGCAGGGCTGTTGCCAGGAGATATGATTGGGAGAGGGTTGTTGACAAGTTAGAAGAGGTGTACTTAGACCTGCTGTGAAGCGGCTTCTTCAGCCCAGACCCCATGGGCGATGGGTGGTCCGATGCTGGTGCGGGCCACTAGAGGTGGTCTGCGACCCCTAGCTTCCTGCCCCTGAGGCGGAAGGTCCTGATGGCGACGAGGGGCAGCAGAAGGACGGGGAGGCCGGCCCCCGCGAAGATCAGCACCGTGACCGCCGCCGGGAGCAACTGCGGCACCAGGGAGTTCAGGCCTCCGAAGGCGAGGAACAGGATGACGTAAGTGAGGGCGTACAGGAGGAGATAGCTGAGCGACGCCCTCGGAGAGGCGGTTGTGGGCGAAATGACGGGCGGCTCTACCCCCGGCGGAGAGCGAAGCAGGACGGCGCCTAGGTAGATGAGCCCTCCGTAGATGAGGAGGACGGGAATGAGGGGGAGGCCGAGGGGGAAGAGTTCTGGCCTGAGGAGGACCCCGTACCCTATGTACACACTGGCGAAGGACCCCAGGGCGAGCCATCGTCCCTTCCTCCCGAAGGTGAGCTGCTGAGGCCTCACGAAACCCCACCGCCGCGATCCCGCGAGGAAGGCCACCGAGAGCAGGATAATTACCAGGAGGGAGAGGAGGACCGATGTCAACATCACCTCGACGGATATGCCGAAGCCGTATCCCGTGATGGCGCCCAGGGTGGGGGTGACCCAGAGGATCATCCTCATGTTCCTCTTCTCGAAGGGCATGCTCCTTACAGGGGAGAAGAGTCCATCCATGAGCCTGAGCGGAATTAGGAAGCTCATGAAGGCGTGCCAGGTGAAACCGATCCAGAGGAGTTCCAGCCAGGCGACGCCCAAGGGCCCAGCCGCGGCAGGATTCCAGGGCGGGGACCAGTACACCTTCGTAATGAAGGTCTCGTACATCCCTGTCAAGCAGCCGAAGACGTAGAGAGCCTTGAAGCCACTCCGGCGATGGCGCACTATGAGGTCACCGAACAGGATGTAGTGTACGGCGTACACTGGCGTGACCAGTAGAAAGTTGGATGGGTTGTACAACACAGTGGGGCTGCTCCAGCTCAAGACCTCGGCGTGAAAGACCCCTATGACAGAGAATAGCAGGTACCAAAGGACCTTGATTTTCGTCTCAGGTGCAACGAGCCCCACGGAGCTGCTGCGTGCTTGAGGGCGCATAAAACTGTAGGAAAGAGTGTTTGGGGTCAAGGGTCAGGCTTCCGCAGGAATATGGGGCTGCCCTGAAATCTCAGGACGGGAGACGCGGCGCCATAGGAGGAGAAGGAGCAAGACGAAGGCCAGGCCCACGATGGACATCCCCTGGGTATTGTCAGGCCAGGAGACGTCTAGCTCCATGAAAGGGGCAAGGAAGATGAGGGGAGAGAGGCCGCCGGCTGCGAGGGCAAGGCGATGCCGTCCGTTCGCTCCCGACCAGGCATAACGACGAAGCCTGTCCCCGTAGAGGATGAGGACAAGCAGGGAGATGAGGATCAGCAGGGCGGGGTGCGGGATGAGCGCGGGGCCTACATACAGTCCGACAAACAGGAGGAGAGACCCTCCGAGTCCGAAGGCCCACCAGAAGGCCGGCCGTGGGAGCCTCTTGGTCCCCTTATGGCCAAGGTCTGCCGGCAGCCGACGAGCGAGCCAGATAAGGACGGCGACGGCGAAGAAGGTCGCGGCATAGAGAGAGGGCGGCGGGAAATAGGGTGTCAGGAAGAGGAATCCGAACACAACCACAAATCCAAAGGCGAAGGCTAAGGACCAGAAGGCCCTCCGACTGATCCAGGGCACTGCCTTACGTTCCGGATAGGCCAGCTCCACCAGCATGATGGGAATGGTGATGCTGAAGACCGCGTGGTAGAGGGTGAGGGAGAAAGCCCACACCCAGTTCACTCCGATCCAGCGACCGTAAACGCCGAGGATGCCCAGGTCCATCCACGCAGGGTCGAAGAAGCTCTTCACCATGAGTCCCTCCTCGATGATCCCATAGGCAGCACCCAGGAGCAGCAGGGTGGCCTTCCCCTTTCCCCACTTCAAGGTAATCTCCCGGATGATAACTGCGCCGCCTCCGTACAACCCCACTAGCAGTACGAAGGCTGGAGGCTGGAAGAACTCTGCTGGCGGAGCGGAGCTCGAGAGTAGCTCGCCTATCGCAGGTGAGAGAAGAAGTAGAGCCAGAGCCGGCAGTACGGCGCGCCTCATATCCTGACTGTTCGAAGCCCGCTATATTATTCTTGGCTCTCACGTCTCCATCCTGAAAACCAGGACCGCTGTCGTGGCGCGCAAGACCCGTTGAGCCTTCCATCGATGGTCGTCAGGTCAATATCAGAATCGATAACACAAGGAGCACTGCTATATAACCAGCGGCGCGACAAACGAAACGTATGGAGATTACAAAGGCCATTAATCGCCTGGGCCTCCCGACACTGCTTCTGGTAATAGCAGCTATCCTGGCCCTCGTGGCTATTTCTCAGCCACTCTACACAGTTGTGGAGGAGGATTTCACCAACGGTGAGACGGATGTCTTGAAGTTCCGAGGTACTCAGCTCAGAAAGGAGACGTACGAGAACGGTCGTCTGGTGGAGATAGAACTACAACCCTACGGAAGCCCCGCATTCAAGGAAGTGAACATGCGACCGGTCCTCCAGAGGGCGTTTGCCATCTTCATCGCCTCCGCTGTCCTCCTGCTAGTCTCGGCTTCCCTCCATCTCCTGCAGCAATGGAGACCTCGTCTGGGGCCCTTTGCTGCTCTCGTGCTACTCCTAGGCATTGCAGCGGGCCTTGGGGCCTCGATCTATCTGGCCCTGGGCCTAGTCGGCCCAATTCGCATTGATATAGATGAGGCGGCGGGCTTCTTCTGGGGGAGCGTTCCAGAGGGGGACGCCCCCTTGTCTTGGAGCCCGGGCGCTGTATGGTACTTGTCCATGGCCGCTAGCCTCGCCGCTGTAGCGTCCTTTGTCCTGATAGTCAGGGAGGAGGGCTTCTTCAGGCGACCCACTGCGAAGGCCTGAAGCCAGCTCACTCCACCGCATGCGACGTACTGGCTACGGGAGCCGGGACATCCCGCCGACATCCTCGGAAGTGGTTCCTAGAGAACCTGTCTCAGAGCCTCCGCAGGGGGCATTTTGGAGGCCCTGAGGGAGGGAGAGAGGGTCGCCAAAACGCTCGCAACGAAGGAGAAGATCAGAATGAAAAGGAGGCTGGGCCAGGGGATGATGAACTCGGCATCCCGGAAGATGTCCATGCTGGTGAAGAGGTTGTAGGCAAGGGCGATGCCCAGGACGAGCCCCAAGAGGATTCCGAGGACTGCGACAAAGGAGAGTTCCAGCAGGAACGTCTTCAGAATCATCTCCTTTCGGAATCCCAGGGCCCTCAGGGTCCCGATCATGGACTTCCGCTCGACGACATTTCTCACGGCCAGCACGCCCAACCCTGAGATGCCCACAGCCAGGCCCAGAGCCAGGAAGGCCTGAATGAGCTGCATGACGTTGAGGGTGACCTCCAGGCTCTCCTTCACCTCATCCATGATGACGACGGTTTGGAGGCCGTAGTCCACGAACTCCGCCTCCAGCGATTTGCTCACGGCGGCAGCATCTTCGCCCTCGGCCACCCTGAAGTAGAACAGGGTCGGCTGGCTTACCCCCGTGAACTGCTCTAGACGGTCCCCCGACATGAAGATGCCAGCTACGAACCTGGCATCGAGAATCCCGATCACGGTGACCTCCATCACCTCCCCGCGGGCGTTGGTAAGGGTGAGAAGGTCCCCCACATCTGCCCGGAAGTCGAATGTGGGCCCGAAGTCCACCGGTTGCACGTTCCGGTCAACGACGGCAAGGCTGGGGTCCGTCATGAGGGCGTTCCAGGCGTCCCTATCGTTCTCGTAACCGTCGGCCAGCCTGTGGAAGGTGAAGTTATTGCGATTGGCGAACTCCTGCGAGACCCCCACCAAAGGATAGGAGACGGAATCGAACCCGGGACCGTCGACCAACCCCTGGAACACGAGCAGGTCGTCGTGGAAGTCGATCCTCTCCGCAAGGCCTGCCTCCGTCAACCTCTGGTCGAAGTCTTCCAGTGAGGCGAAGGGGCTGCCGAACCCTATGACGTCGTAACCTCCGGACTCCATCCTGGCAAAGACATCGACGGTGGAGCCCGTAAGGGACATCACCATGCTCATGACGGTGATGGTGAACATGATCAGGGCGAACATCGCCAGGATGACGCCCGTGCGGAACCTCTTCGCCATGGGGTAGGCGATGGCGGCCTTCACCACGGGCAGGTTCTTCCCCTCCCTGGTGAGGCGAGGTCCGAGTTTGAGGAGGGTTTCGCTGTTGGCCATGACGATCAGGACGCCCCCCGCCACCAGAAGGACGCCAGCAATGATGAAGTTCTCAATGCTAGGCTCCACATCACCGATCAGTCGATAGGGGCTCAGAACCCAGGCGATGGCGAAGAGGCCTGCCAGTGTCAGCGGCACCCGCGGGCCGAGTCGACGGACGCCTATCTGGGCCAGCCCGAGGACTGCCAGGGGCGCACCGACGATGTAGAGCATCTCGCTCCTCTCCGCCAGGCTGTAGTACAGCCCGAACGCTCCGCCTCCAATGAGGATGGCTCCTGCGAGGATCTCCAGCACGCTGGCTCTCTTTGCGGGTGGCTCCGGGAGGTCCCTGATGGCCCGCACGATGTTNNATGAAGGTCAGCAGGAGTCCCAGGGAAAAGGCGGTCATCAGGCTCTCCAGCTCGTACACAATCCGGAGGTCCCTGGCAAAGAAGGTGAAGATTCGCCGAAAGGCCTCCATGATGACGGTGGCCACTCCGAGGCCGGCGAAGGCACCCAGGACGGAGGAGGCTAGCGCGTATAGGAATCCCTCGAAGATGAAGGCCTGGACCAGATGGTTTCGCCTCATGCCGAGGGCCCTGGCCATCCCCATCTCCGTCTTCCTCTCCTCCGCNNGTGAAGGCGCTCATGAGGGTGAAGAGCTGGCTCAGCTGGTCCATGAGCTTGTTGAAGGTGTCGATGCTGTCTCGCTTGATGGCCTCGATGGTGTAGGGGTGGCCGGGGGATAGGGCCGCCTGGAGGTTCGCCACGGCGTCGTCGGTAGCCTCGTGGCCGTCCTCCACACCTCCGACGTTAGAGATCAGGATGAGGTTTATGCTGCCCTCCAGGCCGAGGGAAGGCTGGAGGACTGGCAGCCGGACGAAGATGTTCTCGCCCGTGAGCCATCCGCCTCTCCCCTTGTCCTGCACCACGTCCCTAACCTGTACGTACAGAACCTCGCCGTTGACGAAGACCTGGAGCTCATCCCCTCTCTGGGCCTCCAGCTCACCAGCCAGGGCCTCGTTCACGTAGACCTCGTCGTCGTCCAGATCGCTCCCGTCCACCGCTGTCCCATCCACCAGGTAGAAGGAGCCCAGGTCCTGGGCGGGGTCGAAGGCTATGAGGGTAGATGATGGCTGGACCAACCCTGTATTGTTGTCTTTGGCCGACGCCGCGAGGTGTATCCTCGGCGCCAGGCCGTCCACGCTCTCCATGGTGGGGAGCTTGTCCCTCAGATCCTGGTATACGGAGAGGTCGAAGGGGGTCCGCCGTCCGTACTCGTCCGACAGGTAGAGGATCTCGTCCACGTGGTCCGTCCCCCGCAGGACGATGGCGACAACCGTTGCGTCGAAGCTGTCGTCGATGACGAGGGCGCCGGATATGATGGAGGTGGCGACGGTGAGGCCGGCGACGGCCAACGCCACCTGGGTCTTCCTACGGATGACGTTTCGAAAGCCGATGCGCAGCAGAATCCTCCTTCTCAGGCCGGCCACGAGAATCGTGAGGAAGGCGACGCCCGCTAGGATGAAGGAGACGGTGGCCAAGTTGAACTCCAACTCAGGCCTCCTGGAACTTCTCCTCCTCGATCTGCCCGCTGCTCATGGTCAGGATGCGGTCCGCGTTCTGCGTGGCGGAGGGGTCGTGGGTGACCATGACGAGGGTGAGGCCCCGGGACCTGTTCAGTTCCCTCAGCAAGGTGACCACCTCCTGGCTGGTCTCGCTGTCCAGGTTCCCCGTAGGCTCATCGGCGAAGACGACCTCTGGATCGTTAACAATCGCCCGGGCAATGGCGACGCGCTGCTGCTGCCCCCCTGACATCTCCATGGGCTTCCGGAAGGCTTCCTCCTCGAGGCCCACAGCTGCCAGGGACTCCAGGGCCTTCCGCCTGGCGTCCTTCGGGTTGACGCCCAGGATCAGCAGGGGGAGCTCCACGTTCTCCACCGCCGTGAGGACCGGGATGAGGTTGTAGGCCTGGAAGACGAAGCCCATCCTGGCTGCCCTGTAGTCGGTCCTCTCGTTGTCCTTCAGGTCGGAGAGGAGCACGCCGCGGATGTAGACCTCGCCACTGGTGACGTCGTCAATCCCCGACAGGCAGTTGAGAAGGGTGGTCTTCCCGCAGCCCGAGGGGCCCATGACCACCACCATCTGGCCCTTCCTGACCTGCAGGTCCATGCCCCGCAGGGCCTCCACCTTCACCTTGCCTGTATCGTACACCTTCGTGATGCCTACGGCCTTCAGCAGCGGCTTCTCGTCTCCGGGCGCCATCACAAGCTTCGACGTCTCTGCTGGGAGGGTGGGCCTGAGGAGCTCCGCCCGCCTCCTCTCCTCCAGCTCCTCCTTCAGGGCCGTGACCTGATGCAGCAGGAGGAAGATGCCCGCCAGTATCCACAGCAGGGTCGTTATCAGCAGCTCCTGCCCCGCTCCATCGTAGAAGAACTCCAGGTACTCCCAGCGAAGGTCGTACAGCTGGTCGAAGGTGGTGACGACGGCCGCCGCGATACCGAGGGCGGCAAGGAGTGCAGCGAAGGGCTTGTAGAACCTCATCTGGGTCACCGTAGGAGTTTACTTTGGAAACCATGTGTAATAAGTATAAAAGCTCTACAGTGTTCTTATCATCAACTTGTAACCGAGGGTAAAGTGGTTGCCATGAGAAGGCCTGACCTGGATGAGCGTTTCGCCGGATTCGCCCAGGAGTGCGTCCGCTTCGTGGAGGCGATGACGGAGGAGTTGGCGGAGGAGGTCGATCCCATTGAGGAGGCCCAGAGGAGCTCGAAGATCATCGGCGCCATCACAAAGAAGTGGACGGTGCCCATCATCTATCTCCTGTACAGGACGGGACGACTAGGGTTCTCTGAGCTAAGCAAACTCCTCATGGGCATCAGCTCCCGGACCCTCTCCCTTCGACTGAAGTCCCTGGAAGGCAGGGGGTGGATCATGAGGGAGGTCGTGAACGATAGGCCCCCCAGGGTGCTTTACTCTCTGACGAGCAGGGGCAGCCTGCTAGCTATGATGGCGGGACCCATGTACCTCTTCATAAGGCTCACCGAGGAGTAGCGCGGACCCTACCGGAGCTGCCCGTCGCCCTCCCAGACACAGATATGCCTACTGGACTGCCGCTCTCCTGTCGTAAATCTCCATAAAGAGGATGAGAAGGACCGCGATCCATACGGTCGCCGCGACGGGGGGAACCCAGTTGGGCAAGGCAAACAGGGTGCCGGCTCCCGCCAGGAGGCCCAGTAGCTGAAAACCCTCCGGGGCCACCAGGATGAAGAGGTACTGGTAGAGCGCGCTGGGGTTGACAAGGCCCAGGTATGAGGCGAAGACGTAGTACTCCCTCGATCCGATGGGGAACCCGAGGGCGATGGAGATCAGGGCCAGGATGATGCTCCACAGCAGGTTGAAGGCGAGCCAGACCACGATACCAAAGAGAATAGCCGTTCCGGCGGTCTTCGCCAAGGTCGAGAAAGACTGCATCAGCAGTATGTAGGCGGCCAGCAGGAAGAGGGAGAAGGCAACGAAGCCCAGGGTGACCGAGAAACTCGGCCAGGTCCCGGTCACGAGGGCAATGACGAGAACCCCGCTTAGGTCTACAACCGTGACAGGCAGGGCAATGGCGACGAAGACACCCAGGAACTTTCCCAATGCGATGGACCTCCAGGCCGCAGGCCTGTAGAGGAGGAGATCTGCGGAGCCCTGCACCTTCTCCTTGGAGATGCTGTCATAGGAGAGGGCGATGGCCACGAAGGGGAGCAACAGGGTTCCAAACGAGAAAGCGATCAAGAACAGGATGAAGTCCGGCCCCTGGGCGAAGGGGTTGAGAGGTCCCTGACCAGGGACGGTGAAGACGAGAACCTCGTGCCTCTCCTCCCCGTAGGCGAGGGTTACGTTGTTCCACCCTTCGCGGAGCTTGACGGACAAGTAACCCCTCGCATCGGGAGCCTCGGTCGGCTCCCCATCCAAGAATACAGCGACATCCTCGGCGACCACCCCACTGATGTCCATCGTGTGGATTACGAGGTCGTCTTGGAGGCCAGAACCGTCCAAATCGAACTGCTCCGTCTGATATGTGAGGTTCGAGTACTCTATCTCGGGCAGAAGAGTCACGCCGGAGGAGAAGGAGATGACTCCCAAGGCCGCCTGGACATCGTACGAGCCCTCAGCAACATCCGTGAATCGGCCGAAACCATCGCTGTCGGTTCTGGTCGTGCGGACCAACACCTTCGCTCCAGTGAGGGGATCATTCCTGTAGAGCTCTATCTCCAAGTCCCGATGGGCGACCCCCCAGGCATCGGATGCGAATACAACAATGCCCATGCGGTCCTCCGAGACCGTGGGGTGCACGAAGAGGACGAACTGCTCCCTGGTGGAGGGGACGGTCGAGAGGCCGGCGAAACCGTAGGAGACTCCCACAATGACCAGGGCCAGGATGGACAGCAGGATGGCCATCCTTATGCTGAGCAGGTTCGTCTTGAACTCCTTCTTGGAGACTACGTAGACAGGACGAAGGGGGTTCCGAGCCATTCCCTCATCCCCTTGTGAGGGCGACGAAGACGTCCTCTAGCCTGATCTCTTCCTTCCTGAGGGAGCTGACCTTGGCTCCGTGGGCCAGGAGCGTGGAGTTCACGTCTGCGGCGAGGTCGGTCCCCGCCTCCAGTCTGACGACAAGGCTGTCCCCGCTCACGGAGACCTCGCGGACTCCCACCAAGGCCCTCACCGCTTCCACAGCCTCTTCCGTGAGGCCGTCAACCTCCACCTGGATCATGTTCTCCCGGGAGGACGCGATCCGCTTCTGCAGAGTCCGCAGGTCGCTCACCTCTATCATCTTCCCCCGGTGAATGACGCCCACCGTCCTGCAGGTCATCTCGACCTCAGAGAGGAGGTGGGACGAGAGGAGGATGGTCTTCCCTTCGGAGTTGAAGCGCTTCATCAGCTCGCGGAAGAAGCGCATCCCCGCTGGATCGAGGCCTCCCGCTGGCTCGTCCAGGATGAGAATTGGCGGATCGTTCAAGAGGGCCTGTGCAACGGCAAGGCGCTGCCTCATGCCGTGGGAATAGGCCTTCAGCTTCGTACCGGCCGCGTCCTGCAAGCCCACTAGGGCCATCAGCTCCTTTGCCTGTCGATTCCTCTCCGCACCGGGAACACCGTAGAACTCTGCCCAGTAGAGGAGATGGTCTAGGCCTTTCATCGTCGGGTAGAATCCGGGGTTCTCGGGGGTATAGCCGATGACGTCCCGAATGGCGATGGGGTCGGTGCGGATGTCATGGCCGTCAATCCTCGCCGTTCCCTCCGTTGGCTGGAGCAGAGTGGCCAGGATGCGGATCGTGGTCGTCTTGCCAGCTCCGTTGGGGCCGAGGAAGCCGAAGAGATCCCCACGCTTGACAGTGAAGCTGATGCCGTCCAATGCCCTGGTCCCCTTGCGGCCGTTGTAGACCTTCACAAGGGAATCGATTTCAATCATCAGACGCTTGAACAAATGCCGGCTATTAAAACACCTCAATCATTAATCTCTATACCGCTGAGAAGTTTTCCTTACAGGTAGTGGGGTCAGCTGGGCGAGACCACTCTGTCGGGCTACGCTTTCGCTGTCTCCCTCCATGGAACTCCGGGATTATGCCGGCAACAAGGGGAAGCATGGAAACATCGGGGAGGTTCACCCTCTCGTTGTTATTCGCCGGCAGTTGCATTCGGTGGAAGCTTGGCCTGCTGAGTCCCTCGTTGGCGTTGGTGGCGTCGCTGCTTTCAGCGTCCATATAGGCTACGGGGAGGCTTCTCCCTGTTTCAGTGGAACTGTGTCTAAGAAGGGAGTCACACCTGGACCCTCAACCAGGAGAGCACTCTGCGGAGAGCGGGTCGTTCGAAGATTGTGGAAAAAGCCTTATCTTCAGATCGAGATTGACTCAATTGATGCGCCTAGTCTCGGCTCTGGTGATCTCTGCTCTGCTGATCGGCCTGGTGGTAGCAGTCGCCGTTGCATCACCCTACATGTCCTCCTATATCGGAACGAGTGCGGACATGCCAGGCAGCGCGGGGGACGGGGGTAATGGACCGAGCGCAGGGGACCAGTCAGAGTCAGGGGACGGAAGCGGCGGCTCTGATGGGGACGCTGCCGATACAACAATTGCGATCGAGGACGTCTGGGAGAGCACACACATATCCTTTGGGTACGATGAACTTACCTACTTGGTCGTTCAGAGCGAGGAGGAGTGGCTAGTCCTTTGGGGAAGGGCGTCTGGGTTTGACGGAGCGCCTCCGTCCGTGGACTTCAGGACTCACACTGTCATCGCTGCAATACTCGGCATGAAGCCCACCCTTGGATACGCGATCAGGATTGAGGGCGTTGTTCTTGATGAGAATGGGGATTACGTTGTGAGTGTTATCATCGTATCCCCAGGAGCGGACTGTCTAGTCGGGCAAGCCCTTACCTATCCGGTCCACATGGTGTCGATACCTAAGTCTGAAGGGCCCTTCCAGTTTGTCTTTGAGTTTGAGACCGTAGGTTGCGGTTAGGCGGCCTCCTCCTGGCGGCAGGGGTGTCAACACCCAGGCTACGCGAAGCGCCACGACGCCACATCCACTCAGACCTAGCCTTTGCCTCGTGAGGAGCGTGGGAAGAGGTCCGACGCCCTAGGTTCCGGGGCTGATTTCCTTACACATGGGTCGGCTT
>JABAOD010009738.1_pt2 | contig 15098 bp, 18 predicted proteins | sample 7062151 | NCBI WGS metagenome assembly JABAOD01 (sample SAMN14538626, study PRJNA623070) | marine sediment metagenome | biome: marine biome [ENVO:00000428]; feature: marine pelagic biome [ENVO:01000023]; material: deep marine sediment [ENVO:00002113] | place: India: Gulf of Khambhat ... | reverse complement strand
TGCTGAGCTACGATGCGCTGTTCGCCGCCAACGCGCTGGCCTTCCTGGCCTCGGCCCTGCTCGTGCTGTCGGTGCGCCTGCCGGCGCCCGCGCCGCACGAGCGCGCGCGCGGCGCCTGGCACAATATCGGATTCGGCGTCCGGGCCTATCTCGCGACGCCGCGGCTGCGCGGCCTGCTGGCGCTCTCGCTCGCGGTGGCCGCGGCCGGCGCCATGGTGATCGTCAACACCGTGGTCTACGTGCGCGACCGGCTGGGCGGCACCGACAGCGACACCGCGCTGGCCTTCGCCGCCGCCGGCGCGGGGTCGATGGCGGTCGCCCTCATGCTGCCGCGGCTGCTCGACCGCCTGCCCGACCGCCCGCTCATGCTGTCGGGCGGCCTCGTGCTGGCCGCCGGGCTGCTGCTGGGCCTGGCCGGGCCCGGCCTTGTCGCGCTGCTGGCGGTCTGGTTCGTGCTCGGCGCCGGCGCGTCGCTCGTCCAGACCCCGGCCGGGCGGCTGCTGCGGCGCTCGGCGCGCGCGGGCGACCGGCCCGCCGTCTACGCGGCCCAGTTCGCGCTGTCGCACGCCTGCTGGCTCATCGCCTACCCGCTCGCCGGCTGGCTCGGCGCGGCGTTCGGCCTGATGGCGGCCTTTGCCGTGCTCGCCGCGGTGACCGTGGCGGCGACCGCCGCCGCACTCGCCCTGTGGCCCGCCGACGACCCGGCCGAGCTGGCGCACGAGCACGCGGCGGTCGGCCACGAGCACCTGCACGTCCACGACGCGCACCACCAGCACGACCACGAGGGCTGGGAGGGCCCGGAGCCGCACCGCCACCCGCACCGGCACGCGCCGCTGCGGCACAGCCACGCCTACGTCATCGACCTGCACCATCCGGTCTGGCCGGGCCGGTAACACCTGCTCTTTCGCCGACACGGAACCGGAATCGACCCGCCGGGGCGCGGCGCGGCCAGCTTAATGCCGCGCGAACGACTTGACAGTTCCGGCAATGCGCTCAGATCAACGGTCTGACGCTTCGCGTCGGGACGGCTCGCACCTGTGCGGTCGCGCGTCGGATGGACTTCCCCGGGGATGGCCATTTCGTCGCCGATCGCGGGTGCAGTCGTCCTCCTTCAAGCCATCCCCCCTCAACCCGACATGCAGCCAGGAAAGGTGTTTCATGAGCGATCGCGACGCCCCTCTCATTGCCGAAAAAGAACCCGCCGCGGTCGACCTCAAGGCCGGCGAGACCTACTACTGGTGCCGCTGCGGACGGTCGAAATCGCAGCCGTTCTGCGACGGCTCGCACAAGGGCACCGGTCTCGCGCCGCTCGAGTTCACGCCCGACGAGGAGGGCGAGGCGTATCTTTGCCGGTGCAAGGCGACGGGCGATGCGCCCTACTGCGACGGCACGCACGAGAAACTCGGGGACGCCGAGAAGGGCGATCCGGTGCCAAAGATCGACCGCGACGGCGCGCCCCGGGCCGAGCCGACACCCGAGGAGCCGACAGTGGCGCGGATCCACGAGCTGGCGCGCGACGGCCTGGCCAAGCTCGGCCGGCACGGAACGATGGGGGCGATGGGCGTGCCGCGCAAGGACCTGCCGCACTGGGACGACATCCAGATCGTGGTGGCGCAGCTCGCCCGCAAGCCGCTGCTGGAGGATGCGGCGGTCGGCACCGGGCTGACGATCGGGCCGCGCGCAAAGAAACCGCTGACGCTCAAGATCCCGCTGTTCGTCTCCGACATGAGCTTCGGCGCCCTCTCCGAGGAGGCCAAGGTCGCCCTGGCCCGGGGCGCCGAGCTGGCGGGCACCGGCATCTGCTCGGGCGAGGGCGGCATGCTGCCCGAGGAGCAGGCGGCCAACAGCCGCTACTTCTACGAGCTGGCCTCGGCGAAATTCGGCTGGAAGCCTGAGCTGGTCGAGAAGGTGCAGGCCTTCCACTTCAAGGGCGGCCAGGGGGCGAAGACCGGCACCGGCGGCCACCTGCCGGGCAGCAAGGTGACCGACAAGATCGCCTCGGTGCGCGGGCTCGAACCCGGACAGGACGCGGTTTCGCCGCCGACATTCACCGACCTGCACACGGTCGAGGATTTCCGACGCGTGGCCGACGAGGTGCGCGAGCGCTCCGGCGGCATCCCCGTCGGGTTCAAGCTCTCGGCGCAGCACATCGAGGACGACATCGACTTCGCGCTGGCGGCGGGGGCCGACTACATCATCCTCGACGGCCGCGGCGGCGGCACCGGGGCGGCGCCGCTGCTGTTCCGCGACCATATCAGCGTGCCGACGATCCCCGCCCTGGCGCGGGCCCGACGGCATCTCGACGCCCGGGCCGGCCGCGACGTCACCCTGATCATCACCGGCGGCCTGCGCATGCCCGCGGATTTCGTCAAGGCGATGGCGCTCGGCGCCGACGGCGTCGCCCTGGCGAACTCCGCCATCCAGGCGGTCGGCTGCGTCGCCGCACGCATCTGCAACACCAACAACTGCCCCTCCGGCGTCGCCACGCAGAAGCCCGAGCTGCGCGCCCGCCTCGACGTCGATGAAGGGGCACGCCGGCTGGCGAACTTCCTCGAGGCGTCGGTGCATATGATGCAGGTGATGGCGCGCGCCTGCGGCCACGACCACCTGTCGAATTTCACCATTGCGGACCTCACGACCTGGAAGCGCGAGATGGCCGAACTGTCCGGCATCGCCTTCGGCGGCCGGGGCGCGGGGCCGGCGGCCGACTGACCGGCCGGATGGCGCCGGGCCGTCCCTCGTCGCCACTTGACCGTCCAGCGGGTGGAAGCGGTATCGCTTGTTGTCGTCGATGCGATTGCGGGAGGTGGACATGCCGGGCAGGGGCGCGGCGCTGGGGGCGATTCTCGCAGGTGTGGCGATCTTCGGCATTCACTGGCCGCTGGAGAGCGAGGCGCTGAACGGCCTTGCGCTGTTCCTCGCGCTGACCGCCTGCACCTATCCCGGGGCGCTGCTGGCGCAGAGCACCGGGCGCGCCGTCGCCGCCGCCGAGCTCGCCCTCGCCGCCGCGGTGTTCGCGACGGCGTGGCTCGGCATCGCGCACGATCCGCTGTGGCTCGCCGCCGGGTATCTCGCGCACGGGATCTGGGACTGGGGCCATCACATCGGCCGCATCCCGACCCGCACCGCCGGCTGGTTCCCGCCGGCCTGCGCGGTGTTCGATTTGATCGTCGCCGTCTATGCGGCGTGGCTGGCCGTGGCGTCCTAGGGCGCCGGGGCGCAGCACGGACCGCCCCGCGCCGCCCGCCTGCGCCGCCCCTAGCGTCTGGCGTCGCGCAGGACCGCCAGCAGCTCGTCCGTCACCTTGCCGTCGACCGGCAGGTTCCGGCTGCGCTGGAACGCCCGGATCGCGCCGGCGATGTTGGCCGTCATCGTGCGGTCCACGACGCCGGGCTCGTACCCCAGCTCGGCCAGCAGGCGCAGCGCCTCATGGGTCTTCACCCGCTCCGCCAGCGGCGGCAGCTGCAACGCCTTTGACGGCTCGGCGGCGATCGCGCCGGCGCCGCCGGCCAGCATCAGCACGGCCGCGGCGGACGTGAATACAAGCCGGATTCTTGGTGAAAGGGTCATGGTCTCCTCCGTAGCCTGGCCACAGGAACGATGACCGCACGGAAGGCTCTCACAGGGAGGGGCGAAAGTCCAGTTACGGCGGCTCGCGGGTGTCGGCCGGAGCGCGCATAACCGCCGATCGGATCTCCGGATGCGCCCCGGTGAAATTCGGTTAGACTGGCGCCGGCATGGACGGGCCGGGATGCCAATGGGGGACCGCGATGACCAAGTCCGGGCAGAAGCAGCCAGACAGCGCACCGCACTGCGCGCCGCCGGATTCGGAGCTGCGGGCACCGGCGCGGCCGATGGCGGCGCAGAGCTGCGACTGCCACGCCCATGTCTGCGGTCCGGAGGCCCGATTCCCGTATGCCGCGGAGCGCATCTACACGCCGCCGGACGCGCTGCCGGACACGTATCTGGCTCTGCTGCGCACGCTCGGCGTCACGCGCGCCGTGCTGGTGCAGCCCAGCGTCTACGGCACCGACAATGCGGCGATGCTGGCCGGCATGCGGACGCTGCAAGCGGCTGGATTGACCAGCCGCGGCGTCGCCGTCGTCGACGCGGGCGTCGGCGAGGCCGAGCTCGACGCCCTGCACGCGGCCGGGGTGCGCGGCCTGCGCTTCAACCTCGTCGACCTCGCCGACCCCCGTGTGGGCCCGCCGCTGGCGGCGATCCGGCAACTCTGCGAGCGCATCGCGCCGCGCTTCTGGCACGCCGAGTTCCTGATCCATGTCGACGATTATCCCGATTTCGAGGCACGGTTCGGCGATTTCCCGACCGACATCGTCGTCGGCCACATGGGCTATCTGCGGCCCGGCCGCGACGCGGACGACAAGGGCTTTCGCGGCATGCTGCGGCTGGCCGAAGCGGGGCGCTGCTGGGTCAAGCTGACGGCGCCCTACCGCATCTCCGCCGGCGACCTGCCCTATCCGGAAGCCGCCGCCTTCGCCCGCGCCATCGTCGCGGCGGCGCCGCACCGCGCCGTCTGGGGCACCGACTGGCCGCACGTCATGGTAAAAAAGGCGATGCCCAACGATGCCGATCTCTGCGATCTGCTGCCCGGCTGGGTGCCGGACGCGGCGCTGCGCCGCCGCATCCTCGTCGACAATGCGGCCGAACTCTATGGCTTCTAGCGAAAGGGCCGGACCATGCTGTTCTCGATCCTGATCTTCGACGTGCCGGATTCGGCATCGCTGCGCGACGAATGGCGGCAGCGCCACCTTGATTACGTAAAGGCGTTCGACGACCAGACTCTGTTCGCCGGCCCATTCACGACCGATGACGAGTCGGCCGATCTCGGCAGCCTGCGGCTGGTCGATTTCGAAGACCGCGCGGCGGCGGAACGCAACGTCGCCGAAGAGCCCTACGTGATCGGCGGCGTGCAGAAACGCTGGATGATCCACCGCTGGCGCGCCTCGACCCCGCACAGCTGGCGCGACTGCCCGCGCCAGCACGGCAACATCCAGGCCATGTTCCACGGGCTCGACGGGCCGGGCGGCCCCAAGGTGCGCGCCGAGCTGCAGGACGCGCACGAGGCATACTGGGAGGCGCACGCCGGGTCTGTCCTGGTGCGCGGTCCGCTGATCACCGACGACGGCGAATCCGCCATCGGCAGCGTCATCCTGCTGGATGTCCCCGACATGGCGGCGGCACGGGAGCTGATGGACGCGGAGCCGTTCCACAAGGCGCGGTGCTATCAGGACGTCACCTTCCACCGCTGGCGCTTCGGCCGCGTCTTCGACCGGTACAAGGTGTGACGACACGAGCCCGCCGCGCGCTAGCCTGTGCTCGCAGTCCCTTGCCCGGCCGCGCGCACGAGACCGTACTGCACGCGCATGAGCGACAGCCGCCGGTAAAAGTTGAGCAGGTCGCGCGCCGGGGAGACCATCCGTTCGTAGCCGGACAAGAAGGCAACGATGGTGCCGACTTCCATCTCGCCACGGATCACCAACCAGCCGCCGACCATCAGCACGCTCAAAGGGCCGAGATGTCCAAACAGATTGTTGAGGAACTTCATCGCATGCTTGAGGATCGCGATGCGAAGCCGCAGCCGGTAGATCCGCTCGATGAGGTGATCAGGGTCCGCGCCGGCATCGTCATCGGTATGTTCGTTGTTCAACAGGGACTCGCCGAGCTCGCGCACGGTCGTGGTCTTGCGTTGCGACAATCGGTTGAGGAGCGGCTGCATCACCGCGACCACGATCATCGACGGTACGAAGAACCCCAAAGCGACGGCCGCGACGACAGGTTCGACGAGCAACATGTAGCCGGCCACGCTGACGATGATGCCCGCTTGCAGCAGCGGAAAGGCGATACTTTCGCCGACGAACCCGCCGACCCTCTCCGCCTCCGCCGAAATGATGGACTGCCGCGTGCCATCGTTGGCGTCGGCTCCGAATGAATCGGCATGGGCGATACGCACGCGCAGGAGGCGCGTCACCCCCTCGGCGATGCGTTCCTGGTAGACGTTGCGCAGGTATTTCAGGCCACCGTGGACGAGCACGACCGCCAGGTAAAGTCCGCCCAGCAGACCGATCAGCCGCAGCTCGCCACCGGCGATCGCGTCGTCAACGATGCGCCGCTGAAGCTCGAGCGGCACCAGCGTAAGCGGGAAAAGCAGGACCGTGAGTGCGCACAGCCAGGCCTGCTGCCTGCCACTCACCTTGCCGACATAGTCGTAGAGCCGTTGCGGCATCCGGGGCAGCGGCCGATCGCGCACCGGCGGGAGCGCCAGGCAGTAAAGGTGGGAAAGCAGGGTATTGTCGGTCATCGCTGTCTCCAGGAGGCATGGCGGGGGAATGCGGTCGCGAACTCACTGTAGGCGAAACCGCGGGTCTTCGTCGCCGCCGCCTCCCGACAATGTGAGTTGGGGCGGGGCGCGCGGCGCGGCATGATAGACGGGTCCGTCACCCGCCCGGCCGCAAGGAGGTCCGCCATGGCCCAGCACTTCGATCCCGAGGGCAGGCGCCTGCCGATCAAGCTCGATTCGACCTCGAACGGCGAGTTCGCGCCGGTGCCGCTGGATGCCGTCAGCCACACCGCCAACCGCCTTGCGCAGGAAGGGGCGTCCGAGAACGCGCGCCGGCGCGGCGTCGACCGGCGCTCGTTCATGGTCTCGGCCTGCGGCGCGGCGTCGACTTTGCTCGCCTTCAACGCGGCCAACGCGGCGGCGGGACGCACCGGCGGCTTCTTCGAGCTCGACCAGGTCGCGGCGGTCGACCCGGACGCGGCGCTGGAGTCCTTAAGCAGCCGCGAGTTCGTGTTCGACGTGCAGGGCCACTTCGTCGGCCAGCACGGGCTCGGGCGCACCGGCCTCGGCGGCGCCGAGCAGTTCCTCAAGGACATCTTCCTCGATTCCGACACCGACATGATGGTGCTGTCCTTCATCCCGTCGCGGCGCGAGACGGAGCTGCTGACCATCCAGGAGGCGGACGAGGTGCGGCGCATCGTCGAGACCATGGAGGGCACCCACCGCCTGCTGCTGCACGGCCGCGCCAACCCGAACCAGGCGGGCGACCTCGAGGGCATGGACGAGCTCGCCGAGGAGTGGGGGGTGGTGGCCTGGAAGTGCTACACCCAGTGGGGCCCGGACGGGCGCGGCTTCTTCCTTCACGACGACACCGGGCTCCAGCTGATCGAGCGGGCGCGCAGGCTCGGCGTGAAGAACATCTGCATCCACAAGGGCCTGCCGTTCGGCCGCCGCTCCTACGAGCACAGCATCGCCAGCGACATCGGCATCGTCGCGCGGCAGTTCCCGGACGTGAACTTTCTCGTCTACCATTCCGGCTTCATCGCGGGGCAGGCCGAGGGGCCGTACGATGCGGACCGCGGCGAGGGGGTCGACGCGCTGATCCGCTCGGTCGAGGACAACGGCATCGGGCGCAACGCCAACGTCTATGCGGAGCTCGGCAGCACCTGGCGCTACGCCATGCGCGACCCGGACACGGCGGCGCACATCGTCGGCAAGCTGGTGAAACACATCGGCGAGCGCAACGTGCTCTACGGCTCCGACTGCATCTGGTACGGCTCGCCGCAGGACCAGATCCAGGCCTTCCGGACGTTCCAGATCTCCGACGAATTCCAGGAGAAATACGGCTATCCCCGGATGACGCCGGACCTGCGGGCCCGGATCTTCGGGCTCAACGCGACCAGGCCGTACGGCATCGACGCCGGCGAGGTGCTGAAGCGCGCGCGTGGCGATGCGGTCGAGCGCCGCCGGGCGGAATACCGCGAGCGCCCGGACCCGCATTTCCTCACCTTCGGCCCGAAGACCCGCCGCGCGTTCCTCGCCAACCTGAAGGCCCGCGGCGGCTCGCCGGTGTAGCGCGAGTCATTCCGTCTTTGCGAGAGAAGCGAAGCAATCCAGTCCGCCGCTGCGTCCGGATTGCCTCGGTGTGCCCTTCGGCAGTTCCGGGCACAGACCATCAATCCCGGCTCCGTCGGTCGGCTCGCCCCCTCCCCACCCCCCCGCGGAAGGATTGGGCGCACATGCAAGCGCCGGCGCGAGGGAGAGGGGCTCTGTCGGCGCATGCGGCACGAACGGGCCCCTCTCCCTTGCGCCGATGGGTGCAAGGACGCCATGGACATGCCATGGGGGGAGGGGTTGGGGAGGGGGATGACCCGCGGCAATTCGTTTCACGCAAAGGCCCCCCGGATGAGGAGCGCGGACCTGTGTGTGCGGCGCACTGAACGCTCGGGTCTCGGAGGGCAATACCGCGTGGGCGCAACCAAGAACCGGGGCCCTCTTGCCGAATGTCGTCCTAGCCCGCGAATTCCGCCGTGGCCCGGATCTCGCCGACCGTCTCGCCGTTGCGGTTGGTGACCGGGGCCGTGATCCAGTCGGCCAGCTCGGCTTCCATCTCCTCGCTCAGCACGCCGACATGCCGCAGCACGGCGGACATCATCACCTCGGCGGCCCGCTTGGCGCCGTCGTCGCATTTCAGCGCCGCGCCCAGGCCGTATTCCGGGAAGGCCGCGCAGAACACTCCCTCGGCCCCGGTCTTGACCAGGGCGGCGCCGCCCGTGACCCGCATCACGTCGGTGCAGTAGCGGCCGCTGCCCGCGACCATGAACGGCTGCGCCGCCATGGCGCCGGCGATGCGGCGGCAGGCGTCGGCCCGCGCCGCCGGGAGCGCGTCCGGGGCGCCGAACCGCGCCATCCCGTAAGCCAGGTTCTCCAGCGGAATGGCGATGGTCGGGATGGCGCAGCCGTCGATGCCGCGCGGCGCATCGGACAGGTCGAGGCCGCACATCGCCTCCAGCGTGCCGAGGATGCGCTGCTGCACCGGGTGCTCGATGCGCACATAGCCCTTCGTTGCTTCGCCCTTGTGCACGGCGGTGGTCAGGAACCCGGCATGCTTGCCCGAGCAGTTGTTGTGCAGCGCCGTCGGCATGACCCCCGCCTTGGCCAGGGCACGGGCGGTGTCCTCATGGTTCGGCCATTGCGGCCCGCACTCGAGGTCTTCGACGCCGAGCCCGATGGCATGCAGCCACCGCGTCGCGGTCTCGGCGTGCCGCGTCTCGCCGTTGTGCGAGGCGCAGGCCAGCGCGATCTCGTCATCGCCCAGACCGAACGACTCGGCCGCGCCGGTCTCGACCAGCGGGATCGCCTGCAGCGGCTTGACGGCGGAGCGCGGATAGACCGGCCGCGTCGCATCGCCCCAGCGCGCCACCACGGTGCCGCGCGCATCGACGATGACGGCGCTGCCGCGATGCCGCGACTCGACGGCCGCGCCGCGCGTCACCTCGACAAGGACCGGATTGGCGCCGGCCGGCGCGATGTCCGCCCGCGCGGCCGGCTTGATTTCGTTGGGCATGGCCCGCGCCCTCCCCGCAACCGTTTGAAACAGCTTGCCTGTTCCGGGCCGGGCGTGCAAGGTTCCGCGCCATGGCCCAGGGACGAGGATATTTCGGGATCGGTGTCGAGGGGATTTCCAAGCCGATGAACGCCGGGAACCTGTTCCGCTCCGCCCACGCGTTCGGCGCCGATTTCGTGTTCGCGATCGCGCCGGCGGTCGATCTGCGAGCGATCAACCGCGCCGACACCTCGCAGACCGCAAAGCACCTGCCGTTCTACGAATACACCTCGGTCGAGGAGATGGCGCTGCCGCGGAACTGCCGGCTGGTCGGCGTCGAGCTTCTCGACGAGGCCGCCGACCTGCCCAGCTTCACGCATCCGGAGCGCGCCGCCTACGTGCTGGGGCCGGAGCGCGGCTCGCTGTCGCCGGCGCTGCTGCAGCGCTGCGCGTTCACGGTAAGGATTCCGACACGGTTCTGTGTCAACATCGGCGTCGCCGGCGCCATCCTGATGTACGACCGGATGCTCACCCGGCGCCGGTTCGCGCCGCGGCCGGTGCGCGCCGGCGGGCCGACCGAATCGCTGCCGGACCATGCGCACGGCCGCCCGGTCCTGCGTCGCGGGCGCAGCAGGACCTGATCTATGCCATTATCACGCCATGTTTCTGGATATAACGGGATGTCATGACACGGATACGCGGAATACGAACCGTCACCTGCGCCCTTGCGGCGTTCGGCCTTTTCGGCCTGCCGGCCCTGGCCCAGGAGGGGCTGGAGGATCTGGGCACCTTCAAGGACTGGCAGGCGCGCAGCTATAAGGAAGGCGGCAAGCTGGTCTGCACCATGTTCTCGGTGCCCCAGTCCTCGGAGGGCGACTACACCCAGCGCGGCGAGGTCTACACGTTCGTGACCCACCGCCCGGCGCACAACCGGGTCGACGAGGTCAGCATCAATATCGGCTACACCTTCAAGAAGGGCGCGCCGGTCAACGTGGTGATCTCGGGCACGACGCACGAGCTGTTCTCCGACCGCAGCACGGCCTGGACGCGCGATTCCAAGTCCGACCGGGCGCTGGTGCGGGCCATGCGCGCCGGGGCGGAGATGATCGTGCAGGGCATATCGAGCCGCGGCACGCGGACCACGGATACCTTCTCGCTGTCCGGCTTCACCGCCGCGCACAACGCCATCAACAACGCCTGCAAGGTGCGGTAGGGCGGCGCTTTCCCGGGTTCGTGTCGGCGCCAATGGCGCGACCACATACGTCGAGACGCGGCTTTGCCGCTCCTCAGCATGAGGATCCAATGCCTGTGCCCTCATCCTGAGGAGGGCCGAAGGCCCGTCTCGAGGGATGAGGTCCTCGGTGCCGGTGCCGGATAGGTCTTGGCCGATCCGAGGGCGGTGTGCGAGTGGCTTATTTCCCCGTCTCGGCGCCGAACTCGGCCTCCAGCTCCTCCTCCATGCGCTGCAGGTCGTCGGGCACCGGCATGCCGGTGGCGCGGATCTGCTGCAGCAGGGTCTGCAGCCGGAGCCAGATCTCGTGCCGGTCGCCGAGATCGCCCTCCATCTCGTCGATCAGCATCGAGATGGCGGCTTCCAGTTCGTCGTCGCTCAACGCCATGGTCGGTCCCCGCTGCCAGATTGACGTCTCCGGAGAGCAGTGTGCACGGCCCGGCGCCGCCGCGCAAGCGGCGAGAGCGCAATGCCGCGCGGGCCGAATCCCTTTGCCTGGAGACCCCGGCCGCCCTATATCAGCGCCATGACCGACTCGGCGCCCAAGCTGAACGATTTCCTGCCCGGCGGGCCCATGGCCGCGCCGGCGGCGGGGTCGCGCACCGAGCTCGTCGGGCTGACGCGCGCCGAGCTGGTCCGCGAAATGGAGAGGCTGGGCGAGAAGCGCTTCCGCGCCGACCAGATCTTCAACTGGATCTATTTCCGCGGCGTCACCGACTTCGCGGCGATGACCGACATCTCCAAGGCGCTGCGCGCGAGACTGGCCGAGACCTGCAGCATCGGCCGGCCGCACGTCGTCACGGCGCAGGTCTCGCAGGACGGCACCCGCAAATGGCTGCTGCGCCTGGCCGACGGCAACGAGGTCGAGACCGTCTTCATCCCCGAGGAGGAGCGCGGCACGCTGTGCGTCTCGAGCCAGGTCGGCTGCACGCTGACCTGCTCGTTCTGCCACACCGGCACCCAGGCCTGGGTGCGCAACCTCACGGCGGGCGAGATCGCCGGCCAGGTGATGATGGCGCGCGACGCGCTGGGCGAATGGCCGACGCCGAGCGACGACCGCCAGATCACCAACGTCGTGTTCATGGGCATGGGCGAGCCGCTGTTCAACTACGATCATGTCAAGGCGGCGGTCGACCTGATCAAGGACGAGAAGGGGCTGAACTTCTCGCGCCGGCGCGTCACCCTGTCGACCTCCGGCATCGTGCCGGAGATCCGCCGCGCCGGGGCCGAGATGCGGGTCATGCTGGCGATCTCGCTGCACGCGGTGCGCGACGCGCTGCGCGACGAGCTGGTGCCGGTCAACAGGCGCTGGCCGCTCGCCGCGCTGCTGGCCGCGTGCCGCGACTACCCGTCGCTGTCGAACGCGCGCCGCATCACCTTCGAATACGTCATGCTGAAGGGCGTCAACGATTCGGACGCCGACGCGCGCGAGCTGCTGCGCCTCTTGGAAGGCATCCCGTCGAAGATCAACCTCATCCCCTTCAACCCGTGGCCGGGCAGCCGCTACGAGACGTCCGCGCCCGAGCGCGTGCAGCGCTTCGGCGAGATCATCCGCAGCGCCGGCATCATGGCCACCGTCCGCACCCCGCGCGGCCAGGACATCGCCGCCGCCTGCGGCCAGCTGAAATCGGAGAGCGTGCGCATCCCCGGCTGGAAGCGCCGCGGCGAGACGAAAGAGGACCACGCGCGGGCGTGAGGGCCGGTTTCCCGGCCCCCGTTCCCGGCTACGCTCCGCAGCAGGCCGCCTCCGGCTGCTGTTCGGTCGCCGTCTCCAGGGCGTCGATCCGCTTGTCCACATGGGACGCGCCCTTCCCCTTGATGAAGCGGGCGAGCTTGGCGATCTCGACGATCTCCTCGGTCGAGACGCCCACATTACCGGCGGCAGCGATGTTCTGCTCCAGGGTGGATGTGCAGTTGACCGCGAAGGCCGCGCCGAGGCCGGTCAGCACCGCCTGGCGGTCCGCGTCGACCCGCGCCGGCAGCGCCGACACCTCGCTGCCGAGATGCGCCAGACCATAGGCGTACATGACGCCGTTGGCGGCCGCGCGCACGGCCGCGGCCTGATCGACGGCCTCGCGGACCGCCAACGTCTCCGCCCCCGCTTCGCGCACCGCCTTCATGTGGAAATCCGTGCAGGGCTTGCATCCCGCCGCGATCGAGATTCCAACGGCGGCCAGTTCCTTTTCCAGTTGCGTGATCGACATGATTCGCTCCATCTGCTGTGATGCGGACGCGACGATCGCATCCGTTCATCTGCTTTGACGATGGCGGGCAGCGAATCGTTACAGACGGCCGGCTATGGATCCCGTCGACGGGGCTCGCAGGGAATGCGGTCGTCGAAGGACAGGATGCAACGCGCCTCGAGAAGCCTGCGCAGGGCGCTGCGCCCGCGGTGCACCAGCACGCGCGCGTTGCCCTCGGATACGCCGAGATGGCGCGCGATCTGCGCGTGGTCGAGGCCGCCGATGTCGTGCAGGGCCACGGCCTCGCGCTGCGTCGCCGGCAGCTGCAGCACGTAGCGGCCGATGCAGGTGGCCATCTCCTTCTGCATGGCGGCGAGTTCCGCGCCGAGATCGGCGGATGGCAGGCCCTCCGCGGCCTTCAGGTCGGAAACGATGCCGCGCCGCGCCGCCGCACGGAAATGATCCCGCGCCAGGTTCAGCGCGATGGCGAACAACCAGGTCTTCACCGAAGCCTCGCCGCGATAGCGGGCGCGGGTCCTTTCCGCTTTCAGGAACGTCTCCTGCGTCAGGTCGTCGGCCAGCGCCGGATCGCCCAGCACGGAGACGAGAAAGCGCCGAACCGCGTCGCGATGAGCGGTGCGGTCGTCAGCATCGATCTTGGTCGTGCCGGCGCGCGTGACCATCGGGGCAACCGCCGTGTGGGGCGGCATCATGCCGCGTAAGGATCGCATTATGGACCGAAACCCGACGGCCGCCAACCGCGACGCATGGTGCCGCGGCGTCCATGCCGGCAATCCCCGAGACCACAATCGGCCGACGCGCGGTCCGTATGCCGACAACCCAATGGGGCCGGGTGCGGGCGCGGGATCGCCGCGGCAGGGCGAGGCAGGGTCGCGCGGACGTGACGGGTGGCGACGGTCGAGGTAGCATGACGTCTCGTCCAACGGACTGGGAAGACACAGTGAGCGGACTCATCACCATCGTCATCGCCTCGGCGGTGCTGTTCCTGTATCCGGCGTGGCGCATCTTCGGCCGCGCCGGGTTTTCGCCGGCGGTGGCGCTGACCGTGCTGATCCCCTTCGCCGGCCCGCTGATCGCCATGGCGATCCTGGCCTTCGCCGAGTGGCCGGCGACGACCCGCCGGATGGAGGATCCCCGGTGAGCCTCATGTCCGTCCTGCTGATGGCGGCCGCCGTCGGCATGGCCGCGCGCATCGCGCAGAAGGCCGGCTTTTCCGGCTGGTGGGGCCTTACCCAGCTGGTCCCGCTGGTCGGCCTCGTCATGATCTGGGTCCTCGCCTTCGTCGACTGGCGCAGCCTGCCGCCACCGCACGACCGCGAGGACAAGAAACTCATCCCGCCGCCGGATTGATGTTTGTTTGGTCCCGCGCGGCCGGCGCACGACCTCATGCTTCGAGAGAAGCGGCGCCGCCGCTCCCGAAACCCGCCGAAAAGCCCTAACGCATGGGGACGTTCCGCGCGGACCGCCGCCCGCCGCAGCCGCAGCGCGGATTTCGTTCGATGGTTGGCGATGCAATGCGTATCATGCCCGGCACCACACCCGCGGCCACCGGACAGTCGGCGCGGGCTGCCGATGACGGATAGAATCTCGCACCGGACTGGGGGGTAGCGTGGCGGATATCGTGATCACCGAATTTATGGACGACGACGTCGCGGCCGAGCTGGCGGCGACGCACGACGTCCTGTACGAGAAGGACCTGGTCGACCGGCCGGACGATCTGGTCCGCGAAGCCGCCGCGGCCCGGGCGCTGATCGTGCGCAACCGCACCCGGGTCGACGCGGCGTTGCTCGATGCCTGCCCGAAGCTGAAGGTGATCGGCCGCCTCGGCGTCGGGCTGGAGCGCATCGACCTGGATGCCTGCGCCGCGCGCGGCGTCGCGGTCCGCCCGGCGCGCGGCGCCAACGCCGTCTCGGTCGCAGAATACGTCATTGCGACCATGCTGATGTTGCTGCGCGGCGCCTATGGCGCGACCGGGCGGGTGAGCGCCGGGGAATGGCCCCGCAACGATCTCATCGGCCGCGAGGCCGCCGGTGCGACGATGGGCCTCGTCGGCTTCGGCGACATCGCGCGGCACGTCGCGAGCCGGGCCTCGGCGCTGGGCATGACGCTGGTGGCGTACGATCCCTTCGTGCACGAGGAGGACCCGGCGTGGCGCGAGCGGCGCGTCGAGCCGGTGCCGTTGGAGCGACTGCTGGACATCTCCGACGTGGTCAGCCTGCACACGCCGTACACGCAAGAGACCGCCAACATGATCGATGCGGCGGCGCTCAAGCGCATGAGGGACGATGCGATCCTGATCAACACGACGCGCGGCGGCAT
>JABAOD010000113.1_pt16 | contig 15101 bp, 19 predicted proteins | sample 7062151 | NCBI WGS metagenome assembly JABAOD01 (sample SAMN14538626, study PRJNA623070) | marine sediment metagenome | biome: marine biome [ENVO:00000428]; feature: marine pelagic biome [ENVO:01000023]; material: deep marine sediment [ENVO:00002113] | place: India: Gulf of Khambhat ... | reverse complement strand
TCTCCAGAGAGCAAGAGGAAGAGATATGAGGATATGCTGGATTCTCTCCTCTGCGCTTACGTATCCTACTACTACTGGTACTGGGGGATCTCGCGGTGTTCAGTCCTTGGCACCCTGAAGGACGGCTACATGATTCTGCCGATGAATAGCCGTCTGCGGGCGCGTATGAGCGCCTTATCTGGTGCGTCGGCCGATCAGGTATCCCAGACGTCTGTGGACATCAGCCCGTAGAGACCGCCACCGGCACTTCTCTATGACCCAACGCAAGCTGAGTTCCCGATGGCTGTATCTACCGACGACTGGCCATCGAATCGAGAGCGGTCTCGAAGAAGGCGGTGAGAATTCTAAAGGTGAGGCCCCAGATGACACAGTCTTCGTGAAGAAAAGCGGGAACGACCAGCTCGCGTCCCCTCACCTTCACCCGTCTGCTGGTCGCTGACTCCCTCAGGTGCGAGAGGGGTGCCCAAAAGGCGCGTTTCACTTCCCCTCCCTCTCTCACAGTGACGTCCCCCTGGAGGGAATAAACGAAAGGGAAAACCGTGAGGTGAGGGACGTTAGCCGGACGCACGGCCTCCAGGCGACCCAGGACACGGCAGGTCTCGTCGAGGTCGATGGAGACCTCCTCAAGGGTCTCCCTCCTAGACGTACGGGACAGGAGGCCGTCCCCGGAGCCCATCATGCCACCCGGCAGTGCCACCTGTCCGGACCAAGGATCCCCCTCCCGCTCTATCCTCTCGATGAGGAGGATTTCCAGCTGGCTCTGCCACTTCCTCAGGACAAGGGCGACGGCCGCTGAGGGAGCGCCTTCCGGTGGCTCAGCATCCCCTCTGAGCAAACTGTTCTTGAGGTCCCGCTCCCAAGACTGCATGGTCACCTCGTCTATCCACCACACCTCTCTTCCCCGGAGGTTGGCAGCGGCTTCTTATAGTTACCGAGTGTACTTCTTAAGCCCATGGGCCCGGGCGCTTTCGACAGCCTCTCCACTAGGGTGAGGGGCGTTCTGAAGAGGGCGGGGATAGAGGAACCGACCCCTCCCCAAGAGGCGGCTGTACCGAGGGTGCTCGCGGGTGAGAGCGTTCTCCTCATAGCCCCGACGGGGAGCGGAAAGACAGAGGCCGTTCTACTTCCCATCTTCGACCTGCTCCAGAAGGAGGAGGGAAGGACGGGGATTTCCATCCTTTACATAACCCCCCTCAGGGCCCTGAACCGGGACATGCTCAAGAGAATTCACCAATGGGGAGAGTCCCTTGAGTTCACCGTCGAGGTGAGGCACGGAGACACCCCAACCCGGGAGAGGAGGAAGCAGTCTGTCAAACCTCCAGACATGCTGATTACAACGCCGGAGACCCTTCAGGCCATACTCCCGGGCAAGGTCATGCGTAGACACTTGCAGGAGGTCAGGTGGGTGGTGGTGGATGAGCTCCACCAGATCGCTGGCAACCGCAGAGGGGTTCAGCTCGCTGTTGGCTTGGAGAGGCTGAGAAAGCTGGCAGGGGAGTTCCAGGTCCTTGGACTATCGGCCACGGTGGGCAATCCCTCGGAACTAGCCTCCTTCCTTGGAGGAACGACGTCTGACGTCCGAGTGCTGCGTGTGGAAGCTGAGAAGGAGGCAAGGTACTTCGTCGAACTCCCCGATCCTGTGGAGGACGATTACGAGTTGGCCCGCCTTCTCTACGTTTCTCCAGAGCAAGCGGCGGTCCTCAACAGGATGGTCGAGCAGGTCGAGGAGCACGACGCAAGCCTCATCTTCGTGAACAGCAGGGTGAACGCTGAGACCCTCGGATCGAAGTTGGGCATGTTTTACCAGGGCATCGGAGTACATCATGGCTCGCTTCCGAGGGAGGAGAGGACCAGGACAGAGGACGACTTCAAAACGGGCGGCCTAAGGGCTTTGGTTTGCACCTCCACCTTGGAGTTGGGCATCGACATAGGCTCCGTGGACTTCGTCGTCCAGTACATGTCCCCTCGCCAGGTCTCGAGCCTCGTTCAGAGGGTTGGGCGGTCTGGTCACGCCCTGGACCGGACATCGGAGGGCGTCATACTGACCCTCTCCTCCGAAGAGGTGCTAGAGTCGATAGCGGCCATAAAGCGTGCTCAGGTTGACCTAGTGGAGCCTGTGCACGTCCCCCGAGCCCCGCTCGACGTCCTAGCCCACCAAGTGGTGGGCTGTCTGCTGGACGAAGGGGGTCGTTGGGGCTCCTCCCGCTTGGGGGATACCATCCGTGGCGCCTACCCCTATCGGAGCTTGTCAGAGGAGGCCCTTCAGTCCGTGATCAGCTTCCTGGAGAAGATGAGGATTCTGATGGTGGACGGAGAGGATCTTATCACAACGCGCAAGGGCCGAGTGTACTACTTCGAGAACCTCTCTACCATCCCCGACGAGAGGCTGTGGCCCGTCGTGGATCTCACTACCCAGAGGAAGGTAGGCCTCCTCGGGGATGAGTTCATGATCAAGAAGGCCAGGGTGGGCCTGAACTTCGTCGTTCGCGGCAGGGCGTGGAGGATGGAGAAGATCGCTGAGGACGGCTACGTCTACGTGAATCCCATAACGGATCCCCGGGCCCTGGTGGCTCGCTGGGACGGCGAACTCCTGCCCATACCCTTCGAACTCGCTCAGGATGTGGGGAGGCTAAGGAAGGACCTGGCGGAGGGTATGGGGAAGGGGGACCTCAATCGGGTAGCGGGGGAGTTCAGGGAAAGGTGGCCGGCGGAAAGGGCGGCCATCGGGAGGGCCTGCAAGGACATCGGAGCACATATGGACGCGGGAGTTGAGGTACCCACCCACGAAGCCATTCTTGTGGAGGGCTTCGACCGCTATCTCATCGTGCACTCCCACCTAGGTGAGAAGCTCAACTACACCCTCGGAGAGGTTTTGGAGGAGGTTCTTTCGGAGGAGGACCTTCTCCGCTTCTGGTGGTCCGATGGATACCGCGTGCTGCTGGAGTTGACGGTAGACGTGAGGGAACTGGACCTGGGGGACCTTGTGGAGAGGCTCTTCCATATGGACGAGGAGGTGCTCTTGAGACGCTTCGAGACGGTGCTTCACGAGAGGACCGCCTTCGGGTACTACATGAAATTTATAGCTGAGAGGTTTGGCGCTCTCCAGAGGGGACTCTTTCTCCGAGCTGAGGAGATGAGGGGGATGTCCCTTCGCTTTCGGGACAGCCCCATCCACGACGAGACCATAAGGGAGGTCCTGGAGGGGCACCTGGACGCCCCGGGTCTCAGAGAACTCTATGGGAGGATCAGGGAGGGATCTGTCCACGTCGTCACCTACAAAGGGGAGAGGCCAACTCCCCTGGGCTACCCCATAGTACGGCGCTACATCGAGGCTCCAGAACTCTTCGCACCAGAAGTCGAGGGAGCCGACAACCTCGAAAGGATGAGGAGGTATCTCGAGCACGAGCTGGTCAACCTTCTCTGCATGGAGTGCGGAAGCTTGCGGGAGGGACTCGTGGCGGGTGAACTTGAGGAGAAGCCCGAGTGCTCGGAGTGTGGTTCCCGATTGCTGGGGCTAGTACAATGGTGGAGCGATCACATCCGCTCCATCCTTAAGAGGAAGTTAGCTAGGGAGGAGCTGGAAGATGATGAGCTGAAGCTCTTGACCAAGACGAGGCAGTCAGCGGACATGGTCCTCTCCTACGGACGGAGGGCGATAGTCGCACAGTGCGTTTACGGAGTCGGGCCGCAAACAGCGAGCAGGATCCTAGCGAGGATGCACGACGAGGAGGAGGACCTTTACAGGGACCTGATGGAGGCAAAGCTTACTTTCATCACCAACCGTCCCTACTGGGATAGGCGCTGATATCGGGGAGCGATGACCAGGGCGAAACCCTTTTTTGGTCCCGACAGATAGATTAGGGGCATAAGGGAAGTGCAATGGCCACCAAGAAGACGTACATATGCCTGAAGTGCAACGAGATACCGGAGTTTGACGCCTACATTGAGGCCTGGAGACACTGCAAGGAAAGCCACAACGGAGAGCTTTTCCTTGACACTAGGATTAGGTTGAAGAAGGGCTAGGCTGCCAGCTAGGGAAGTTCAGATGCGGAATCTCTTCTTGCAGTCGAGGCACCTGGCCTTGCCCCGCTTGTTGACCTGGACGTTTTCTGATCCACAGTACACACAGATTTGAGCCTGCGGAGCGGGCTGCCCTTCCTCGGCGACACTTTCCTCCGCCTCCTCTGTTTCCGGGACCTCCTCGGACTCCGGCGGGGGGATCTCCTCTGCTCTCTTGGGCTCTGGCTCCGGTTGGTCCGCGGGCTTCACGGGGGTTTTCTCCAGCTTCTTCGCCGCTACTTGGCTGTGAAAGGCCTTCACAGAGCCATAGGCACTCTTCGCCTTCAGCAGCGCCCCCACGTAGTCGCCTGAATTTACGAACTCGGTTGCCGCTTTCAGGTCGGACAGAGCCTCCTTGCCATCAAAGCCCTCGGTTCTAGCCTTGTCTATGGCGGGCTTGATCTGAGCTATGAGCTGCTTCACCCTCTCTATCTGGTTGTCCCTCATCTGGGTGACCTTGTCCATCTGGGACTTCTGAGCCTCCAGGGCCACTCTCTCAGCCTTGTCCATCAAGTCGTTAGCGGTGATGAAGTCGTCTCCAGAAATGGCCTGCCTGACATCTTCCAATAGGTTTGATGCCTCCTGCACATCGCCGCCTATGGAGCGAGCCTCCTCAATGGCTGAGACGACGCCCTCCATGGACTCCTTCAACTCCTCGATCCTCGCCTCCCGAGCCTTGGTGACGAGGCTGTCCACTTCTCCTATTACATCGAGGTAGGTCGCCCAGCGGTTCTCATCAAGGGCCTCGGAGGCCTTGGCCATAATGGTGCTTGCAGCGGTGATGTCTCCGCCCATGGCCCTGGTCTCCTCGAGAACCCTCTCTTGCGAGGTTATGTGGTCCCGTGCTCTCTCCATCTCGTGGGAGTACAGCTTCAGAGCTGACGACGTGAGCTGCTCCAGTAGCTCAGGAGATCTCGTGAACGTCCCCTGCCTGAAGACATCTATCGATTCCTTCAGACGTGCGTTAGCCTCCTTACCCGGTTTGGAACTCCTCTTGGATGCCTCTAGGATGCGTTGAGTGGAAGCGATGGCGAAAGCCCAACTCGCCTCGACGTAGTCCTTCACCTTCTCCTCTATCTTGAGGACGGAATCCCTTGCTGTTTCAATGGTGACGTCGTAGCTCCTGTCGTTGAACTTGGTTGCGGCCTCGGAGAGCAGTTGCTCTAGGTGGGAGAAGTCTACACTGGCTTTGAGAGCCTGATCGACCCGCTCTCTGAGGTCCTCAGTCCCGGCCTCTTGCCATATCTCCTCATCCACCGGCTCCTCCGGTTCATCCGTGAACTCCTCTTCTGGCGGCGGCAACGTCTCCTCTTCTATGCCCTGGTCCAAACCAAGGATCCGCGCGATGCCCGGGTGAAGGGCTATGGCGTCGACCAAGTCCGCCTTTTCCTTGAGTCCGGAAATGTCTATACCGTGTTCATCAGCCAGGGACCGGAGGTCGCCCGCTCTCATATCGCTGAGGCGGCTCCAAACTAATTCCGACAACTCCTCAGCTGTGTACTCTTGCTCAATTCGCTCCTGCATGGGATAGCGCCTCGCGAAGGCCTTGACCTTACAGGGATTAAATCTTTCGCAAAGGATATCAGAACCAGTAATAGCCCGGACTCAGGTTGGGTCATCCCGACGTAGACCACTCGCTGTATCATTCGGGCTTGGCGGGTTCAGGCGATTTCGCTGCTCGGCTCTGGCGGGGACTATGACAACCCGTAGACGGGAATGGCCGCCCCGTTAATCAGGTTTGCATCATTCGATGCGAGGAAGAGGACAATCCTAGCCACCTCCCAGGGCTTTGGCCAGAGATCGAAGTTCGCGTTCGGAATCGCCCTGCGATTCGCTGGTGTGTCGATGATGCTGGGCATGATGCAGTTAACGTTAATCCCCTCTCCCTTCACCTCGTCAGCCAAGGACTCCGTCAGCCTTATCACACCGGCCTTGGAAACACTGTAGGGAGCGTGTCCCGCCTCTCCTTCCAGCCCTGTCCGGGATGAGACGTTGATAATCTTGCCACGGCCCTCCCGCCTCATATGGCGTACCACCTCCCGGCAACACAGGAACGCGGATTTGAGGTTCAAATCCATCATGAAGTCCCAGTCCTTGAGGGAGGTCTCAGACAGCGGGGTTCCGCCCATGTAACCGCCGACGACGTTCACCAAGATGTCGACCCGGCCGAAGTCCTGTAGAACACGCGAGACCAGGGAGGAGACCTCCACTTCCGACGTGACGTCGGCCTTGTATGCTTTGATGGATGAGGTTAGGTCGCCCAACATCCCCTCTAGCTCCGGCAGTTCCTCGTCGACATAGTAGCTTACTGCCGCCCTTGCCCCCTCCTCCAGAAAGGCCTTCGTCACATACCTGCCCAGGGCCCCGGTACCCCCGGGGATCAAGGCTACCTGGTCTTGGAACCTCATATCAGTATCTAAACTCCCGGCCTATTTATTCGTCTTGAGGGGCGCCTGTCTCCGCCGATGCAAACCCATATACTCCCCGCACCTATGGCTTCCCATGGAATCGGTTGAGAAGGGGGTCCTGAGGATAGGGTGGGCGCAGGACCACATGCCAGTCATTATGCGGGTTACAAAGGGCATGGTCCAGGACACCTCTCTGGAAGGTTGGCGAATAGGCATGGCCATGCACGTGGAGGCGAAGACAGCCGTCCTGGCCCTCCGGCTACGAGATGCTGGGGCCCAGGTCTCCCTCACCTCGTGTAACCCCCTCACCACCGATGACTCCGTGGCCGAGGCTCTTAGGGAGAGTTTCGACCTGCCCAACTTCGCTAAGAGGGGGCAGAGCAAGGAGGAGTACTATGACAGCCTGAACCGGGTCTTGGATTCCAGCCCGAACATCATTGTCGATGACGGAGGGGATCTGACCTACCTGCTCCATGCCGAAAGGAGGGAGAAGCTCGATGAGATAAGGGGAGGCAGCGAGGAGACGACCACTGGTGTCGTCCGGCTCAGAGTTATGGAGAGGGATGGTAAGCTCAGGTTCCCGGTGATCAACGTAAACGAGGCCCGGATGAAGTACCTATTTGACAATCGCTATGGCACAGGACAGTCTGCTCTGGATGGCATTATGACCGCCACTAACCTTCTGCTGGCGGGGAAGCGATTCACCGTCGCCGGATACGGGTGGTGCGGACGGGGGCTCGCCCTTCGGGCAAGGGGCATGGGAGCTCATGTCGCTGTCACGGAGGTCGACCCCATTCGGGCCGTGGAGGCGAAGTTGGATGGGTTCGAAGTCCTGCCGATGGAACAGGCTGCCCCCGCGTCCGACATCATCGTCACCGCCACGGGTGTGAAGGACGTCCTCAGGGAGGAGCACCTGAAATCGTTGAGTGATGGCTGCGTCCTCGCCAACGCCGGACATTTTGACGTGGAGATTTCGAAGGAGGCATTGGAGGGATTGAGTTCCTCCCGCAGAAAGGTGAGGGACTTCGTCGACGAGTATGTTCTGGCAGAAGGTAGGAAGGTCTACCTCCTGGGGGAAGGAAGGCTGATCAACCTAGTGGCTGGCCAGGGCCACCCCGTGGAGATAATGGACACCAGCTTCGCCCTCCAGGCCCTCTCCGTCCAATACCTGACGGAGCACCACGGAGAGCTAGCCCCGAAGGTCTATCCCGTCCCCTCGGAGATTGACGAAGAGGTAGCGAGGATAAAGCTGAGGACCATGGGGGTGAACATAGACGCCCTGACGGAGGACCAGATGAGGTACATCTCCACCTGGGAGGCGGGGACGTAGGTTGCCCTTGAGGGCAGTCTTCTTCGACCTGGGCGGCACTCTGATTGACTTGGAGAGCGATAGGAAAGCGCATCTGGAGATGCTGCGGTCCTTCCAGCAGGAATGTGCAGTCCGCACACCACTCGAGGAGCTGCTAGTGAAGTATGACACCCTGAGGGATGAATACGTGAGTCGTGCCGACGCCGAGTGGGTAATGGAGAGGGAGATGATCAGGAACGTAGTAGCCTCTCTCCTCATGGACGATGGCATATCGATGACAGAGAAACACTGGGAGGCATTTCTGAGGTCGTACTGGAGGGAGCATAAGCGTTGGCTTCGGATGTTGCCTGGAGCGGGGGAAATGCTGGAGAGTCTCAGCGAGCTCTCCGTCCACGTAGGCCTCCTCTCCAACGTCGATGAGGATTTTCTTCAACTCTGCCTGTTCAGCTTTCCACTGGACAGGTTTCTAGACTCCATCACGACCTCCGAGGAAGTCGGGGTCGCCAAGCCCCACGAGAGTATCTTCCTCAGAGCTCTCTCGAAAGCGGGGTGCAGGCCGAGGGAGGCCGTGCACGTTGGGGACTCCCTGGAGTGGGATGTACAGGGGGCCAGAGAGGTCGGGATGAAAACGATTCACATCTCGTCTCACGGGAGTGGAGAGGTGGCGGACTACGTGGTCTCGAAGATCAGCGAGGTCCACTACGCCCTCCAGCGCCTCATGGGGGAGATGCCCTGAGCTATCTAGGGGTCTTTGGACACGTGGTCCTCGATCACCTATTCAAGGTGCCCCATCTTCCTGAGCCCAACACCTCCATACAGGTGTCGAACACGCGACGATTCTTCGGTGGCACGGGTGGAAACATAGCCCGAGCCGCGGCCCGACTCGGTGTGAAGACAAGTCTCGCCTCCTTCGTGGGGGAGGACTTCCCTGAGGACTACAGAAAGCTCCTGCTGGAAGACGGGATCGATCTCACGGACCTGAGAATCCTCCCAGGTTACCGCACCCCCGTCGCATGGATATTCTCCGACCCCGAGGGGAACCAGGTGGCAGTCATAGACCAGGGGCCCATGGCGGAGGCTGCTGACTTTGAGGTCCTGGAGCATACGGTACGAGCCAACGAGGTCGTCCATGTTGCCACAGGAAGGCCGGAGTACTACCTGCAGGTGGTCAAACTGGCGAGAGACCTCGGCAAACGGGTGGGCTTCGATCCGTCCCAGGAGATTCACTACGTGTACAAGTCCACCTCCTTCCGTGACCTGTTCACACGCTCCGACATTTTCTTCGGTAATCGTTCTGAGTTCCAGAGGGCCCTCGGCTACCTCGGCTTAAAGGACGTGGTCGAAATGCTGCAGTACGTTCAGGTGCTGATCCTCACCCAAGGAACTGAGGGTAGCATCATACACACCGAAGAACAGAGCTGGAAGATTCCCAGCATGGCTCCCGCAAGGTCCCTGGACGTCACCGGGGCGGGTGACGCCTACAGAGGGGGATTCTATGCAGGGTTGAGCAAGGGCTTCGACCTCCCCCTTTGCGGGCTTCTTGGAGCTGCCGCGGCGAGCTTCAGCGTGGAGGGTCAGGGGCCCCAGACAGGGCTACCGACGTGGTCCGAGGCTTGGGAGAGGGCGGAGGAGTACAGCGACCACATCGTAAAGATATCCTCATAGGTGTCTGGGACTGTCCAGTCCTTCACAGAGCGCTCGAGAAGGGTGGAAAGGTTTATAGGCGGATTCCAACTTAACAGTCGGAGATTGGGCATGGCTATCGGTTTCGTTCTGATAAGCACGGCTCCCGCGAAGGAGCACGAGGTCTACAACGCCCTCTCAAAGATCAAGGAGATTAGGGAACTCCACCCGCTCTTTGGGGAGTACGATCTGATAGCCAAGATTGAGGCTGAGGACTTTAACGCCCTGGGCCAGATAGTGGTAGACAACATAAGGACTATACCCGGGGTTATCGATACTAAGACCTTAACGGGAATACAGTTCTAGGTTGAAAGGGGGTAAGAAATGGCGTTCAACGCGATTGATGTGTGGACTTTCGTGACCATCCTGGTGTTGACCTTCTCCCTCTTCCTGGTCATCACGGGGGCCTTTACGGCCTACTTCGGGAGTGGGAAGAGTAGGAAGATAGGCGGTGGGCTCCTGGGAGGCGGTTTCGCCTTCGGGATAGTGTGGACCGTCCTAGGAGGGTTCATCTCTCCGAAGGTTCTACCCGTCGACTCCATGCTCACTGTGGTCGTCCAGAGCATCGCTGTAATAGCTGCAGCAGCCATAGGGGCGGTGCTAGCCATTGGCCTCTTCCTGCTGGCCATTATGAAATCGTAGCCTGGGGCGGTCTTTTGATGGAATTCTCGCCAGATCAGGGCAGCTTTCAGAAGAGTATATCCCTACACAAGAAGGGGCACCCTGAGAGCTTTGCTGAGTTGAGGGTATCTCTGAAGAAAGGGGAGGCCATTACGTACTCCTGGACAGCAGGGGAGGAGGTCGATTTCAACATTCACTCTCACCGGGAGAAAGAGGTCGACTACCACGAGAGATATCGCGGCCCCGAGGGCAGCGGGCGTTTCGAAGGACCCCGGGAGGATGACTTCTACCTTATGTGGCAAAACCGCTCGACCGAGCCCGTAGAGGTTGATATACGGGTTGGCCTCTGACGCCTGGGAAGCTTTATTTTCGTAGGACCGCTATCGGCACACGAAAATGGATGTCCTGATACTTCTTGGAAGCGTGAGCGACAGAGAGCATGGGGAGAAGGCCCTCCAGCTCCTGCAGAGGTTCGGCTTGTCCGCGGAACTGGCGATTGCCTCCGCCCACAGAACCCCCGAGAGGCTGAGGCAGATTGTCAGCGGATCCGACGCCAAGGTCTTCATAGCCATGGCCGGAATGTCGGCTGCGCTGCCGGGAACGATAGCCGCCATTACCACAAGGCCCGTCATCGGCGTCCCACTGAGCGGAAAACTTAGCCTGGACTCCATACTCTCAGTGACGCAGATGCCCCCTGGGGTGCCAGTGGCCGCTGTCTCCTTGGACGGGGCGGAGAACGCGGCGCTCTTGGCCGTCGAGATCCTTGCCATCCCCGATCCCCGACTGCGGGAGAAGCTGGAGGCCTACCGGGAAGAGAAGGCCCGAGGCGTGGTGAGGGACTCGGAGAGGCTGGGAGGATAGATGTTCTCCCCAGAGCAATTCACCGGAGAGGCGGTGGACCGGGTCAAGATTGAGGTCAAGGGAAAGGCCATCATAGCCGTCTCGGGGGGCGTGGACAGTACAACGGCGGCAGTCCTAGCGTCAAGAGCCCTGGGGAAGGACCTCCTGGCTGTCTATGTGGACACTGGGATGATGAGGAAGGGGGAGAAGGAGGACGTGGAGAGGATTCTCCGAGGGCTTGGCGTTAACTACGTTGTCGTCGAAGCCGCTGATACTTTCTTTAAGGCCCTCAGAGGTGTAGAGGATCCGGAGGAGAAGAGGAGGGTCATCGGGAATGTCTTCGTACAACTCTTCGAGGCTGAGGCCCGGAAGGTCGGCGCCGAGTACTTGATCCAGGGGACCATAGCGCCAGACTGGATCGAGAGCGGTGGTCAGCTCAGGGACAAGATAAAGAGCCACCATAACGTGGCAGGTCTGCCTTCTGGGATGGTCCTCCAAGTGGTGGAGCCCCTTAGGGACCTGTACAAGGACGAGGTGAGAAAGGTCGCGCGGGTCCTCGGCATAGAGGTGGCGGAGAGACAGCCTTTCCCCGGGCCCGGACTTGCCGTGCGCGTCTTAAGTGAAGTGACGCCAGAAAAGGTCGCCATCATTAGGGAAGCGTGTGCCATTGTCGAGGAGGAGATCGAGAGAGGGTTCAAGGAGGGGGTCATGGAGAGCCCCTGGCAGTACTTCGCAGTCCTCCTTCCCCTGAAGACCGTCGGAGTTGAGGGTGACCTGAGGGTCTACGGACACACCGTTGCTATCAGATCCGTTGAGTCCGTCGACGGAATGACAGCGTCCTATTCGGAGATCCCTCACGAGGTCCTCGGGAGGATTTCTACACGCATCACCAACGAGGTGAAGGGGGTTAACCGGGTAGTGTACGATGTCACAAACAAGCCCCCAGGGACCATCGAGTGGGAGTAAGAAAGCCAGTCGATGATTGATGGCGCTAAATCGATCACCCCTGCGAACCTATTTTATCCACGGAAGCGTCATCATCCCAATGCAGGTCTATGTCGTCGACAACGGCGGCCAGTGGACCCACAGGGAATGGCGAGTTCTCCGCGACCTGGGGGTTGACACGAAAATCATCCCGAACTTCACGGCGGTAGAGGAGCTGCAGGTGGACGGGCTCATCCTATCCGGCGGGGCACCTAGGGTGGGAGTTGATCCCTCCAAGATGGGACGGAACAGTGAGTACCTCGATGAAGCGGGTTGTCCCATACTGGGTATATGTGCCGGGCACCAGTTCATGGCACTTCACTTCGGAGGAGAGGCGAAACCAGCGAAAGTTCCCGAGTTCGGAAAAACGCAACTGCTCATCGAGGACCCCGGAGACCTCTTCGTCGGACTACCCGACACTTTCACCGTTTGGGAGTCTCACAACGACGAGGTGACGAAAACTCCCAATGGTTTCAAGAGGCTGGCCAGCTCGGAGAACTGCCCTGTGCAGGCCATGCAGGCCGTCAAACGACCGCTCTACGGGGTCCAGTTCCACCCAGAGGTTGAACACACGGAGTACGGCTACGAGGTGTTCAAGAACTTCCTAAACATATGCCGACAGGCAAGGTGACCCTCCCCTGGCGGCTTGGATGGCTCAGGAGGTCTTGGGTTGGAAGATAGGACGGAAATCCTGCGGGAGGCTCTGAAAGACCTTCACAAGAATGAGACCTTTGAGAGGGCTCTGGGCCGGATCCTCAGGGCCCACGGTCTAGCATACGAGGAGTATCAGGAACTGATGGGAGACATTCGGGCCAGGGCTAAGCGGGAAAACGTGGATATCCTGGAGGCCGCGAGAAGGGAGACTTCAGAGGGATAGGCCCTCCCTGTTGACTAGATACTCGGGCTTCAGTCCATCCAGGGCCTTGAATAACTGATCGACAGCAACGAGCCCAGTCCTCCTCTGAGCATCTCGGGTCGAGGCGGCGATATGGGGCGTCAAGACAACGTTATCAAGACCCAGGAGGAGGCTTCCAGTGGGGGGCTCTCTTTCATAGACATCGAGTCCGGCTCCAGCGATGAGACCCTCTTGCAGGGCCCTAACTAGCGCATCCTCATCCACGATCGGGCCTCGGGCACAGTTGAGAAGGTAGGCCGTCCTCTTCATCATCGCCAATTGATTGTGGGACACCATGTGGCGGGTCTCCTCCGTGAGAGCTGCATGGATGCTGACGAAGTCCCCCATCTGAAGCACCTCATCCAGGCTCGTGAGCACTATCCCCCGCGATTCAGCGACCTCCTGGGGAAGGTAGGGATCAAAGGCGATAACGGTCATCCCCAGGGTCTGGCAGATCGCCGCGACCTCGCTTCCGATTCTACCCGAGCCGATGAGGCCCAAGACCTTGCCTGAAAGCTCCAACCCCTTCAGTCTCGCCTTCTCCCATTGTCCCGACTTCATGCTTCTGTCCGCCTCAGGGATCCTTCTGGCCAGGGAGAGCATCAAGCCGACCGTCAGCTCAGCTACTGATTGGGTAGACCCGGTGGGTGCGTTGACGACCATGATGCCTGCCTTCGTTGCCGCCTCCACGTCTATGTTGTCGACACCTACGCCCGCTCGGGCTACGACCCGAAGCCTCGTACCCTGTCGAAGGACCTCTCTTGTCACCTTCGTCCGAGACCTTACTATGAGGGCGTCATAGCCCTCGATCATCTCCAGTAGCTCATCCGGGGATACATCCTTCGCAGTAACGTCGAAGCGTTGTCGGAGCGCCTCTAGGGCCTCCGAGTCCAGCTGGTCCGCGACTAGGACCTTTCTGGTTCTCTCCTTCTCCGTCATATGAACAGGATGATGAGTGCTACTGTGAGAGCGACAGCTAGGACGAGCAACGCCGTCGTAACCTTCACATCTGAGCCGAAAATCACGGGTATCGGGCCCAGGAGGAGGATACCTCCCCATCTCGTTCTCACCCCCTCTCTGACGGCTGGCTCCTTAGGCATCTCCTGTCCTCGAGGGGGTGTCGCGGGGCCGAACAGGTTCCGCATGAAGCCGCTGCCTAAAGATAGAACCCCGGATATCAGGGCTAGGAAGACAAGCAGAGCCCCGAGGAAGGACATGGGGCCTGACAGAACCAAGACAGGGAAGATGAAGACGAGGTAGGCCTGACTTCCCTCAAGCTTCATGCCTTGATAGAGGAGCGCTGCCCCGACGGCAAAGAGCAAGAGGGAGAGGATAGAGATCACCCTCATCAGTTGCAGTAGCTGGGATGCTGCTTTTAACCTTTCCTCGCAGGCGCGTACTCCAAGATGGGCTTTACGGAGAGGTTATCCCCTCTCACCTGAGCCACGGCATCTGCCGCTGCCCTGGCCCCCTCCAAAGTGGTGATGAAGGGTATGTTCAGATCCACGGCAAGACGCCTCATCATGTAGCCGTCCCTCCGGGAGCCGGTGGCCTCCGAGGGGGTATTGATGATGAGCTTTATGGCGCCGCTCCTCATCAGGCCTATTGCGTCAGGTTGCTTGCCCTCGCTGATGCGATATACGGTCTCCACATCAACTCCGGCGTCTCGTAAGTGGGAAGCTGTGCCCCTCGTGGCGTAGATTTTCAATCCTACAGAGGCGAACCTGGAGGCTACGGCAGCGATTCCTGGCTTGTCCTCGTCGCGCACGGTGATGTAAACAGCCCCGTTGAGAGGCAGTCTGCTGCCGGCCGCAATCATGGCCTTATAGTAGGCCCTCCCCAGGTCCGCGTCAAGGCCAATGACCTCCCCCGTCGACTTCATCTCGGGTCCCAGAATGCAGTCCACCCCTGGCAGTTTCTGAAAGGGGAAGACGGGAGCCTTCACGGCCACGTGCTTGACCTGGGCCTCCCCCACAAATCCCATCTCCTGCAAGCTGTGGCCCAACATGACCCGGGTGGCTACCTTCGCCAGGGGTACCCCGATGGCCTTGGAGACGTAGGGAACCGTTCGGCTGGCCCTCGGGTTCGCTTCAAGGACGTACACCACATCGTCCCTCACCGCAAGCTGGAGGTTTATGAGGCCGACGACCTTGAGGGCCCAGCATAGCCGCCTCGTTATCCTCCGGATCTCTGAGAGTACCGCCGAAGATAGGGTCTGGGAAGGCAGCACACATGCCGCATCGCCCGAGTGGACACCCGCCTCCTCGATGTGCTCTTGGATGCCGCCAATGAAGATGTCCTC
>JABAOD010014531.1_pt2 | contig 15106 bp, 10 predicted proteins | sample 7062151 | NCBI WGS metagenome assembly JABAOD01 (sample SAMN14538626, study PRJNA623070) | marine sediment metagenome | biome: marine biome [ENVO:00000428]; feature: marine pelagic biome [ENVO:01000023]; material: deep marine sediment [ENVO:00002113] | place: India: Gulf of Khambhat ... | reverse complement strand
GCGGCGGTCTATCTGGACAAGGACGGGCAGGGCGATCCGGCCAATATCGCGCTGGCCATGGCGCGCGGGGCCAAGAACCGCGGCGCCAAGGTGATCGAACGCACCAAGGTCACCGGGTACCGCAAAGAGGGGCGTCGGATCACCGCTGTCGAGTGGAAGAACGCAGACGGCCAAGGCGTGATCGACTGCGATCACGTGGTGAATTGCGCCGGCATGTGGGGCCGTGAGGTTGGCCGCCAAATGGGCGTGAACGTGCCCCTGCAGGCCTGCGAGCACTTCTACATCGTCACCGACACCGTGCCCGGGCTGACGCAGCTGCCCGTGCTGCGCGTGCCCGACGAATGCGCCTATTACAAGGAAGACGCGGGCAAGATGCTGCTTGGCGCCTTTGAGCCCAATGCCAAGCCCTGGGGCATGAACGGCATCCCCGACGATTTCGAATTCGACCAGCTGCCCGAGGATTTCGACCATTTCGAGCCGATCCTAGAGGCCGCCGTGAACCGTCTGCCGATGCTGGCCGAGACCGGCATTCACACCTTCTTCAACGGCCCGGAAAGCTTTACCCCCGACGACGCCTATCACCTTGGCCTAGCGCCCGAGATGGACAATGTCTGGGTCGCGGCGGGGTTCAACTCTATTGGGATTCAATCTGCAGGCGGGGCGGGCATGGCCTTGGCCGCATGGTTGGACGAGGGGCAAAAACCCTTTGATTTGGGAGATGTTGATATCGCCCGAATGCAGCCCTTCCAGGGCAACAAACACTACCTGTTCGAGCGGTCGAAAGAAACGCTCGGGCTGCTTTTCGCCGATCACTTCCCCTACCGTCAAAAGGCCACCGCGCGGGGCATTCGCCGCTCTCCCTTGCACGAGGCTTTGAAAGCGGAAGGGGCGGTGTTCGGCGAATTTGCAGGGTGGGAACGCGCCAACTGGTTCGCCGATGCGGGCCAAGAGCGCGAGTATCGCTACACCTGGAAGCGCCAGAACTGGTTCGAAAATTCGGCCCGCGAACACAAAGCCATCCGCGAGAATGTCGGGATCTACGACATGACCTCGTTTGGGAAAATCCGGGTCGAAGGCCCCGATGCCGAGGCCTTCCTGAACCATGTCTCCGCCAGCAACCTGTCGGTGCCGGTGGGCAAGATCGTCTATAGCCAGTTCCTGAACGCCTCTGGCGGGATCGAGGCCGACGTGACCATCACCCGACTGGCATACGACGCCTATCTGGTTGTCACCCCGGCAGCGACCCGGGTGGCCGATCAGGCGTGGCTGCGCCGTCATGTGGGCGATCACCGCGTGGTCGTCACCGATATGACCGCGGCAGAGGCCGTGATCTGCGTGATGGGCCCCAAATCGCGGGCGCTGCTGCAAAAAGTCTCGCCCAGCGATTTCAGCAACGCCGCCAACCCCTTTGGCACCTGCCAAGAGATCGAGATCGGCATGGGCCTCGCCCGCGCGCATCGCGTGACCTATGTGGGCGAGCTTGGGTGGGAGCTGTATGTCTCGACCGATATGGCCGCCCATGTGTTTGAGGTTCTGCAAGAGGCCGGGCGCGAGATGGACGCCAAGCTGTGCGGCCTGCACATGATGGACAGTTGCCGGATCGAAAAGGGTTTCCGCCACTTCGGCCACGACATTTCCAGTGAGGATCACATTCTGGAAGCGGGCCTTGGCTTTGCCATCAAGAAGACGGATGCCGATTTCATCGGCCGCGCAGCGATCGAGACCAAGCGCGAACAGGGCTTGGAGAAACGCATGGTCCAGTTCCTGCTTACCGACCCCGAGCCGCTTCTCTACCACGCCGAACCCGTCCTGCGGGATGGCGAAACCGTCGGCTATCTGACCTCTGGCAACTATGGTCACCACCTTGGGGCCGCCGTTGGCATGGGATACGTGCCCTGCGCTGGCGAGAACGTGCAGGATGTGTTGGCCTCAAGCTACGAAATTGAAGTGGCAGGGCAGCGATTTACTGCAACCGCCTCTCTCAAACCCTTTTACGACCCGAAATCCGAACGTGTGAAAGTCTGACCTATGAAGAAAATTTGCCTGACTGTGGCATGCCCCTCGAAACGCGGCATCGTTTCGGCCGTTTCGACCTATTTGGCCGAGAATGGGTGCAACATCACCGACAGTTCTCAGTTCGATGATTTGGAGACCGGAAAGTTTTTCATGCGGATTAGTTTCTTCTCTGAAGAAGGCGCGACGTTTGAAGAACTGCGTGACGGGTTTGCCGAGACCGCGAAACCGTTTGAAATGGACTATGCCTTCCACGACGAGAGCAAGAAGATGAAAGTCATCGTTATGGTCTCGCGCTTCGGCCATTGCCTGAACGACCTGCTTTACCGCGTGAAAATTNNGAAAATTGGTGCCCTGCCGGTCGAGATCGTGGCCGTGATCTCGAACCATATGGATTACCAGAAGGTCGTGGTGAATGCGGACATTCCGTTCTACCACATCAAGGTGACCAAGCAGAACAAGCCCGAAGCTGAAGCCGCGATCATGAACGTGGTCGAGGACACCGGTGCTGAGTTGATCGTTCTGGCGCGCTACATGCAGATTCTGTCGGACGAGATGTGTCAGAAAATGTCGGGTCGTATCATCAACATTCACCACTCGTTCCTGCCATCGTTCAAGGGAGCGAACCCCTACAAGCAGGCTTATGAACGTGGTGTGAAGCTGATCGGAGCGACGTCTCATTACGTGACTGTCGATCTGGACGAAGGCCCGATTATCGAACAGGACATCGTACGCATTACCCACGCCCAATCGGCGTTGGACTACGTGTCATTGGGCCGTGACGTGGAGAGTCAGGTTCTGGCGCGGGCGGTGCATGCCCACGCCCATCACCGCGCCTTTCTGAACGGCAACAAAACGGTGGTCTTCCCGGCGTCTCCGGGCAGTTTCTCCTCGGAACGAATGGGCTAGGGTCTTCCAGCCTCCTCGATCGCTTCGGCGATCAAGGAGATACCTTCTTCGATACGCTTGGCGCGGATAGAAGAATACGCCAGCCGGAAGTGTGCTTGATCCGGCGTTCGGCGGGCGAAGAAGGCGTGTCCGGGTTCGATCAACACGCTTTTTTGCTGCAAATCTGCGGCAAGTTTCGCCGTATCGATGTGGTTTGGCGCTCGCATCCAGAAAGACGACCCACCGTAGATTTCGTTACTGGAGGGGGTCAGACCGTATTTGCGGATACTTTCTTCCATGATTCCCCGCCGTCTGCGGAAGGTCCGGGACATACGCGCAAGCTGCGCGTCGAAATGGCCTAGCGAAAGGAAATAGGCCGCGGTTCGCTGAATATGGCTAGGCGGGTGCCGCAGAACGATCGACCGCAGCGCACGCAATTCTCGGATCAAAGGTCGGGCCGCCACCACGTAGCCTAGCCGAAGCCCCGGAAAGAGTGATTTCGAAAACGATCCCACGTAAACGACAGACCCGGCCTGATCCAGTGACTTCAGGGCCGGAGAGGGGGACTTCAGGAACGAAACTTCGAACTCGTAGTCATCCTCGACAATGACGAACCCGTCCCGTTGCGCCTGGTCTAGCATCGCTTTTCGGCGGCCCAACGGCATGGTGACATTGGTGGGGCAGTGGTGGCTGGGTGTGGTGAAGACCAGGTCGGCATCTGTCGGGATCAGGTCGGGCGGAAGGCCGTCCTTGTCGACGTCGATGGCGGTGGTTCTGCAGTGAACCTGATCCAGTACTTCGCGCAGACCGGGGTAACACGGGTTTTCCACGACCGCGTGACGCTCTGACCCAAGTAAGACCTGTGAAGTCAGCCACAGCGCGTTCTGCGAGCCCATGGTGATCAAGATTTCATCCGGATTTGCCCGGATACCCCGGCGCGGCAGAATCTGGCGCAGAATGAATTCGACCAGCATCGGGTCGTCATGCTGGTAATGGTCAGTAGCAAGAGTGTCGAAATCTTTGCGACCAACTGCGCGCAACGCACAGGTGCGCCAGTTGCGATGGTCGAACAGCGACGGGTCCGACTGGCCGTAGATGAACGGATAGCGAAAGTCGCGCCAGTTCGGCGGGCGGGAAATCTGTTCCCTTTGATGAAAGCTGCGCGCCAGCTTTTCAGACCAGTCGATTCCCCCTTCACGTGCGACTACGATATCGTTGAAGGTCGGTCTCTTTGGCGCGGTCTCGGCGACGAAATACCCCGAGCGCCCCTTCGAGATCAGATAGTCATTCGCAACCAGCTCGGTATAGGCGAGAGTGACGGTAATTCGTGCAACCCCCAGATGCTCTGCCAGCTTTCGAGTCGACGGCATCCGCTCTCCGACGACGCAGCGGCCCGACACGATCGCCTCCGAGACAACCTGTTGAATCTGTTGCTGTAACGTGGCTTCGCTCCCGGCAGGGAGCAAGAACATCTCGGGGGGGATTGCCATAACTGGACCTATTGCGCCGGGCGTTTGGTCTTATCATAGGGGCCTGTGCCGCCCGGTACAATTGATCGGTCTAGCCAAAGACCTTAGTCAGGGCGTTGTCCATCGCCTCGGTAATGGCGTCGATGTCGTCGGCGGTGGCAATCAGAGCCGGCGACAAGCAGAGCGTGTTATTGAAACCTGGAAGAGAACGGTTGGTCGCGCCGATGATTACTCCTTGGGCCATACAATCCGCCAAAACGGCTTGAACCTGCGCCTCTGAGACAGGCTCTTTGCTGTCGCGGTCCTTCACCAATTCAGCGCCGCAGAACAAGCCGATACCCCGGATGTCGCCAATCACGCTGTGTTTTTCCATCAGGGTCTGAAGGTTCCCCATCAGGCGCTCACCCATGGCGGTGGTGTTCTCCAGCAGGTTTTCATCTTCGATGATGCGCATGTTCTCCAGCGCCGCTACGGGGCCAGCGGTACATCCACCGAAGGTCGAGATATCGCGGAAATGGTTCATCGGGTCCGAGGCGTCGTCCTTGAACATCTCGAATACCCGCTCTGTGGTGACGGTGCAGGCGATCGCGGCATAGCCAGAGGCCACGCCCTTGGCCATGGTCACGAAGTCCGGTTCGATCCCGAAGTGTTGATATCCGAACCATTTGCCGGTGCGACCGATGCCGCAAACAACTTCGTCGATATGCAGCAAAACGTCATACTTGCGGCAGATTTCCTGAACGCGCGGCCAATAGCCGTCAGGAGGCGTGATAACGCCACCACCGGCGGTCACCGGTTCGAGGCACAGTGCCCCGACGGTGTCAGGCCCTTCGCGCAGGATGACCTCTTCAATGGCGTCCGCTGCGCGCTCGCCATAGTTTTCGACGTCCCACTGTGCGCGGTATTCCATGCAATGGGGGACCGAGACGAAGCCGGGAGTGTAAGGACCATATTGCGCGTTGCGTTCCGGCTGGCCGCCTGCGGACATCGTAGCAATGGTCGCGCCGTGATAGTCACGCTCGCGATAGAGGATCTTGTGCTTCTTCCCGCCATAACGCTTATGCGCGATCTGGCGAACCATCTTGAAGACTTTCTCGTTCGCCTCGCTGCCGGAGTTCACATAATAAACCCGGCTCATCCCCGGCATTTTGTCGATCAATTGTTGCGCGAATTGTGAACCGGGAATCGAACCGGCCGACTGCGCAAAATAATTCAGCTTCACCAACTGGTCGCGGACCGCATCCGCTATCGACTCGCGCCCGTATCCCACGTTTACCGTCCAAACGCCGCCGGACACGGCATCGAGATGTTCTTTCCCGGTGGCATCCCAAAGCCGCATGCCTTTGCCTTCGACCATGACTTTCGGATCAACCTTTTCCAGCCCTTTGTGCTGAAAAAGGTGATGCCAAACATGCGCCTTATCGGCGGCGACGACATCGTCGAAGTCATTTATGGATACTGAGCGGGTCACGGCGGCACTCCATCTTCATGGGTAAGGTCATTTTTAAGTAGGCAATCTTGAAACCGTTTCCACGGCTCGTGGCCTCGTTGAATAACAATTGAGATGAATAGAGCGACACGAGTAGGTCCAGATGGTATATAAAATTAGGTCCAGATGCGTGTACTTGTTGTGAGAAGCGAAATAGGCTTTCTTTAATTTCACCGAGGTGCATGCGAGAGCCGCCCAATAGAAGGTCTGCGCGCATTGCTCAAGAATAACAAAGCTGGCTGCCAGAAGTCCGCAAAGTTCAACCAAGGAGATCACCATGAAAACACTCACCAAGCTACTTGCGGGATCGGCTCTGCTGGTCAGCGCCCAAGCCGCTGCCGCCGAAGACATCACCGTGGCTTACTTCCTCGAATGGCCGATGCCGTTCGAATATGCCAAGCAGATGGGCACCTATGACGAAGAACTGGGTGTAAAGGTCAATTGGGTAAGCTTTGAAAGCGGCGTAAAGATGTCGGCGGCAATGGCGTCGGGTGACGTTCATCTTTCAGTCAGTCAGGGTTTGCCGCCCTTCGTGGTTGCCACCAGCGCGGGTCAAGACCTTCAGATCCTCGACGTCGCGGTATCCTATGCTGACAACGATAACTGTGTCGTGCGTTCGGAACTGGAGATCGACAAGTCGAACGCTGGTGAATTGGCCGGTAAGAAAGTTGCCGTCCCGCTAGGCACCGCCGCGCACTATGGCTTCCTCAAGCAAATGAGTCACTTTGGCGTAGACGTCGCTTCGATGGACGTCGTGGACATGGATCCGCCTGACGCCGCAGCTGCGATCGCGCAGGGTTCCATCGACATGTTCTGTGGCTGGGGTGGCTCGCTGCGTCGCGCGCTGGAGCATGGTAACGTGTTGCTGACCGGCGATGAGAAAACTGAACTGGGTATTCTGGTATTCGACGTCACGTCGGGTCCGGCGGACTGGGTCGCCGAAAACAGCGAACTAGTTGCCAAGTTCCTGAAAGTGACCGCAGACGCCAACGCGATGTGGGCAGACGAAGCGAACCGTGCCAAGATGCTTCCGGTCATCGCCAAGGACGCGGGTATGGATGAAGACGCGACGGCTAGCACCATTGCTACCTTCTCCTTCCCGACCGTTGAAGAGCAGCTTGCAGAAGGCTGGCTGGGCGGAAACGCGCAAGCCTTCATGAAAGGCGTCGCAGACGTCTTCGTTGAGGCTGGCAGCATCGACGGTGCTCTGGACACCTACGAAAATAACGTCAACACCGGACCGCTTAGCTCGGCTGGCAACATGTAAGTGCTAATAACCAGAGGCGGCAGGGATGACTTGCCGCCTCGTCTCTTGTGGCATGTTCAATAGTCACGCGGTTTCTGAAACTTAAGGCAGGAGCGATAAGCACAGCCTATGTCCGGATTATCTATCGAAAACATCTCTATGCGGTTCGAACTCCCAAATGGGACTGCCGTGCAAGCTCTTCAAGATGTCTCTCTTCATCTGAAAGAGGGAGAATTGATGAGCGTGCTCGGGCCTTCAGGCTGCGGTAAGACCACGCTTTTAAATATCGTTGCTGGATTCCTTGCTCCGACCGAAGGCAAGATCGTGATGAACGGCCACACCGTAACCGGCCCCGACGCTGAACGAGGCATGGTCTTTCAGCAGGGCGCGCTGTTCGAATGGATGGACGTACGCGAGAACGTCAGTTTTGGCCCGCGCATGAAAGGTCAAACCGAAGCGGAGTGGGGCAAAAATGTCGACCACCTTCTAGAGGTGACAGGTCTGGGAGATTTCAAGGACAAAGCCATTTATGAATTGTCAGGCGGTATGCAGCAACGCGTTGCCTTGGCCCGCTGTCTGGCAAATGATCCCGACGTGATCCTAATGGATGAACCGCTTGGCGCGCTGGATGCGCTGACTCGCGAGAAGATGCAGGGCCTTGTGCTGAAGCTGTGGAAAGAAACCGGCAAGACCATCATCCTGATCACCCACTCGGTCGAGGAAGCGTTGCTTTTAGGAGAGCGTCTTCTAGTCATGGCCCCGCGTCCCGGGCGCATTCATAAGGAATATAAGCTTCCATTCGCCGAGATGGGCGTTGGAGCTGACCTGCGCGAAGTGAAGAAGGCGGAGGGCTATGCCGAAACGCGCGAAGAAATCCTCGAGATGATCTGGAACATGGAAGAAGAAATCATGGGACGAACGGAGGAAATGGCATGATCGGCTTTATCATCCTCTTCGTATATGTTGCCATTTTCACGGTCTCATTCCTTGCCGTGCGCTTCTTGGTGCATCGCACTACGACGGATTTCACAGCGCTGAAAACTGTTACTTTCGGCGATGAAAGCGCGGTGAAGTCGAACCGCATCGCCTCGGTGGTCTCAGTTCTGACCATCTTCCTGATTTGGGGGTCTTTCACAGGGTCGTCGTGGGTGCCGGGCTTCTTGCACGCACCGGGACCTTTCGTCGGAGAAACGAGTTTCACCTATACGCTGCAAACTGAGAGCGGCGAGAAGGACGATGCGACGGTCCATGTCCGTGTGTTCGATTTCGGCGAAGAAACCGCCAAGTTCGAGGTTGAGCCGGGCGAGGGTATCGCCAAGGACGATGCCGTGGCCATGCCCGCCTCGCGCTCGGCCACCGTGCTGTTCGACAAAAATGACGAAGTGAAGCGCAAAGACGGTGCCAAGGTCGTAGCGATTGACGGTGTTGCGATCACCTCTGGCGGAGAAATTCAAACTCCTGCCGGTAGATTTGCACTAACCGCCAAGGGCGCGATCAGCTTTTCACCTCCCAAGGGCCTTCAGATGGAGCCGATCTGGCTGCCACCCCCCGAAGCTGTTGTAGGGCGAGTTGTAGAGATCGCCAACGAGGGTTACCGCGATAGCACCTTGGCCAAGCACTTGGGGTATTCCCTGTTCCGCGTGGTCGCTGGTTTCCTCTTGGGTGCGCTTCTGGGCATTCCGCTTGGCTATGCGATGGGGCTTAGCAATTGGTTCCGCGGTTGGTTCGAGCCCATCGTCGAGTTCATGCGCCCCGTGCCGCCCTTGGCGCTGATCCCTCTTGTCATCATCTGGTTTGGTATTGGTGAGACAGGCAAAATTATCCTGCTATTCCTAGCCTCACTTTGGATCATGGCCATTTCGGCGCGGGCTGGCGTTTCTGGTGTGGCTATTTCGAAAGTTCACGCCGCTTACTCGCTTGGCGCGAGCAAGTACCAGATCATGCGGCACGTGATCATGCCCAACTCTCTACCCGAGATATTCACCGGCGCGCGCGTCGCCATGGGTGTCTGTTGGGGTACAGTGGTCGCAGCCGAGCTGGTTGCTGCATCAGAAGGTGCGGGCATGATGATCATGGTGGCATCAAAGTTCCAACTAACGGACATCGTATTGATGGGGATTATCCTCATCGGTGTGATTGGCTTTGGGATCGATGTCTTGATGCGCAAAGCCGAGACCTATCTCGTGCCTTGGAAGGGTAAGCACTGATCGGGCATTTCGAATCCAAAGCGGGGCAATGCGAACCAACCCCGGAGCGGAGCTAGAGGCCCGACATCAACAATGTTCGATAAAGTAAATCGTCCAAAGTNNATGTTCGATAAAATAAATTGTCCAAAGTTCAGCGCTGCCACTTTTGCGTGGCAGCGCTTTTTCTTTGAAGTGGAATGGGTCCGCTGGCCGGTCTGGCCACCTTTTGCGAGAGGCACTGCGGGGTTCTCCAGCAGTAATGTGTCGAAAATGTTAATAAATTGCCCTGAAATTCATCAAAGGGCTTTACAGGCGGGCTTCAAATTAGCGTTTATTGAGTATGCGATAGTACACGCTTCACGGTTTGGAAGGACGCAAGGTTGAAGCCGACAAATACCTCGAACCCGGAATACTTCCACAAGGTTGTAGACTGCCAGTATGCGTGCCCCGCTCACACCCCGGTGCCCGCCTATATTCGCCTCATTGCTCAGGAACGTTACACAGACGCTTATCTCGTCAATTGGGAAAGCAATGTGTTTCCAGGTGTACTTGGGCGGACATGCGACCGCCCCTGCGAGCCCGCATGTCGTCGCGGCCGCGTGGAAGACGAACCGGTTGCCATCTGTCGTCTGAAGCGAGTTGCGGCGGATTTCAAAGATGACATAGCTGGAGCGCTGCCAAAGGCTGGCAAGCCGAACGGCAAGAAAATCGCGCTGGTCGGGGGAGGCCCGGCTTCTCTAACCGTCGCGCGTGATCTGGCGCCATTGGGATATGAACTGCATCTGTACGACGCTCAGGCGAAGGGCGGTGGGTTCATGCGGTCGGAGATTCCCTCTTTCCGCTTGCCCGAAGACGTGTTGGACGAGGAAGTGGGCTATGTGCTGGACATGGGGATCAAGGCCCATTTCAACACCTATATCGACAGCATGGCAGAGTTGCTCGAGAAAGACTACGACGCCATCTTCGTCGGGTGCGGCGCGCCGCGCGGTCGCGATCTGCCGAAGCTGCCCGGTCGAAAGGAGGCGGACGCCAACATCCATATCGGTCTGGACTGGCTGGCCAATGTCGCCTTCGATCACACGGATAAAATTGGCAAGAAGGTCATTGTTCTCGGCGGTGGTAACACCGCGATGGACTGCTGCCGCACTTCGCGCCGACTTGGCGGCGAGGACGTCAAGGTGATTGTGCGCTCCCCCTTCGAAGACATGAAGGCCTCTCCGTGGGAAAAAGAAGACGCGATCCACGAAGGCATTCCGATCATCGACAACCACGTGCCAAAGGAATTCGTCGTCGAGAACGGAAAACTGGTCGGTATGACCTTCGAGAAGGTCGAGGCGGTTTATGAGGCTGATGGCACGCGTAAACTGGTGCCAACCGGTGAAGAGCCTGCTTTCGTCGAATGCGATGACGTTCTGATTGCGATTGGTCAGGAAAACGCCTTCCCGTGGATCGAGAAGGACACAGGTATCCGATTTACCAGCTGGGGAACCCCGATCATCAACGATGACGAGACGTTCCAGTCGACCCGCAAAGAAGTGTTCTTTGGTGGAGATGCGGCTTTTGGTCCGTCAAACATCATCACTGCGGTTGCGCATGGTCACAAAGCGGCCGTGTCCATCGACCTCTATTGCAACGGCAAGGACCTGAGCAAGCGTCCCGCGCCTCAGGTCAATCTAGTGAGCCAGAAGATGGGCATCCACGAATGGAGCTATGACTCGGTTCCAGTGGATGACAAGCGCGAGGCCGTGCCCTTGGTGGACTTGGACAAGGCGCTGAAAAACCGTGATCTGGAGGTGGAGCTCGGCTTTGATGCCGAGGCGGCGTTCATTCAGGCAGAGCGTTGCCTGAACTGCGATGCGCAGACGGTGTTCACGCCTGAAAACTGCATCGAATGCGACGCCTGCGCCGACATCTGCCCGACAAGCTGTATCAACTTCATACCCAATGCTCCTGAAAAGGAACTGCGTAAGAATCTGGCTGTTCCGGCGCAGAACGAAGAGCAGGACATTTTCGTTTCTAAAGGTTTGGAAACCGGCAAGGTGCTGGTGAAGGACGAAGATGTCTGCCTGCATTGCGGTCTCTGTGCCGAGCGCTGCCCGACAGCCGCTTGGGATATGCAGATGTTTACCTACAACGTCACAAAGGCAACTCCAGACCTGATGGGGGGCAAATGAAACAGATCAAGGGCGTCAACGATTTCGTGGTGAAATTTGCCAATGTAAACGGCACCGGGTCGGCATCGGCCAACCACCTTTTCGCCAAGGCGATTTTTCGCATGGGCATCCCTGTAAGCCCGCGCAATATCTTCCCCAGCAATATTCAGGGCTTGCCGACATGGTACGAGGTTCGGGTGAACAAGAACGGCTATCTGGGCCGTCGCGGTGGTGTCGATCTGATGCTCTGTGTCAATCCACAGAGCATGGAGAAAGATATCGCAAGCGTGGAGCCGGGGGGGTACTTCGTCTACGACAACACCAAGCCATTGGCACCACATCTGAAGCGCGACGACATTTCTTACTTTGGCATCCCGCTGACAGAGATGTGTATGCGCGAGTTTGAAAACCCGCGCCTGCAGCAGCTTCTCAAGAATGTAGTCTATGTCGGTGCGCTCGCGGCATTGCTGGACATCCAGTTCTCGATCCTCAAGGACCTACTGAGCGATCAGTTCAAAGGTAAGGAAAAGCTGATCTCCTCCAACGTGCACGCGCTGGAGATGGGCTATCAATATGCGACCGAGAACTTCAAGTGCCCTCTGCCGATCCGCCTGGAGAGCGGCGGGAATGTCGCGCCGCATATTCTGGAAAGCGAACATATCTTGATGAACGGCAACACCGCAGCGGCACTCGGTGCGATCTATGGAGGTGCTACCGTGGCGGCTTGGTACCCGATCACGCCCTCGACTTCTGTGGTGGATGCCTTTGCTAAATACGCCAAACGGATGCGCATCGATCCGGGCAGCGGCAAACAGAACTATGCCATCGTACAGGCAGAGGACGAACTTGCCGCGATGGGTATGGTTGTCGGCGCGGGTTGGAACGGTGCACGATCTTTCACCGCAACCTCTGGCCCCGGCCTGTCTTTGATGAGCGAGTTCCTGGGCTTGGCCTATTTCGCCGAAGTGCCGGTGGTTTTGGTCAATGTCCAGCGATCTGGCCCCTCGACCGGGATGCCGACGCGCAGCCAGCAATCTGACGTCCTCGCCGCTGCTTATGCCAGCCACGGTGACACCAAGCAGGTGCTGCTGTTCCCGGCGACGCCGCGCGAGTGTTTCGACATGTCTGTCCAGGCTTTCGATCTGGCAGAGCAGTTGCAAACCCCCGTCATTTTGATGTCCGACCTTGATCTAGGCATGAACGACTGGATGTCTCCGCCTCTGGAGTGGGACGACAAGTACCGCATGGACCGTGGGAAAGTGCTGGATGCGAAGGGTCTGGATGAAGCCGAGACATGGGGGCGGTACCTCGACGTTGACGGCGATGGTATCTGCTATCGTACCCTGCCGGGCACCCATCCTTCGAAAGGCGCCTATTTCACCCGAGGGTCGTCGAAGAATGAAATGGCAGTCTATTCAGAGTCCGGCGAGGATTATGTACAGAATGTCGATCGTCTTCTGCGCAAGTTCGAAACGGCCAAATCCTATGTGCCGAAGCCGAAGACGCACCCGCCGATCAAGGTGAAAAAGCCGAAGACCAAATTGAACCTGGGCGCCCTGTTCTTTGGAACCTCTGCCTCGCCATCCTATGAGGCGGTCGAAATCTTGGCCGATGAGGGGTATCCGATCGACACGATGCGCATCCGCGCCTTCCCGTTCCATCGGGATCTGGATCAGTTTATTCACGACCACGATCTTGTCTTCGTGATCGAGCAGAACCGCGATGGTCAGATGCGCCAGTTGATTATGAATGAATGCCAGATCGCACCGGACAAGCTGACGTCGGTCCTGAACTATTCGGGAACTCCGATCACCGCGAGATCCATCGTTGGTCAGATATACAAGGCATTGAATGTTAAAGGCGCCGACGTCGTGGCGCTGCACCCGGAGACCGCCTGATGTCCTATATCAAGCCGAAATTCCGCCATCCGAAACTGCCGTCCAACGCGCTTGGGTATACAGTCGCCGACTACGATGGAGCGATCTCAACCCTTTGCGCGGGCTGCGGCCATGACTCCATTTCGGCGGCGATACGAAACGCCTGTTTTAAATCCTCGATCCCGCCGCACCGCATCGCCAAGGTTTCCGGCATTGGATGTTCGTCGAAGATGCCGACCTATTTCCTTGGGAAAAGTCATGGTTTCAATTCTGTGCATGGACGCATGCCTTCCGTGGCGACGGGGGCCAGCCTTGCCAATCGCGAACTGACCTATATTGGGGTGTCAGGTGATGGAGACACAGCCTCGATCGGCATGGGGCAGTTCATTCACCTGATCCGGCGCAACGTGAACATGACTTATATCGTGGCCAATAACGGTTGCTACGGACTGACCAAGGGGCAGGACAGTGCGACCGCCGATCTTGGGTCCGTCAGCAAGGGGGGGGCGGTGAACCCGTTCGAGGGCATCGATCTTGCCAGCCTCGCCCTGCTTCAGGGGGCCAGTTTCGTTGCTCGCAGCTTCTCGGGCGATAAGGAGCAGCTTGAGCCGCTGATCCGCGCCGCCATGGGGCACAAGGGTTTTGCCTTTATCGACGTGGTGTCGCCCTGTGTAACCTTCAACAATCACAGCGGATCTACCAAAAGCTACTCTGAAACGCGTGAACATCTGGACATGATGCCGCTGGATTTCGTGCCGATGCGGGAAGAAATTCGCACGCAGTACAAAGCCGGTACTACGCAGAACGTCACGCTTCACGACGGATCGGTTATCCACCTGCACAAGGCGAATACCGACTATCAAGTGGACGATCGAAACGCAGCGATGCGGTCTGTTCAAGCCGCCAATGACGAAGGGCGTATCCTAACCGGGCTTTTGTTCCTTGATCCCAATTCTCAGGATCTCAACCAAAGCCTCAATGTCGCATCACGACCGCTGAACGAGCTTGGTGATGAAGAGCTCTGCCCGGGTAGTCGCGTATTAAACAGCGTCAACGAAGGGTTGCGGTAACCCGGATCGGACCAAGCTGACGAACTGTTCTTATCAATAACCGCCGGGGCCCAAACGGGCCCGTCAGCACGTCAAATTGCTTGCAAGTAGAGGCGAACAGCGTCCTGCACATGGCGGAAACGGTCGCCGCCTAAGTGCTTGCCGCCATACCAACGGGTGACAACGACAATGTGGTCGCGAAGATTTTCCCGTTCGAGCATACGGATGATGACCATCCCTGCGCCGCTTTCTCCGTCGTCGTTTTTGATGGGGCCTTCATCGGTCAAAAGACCCCAGCTATTGTGAGTGGCCTTCGCAAATTTCTTTTTTCGGCAGAGCTGTTTGATGAATGCCTTGGCGTCATCCGCTGATGCGCAAGGGCCACCAGAGACCGCGTATTTAGAGCCACGGTCCGAGATGATGTTGTCGAGTGTCAGCATGCGGAATGATCCCCTAAAAGGGTTCAGTATCAATGGTTTCCCAACTTCCTACTGTGCATATGCGGACGCANNTATCAATGGTTTCCCAACCGCTTACTGTGCAAATGCGGATGCAACGTTCCTAGCAGCACCAAGATTACATTTGATCAGAGCAGCGCAGGAAATTACCCGCGATATTTGCTTAGCAACATGGAACCGTTGGTGCCGCCGAAGCCAAAGCTGTTGGTCATGGCGGTATCCAGGCCCGCATTTTCAACCAGCTTGGTGGCGATCTCGCCCTCGTTGATCTGCTCGTC
>JABAOD010013293.1_pt1 | contig 15108 bp, 22 predicted proteins | sample 7062151 | NCBI WGS metagenome assembly JABAOD01 (sample SAMN14538626, study PRJNA623070) | marine sediment metagenome | biome: marine biome [ENVO:00000428]; feature: marine pelagic biome [ENVO:01000023]; material: deep marine sediment [ENVO:00002113] | place: India: Gulf of Khambhat ... | reverse complement strand
GCGGCGAGATGCCTTCGAAGACGAAGCCAGCCGCGATCGGCCCGAAGATGAGCGCCAGGCTTCGAGCGGACTGGTAGAAGCCGAGCAACTGGCCGCTGGTGCGCCGCGTTCCGAACCGAGTCACAAGTGACTGAAGGCTCGGCTCACTGACTCCTTGGCCGAAGGCAAAGGTGCCCAGAGCTGCAGCGGCCAGGAACGCACGGCCTGCCCCACCCAGTCCCAAGAACGACAGGGTGAGTGCGATCTGTCCAAAGACGAGCAGCCGACGCTCCCCCAAGCGCATGACGAGGGGCCTGAGCAGTGTGATCTGGGTGATCACGGTCATCAGCCCGAAGAAGGCCAGCATCAGTGCTATGGGCAATTGGGCTCCTCCGGCTCGGGCGGCCTCGGGAAAAAGCACTCGACTGGCGTAGAGCGCGAACGTCGCGGGCAGAGACGAGAACGCGAGAGAGGCAGCGAAACCGATGCCCAGGATCAAAGCCAGAGCCGGCTGTGCCATCAGCGCAGAGGGAGCAGGCAGCAGCACCCTTCGTCCGCCACGCTCGACACGTTCCTCCTCAGGCAACGATTCCTCGAGCGTGGCTGCCGTCAGGAGCAGCGTGCCTGTCGTGATGGCCGCGGCGCCGATGAAGGGCGCCACGGGACCGACTGTGCTCAGCACGCCTCCGAACGCTGGCCCAAAGATGATCCCCATCCCGAAGGCGGCCTGCAGGTAGCCCAGCCCCTGGGCCCGATCCTCCTCAGAAGTCACGTCAGCCACATAGGCTTGGGCGATCGTGATGTTCCCGCCGGTGATCCCATCCAGAATCCGGCCCGCGAAGAGGACCAGCATGCCTCCAGAGAGGGGAAGCGACAATCCGAACGTGTCGACCCATCTGCCAAGGGGTCCGGCGAAGATGAACAGTACGAAGGCCAAGACGGTTCCAAGTTGGCTCAGCATCAGGATCGGGCGGCGTCCGTATCGATCGGAGAGCCGACCGAGAAAGGGAGCTGCCAGGAACTGGGCTCCGAAGAACGAGCTCGCGAGCAAGGTAATCTGGAGTACAGTCCCGCCGAATTCCCCCTCGGCATAGAGAGGGAGGATGGGAATGATGACGCCAGCGCCCAGTATGTTCACGAAGATGATGAGTAGAATGGGGAAGAGACGCCGCAAATCCACTGGATTCTAGGCTCTTTCTCGAACGAACCCGGTCCCGCCGACCCTCCCGCCGGGCGCGCTCTCGGACCGCATCACCTCCTCAACCGAGGAATCCAGGCCGGCACCCTGCGCCTGTATCGCTGCCACTCGTCTCCAAACTCCGCTACCAGCGCCTCCTCTTCCCTTCGGGCCCGGATCACAAGCCCCAACATGAGCGGTGCGTACAGCGCCAGCGCCCAGGTTCGGTATAGCAGAAGCCCGCCGAAGAAGGCCGCCATGACACCCAGATACATCGGATGGCGGATCCAGGCGTACGGCCCGGTGACGACGAGCCGATGGTCCTCATAGAGCCTCGCCGCGAGTCCACTGGCGGAACCGAACATCGAACCCAGGGCCCGCAAGCCCCAGAGATAGAGGGCCAGACCCCCGAAGAGAAGAACGGACCCAGAAGCCAGCGCGGCGAGCCGAGCAGGCGCGGCCAGGACCAGCGGAATCGGACGCCACAACACAGCTCCAACCAAAATGAACAGGCCAGCGGCTAGGAAAAGCGTAGGTCGCCGAAGAACTACTGTGACGCGACCCACGGTCCGGCCGGTTGGCTCCTCACCAGACCCGAGGAGCCGGATCAACGCAAGTGCGAGAACGATCGAAGCGGCGATTGCGCCCAATCGACCTATCCACAGTTCAATCGCCTGCAAAGTCAGACCGGTTCCTCCCGATCATACCGTGGTCTTTCACCACTCCCCGTCTCTGCCCTTGTCGGTCCTGCTCCCTGCCTGCTCCGCTCAATGGTGAATCTGATGAAGTCCTTCGTCCTATCGAGCCTCAGCGACCGGGCCTGATAGCGCCGGAACAGCGCCGCTTCGATCGGCCCTCTCCACATCTCGTCCAGCGCATCCAAAGCCCATGTGGCAGCCTCCATCTTGGAGACGAGCCTACCATGCTCCAGCGTGTAGAGGGCCCGACACATGGTCAGCACCGCGTAGGATCTGTACCTGGCAGATTCAAGCCGGGCGGGATCATCTAGCAGTGGCTCCCACCATTCTTGCAGAAACCCTACTACCGCTCGCCGAAGATCCCTTGGCTTGACAGGGTCGATTCGGGTTTTCAGGGGAGGCCCTGCCACAACCACGCCTTGCTCTCTCAGATCGTGCCGCTGGATGACCCAGTCGCTCCTCTGTCGTGCCAGGTAGAATCGCCCCTCGTTGATGGTAGGGACAGCGCCGTGGTCAGGGTCATACCGGCGGAGCGCGGAGAGGGGCATGTAGGCGCCTTCCAGTCTCTCGGCCCCCTTGATGCCGCTCTTCACAAGCGCGGAGTGCATCGCCCCCAGAGAGGACATGGCCTCATCGGGCAAGTCATCGTCCGTCACAACGATGAAGTCGATGTCACTCCGATCGGGATCGAAATCGCCTCTGGCCAGTGAGCCATAAAGATACATTCCCAAGAAGCGATCCCTCAGGACCTGTCGGACGCGCGAAAGAAGCTCCTCCAAGAGAGCGTTGACCTCCGGATACGGTGTGGGATCGCTGAGACGCTCAGACAAGTTCTCGCGCCAGGGCCTCACCCCTCGAGCCAGCTAAGGTACTGCTCCCTATCCCGACGCCGCACGGCCTCGGCCTCCTTAGAGTACATCTCACTCATCCTGCGCGGTCCCAGGCCAGTTTCCTCGGGAAACTCCGCCGGGGCCAGGACATCTCGGTAGTCCACCGTCGCCAACCGCACCAGGCCTGGGAGCCGATCCTTGCGGCCCCCGCTGAGCTTCAGTATGGCGAGGTGCACTCGGTCACGCTCCCGGTCCTGCGGCCTCGATCCATAGGCTCGCAAGATCGCCATGATCTCCTCTGGATCGCGGTCAGGCCAGATTCGCGCGATCTTGTCGCGGACCCTCGACGGATTGGATTCAGTCACAGATAGCCCACAGGAGAGAGGACAGGATTTCGCCTGCCAGATCGCTCGTCATCCTGACCTCACGAGGCTCCCGGCCAGGCATCGTCCAGGGCCCGGATAGGCGCATGTCCAGGTGCAGCCGGCCGATGGCTCCGCCAGCTTTCCGAACTGATCGACGATCAGCACCTGGCGATCGGGTCTCGCGGTGTCGGGCACTGCACACGAGCTGGCCGCCTCAGCCGGATCCAACACATCCACGATCCGATTGGACAGATTCCGCCCATATAGCAGGAGATAAAACGCATCGTTCACCGGATGTACCAAGAAGAGGTCAGCCTCCATATCGGGGTAGAGGGTCAGCTCGCCCGGAGCCACTTCGCTTCCAATGAACAAAGGGCTCTGCGAGAGGTCGACGCGAAAGTACGCTTCGCGCTTCTCGATCATGCTGTAGGCATCGTAGAGCGGCCGGCCGAAGTGGAGGCCAACGGCCAGGAGAAGGGGGAAGTAAGCCCACAGCGGACCCCGTGTCGCCAACCACGACAGCGCCCCGCCAATGATCAGGACGGTCACAAGCACCAGTGTCATGGACCACCGCGGCAACCAGAAGTCCTGGCTGACCAGGGCGATCCCGACAGAGAGGCCCATGATCACTGCGGTGTCCCGCTTGACGAACCGGTCGATGAACGGAAGCGCGATCCAAAGCAACCAGAAGAAGAGACCGATCCCCAGGGAACGGCTATCGTAGAAGTTCGTCGGCCATTCATTGGGCAACGGCAGCACCCAGCCCCTTCGAAAGCTTGCCAGCAGTCCCTCCCAGCCTGGAGCGAGCAGGCCAGATGTGTAGTGAGGAATGGCGCCAACCTCCGTCGCGATGCGATAGAACTTGAACTGATAGGGGAAGATCGGAGTCCCGTAGGCCAGGAATCTCCACAGGTGTTGGAGAACCGCCGGTGCGATTCCAGCGCCGAAGGAGAGGGAGATCTTGACAAGGTGTCGCGGTGGGCTCCAGCGCCCGTCCTTCCACGACTGATACCTGCTCCAGGGGCGCAGGAACCACGCGCCCAGACCCCCCAGGATGAGAAGGGCCACATACGGAGTCTGCTGGCGGGACATGCTGAAGACGAACGTCGCTATAGAGAGAACCACGAGCGGCCGCATCGGTGGATCATCCAAGCGCAGCACCTTGAGGAGGGCATAGAGATAGAAGGCAAGCGCACCGACAACTGCGAAATCGACATAGCCTGAGAAAGCCTGTGTGTTGACAAACGGGATGGCCAAGTACGCGAGGGCGGAGTATGTCGCCCAACTGAGGTTGCCCGTGAGGTCGCGGACGAACAGATACACAGCTGCGACGGAGAAAGGCAGCAGCACGAGGGAGAAGCTGAAGTAGAGGCCCGTCATGCCGAGGACCTTGAGGAACGGAAAGTGGACCAGCTCGAGGAAGGGGTAGAAGTGCCGGGTAGCGTAGAAGTCGAACTTCCAGCCGCCAGTGCTCCCGTTCTGAACCAACTCCACGATCGGAGGAACCCGATACGAGACGCCATCCCAGCTGTTGAACCCCAGAAACAAATAGTGGGCCGTGATGAAGTAGCCCACCAATAGAGCGAAGATGGCGACCTTGTATCGGAAGAGCAGCCCGTCCAGAGCCAGGGCCAACCTCCGACCTAGGGACGGTTTCACGGATCCACCACACCCCGCCGTCTCACGGACGGAACCAACTCGGGCCTCGCGGCGTCATTGCTATGTAGGCGATCCCACCAGAAAGAATCCTAGCAGGAGGTACGACCCGATGCGCGTGCCAGAATACCATCGAGCCCGCCTGATCCTCACCGTCGGCGCCCTGATCTTCAGCGGATGCGCCGGTCTGCCTCTGGGCAGCACTGCGGGCCCGACTGCCGTGCCCTGCGATTCCGAAATCGCCTGGGAGGACGCGGTCGCTCTGGTGCATTCGGGCCGAGTGGCGGGAGTCTACCAGCTCCACAGCCTGGACGTGACTTTGGTCCTGGATGACGGCTGCACAGTGCACACCGTTGAGCCGGTCATCGACGATATCTTCCACGAAGTCGAACGGTGTGGAGAGCCCTGCGCGGACATCCGTCTGGCAACCGAATAGGCAGGAACTCGGCGCCTTGACCTCCTGGTCACAGCCCTGAGGCGGCTAGTCTCTGGGACCGGCCTGCCCTCTCCGACATGCCTTCAGGCCGGTTGCTCCTCCCTGCGCTCCGAGAGAGGAGTTCCCTCCCAAGCCTGATCCTCGTGAGAAGAAGCGCCCCGGTGGCAGCGCTGGCGTGGGCAGTCTCTGGATCTTGCGTGGATTCGCTCACGGCAGGACTTCCTCCAGCCAGTCGAACATCACTCCGTTGGGAAGGGACAGGTTGTTCACCTGGCAGTGCGCCTCGCCACCTTCCTCCTCCGTAAAGATCACCAGCCTCTTCCTAGGGTGAGGCAACTTCTCATAGGTCTCGCGCGCGATTTGAAGGGTGATAGGCGCTTCGCCCTCGCCCGCCAGCAGGAGCGTCGGGCATCGAATGCTTCCGGGATCCGCTCTGCCGTGCACCAGGTAGTCGTACGCCTTGACGATCCGGCGTGCGATGTCTCTCGGATTCAGACTGATCCTCAGCCCCATGCGCCAAGCGATCTGTTCAAAGACGATCCTGGAGACGGTATCGCTCCGGCTGCGGCCTCTCTGCTGGGCAAGTGCGGCCCGAAAGACATCAGGCATAGCAGGGTTGGCGATGAGAGCCTTGATCCGCCGATCATGCTGCCCACCCTTGAGTACGATGTGTCCACCCCAACTGAATCCGAATACCGCCAGCCGATCAGGATCGCTTTCGGGTCGGCTCAGGACATAGTCCGCGGCGGCACTCACCGGACCCCCCATCCTGGCCTGGAAGAAGAGTCCTTCCTCTGGGTTGATTCCCTGGCCAGGTAGGTCAAACGTCGCCGCATTGTACCCTCGTCTAGCGGCGGCCGGTCCGACCACGAAGTAGCAATCCTCCGCGAAGGTTTCGAGGCCTCCGACCACGACGAGAGTTGGGCGTTGGCCCTCGCTGACGTCCACCCTCCAGGCATACCCCACCAACCGCCGGTCCTGGTACGGCAACAGGATGGTTTCGATGGCAGGGTCGAACAGAGGAGCTGCCTGCTGGAAGCAGAGCCTCATCCTCTCCCGAAGGTCCCGGAATGCCGCATCATCCGGCTTCATGATGAACAAGGGCGCTCTGTAGTAGGTACAAGCCCGCAGGTAACCTTTCCGTGCTGCCTCGACATCGCCACGGCCGAGGGCCACCCGAGCATCTCCCTCGACTCGCTCCGCCGAAGCGCGCCATTCCCTGTGCCAGGAGTCCGGGTCGCCCTCGGCGATCCGAGATGCAACATCCAAGCACTCCTCCCCGTCGCTTCGGTCGTAGATCTCGCGTCCCATGATCCAAGACAGGTAGAAGTCCATGTCCGGGTGGTCGAAGAACACCCTGACCTGGCTGCGCTGCGCGAGTGAGGATCGATCGTCACTCACAACGACACACGCGTCTGAGAGAGTCCCAGAAACGCAAAGGCGGCCGGGCATCGGACTCCGGCCGAATGAGCGGCAACCCCGGAGGACCCGCTATCAGGTATCGAGCTCCAGGATCTGATCGGTGACCTGCATCAGATCGGGGGCCATTATGTCAGGCTTCTCATAGAGCGGATGGTAGACCCGCCCGCCGCGAGCGATGAAAGCCGCCCGGCAGCCGGCTCGGAGCGCGCCGTACACGTCCCAATCGTGAGCGGCCACCAGCCGCGTCTGCTCGATGTCCACACCAAGCCTGGAGGCGGCCATTCTGTAGGGTTCCGGGGAAGGCTTGAAGGCCCTAACGTCGTCGACAGTGAGGAGCGTCTCGAAGTAGTCGCTCAGCCCGGCGTTGGATATCTGCGCGGAGACCGTCGCGTGTGCTGAATTGGTCAGCGTAGCCAGGCGCAGCCCCGCCTCGCGAAGCCGCTCCAGGCTGGGCACCACGTCCGGATGAGGCGGCAGCTCCCGCACTGTGCCGAGAATTGCGCCCCGCTCATCCTCTGACAGGTCGACCCCCTGGCGCTCGGCCACCACGTCAAGGGCAGCGCCGGCCAGGGTGCCGAAATCTTGATAGGCATCAACCAGGGTGGTCACCACGGAGGAATGAAGGAGCAGAGCGAACCACGACTGTATCACCGTCAAGTCGCCGAATGCTCGTTCAAAGTGGGGTTGCAGAACACTGAGATCGAGCAGAGTCTCGTTCACGTCGCACAGGATCACTCGGCTCATGGAGCTACCTCCGTTCTGTCCTACTGATGGGTCTCGGCGACATGTTTGACGGACTGCCGTACGATCTCCCTGAGAGTGGGCAGATGCACGTCTTCTAGGCGCTTTATGTAGAGGCAGGCCTTTCCGGTTGTGTGCTTTCCTGGCTTCGGAAGCAGCTCATCGTACCCCTCGAATCCATCCATGATGTAGAGCGTCAGGTTTCTCTTCCGGGGCGACAAGCCAGTGAGGGGCCACTCTCCTTCGCGGCCGCTGGCGTACTTGTAGCGATAGCTGCCGAATCCGACGATGCTCGAGCCCCACATCTTCGGTGGCGACTTGGTCGCCTCCTTCATAATTGCGAGGATGGTGTAGCAGTCCTCTCGCGTTCTCTCGTCCGCCACGCCGTCGAGGAACTCGCTCACGCTCGCGTCGGTGACTCTCCTCCTCGGCTGTGCCACACGACCCCCTTTTCGATCCGATTCCTCGAACCTCAGGATGCGCGGGACTCTACATCAATAGCGCTTTCCGATGCCACCGTGTCGGACCGGTGGTGCTCCCTCACCCAGGCCCGCCACTGTTCGCGGTCCGACAGATGCAGCAACCTGTCTCCAATCTGGCTCGATTTCATGCCGCCTCTTCAGCCGAGCTGGGCATCAGTCTCACGGTGTGTTCAGACCGTGAATCGTACCGAATGGGGAGACGTAGGCGGTTTCGGTCAAATGAAACTCAGGGGAGTCGAGGGGCAGCAACCCGCAGGCATACTCAATGTCCACCGAGTATCCGACAATCATGCGTCGAACATGCCGTGCGCCGCAGCCTTCACAATCGAATCCGCAGCCGTCGACTACGCCTTGCCAGCCAGAAACGAACGCCTCGACCACCAGCAACTCAGCCCGCCGAGGGGTCATCCAGGGGGCCCAAGCGATCACGACCAGCAGGAGGATCGCCAGCACACCGCCCGCGGCTGCCTTACTCATTCCACTCACTGATAGGGCGATCTGNNTGTTCGCCGAAGACGCCCTTCTTCACCCACCAAGGGTGCAGTTCGAATTCCAGTCGCCCGGCCTTCACGGACGGATCGGTCTTGGTGAGAGCGAGAGCCTCTTCAAGCGACCCGACACGAAAGATGTAGACGCCCCTCAGGTCGCCATCGTCGCCAAATGGACCTGCGACAAGCAACTCTCCGGACTCCTTCATCCTAGCGATGTTGGCCAGGTGAGCCTCTTGGAGAGCCTCAACCTCAGGTGTCACCTCAGGGGTCCAGAGCGGACCGCGTCTCAGGAGGCCGAGGTAGAGAAGCTCCATGTCTTCCGGAATCTCGCCCGGGCCTTCAGGTTCGGACATCGTCTCGTTGCCCGCCTTTCCTGACGCTTGTGGACTAGATTGCTCATACATTGGCCGCGCCACTCAAGTGCCCTCCTGTCGCCAGCCCGCCTGTCAGGGGAGGCAAGGCACCGGGGTTTCCACGAGTGGCGAGGCTCTATCCATCACTTGCTGCGCCTTAGATGCCACCGCAGCGGCTTCGTCGCCTCCCTAGCCAATTCGCCTTTGGCCTCGAGATCAAGTTGCACGGTCTTGGCCCACCACCCCGCCTTGGCACCTCCGGGAAAGAGGGCTTCGGGAAGATGAGGGACGACCGCCTCGCGGATCTCCGCCTGAGTCAAGCCCGGCTCTTTTGAGGGAAGCACCTTCTCCATCGCTCGACGCATGGCATAGTACATTTTGGCGCTCACACGAGCTGTCGAGCCAGGCACATTCACATTTTCAACGACAACTCGGTCCTCGTCATTGCCCATGGCAACCTCCTACACTGCTGGCTGTCCCTTCGGCCAGTCACGCGCGTCCCCATGGGCCACAGGGACCTGCCCCGCCCCACTAGCACTAGAGATTGTCAGTTGCTGCCAGGAGCTCCTGGACTGAAGGTCTATCGGTCGCATCTCTGCTTTCGTATTTCCACCGAATCCTTCCCTGTCGATCAATGAGAACGTCCCCTCCGAGCTGGGCTGGGTCAGCCCTGAACATTGAGATTCCTTGCCCCCTGAGGAATCGCTTGAAGTAGAACCAGAGATTGCGAGGATGCCAGGACCGAAATATCGATCTCTCGATTCCGTAGGCTCGATACACGACGCGATCGAGATCAATCAGGAGGGGGAAAGACACCTGCGCTCGGCGGATCCAGTCCCGCGCCCGTTCCTCCTTCTCGAATCCAATGACAAGAACGCGGACCCGTCGGGCTTGAAATTGATCTCTGGAGTGGTACACCTGCACCACATGCTCTAGTCAATGTATTCAGCCAAGATAGCGAAGGAAGATCAGATAGACGTGGTGGCCCTTCCCAAGCGTCTCACTGAGCGTGATGGGTGGCCCATCCACCTGAGGGAGTGTGAAGTCCGGAGCCTCGATCTCCTCCGTCAGCATCCTCGCCCCTTCACCATCCCGCCAGAAATCCTCCTGAGCAGTGGGGGCGAGGAGGTCCTCGATTTCGTCGAGCCTGCCATCCACCATTTCCAGGTGTTCTGGGATCTCGAGCTGAAGCTTGACCGCCGCGGGTATGGTCCGAGCTGCAGGTGCCTGGCCATGTCTTTGAGGGAGGTGCCCAGATGGTGTTCAGCAGACGGCGAAGCAACCAGCTTAGGGCAGCTCGGCAATCATCTGCCGGTATTCGTCCTCGGTGAAGGCCCGGAGGGTCTCGGTGCGGACATTTCCTAGAGAACCGGTCGCCATGGCCAGCTTTGTCGCCGTTTCATCGTCGGGCGCTTCGGACACAACTACCAGGTCGTACCGGCCCATGACCAGGTAGAAGTCCTTGATCCCGGCGCCCATGGATCCAAAGCTCTCCTTGGCCGCATCCAATCGGCTAGGACTCTCCCTGATCTTCTCGATCCCTTGCTGGGTGAAGTTGCCCAGCGTGATGTAGGTGGGCATGAACCTCTCTCCTTTCCCATATGGCTGAGGGCACCTCCCTCGGGGCACAGCCCTCCTCAGAGCGTCTACCACTCAAACTAGCAGGAGTGTGTACGAATCACCACGAGCTTGTCGGTGCCGGACTCGGCCCCCCATACCTCGCCCGGCCTACCGAGCAGTTGTCGAACTTGCGCGGCGGAGCTGGGCAGCGGGAAGACCTCGAATCCCTCCGATCCAGGATCGAACCGCACCAACGCGTTGCCGCCAAAGTCGCTGAGCCAGACCATGTCAGTATCGTCCACATACACAGCATAGGCTCGCGGCCGATCTCCGGGTAGCCTCCACTCCCGCCACGAATCGTCACTCGGATCGTAGAGCGCCACCTGGCCAGCATTCCACTCGCTGACCCAGATCCGCCCTCGAGAGTCCGACCAGACTCTGCGTGCGCCCTGGTTGGCCGTCGGAGGCTCTAGCACCGTGGGTGCACCCGTCCCGGGATCAACATGGCCCACATAGCTGCCCGCCAGCGAGGCATAGTAGATGGATCCATCCGGCGTCGTGGTGATGCCGTATGGACCGCGCCCGCGAGGAGCGGAAAAGACCTCCATCTCTCCCGTCTCCGGTCTCAACCGACCGTAGACACCATTCTGACCCGTGAACCAAAGCACGCCGTCGCGGTCGAAGACCGCGGTATTGAGGTTTGCGTTCCCGGCGCTCTCGGGCAACGGAAAGATCTCGACCACCTGGGTCTCCGGATCGACCCGCACGATGGCGTTCAGGCCACTGTCGGTGATCCAGGGCGCGCCATCCGGACCCACGATCACCCCGTGCGGAGCCGACGCTGCACCCAGAGGAATGTGGTGCGTCTCTCCCGTGATCGGATCGAGCCAGCCCAGGGCGCCCTGATGCTGGGCCGTGTACCAGACGGCGCCATCCCTCGCCGGTGCCACATCGTGAGGATGGGACCCAGACGGCATCGGATACTCCTGAATCGCCGCCTCCACCATCGGGATGCACTCCGCCGGGGTTGGCTCCGGCGTAGCCAGCCCAGGCGGCGGCGCCTCACCTTCGGGGCCCGTCGTTTCCACGGGCTCAGGAGTGCCCACCCCGAGTCCGGAATCCTCGACCGGAGGGGCGACTGGCGTTGGCTGGCTCGCACATGCTACGAGCGGCACGATCAGGGACAGGACAGCCAACCTGGCTATCAGGGGGATTCTCATAGGTGATCGGCGAATCGGATGGATCTCCCCGCGGGCTCGCGGGAGGGGTCGCTAGCCGTTGAGCTGCTGTACTTCGGGAGAGCGAGGACCTGCGTTCGGAGGGGAGTCATCCCCTGGCCGAAGTGTCCTAAGTCGAACTAGGTGGATCGTGACGGCCGCGGCGATGAGTATTAGGACAAGCCTGACCCACCAGACCGTCACCACGTAGACAGTCGAGAAGCCAATGGCTGCCCACAGGAGAACGATGGTGGCAATCTTCTCTCGCAGTGGTAGCCCTCGGCCTGCCCGATAGTTGCTTATGTATGAACCGAACCACCGGTTGGTGAGCAGCCATCGCAGGAACCGCTCCGAGCTCCGAGCGTAGAAGAATGCTGCCAGCAGCAGGAAGGGCGTCGTGGGGAGGATCGGCACGAGAATCCCCACCAGGCCCAGACCCAGGCTGACGGTGCCGAGGGTGATGAAGAGGGCTCTGATCATTCTGTTCATAGGAAGAGTCGGTTAGCCACGGAACGCGCAGCACCTCAATACTACCACACCACTAGCTAGGCTCTCGACTGCCCTATTGCCTTCAATTGAGCCTCGACCCAATCCTCGTCCATCCGAGTCAGCCGCTTTCTCTTCAGATTCTGTTTGATGATCCAGCGAATATCCCGGTCCTCTTCACCAATCCACTTCTCCATCCTGTCTTTACCGGTGTCAGGCTGGGCGGCAACGGCCACGCTCCAACCGTATCCAAGCGCCTTCCTCAACACCCTGAAGCTATCCCGCTTGCGATCCGTTTCGTCCCGGACCGAGGCGGTGACCCGATCCAGGATGTCAAAGACCTTCCGGGCCCACTCAGGATCGCTCAGAAGACCGGGCTCGCACAGTGCGGCTACCGCGGCTCGCCGCTCGAGGGGATTCCCCTCGACCCAGAACTCCATCTCCCCGACCAACCCGCTCATATCCTCCTGGCCGTAGCGCTGCAATCCCAAGGCAACCGCTTCCCGAATTCGCCACCGTGAATCTGAGGCCCTCTCACGAAGAGCCGAGAGGTGTTCCCTCTGACCTCGAGCTACAAGATAGCCCAGCCCGAGCACTCCGCAGAAGGCCAGGAACTCCAGCTGCGTATTCCCCGGCGCCTCTGTCTCATCAAGGTCTGCGTAGCGCAGGAAGAGAGCTTCATCTCCATCCAAGGCCACAGCAAAGGCGAGCTCCAGGTTTGCTCTTGGCCCGGGTAGCCTCGACTCTTGCAGCAAGAATGGATCCCAATTCTTCAGCTCTTGCAGAATCGCCCGGTACTCCTCGATCTTACTCACACCTCACCTTGCAGGGCGGAACCTGGACCACGAGATGCACACAGCCCAGTCGGGACGGGCGAAGGGATCCTGACGGCCAGGGGGAGGAGCTCAGGGCCTCCGAGGCCTAGTGTGCTCGACGACGCGCAGGGCGTGTCATGCCACGCCGCCGCGCACCCCCTCACTCCTTCCCATCGGTGGAGATCTCGTGAGCCTGTCTCATCACCTTCTCCACGCGCTTCGCCTGGCGAGGGGTCAATTCGGCCATGCGAGCCTCCAGCGCCGCGAGGAACTCATCCCGGTTGGCGGACGATACCGCGGGGAGCGCGCTCTCAGAGTGCTGAGGTACGTCCTTGGACCTGCAGGTGGAGAGATGCTGAAGCAGGTACGAAGACGCTCGATCGCGACACTCTTCAGACTTCGAGGCGATGGCCGCCACGACTCTAACGCCGCTGTCGCGGGCGATAACGGAGCCGCTCTCGATTGCGGACTTGATCGCCTCGAAGTGCCCACAGAGGTACTCCCCTCGGAGTGGTGCGATGGTGGCGAGCGCGGCCATCCCCCCCCACACCAGCCGGTTGCTCCGGCTCCGCAACAGCCTCAGGAAATCCTCCGCGAATGCGACAATGAGTTCCGGCTCGATGTAGCCAATCTAGTAGACAACCTTCACGCAATCGGACCGCACCCGCTGGTTTTCGTGCCACAAGCCTTGGGCGATCTCCGCGATCCCGTCTTCATCCCGCGAATCTGCCAGCACCTTGGCCAGTTCCTTGTTCGGACCCTCGTCGCGCCGACCTTGGAAGAACGCGACCCTTTCGAGAACCGACATGACAGCCCCTCTCCTCTACCTCCGAATTCTCCGGCGCCCCGTCCGGCAGATGCCTCAGGCTAGCCCTCCGGACCCACCCCTGCAGTCATGGGGTGTAGCCCAGCTNNCCAGCTTCTCCCTAGCAACCACCAGCTGGGGATAGGTGCTGGGATCGTTCAGCAGATCAGGGTCCCAGCCACCCTCATCGCGCAGGTCGAACCACCGGACTTCTGTGATGGCGTAGTTCAGTGAGGCCTCGAGCTCAGGTTCAAAGCCCGGGGAAGGCTCTCCGCCCTACGCTTCACCTCACCGGCCGGAGTCGCCCGATCCAGGCCCTGGAATGAGTGGCGACTTCCGCTCCCTCCCCGGTTGCCTGCATGATCTCCTCAGCCTGGCGGTACAGCTCTTCCTCCCGGGCCTCCAACGCCTCGTCCTTCGGGGAATCGTCGTAGGCGCTGGCCTCCTCCTTGAACTCGCGGAGCTCAGGCACCGATGAGGCGTAGGTGAAGAAGTCGAACTCTCCCGTGTCTTCGATGACAAACAGGTGCCGCCCAACTACCTCCGCGACAGCCTCTTCAGCGTGCAGCACGTCCTCATCCTCAGAGAGCCGCCTGGGCTCGGCGAAGAGGATCTCGCCATCTCTAAGGACCTTGAGGAGCGACCCTTCGGGGAACGGATGAATCTCGACCAGGTATCCGCCGGGCCTGAGCAGGCGATGAATCTCCTCCAGGGCATGAACCATGCCCTCGTGTTCCATTCATCAAAGAGACCCCAGGAAAGGATGGCGATATCGAAGGTTGAGGGCTGGCTGACAGCGGCAAAGTCTTCGAAGCCAATATGGTGAAACTCGACCCGGCCCTCTAGCTCGTCCGGGAGGTCTTCTCTGGCCCGGTTGATTCCTTCCTCATAGGGATCGATGGCCGTGACATGGTCCGCCCAGTTGGCGAACCGCCATGTCATGCGGCCGTCGCCACAGCCGATCTCCAGCACGTCCTTTCCGCTGAAGTCAGCCAGGTCAAACAAGGCGCGGGTTTCGTTGTTCTCAGGGTCCTCTCTGATCGCCATTCNNCACCAGCGGCTTCGCAAGTCAACGTGTGATGGGCCTGCCTAGGCCGCCTCTGCCTGTCCCAGGAACAGTCGCCTTGGCGCTCCAAGGAGCGGGTCCACGGCCGCCTGCGTCCAGTGATCCTTCACTTCCTATCTCAATACCAGGATGACTTCCTCGACCTCCTCCCCGCGAGCGTTGGCAAACCCCTTGTCACAGCCCGAAATCGTGAACCCACACTTCTCCAAGACCCGGACAGAGGCGACATTGTCTTTTGCAGCGCGGGCATAGAGTGGGCGCACTTTGAGGAGGCGTAGGAACTCCGAGAGCGCCTTGGTGGCGATGCCCTTGCCCCAGTACTCCCTCCCGAGCCAGTAGGTGACTTCCGGTTTGCCGAGCCGTTCAAAGCTCGCAATGTGACCTGCCACGGCCCCGTCGAAGAGGATGGTCCTTATGGTAGTGCTGTCATCCTCCCGAATCTTGGTCCAGTGTGCCGAGAAGGCCCCCCTGTCCGCCGGGGCCTTGGCCGTGAAAGCCGCCATCTGATTCGCGGCCGGATCCAGTTGCT
>JABAOD010002170.1_pt8 | contig 15114 bp, 16 predicted proteins | sample 7062151 | NCBI WGS metagenome assembly JABAOD01 (sample SAMN14538626, study PRJNA623070) | marine sediment metagenome | biome: marine biome [ENVO:00000428]; feature: marine pelagic biome [ENVO:01000023]; material: deep marine sediment [ENVO:00002113] | place: India: Gulf of Khambhat ... | reverse complement strand
CCAGATTCGATCAAGCACCCTCTCCGATTTCGTTCCCACGACTTCGGCGTAGCCGGCCTCTACGGCCTCGGGCCTTTCGGTGCACTCCCTGAGTACGAGGACCTTCTTCCTCAGGTTCGGGGCCGTGGCCTCTTCCTGAATCCCCCCTGAGTCTGTCAGAATGAGTTTGGCCTGGCTCAACAGCACTAGGAAGTCGAAATAGCCCAAGGGCGAAAGGAGCTGAACGTTGTCCGAGCGTGCCAGGTCCTCGTACACCCCGAAATCCTGAAGCCTCCTTTTCGTCCGGGGATGGATCGGATACACCACGGGCAACGGTGAGGAGGTGAAGATCTTGACGAATTCGGCTAGGGTTGCTTCGTCGTCCACATTCTCCGCACGATGGGCCGTGGCGAGGATGTATTCACCGTAGTCAATCCGCTCCAAGATGTCGGAGCGCTTCTCCGCCTCAGGCAGGTACCTCAGACAGGCGTCGATTACGGTGTTTCCCGTAACGAAGACATCGCCCCAGACCGATTCACTCTGGAGGTTCCTCTCGCACTCTTCCGTCGGAGCGAACAGGTATTTCGACAAGTGGTCTGTCAACCTCCTGTTGTGTTCCTCCGGCATTCGTAGGTCATAGCTGCGAAGACCAGCTTCGACATGCCCAACGTCGATGCCGATCTTGGCCGCCGCAAGGGCCGCTCCAAGAACGGTATTCGTGTCTCCTTCTACCAAGACGACGCTAGGCTCGATCGTAAGAAACGCGCTCTCCAACTCTACAAGGGCCTCCGCCGTCTGCTCGGCATGCGTTCCAGAGCGGATGTCCATGAAAGTGTCTGGAACCCTCAGACCGAGTTCCTCCAGAAAGACTTCAGACATCTCCCGGTCGTAATGCTGGCCTGTGTGGATCAGGGAGTACTGCAGGCCAGCGCCGTCGAGGGCGAGGATGATCGGAGCCATCTTGACGATCTCCGGGCGGGTTCCCACCACGATGGCGATGTCCACGCTGGCGAGGTGGTGGACGGAAGGATAAAACCCCTTGCACCCGAGTACCACGCATGGGATTTGTGAGGAGACTGGCATCATGAACGCCTGCCTTCACCTCTTGGGTAACCCTGTAATTCCCACGAGCTGGATAACGGGGGGACAAAGGTCATATGAACTTGGGGGCTTGAAGTCTCGTTGCTCGTCAGCGTCGTCATTACTACCCGTAACGAGGAGCGGAACATCTCGGCCCTCCTTGACAGTCTAATCGTCCAAGAGGCCCCTCTCGAGATTGTAGTGGTGGACTCCGCGAGCGAGGACCGAACTCGCGAGATCGTTGAGGGGTACGCCTCCCGGTACGGCTTCATCAAGCTAGCCGTCCAAGGAGGAACGAGAGGCACCAGCCGGAATCACGGCATCCGTATCTGCGGTGGGGATGCGGTAGCATTCATCGACGCGGACTGCATTGCCAACCCCTTCTGGCTCAGGTCCTTTAGAGAGGCGCTTGAACAGTCGGACATTGTCGCCGGGAGAACGGTTCAGATCGGCTACAGGCCCTTCGAGGACCTGGAGAGGATCGAACTCATCTACCGAGGTTTCGACATCACCTACCCGACCTCCAACCTCGTGTACAAGCGGGAGGTTCTCAGTGAGATTGGCGGCTTCGACGAGTGGTTCATCACGGCGGAGGATATCGACCTGAACCTGCGAGCAGTGAGGGCCGGCCGTTCCATTCATTACGAGCCCGATGCGATCGTGTATCATCGGACACGGGGCTCGGTCTACGACTTCCTCCGACAGGCCTTCTGGAACGGCGCTGGGAGGAAACAGCTCACCCTCAGGCATGGAACTCTCTGGAGTCACTACAAACCTGTAGAAATGGCTCGTCGGAGGCTGAACCTATGGTCAACGTTGAGAATTGTCATGGCGCTTGCCGGCTACCTGGGATACAAGCTCTTCGGGAGTACGCGTTCCGGCCCGGAATAGTCGAAGCAATTACTTTATGACGGTCGCTTTTTGAGGGCATAGATGACCCGCTCTGAGGTTTCCGTCATCATCCCAACCATGAACGAGGAGAAGTCCCTCGGAGGCGTTCTGACGGAGTTGGAGGAGGCGTTCTCGAAGTCCCCCTACGCGCACGAGGTCCTTGTCGTGGATACGCTGTCTCGGGACAGGACAGTGGAGATCGCGGAGGAGATGGGCGCTCGAGTCATTCGGGAGGATAGGAGGGGATATGGACGAGCCTATCGGACTGGGTTCGCGGCGGCCAGGGGCGATCTCATCGCCACTCTCGATGCCGACCTCACCTATCCAGGCCATGCAATCCCCGAGCTGGTCTCGACCTTGGAGGAGCAAGGCCTGGATTTCATCTCTTGTGACCGATTGACGCGCATAGCGGGAGAGTCTATGGAGATGTCCCATCGGTTAGGGAATGCGGGTCTCAACCTGGCCGTCAGGCTCCTCTACGGTGTGCGCCTTCGAGACAGCCAGTCAGGCATGTGGGTATTCCGGCGAGAGGCCCTGCAGCGCCTCGAACTGACCAACCGGGGCATGCCATTCTCGGAGGAAATCAAGCTGGAGGCCATCGAGAAGGGCCTGCGGTTTCGGGAGGTGTCGATCGAGTATCGCCCGAGGGTCGGAGATGCCAAGCTACGGTCCCTCTCGGACGGTTGGGCCAACCTTCGGTATCTTCTGTTCCGCCGCCTCAGGCGGGCGCAGAGCCCATCAATCTCTCCACCATCCAGGACGGCTTGAAGGGGATGAGTTCCTCATACTTTTGGCCGGTGCTGAGATAGAGAATCGGCTTGCCCACCGCATGGGCGATGCTCATGGCGGCGCCGCCTTTCGCGTCCGCATCGATCTTCGTCAGGATGACGCCGTCGATTCCCACGGCCTCCTCGAAGCCCTTCGCTTGCTCCACCGCGTCGTTTCCGGTAAGGGCGTCCCCGATGAACAGGACCAGGTCGGGCTTCGACACCCGCTTGATCTTCTTCATCTGTTCCATCAGATTGGCCTTGGTCTGCTGTCGACCGGCGGTGTCGATGAGGACCACGTCCTTGTGTCGGGCCCTGGCGTGTTCCACCGCGTCGAAAGCGACGGCGGCCGGGTCGCTGCCGGCTTGGTGCCTGATGAGCTTGGTCCCCAATCGACTGGCGTGCGCCTCCAATTGCTCGATTGCCCCTGCTCGGAAAGTGTCTGCGGCCGCCAGGACGCAGCTGAACCCTTCTCCCTGAAAGAGATGGGTCAGCTTTGCGATTGCCGTGGTCTTCCCTGTCCCGTTCACCCCCACAAACATCAGGACCACGGGCTTCTCCTTGTCCCGCACGAACTTCACTAGGTCGATCGAGGGGACGGCCAGAACGCGCTCGAGCGACCGTTGAAGGGCGTACCACAGCCCCGTCCTGAAGTTGACCTCTCGGCGTATTCTCTTCCCCAGGAGGTCCTCCTCCAGGCTCTTGGTGATTTCAGAGACCACCGGGAGGGCCACGTCCGCCTCAAGGAGAGCGATTTCCAGCTGATAGAGGTGGCGATCGAGGACCTTCTCCCTGACACGCTTCCCGGACTCCTCCGAGACAACCTCTCCCAACTCCTCCGGGGCCTGCTCCCTCCATCCCGTGAGTTTCTCTTTGAGCCGCTCAAACACTCGGCTCCTCCCCTCTCGCCAGGGCATCCGCGTAGGCCTTCTGGACCGCGAGGGAGTAATCGTTGACCCTCCCCTGCACGTCGTCGATTCGCCCTACGAGATCCTCATGGACTTCCTGAAGCTGTTCGATCCTGTGGTCCAGTCTCTCAATGGCCTTCTCCATCGTGTCCTCCAGGGCCACTTCGGAACCGATGCCGACGATACACTTCTCTGCGTCAGCCACGTTAGCGAAGAGAAAGGAGTTGGCACCGATGGGGACAAGGATTTCAGTTCCCGTCGGGGTCTCCTGATACCGGGCCATGGTCTCTCGTGCCCGAGCGTATTCCTCCAGAGAGACGCGAAGGAGCTCCTCCTGCCGAGCCAGCGCATCCAACTGCGCCCGAGCGGTATCGAGGGCGGCAACGGCTTGCCTGAGCTCGGATTCCGCCACCCCTACCTCACCTCCAAGAGGTAGCCCACCACCGGGTCGGTCACGTCCTTGGGGCTCACCTCATCGACCTTCTCGATTCTAATGGACTTCCGCTTTGTCTTGTGCTTGCTGCCGAGGATGGATAGAACCTTCTCCACCGCCCCCTCCGTGTCTTCGGCGGCCACCTCCTTGGTGAAGGGTTGGTACTTCCGACCCATAAGAAACTCACCCGTGACCCGGTAGGCCTTCATCTCGCGTACCTAGAGGAGGGTTTGGTAAAAACCTATCCTCCCTTCCGTATCGCTCGGAGCACCTTCTTGGCGGCCGTCTCGGAGACGCCGTCGAGAGAGGCCAGCGCCTTCACCTGGGCGGCCTTGAGTTCCTTCAGGCTGTGATAGGCGTTCAAGATGGCCTTGACGGCCTTCTTCGGGACTCCCTCGATTCCCTGCACGATCGCTTCCAGCTCCACCACCTCCTCCCCCCGTTTGCGAATCTCGGACAACCTTTGGGCGGATTCCGTGTCGTCGGGGTCTAGCTGGAGAGTCTTCTCAAGACTCTCCACCGCTCTCGTTCCCAGTCCCAGTTCGGTCTCTAAGGCTCCCCTGACCGCCCAAACTGACGCTTCATTTGGAGCGACCTCGCAGGCGGACTCACATGCGGCCAAGGCGTCAGCGAGGCGTCCCCGCTGCGAGAGTGCCTTCACCCTCCGAAGGATGAGATCCAAGTCTCCTGGCTCGGAGTCGATAGCTTCGTCGAGCAGGTTCAGGGCTTCCTCCTCTCGGTTGGTCTGCATGTAGAGGTCGATGAGCCCCCTCCTCGCTTCTGCTGGGTGTTCACCCTCGATGGACCTCAGAAAGAGTTCCTCTGCCGCCTTATAGTTGCCCGTGGCCGCCTCTCTTATCGCCCGATCGAGCGGGTCCTTCCCCTCCTCCTCTAGGGCCGTGATCCTCTCCTCTATCTCGGGGTCCCCCGGGCTCAACCTGAGGGCCTCTTGGTAGGCTTCCATCGCGAGTTCGGGTTCCTTCATCTTGAGCATGATGTCTCCCTTGCGCAGGAAGGCCTCCACGTACTCGGGTCCGCCCAGGAGGATATCCTGGTAGCACTCTAGGGCCTCGTCGTGTCTCCCCTCCTCCTCCAGCAGCTGACCCTTGACGAGGAGAGCCCGGCGTTGCCAGTGGTCCAGTTTGAGGGCACGGTTTAGGTGCTCGATCGCCTCTGCAGGTTTCTGAAGGCGACGCAGGAGGTCAGCTTTGCTCAAGAGTGCTCGGAGGTTTCTCTTGTCGTACATCAGGACCGTGTCATAGTCTTCCAGGGCGTCCTGGAACTCGCCGCTGGAGACCCTCTCCTCCGCCTTGTCAAGGAGGGTGGAGATGTCCAATGCGAAATCCTCAGCGCGGACCCTGGGCTCTTTCTCGATAGCCCCCTTCTCAGGCGGCGGGGGGACTCCCCCTCCGTGCCTCTCGATCTGGGAAGGCGGTGGAGGCGTCTCCCTCTCAACGCCGAGCTTCCTCTCTCCCGCGGAGGTTCCCTTGATGGGGCTCGCCTTGGATGGTTGCCGGAAAGGCTTCCGGGTAGGCCTCTGCGCGAGTCCGTGCGTCTTCTGGAGCTGCCACCACGGTCTGAGAGTCGCTGGAGTTTTGGGAACCCTGGGCGTCGGAACACCCCTGCCTCCGGGGAACCCGGGCTGAGGGGCCACACGTCTTGCGGTGGGATGAGGCGCGGGCATCCTCTCCTTCAATCGCTTCAAGTGGAGGAGCCACCAGAGGTTGGATCCGGCAATCATGGCCGACAGGATGAAGACTAGGGAACTGAACCCGGGCGGGAAGCCACTGTCAATTCGGTAGGAGAACATCGTCGTGCCGTTGGCCATGTTCTGGAAGGACACTGTGTACGTGACCAAGCTGGACGTAGAGAGAGGGAAGGAATCCTGGTCGCCAGTGCCCAGATAGGTTCCTCCGGGATTGATAACGGAGGTGCCGTTGCTGACCCTAACCCTGAGGGTGCCCGTCTGAACGGAGACCCGAAGGCTTTGTGTCTTTGTGACACCGAAGGGGTCCTGGTTAGCGAAGCTCAACGGGAAGGACTCCCCGGCGTCGAGACTTCTACTATCCGACGGGGACAAGACGTTCGTCACAAGCCCCTGGGTGGCTGGTATCGCGAAGAAGAGAGCGAGGATGAGACCGATCCCGAGCGCCCTCTTGGCCCCTCGCCAGCTCGATTCCACCAGAAGAAACTTCTGGCCTTGCTTCGGGGCGTGTTTAATCTCCAGGGCCCGAAAACCTATGTTGAGCAGCGAGACCGCCACCAACGTGATGAGGAGGATGTTCAGGGCTCGATCCAGGGGGACAAACAGGGGGTCCGTCGTGAAGCCGCCACTCAAGACGAGGTAAGTGGAGAGGAGTAGTGCCGAGGCTACCGATAGTCCCAAGATGAGGGTTTTGGCGCTTTGGACCTGGCTGAACTTCTGTTGGTTAGCCCCTTTCCCGCGTGCCGTCATCGGGGGTCCCCGAAGCAAGCGTGGCCACCCCTCTGCACATCAGAAAGATGGCCAGATACTCCGGGACGCTGTTCTGGCCAGGTGTGGTGTTAAAGGTTTCGCCCATCATATCAGTTTCAATACCTTTGTCCATGCGAATCCTGATCCGGTCGCTGGAATAGAGGGTGGGAACGGCGTCGACCAGGGGGTCGAACCCTTCCAGTTGATCCCTCGTGAGCGGCACAACCATCATCCCCGTCTTGCCGTGCAGACTGCCCACCATACGGATGAGCCGCTTGATGTCAGATGTCACGGGCTCGTCGGTGGCTCCCCGCACAAGTTCGACGCCGTGGGACGCGATGGAGGATCCAGCAACGTTCGGGAAGAGGTCAAGGACACCTGACCGGACGCGGTCAAGAGTCTTCTCCCGTCCAGGATGTTTGGAAAGGGTTCGGTAAATCTCGCGTGCGCGGACCTTGCCCACGCCCTCCAAATCCTTGATCTCCCTCAGAGCCTCCTCCTCCGGAAGCTCCGAGACGTTCGCCAACCAGCTCAGGATACCTCTCGCGGTCCTTCCCCTCCAGCCGGGATCCGTGGGGGTGGGAATCCTCAGCCGCCGCAGCGTTCGGGTCCTATCTCTGAAGGTCCGTGTGTCGAAGGCCTCAGATTGCACCACGTCCTCGAGGTCCAGGTCAGTGGCGGTAATGTAGTCGACGATCTCCCGCCTTTCGTGGCTCTCCAGTCCCATGACCTCCGGCCGTCGGACGTGAATGTGATACCCCCTGGCGCCAGAGAAGGCTATGGACATGTCATTCCCAGCAAAGCCCAGGTCGCCCTCCAAGAATTCGTCAATCAGGTAGATGACCTGTGCCTTAACGGCCTCCAGCATGCCGCTGTAGCCCATCTTCTGCCAGCCGGGGATATGATCAGCATCGAGGTCGAAGATGAGGTCTGCCCCCATCCAGCCCTTCTGGTCCATCGTGGAGGCCCCAGGATCCTCGTAATACGCAGCCGAATGGTAGAGATGGGCGGGCACGCGAGATCGGATGAAGCGGTAGACCTCGCCCTCCGAGGAGAAGCTGAGATGTCGCTGGACATAGTCTCCGTTGAAGTAGATGAAGCCGAACTCTCGTCGGCCAAACCGGGGAGGCAGACGGAGGGGTTTGGAGGCGTAGTACTGTCTGAACTTCGCCCTGACATATCCGATAGTCGCGTCTTTCCCCTTCTCCCCCTTCAATAGATGCCAATGCCCGGACGGCCTATTAAGGCTTCAGAGGGGGGAGCCGAAAGGGGACCTCGTCCGGCTTTTGAAGGCGACGCGAGTCAGCTGTCGACACAGCTCTCCGCCCGGTTGTCACTCGCTCGTGCTTCTCAGTTCCCAGAGCCGGATCACGTCCAGAGGGATGCCTTCCAGGAGGCTCCGAAGGCCCGCCACATGACCGTCCCCGACGACGGCAAGGATATCGCCGTACTCCTCGTGCAGCTCTCTCAATCGGTGGGCCATGTGCGTATTTCTCTCGTCCACGACGACACGTTTCACAGAGGGGAAATCTTTGCCAATGGCCTCGATGAGGCCCACAGAGTCCTGCTGGTACCTGTCCAGTTCTCTCTCTATTCTTTCTTTTCGGATGAATAGCGCGCCCAAGCTCGACACGAGGAGCCTAACGATCTCGGAAGGCCTCATCGATGAACGCAGTCGCTCCCATGTGAGCATGAAATCCACATCGATGAGGACCACTGGGATCCCCATCTCTTTCGCGGTTCGGTACGCGACGAGCATCTCTTCCCCCACATCCGACCCATACTTGGCAGCAATCTGACGCTGGAAGTGGGCCAGGGTGCGATAGAGAACGGAGCCACCGCTCGGCCGCTGGCTCGTCAGGAGAGACCGCAACCTGACCTCGTCGAGTTCAAGGCACACCAGGGACGGCCTCCGCTTCTCCAGCTCCTCCCGGACTCGCGAACCGAGGTTGAAGACGTGGCCGACCCCCAAGAGCGTGATCATTTGTACATCAAACCATCGCAGTCCAGTTAAACCTTAGCTGGCTCCACGAAAGCCCCTCTTCTCGGCTGTACCCTAGAATCCGTACTTGCCGATCAGGGGGACGAAGACGCAACCTCCGAGGTTCTTCTGCAACAGGTCCTCCCCCCGTTTCTCAACGAGGACGAGGTCTTGGTAGAATCGTGATCCGTATGGGATGAGGAGTTTGCCACCATCTCTGAGCTGCTCTGTAAGGGGAGGTGGGATCTCCGGGGCGGCGCACGTTATGAATATCCTGTCAAAGGGCTCGTGCTCCGCAAGTCCCTGTGAGCCGTCGCCAACTAGGATGTCGACGCGATCCGTCAGGCCAGCCTCTTCCAGGTTCTTGCGCGCCCTTCTTGCCAGAGACTCGACTCTCTCGATGGAGTAGACGTGGCCCTCTGGGCCGGTAATGTAGCCAGCCAGCGCCGCGTGGTATCCTGACCCACCGCCTATCTCCAAGATCGTGTGCCCCTCTGCCAGGTCGATGTATTCCAGCATCATTCCCACCATGTGGGGTGCAGATATTGTCTGACCCGATCCGATGCTCAAGGGGGTATCGTAGTAAGCACTCTGCTTGAGATGATGGGGCACGAATAGGTGTCTGGGGACCGCCATCATGGCCTCGATGACACGGGGGCTCCATATGACGCCCTCCCTCGTAAGCCGGGCTACCATGACCTGCCTTCGGGATTGGTAGGAGTCCTTCACCGTCCTGGCCTCCGGCGTCGAGGGCCGGAACGACGCTTTCTCATCGCTCTGCAGTAGACTCGACGTAGCTCCTCGGCCCTTGCGGCCCCGTGCTTGAGGACTCCCTTGTTGGTCTTCATGCGATGGATGACGCCCGTATCTCTCCCCAACTCAACGACCATTCCCACCTCGAATTCCTCGTCTGGAGGGACGTCGAGGGAAGACGTCAGAGTCTTCCCTCCCTTGTTCAATGAGAACTTGACCTGTACCCGATCCACCCGTTTGCTCCAAAGCGTTTCGACGTCCTCGGCGACGGCCTCTGGGACCCTCGCTCCCCTGGCCTCGATGCCCGTGACTTCGATGACCCTCCCCTCAGACTCGAAGCGATTGCCCACCGCCACGATCTCTCCCGGATTGAGCTCGAGCGTGGTCTGAAACGAGGTCTCCCTGTCGCTGACAATCATGGGCACCTCCAGGGCCAACCACTCCCGGTAGGTCTCCTGGCGAGTGAAGCCGCAGCGGAGGCAACGGAAGACTCCTTCGAGGACGATCTCCTTCCGCTTTGAGATACGACCCCGAATCACCCGATGGGGTGTCCGCCCGCAGGTGGGACACTCGAGGTAGAGGGCGCTCGGAGGCTCCATTCAACTTACAATCCTCCGAGGGGGTGAAAAAGATTGCCACGGCTCAAAGCCTACGCCGCCAGCCGCAGTCACTGCTCACAGTACGACCGTCCTTCCTCAGAGGACCGTGGCACTGTGGGCAACGAGCCTTCTGGATGAAGTACTCGGTCCAGGCGGACTGCACCTCCTCCACGGTCTCAGCGTTGATCTCCTCCAGGAGTCGCCTTAGCTCTTCCGTAGTCGCCAGATCGTTCAGTCCCACGGTCGCCGGGCTCTTCACCCTCAAGCCGGGACGGAGAACGAGAGGAGCGATGAGGATGCCAGCCCCAATTCCCGCAAGATGGGCTTCAACGGCAACCCCTGGGGCGCCGAATATGAGTAGGATGAATTGCCACGCGGTGATTACGCCAACCGCCAAATAGACGGGAACGCGGGGCAGGATGAAGAAGATCAGGACCATGAAGATCCTGTCCCGGGGATACAGAATCACGAAGGCCCCCGCCAGGCCCATAATGGCGCCGGAGGCTCCCAAGGCCGGCGTGGTGTCGCCCCATTGCACCAGGCCATAGACGAGGGTCGCGATGACCCCCGTGGAAAGGTATATCGCGGCGAAGCGGGGACCCCTTACTCTCTCCTCCAGTGGAAGCCCCAGTAGGTAGAGGATGAGGACGTTGCCTATGATGTGCAGGATGTCTAGGTGCAGAAACATCGAACTGATGAGGGTGTGGAGGCGAAGGTTTTGCAGGTCGGTCGGCCGAAAGGCCAAATCGAGAACTGTCTGCGCGGGCAGTCCCCATACAACGGAGAGGATGAACAGGAGCATGAACACGGCCAGGTTGCCGAGGACAAACGACTGGGAGAAGTACCCCTTCCTCAACACGGGGTAGACGATACTCGAGCCGATGATGACGAAGACGACAACCTGGACCCAGAGCACGATTGGAAGTAAGAATGGAAGTCTTAAGAACCTTGTCGACCCCTCGGGGCTTCGTGGATCTGGATTCGTCCATCGAATTGAGGGTGAGCCATCGCGTCTACCCCCCTTCCGAGGACACCTGGCTCCTCTTGGGGGCCATCGACCTCCGCGGTGCATCCACCTTCCTTGAAGTTGGCACTGGTTCAGGGATTATCGCGCTCCACGCCGCTTCACGGTGCCGGACCGTTGCGACAGACATCAGTCCTCACGCGGTAACCCTCTGTCGACGCAACGCTGCGGCAAACAGCCTTCCCATCGACGTCGTGCGGACTGACGTGGTCGCAGGCCTGCGAGGGCCGTTCGACGTCATCGCCTTCAACCCGCCCTACCTCCCCGATGCGAAGGCAGAGGCTTGGATTGAAAGGGCCTGGAGCGGAGGTCCTGATGGCAATGAGGTAATCCTCCAGTTCCTGAACCAAGTATCCCCGATCCTAGCAGTAGAAGGTACTGTTTACCTCCTCCTTTCTTCACACAACAGCAAGGCGCTTCAGCGGGCTCGCCAGCTGTTCCATGCGAGGCCGCTGGCCCGGAAGCCCCTCTTCTTCGAAGATATTGTCGCCTACGAACTCAGGCGTGTGGACTCACCGCGGAACTATCATTAACCGCGCCAGCGTTGTCACATACGGTGGTAACCTGAAGGTGGTCACCGGCTCCGCATCCGTTCCCTTGTCCCGTCAGCTCTCAAAGGAGCTCTCCGCTGAGCTGACGGAGGCGCAGGTAAGCGAGTTCGCCGACGGGGAGCTCTATGTCAGGGTTCCCGCGGACGTGGAGGGAGAGGACCTGATTCTGGTTCAGACGACATACCCCAACGACAAGCTACTGGAACTGTTTCTTCTTCAGGACGCCCTCTCGGATTCCAACATGAAGAGCCTCACTGTGGTAATCCCCTATTTCGCCTATGGGAGGCAGGACAAGCGATTCAAGGAGGGTGAGGCCGTCAGCTCTCGGGCCGTGGCCCGAAGGGTGGAGATCGACTCGGATAGGATACTGACCGTCGACGTCCACGACAAGCGGGTCATGGAGTACTTCGACGGGAACGCTGTTGACGCATCAGGGATGCCAGCCTTGGCGCGGTATCTGGGAGACAATGGCGTGGACATGGTGCTGGCTCCTGACGAGAATGCCGCACGCCACGCCGAGATAGTCGGCGACCTTACGGGGGTCCCGTGGGATTACCTGAAGAAGGAGCGGATTGACAGTTGGACCGTGGAGACGGAGGAGAAGACGCTGGGAGTCAGTGGACTCAGGGTGGCAGTCGTCGACGATGTCATCTCGACAGGAGGTACCATGACGAGTGCCGCGAGGATCCTCAAGGGTCAAGGCGCGAAGTCCGTTGTAGCAGGGTGTATCCACGGTCTCTTTGTCGGTGGCGCCGAGGAGAGGCTGAAGGTCTTCGACGACATCGTTGCCACAGACACGGTTTCCAGTGTCTACAGTAAGGTATCCGTCGCCCCCGAGCTGGCGGAGGAAATCAGAAGGCTCACATGATCCAGACCGCTGACAAGATGAGGGCCGCGGCGAGGATCAGTAATCCGAGGTTCTGATGGTCGGTAGTCCGTTTGCTGCCCAAGGCTCCCGCCACCGCCACTGCGAAGGCGAAGAGGAGGCCCGTGAAGCCCAGGATCCTCCCGACAGAGGCGAGGGTGAAGCTGATGGAGATGATGAGCAGTCCTATCCACTGCACGAAGATTCCTAGCAGAATGAAGGTGGCTATCGCTCGCTTGCTCAGGGTGTCTTCAATCTCAGGAGACGCTCCCATGGCGAATCGTCAGGAGCGGCGGACAACTTAAGCCTTCTGGGGGATTGGTCGCTAAGCCTCAGCCACCACCGGCTTGCAGATGGGACTCGCCCTCTCTAGGTATCTGTTGAACGCGACATTGGCGATGGAGTTTGAGTACCCTGCGATGCGAGACAGGTTATCGACGATCGTCTTCAGAGCCAGTAGCTCCTGAGGCTCCTCCACGCCCTTGAAGAGGGCCTTGTGGAATTCCTGAAGCTTGGCCTCGAGTTCACGGCTCGCGAGGACGGTTCGATTTGCCAATTTGAGGTCTCGAGTGATGAGGGCAGCCAATCCATTACCATAGAGGGAGGTGGCCTCGTCAGCGGCTGCCTTGAGAGTCCTGAGGAGGGGCCAGTCGAATTCGCCCTGTCGGTCAATGAGATCCATGACGTTCCTCGCTATGGTCGTGGCACAATCCGCTACCGTTTCAAGCTCCTTCGAGATGAGGCGGTATCCGGCGTTGTGAAGCTTGCTCTCCATCCCTAGCTTGGTAACCAGGGCATCGTCTTGCTGGGCGGACAGGACGAGGCGGACAATCAGCCAGTACATCATATCCGCGTCATCCTCCCGCCGGATGGCGTCCTCGGCCAGGGACCTGTCCTTCGTGATGAGGGCTTCGATGGCCTCTCGAAGCATGGTTGATCCCAGGTTGTAGAGACGTTTGATCAGGGACTCGATGGGGAATTTCGACGGCTCTAGGGAACACTGGAGGAGGGCTTTGTCTCCGGTCTCCTCGATGATGCCCAGCCCCATGAGCCTCTTGGTGACCCCTCGAATCTCATCAAGGTGCTCGCTCGCCAAGCGCGAAGCGGACTTGACGACGAGCCGTTCACGACCCAACACGTAGTTGCCGACGATGATGCGCTCTAGCATACCGCGGTCTTCCAAGGAGTCCGCATCGATGACGTAGTCCGGAACGGGGCGTTCGAGGCGCTTGCGGGCACCCTCTGGGGCGAGCAGCCTGAGGGAGTCACCTTCTTGCACAATGAAGACTTGGTCGCCCTTCTTCAGGTTCTGGTTCTCGGCCCAATGCTTCGGCAGGGAAACCGTGAGAGTGGAGATTCCAACCTTCTGTATTTTCCTGCTCTCCATTCGCCAGCCCTCTTTCAGTATATATTGAAACCGACTATATAAGAGTTGGATACATATGCACACGCCACGCTAGCCAGTTCAGGTGGGTCCTTGGCCTGGAAGAGACCTGACTTGGACAATTATGAGGAACAGGACCTTGGTGGCTTCTTGAAGGACCTTTCCAAGGCAAAGGCGGTGGATTTGCTGGAGACTAAGAATCCAGCCATCTCCCCTGAGGTTCCCGTCCGCGAACTCCTCTTTCGAATGATTACCGAGAGGAAACTAGCCTACGTCATCTGGAAGGATGGACCTCACGGCGTCGTCACATACCAAGACGTCCTCAGGACCTTCGCCGCAGGAGAGAGCGCCAAGACGACCAAGGTCTCAGAGATTGTTGGCCAGGAAGGCATGTTCTCCGTGAAGGCGGAAACCCCCGCTCTCCCACTGCTCCAGTGGATGATGAGAAACTCAGTCCCCATTGTGGCGGTCTTCAAGGACGAAGAGTTTCAGGGGGTATTTACAGCCTACAGCGGCTTCGAGCGGTCTGTCAAGGCGACGAAACCCGCCACGGTCTAGAGAGCGGTGACCGACGCCCCAGACTCACGGAGTAGTCGTCTGACGAAGATCGAATGTACTCTATATGCTCAGCGACCCCCGCTCAGTCGGGTTTCACAATGTCGGACGGGACGGCCGGAATGATCCAGGTCCTGTCCCCATCGTCGACGAGAACGGCGCCACAAGACGTGCATCGGAAGTATCGATTCCTTCCTCGGTCCTCTCCCAGGAAGTCCTTATCCGAGTGAGTACAGTCGCCCGCGCTCATGCGTTGGGGGTAACCCGCCCGCTATTTGAAACTAAGGATTGACATCCGGCCGGAATCGATGGGCAGCCAGCAAAGAGTTTAAACTCCCCGGGTGTTCCTTTGAAGCGGTGGCTCGGAAGAAGCGGAAGAAGAAGGAGGAGGAAGAACAGTTCGAGGTTCCCGAATTCGACGAAGTCGAGTTCATGCGGAAAGAGGTTCTTTGGGCCAAGGCAGCGGTGATCACCGTCATTTACGCCTTCATGATTGGATTGGTCTCGTACCTTCTGACCATCCTTGGAGTCGCGTACGTCGCCGCTATCGTGGGCCTCGGGGCCCTTTACGGCCTTAGGTACCTCTTCCCCGCCGCACGGCTCGACACGGCCAAGTTTGACAGAAAGACGTGGGCGGGAAACGGCGCCACCTTTCTCTTCGCGTGGCTCGCCTTCTGGGTCCTCCTCCTGAACCCACCCTTCCTGGACATCTCGCCACCGGTCGTTCAGGCGGCAAGGGTGCCGGGTGCCGTCCCGGAGAACATAGACTTCTCCAACCGTCAGACAGTCCTGCCACTGGGTTCCAACACGAGTTTCGAGGTGTTGGTCCTCGTGACCGACAATATCCGCGTCGCACGAGTGGAAGCCACTGTGGACGGAGGTGAAGCAA
>JABAOD010007233.1_pt4 | contig 15115 bp, 16 predicted proteins | sample 7062151 | NCBI WGS metagenome assembly JABAOD01 (sample SAMN14538626, study PRJNA623070) | marine sediment metagenome | biome: marine biome [ENVO:00000428]; feature: marine pelagic biome [ENVO:01000023]; material: deep marine sediment [ENVO:00002113] | place: India: Gulf of Khambhat ... | reverse complement strand
TGCAGCATTTATTGACGCATCACCAAAATTTTAATCAGTTGCTGGAAGAGGAGATCGTAGCTTTTAAAGAAGATGCTCAATCTGTCTTGGGTGAAGATGAGGCTGTGACGGCTTAAGGGGTTAGTAATGCACAGATTGGCAAAGAGGCGGGCGCGAAGCGCCCGCCGCTTTGCGGTATACTATGGGTACACATATGAGTGGTGTTGTTCCTACAGGTTCAGCTGGTACTTTTTTGAGTGCGGCTGACGTTGATCTTTCGTCTAATCAAGGAGTACAAAGATTACTGCAGGTTATTCGTAGTACACCACTTACTCGAGATGANNACTCAATCAGTCTGATGATCTGAAGCAGCAGGTTATTTCTCGTTTAACTGACTTAGAAATTATCTCGGACACTTCAACTACTGAAGTTAGCGAGCAAGCAGTTGCAGTTGAGTCGGTGGAACAGGTAGAAATTGCTCAGACTAAACCAGTGACAGTAGAAAACTCTGCTGAGGAGACTGCCATGATTAAGTCAACTAAGCCACAGTTTGGTATTTCAAGAATGAGGCCAAACTTTGGTGGGGTGCCTACTACACCAGTTCCGACACCAGAGAAAAAACAATCAGAAATAAAGGTGACACCCGTGGCTGCGGTCAATAATCAGACCGAAGTTAAGGAAGAGTCAGTTCATGCAGATGTGCCTAAAGTCGTAGCTGAAGTGTCGGCAGATACGGTTGTTGAAACGGAAGTGCCTAAACAAGTGGTTGCTGATAAAACTGAGGTGTCTGAGCCTGTAATTAAAACTGAAGATCAGGAAGTTAAGAATGTGAATGTGAAAGCCCAGGTGGCTACTGCTGCTACGCCAGCAGTTGAACCTCAAACTCCAGTGACTGCAGGGGTGACGTATTCAAACCCGCTTGATCGGATAAAGGAGATTAAGCAAGAAGTTAATACTAAGGTGGGCAACCCCGTTAATTTAATTGATGCTAACAATCAGGTAGGTCGTGAATACATGAATGCTTTACTTGATGCAATGAAAAAAGTTAATGGAGGATCTGATGAGGAAGTGAATTCTGCCATGCAAAGATTAGAAGCGGCTTATGGTTCAGTAAAAGAAACGATAAAAGATTTACCTTCAGCAAAGCCTGCTGAAGAGAAGTCGGTTAAGAATGAAGAAGTTGAGTTAGATGAGGATACAGATAAAAAAGATGAACAGTCTGTAGCTAAAAAAGAGGATTCAATATCAGTAACAAAAAAAACTGCTGTAAAAGATAATGTTAAGCCTTCTATTTCTGAAGAAGTAACTTTAACTCAACCGGTTAAGGAAAATAATAATGAATCTACTAATCCAACCACAGCTGCAGCCGATAAGTTGGTATCACCGTTCGTGCCTGCTTCCAAGAAAGCTGAGGCAACGGCTGTAACTGAAGACATTTCGGCGTCTAATGAAAAGCCGGCAGCGGTACCAGAAAAAGGTTTGCCAAAAAGTAGTTTGTTCAACAAACCGGTAGAAGAGTCAGTGACTGAAACAGCAACGCAGAAACCGGCAGATAAAATGGTGACAGCTCAACCAACAGCTACTTCTATGCCACTTCAATCTGTAGCTAAAGAGAAGCAGTTGGAAAATATGATGACAGCCAATAAGGAAAAAGAGGCTATGGCAGCAAAGGCTGAAGAAGATCAGAAAATTGCCAGTATGGATCCCTTAATGACACCATCCATAGACAGTGGTCTTAATCAGTTGCTCTCTGAGTGGAATCTATTTAAGAGTAGCGGAATTTTTGGAACTGGACCAAGTGGTGTGGATCATCCTTTATATAAACGTATTGCAAGCTTATCAATGTCTGCTGTGATTGCTGGTAGATTTGAAGGAGCAACTCCTGAAGTCAAGCAGAGTATTACAGACTATATGAATGGCTGGCGTTATGAAGAAGGGATCTTGCATCAACACGAAGAAACTTTTGAACATTATTTACGACGAGTTATTCAAAAAATTCTTGAACATACTCCCAAGGCTGAAGCATAGTTGTTATACTTAGGTCATGAATTTAGACACTTCACATCATGCTTTTTTGCTGGAGGCAGTTTCTATTGCAGAAAGTGGTTTACCAGAAGATTTTTTACTTACTACCGTTGATACTGAACATCTTGTTCTGGCGACTTTTGGCATCGATGATGCGCGCGCACTGACTATGAAAGCTAGTCACAAAACTCTCAATGACGAATGGCATACTTTCGTAATATTTGCTGACACAGTAACTGTTCAGGCACAAAATGCCTTATTAAAATTGTTTGAGGAACCGCCTGCAAAAACTCGTTTTGTATTGGTTATGTCAGATATTTCACCAATTATAGATACCTTGCGATCTCGTTGTATTCTTCTGGATAAGACTGAGGAATCTAAAGCTGCTGAGGTTGGTGGTGCGGTGAGAGATTTTTTAGATATGAGCATCGCAGATCAGTTGTCATTGGTAGCTGATAAGACTAAAGCTAAGGATAATGCTTGGATTAATAAGGTTGTTTCCGCTATTAGTGCACAGGCGGATCAGACTAAAGATATTACGCTGATGCAGGCGGCGATATTTACGTCGAGCAGAATCAATGGTCCGGGAGCTTCAAAGAAAATGTTGTTAGAAGATTTGGTTCTCAGTCTACACAGAAATTAGCTGTGTGCTAAAATGAAAAGATAAATAAAAACATATGGATTTTAACGCAAGAATGAAAGAAATTGCTGAGTGGCTCGGCAATGAGTATGCAGGCATCAGAACTGGGCAAGCAACTCCAGCTTTATTAGATTCAGTAAAAGTTGATAGTTACGGTACTAAAGTCCCACTTAATCAAGTTGGTTCTGTAGGGGTGGAAGATGCTCGAACTTTACGTGTTAGTACTTGGGATGCAGGAACAATCGGTGCGATTGAAACTGCCATTAATGAGTCCGATCTAGGTGTGTCAGTGGCTACTGATTCATCTGGTTTGAGGGTCATCTTCCCAGAATTAACTAGTGAGCGACGAGATCAACTATTGAAACTAGCGAAACAAAAGCTAGAAGATGCTCGCGTATCTGTGCGTGGTGCTCGTGATGAAGCCATTAAAGATCTAGAGAAACAGGAGAAAGACGGAGATTTGAGTAAGGATGGGTTGTTTAGTGAAAAAGAAGAGATTCAGAAACAAGTTGATCTAGCGAATAAACAACTAGAAGATCTCTACAATCATAAAGAGTCCGAAATTAACAAATAAACTGTATGACAATAATTTTGTTCTTTGCTGTTCTGTTCGTGTTGATTTTGGTGCATGAATGGGGACACTTCATTGCAGCTAAAAAGACCGATATGCGTGTTGATGAGTTTGGTATTGGTTTCCCACCAAAACTTTTTGGAGTAAAGAAAGGGGAGACAGAATATACTTTTAACCTGCTACCAATTGGTGGTTTTGTTCGGATATTGGGTGAAAACTCAGAAAGTTCTGAGTTTTCTCCGGTCGAGAGCGAAGCGATCGATCGTCGATCTGAGGCTTTAAATGCCGAAGCGGGCGAAGGTGGGACGAAGTCAAATGGTCATAGCGCTCCGATACATCACCCGAGATCTTTTGCAGCCAAGAGTAAGACGGCTCAGGCGGTGGTTTTGATCGCTGGTGTGACTATGAATATTATCTTTGCTTGGTTCTTGTTTGTCTTGGCTTTTATGGTGGGTGTGCCAACTACTGTCGATGAAACTACTGCCAGTAGTGAAGCTAACTTAATGATTACTGGTGTGTTACCCGATTCGCCAGCCGATGAATCAGAGATTGTTACTGGAAGCAAAATCGTCGGCGTTGAATCTGAAGGGATTGAATTGACTGATCTAACGCCAACTGCTTTTAGTCAGTTTGCCAGTGAACGAGAGGGTGTAGATATTGATGTTTCTTACCAACTGGAAGGTGAGACAGAGGTTGTTACTGTTGTGCCGGAAATTAACTCTGAAGAGGGTAAGGTCCTGGTTGGTGTTAGGCTGGCCATGATTGAAAATGTGTCTAGACCAATTCATGTAGCTGTTTACGACGCCACTTTAACTACCTTTGCTAGTCTGTGGGCGATCACTGCTGGTCTATCAGGTTTAATTGCTGACAGTATTACTGGTTCAGCCGACTTTTCCCAGGTGGCTGGTCCGATTGGAATTGCTAACTTGGTAGGGGATGCAGCCCAGTTCGGCCTAACTTCATTGTTGATGTTCACGGCTATCATCTCACTTAACTTGGCGGTGATTAATATGTTGCCGTTCCCAGCGTTAGATGGAGGACGTTTATTGTTTGTAGGAATTGAAGCCATTTCGCAAAAGCCCATTAAACCAGTCTGGGTATCACGATTGAATATGATTGGTTTTGTTTTGTTGATGTTGTTGATGGTGGCAGTAACCTACAATGATATCTTGAGAATTCTCTAAATTACTTAATCCACTTCGTTGTTTTCAGTTGAAATACTGAGAAATTACGCTAGAATCGTTGGTATATGATTTCATTTAGTCCACAGCCAATGCCCTTAGGGGTAAAACTGTAATATGCGTCAAGGACGCTTACTAACTGCTAATTACTAACAACTAAGGACTAATACATGAAACAAACAAAACTATTTACTAAAACTCGTAAGGAGGCGCCGGGTGACGAGGTGGCCATGAACGCACAGCTTTTAATTCAGGCTGGTTACATCTACAAAAATATGGCTGGTGCCTACTCTTTTTTACCATTAGGGTTACGAGTGATTGAGAAGATTAACGATATTATTCGTGAAGAAATGAATGCTATTGGTGGCCAGGAAATGCATATGCCAAGTCTGCAAGATCCAGAGTTGTGGCAGAAGACTGATCGCTGGAGCGATGATAATGTCGATGTTTGGTTTAAATCTGAACTTAAAGCTGGTGGAGATGTTGGTTTAGCTTGGACACATGAAGAGGTGATCACTGATATTATGCGTCAGTATGTTTCTTCTTATAAAGATCTACCTTTCTTTGCTTACCAAATTCAGACTAAGTTTCGCAATGAAATGCGAGCCAAGAGTGGCATTATGCGCACTCGGGAGTTTGCCATGAAGGATTTATATTCTTTCTGTGCGACACAAGAGCAACACGAAGAGTTTTATGAGAGTTGTGCTGATGCTTACATGAAAATCTTTGATCGTGTTGGTATTGGTGAGAAAACTTATCGCACCTTTGCGTCAGGTGGAGCATTTTCTAAATTTAGTCACGAATTCCAAACTTTGGCAGAAGCTGGTGAGGATATTGTATACGTCAGTGAAGAGAAAGGAATTGCAGTTAATGAAGAAGTTTTAGGGGAAGCTGATCTTTCTGAATTAGGTGTGACTAGAGAGGAATTGGAAAAACGAAAAAGTATTGAGGTGGGTAATATTTTCTCATTAGGTACAAAGTTCTCTGATTCGATTGGATTAACTTTTAAAGATGATAATGGTGATGATCAGCCAGTAATTATGGGTTCTTACGGTATTGGTCCAGCTCGAGCGATGGGTACTGTGGTAGATCTACTGTCTGATGATAAAGGTATTGTTTGGCCAGAGGAGGTTGCACCGTTTAAGGTTCATTTAGTTGGCTTGAATCTTGATGATGCTGAAGTTAAAGACTACGCTGAGGGGATCTATACTGCTTTGACAAAACGTGGTGTGGAAGTGCTGTTTGATGATCGAGTTGAGGCTCGCCCAGGAGAGAAATTTGCGGATAGTGATCTGATCGGTATTCCTTATCGGGTAGTGGTTTCTAAACGAACTAAAGAAGAAGGGAAATTTGAAGTAGTAACTCGAAAAGATGGTGAGGCACGTTTCTTAACTGAAGAAGAGCTTTATGCAGATTTTGGAGTTTAGGCTGAGTTAGGTAAGAAAAACACGGCGATCGCTTTGCGATCGCCGTGTTTTTTTGGTGTTTATTGAACTTCATAGTAAAATTACCTCGATTAACGTATATGCAGCGAGTCACTAAGTATCTAGATAAATTACTGGGCGCACTTTCAACTGATATTGGAATTGATCTAGGGACAGCTAACACCTTGGTTTATGTTAAAGGTAAGGGGGTTGTACTAAACGAGCCAACTATTGTTGCTCTCAATAATAAAACTGGTCAATTGGTAGCGGTGGGGAACGAAGCTAAGAGTATGTTGGGTCGTACACCTAATCATATCCAAGTAGTTCGACCGTTAGTTGACGGGGTTATTTCGGATTTTGAAGTAACTGAAGAAATGTTGGCTTATCTTATTAATAAGGTTCGCAACGACATGAATACAGTAATTGCTCCGAGAGTGTTAGTGGGTGTTCCGTCAGGTATTACCAACGTGGAAATGCGGGCTGCTCGTGATGCTGCTAAAAACGCTGGTGCTCGTGATGTATTTTTGATTGAGGAGCCAATGGCAGCTGCAATTGGGGCAAAGTTGCCAGTCAACAAGGCTACTGGGAATATGATTTTGGATATTGGTGGTGGAACCACAGACATAGCTGTTATTTCACTGAATGGTATTGTGGTGGCAAAAAATCTTCGTACAGCCGGAGATCATCTCAACACTGCTATCATGAACTATATTCGAGATCAGTTCAAAGTCTTGGTGGGCGATAAGACTGCAGAAGATGCAAAAGTTATGCTGGCATCGATTGAGCATTCTGAAGATGGTAAAGAGTTGGTTGTACGCGGGCGTGACGTGGTAACTGGTTTACCAAGGGAGGTGGTTATTACTGATTCTGATATTAGAGCTGCCATTTCTCATAGTGTTGATACTGTGGTTGAGTCAGTTAGAACGGTGCTTGAGCATACTCCGCCAGAAGTGCTGGCAGATGTTATGCAGAGAGGAATTCATATTTCTGGCGGGGGAGCTTTAATTCCTGGCCTACCAGCTCTACTAGAAGAAGTTTTGCAAGTGCCAGTATATGTTGTGCCTGATCCTTTGCGTGCAGTTGTGCGTGGAACTGGTATTGTGTTAGAGAACCTTGATCTATATGAAGAAATTCTCGTCGATAAAGAGGGTGAACTCTCACCGTATCTCTCGGAATAATCGTCTTAAACGCTACGCATTATTCTGCGTTATGCTACTACTTTTAGTGTGGTTTGTACCAAAAGTTTTTACTGTTGTCGGTCATGCTGTACTAATGCCTGTCCATGCAGTAGAAAACTGGTTTATGACTTCTCAAAGCAGTCTGCCGTACTTTTTTCGTGACCGTAAGGAGTTGATTGACGAGATTAATAATTTACGAGCTAAGCCACCTACAGGAGTAGCTGATCACTTAGCAGTGGTTCGGTTGGAAGCTGAAAATGAAGAGCTCAGATCATTATTTAATGGTGAGGACGACCCTCGCATTGTTAGTGGGGTCATTGGACGACCAAACGTAACACCTTACGATATTTTAATTCTAGACAAAGGAGAAGCTGAGGGGATCGTTTTAGGTGCTCCAGTTTACATTAGTAACGACACTGTGGTTGGTTTTATTAGTCAGCTCAATGAACATTCTTCACAAGTTACATTGGTGACATCGCCCAACTTTAAATCTACAGTTTACATTTACGGGCCTAATATTTACACCACTGCGGTCGGTGTTGGGGGAGGGATTTTGCGGGTTGGAGTACCGCAAGGAATTGTCTTAAATGAAGGTGACGTGGTGGTTTTACCGTCAGTTAAACCTGGTATTTTCGGTCAGGTTGATGTAATTGAGTCTTCACCAACAGAACCTGAGCAGTATGGGTTTGTAACAACTCACGTGCCAATCAATTCATTACATTTGGTAGCAGTGGGTGCTAGTCCAGTAGAATCTAGAGATTATGATTTTGCACAAAGTATGATTGAAGACACTTACCGAGATTTATTTGTAGTACCGGTGCCGGAAGGTGTTTTGGTCGACTTAAGTACCACTATAGCAACAAGCAGTAAGCAGTCTGCCACTTCTTCAGGGGAGGTAATAATTGAGAGTGATGAGTAGAATTACGTCACTATTTGCCATACTTGTGTTAGCGATCCATTTTCCTTGGTGGATTCTGCTGCCGGCCGTAATTGTATACTTGATCACTTTTTCGGGTTATGAGATTGTGATTTTAGCAGTGTTACTTGATGGTTATTATGGTAACGCTGTAAGTGTTCCGTACTACACTCTATGTGCGTCCGTTTTGTGGTTGTTGGTGGAATACTTAGCACCATATCTGCAAGTTAAAAAAGGAGAGAAGCGCGATATATGATTTTTAAAAGAAAAAAACGACAGTCTGTTTCTTTTGATGAAATTTTACTAGATTCATCAAACTTACCTGAGTTTAATCAGGGACGAATGGAAGGGAAAATGGAGCTGCCAATTACGCGCCGAAATGTATTTGTGATTGGAGTAATTTTTTTGTTGGTGGCCCTAGCTTTTCTAGGAAAAATGTACTCACTACAGATTGTGCAGGGCGAGCACTATAAAGCGATTAGTGACGGGAATAGTATCGATGATTCGGTAATTATTGCTGACCGTGGAGTAGTTTATGATCGTAACGGTGAATTATTAGCTTGGAATGAGCCGGATAAGACTGAACGTCACGGGTTCCCAATGAGAGCTTATTCTGACCGTACTGGACTTGGTCAGTTGGTGGGGTATGTTAGCTATCCACAAAAAGACAGTAAAGGTTTCTATTACCGTACTGAGTATCTTGGTGTGAACGGTGTTGAGTCTTCTTATAATGACCTGCTACAAGGCCAAAATGGCCATCAGTTACTTGAATTAGATGCTTTAGGGGAAGTAATCGGGGAACATGTGATTGAGCCATCAGTGTCAGGAGAAGAGGTTCATCTTTCTATAGATGCAGAACTTTCTGAGGCAATGTATGAAATTATCTCCACCTCTACTGCCCAGTCGGGTTCGCGTAGTGGGGCAGCGGCTATTATGGATGTGCATACGGGTGAAATAATTGCCATGACTAGCTTTCCTTCGTATGACCCTGAAGTTATGTCCGACGGTGATAACGTTGAGCTAATTGCAGCTTATAACAATGATGGTCGCTTCCCGTTCTTAAATAAGGTTTTGGCTGGTGTCTATACTCCGGGCTCAATTGTGAAACCGTTTGTAGCTTATGCTGCTTTGGCTGAAGGCATTATCAGTCCTAACAAGATTGTAGTTAGTACTGGTGAGATAGTAATTCCGAACCCATACAATCCAAGTAATCCATCTATCTTTCGCGACTGGCGAGCACACGGGAAGATGGATATGAAAGAAGCCATTGCTTTTTCTTCTAACGTTTATTTCTACATAATTGGTGGTGGTTTTTCGGATCAGGCAGGTTTAGGGATTACCAAAATGCATCAATATTTCTCCTTGTTTGGCTTTGGTGACGTGACAGGTATTAACTTAGCCAATGAGCAGACAGGTACTGTACCTAATCCTGACTGGAAAGAGCGGCTATTCGAGGATGACTGGCGTTTGGGTGATACTTATTTCACTTCGATTGGGCAGTATGGTTGGCAGGTGACCCCACTGCAGATGTTGGCTGCTTATGGAGCTTTAGCAAATGGTGGCAAGTTGTTTGTACCGCATATAGATAAGGGTGTAATGGGTGAATATACTGATTTAGAGCTTGATCCTTGGGCTCTGAGTATTGTGCAGGAGGGTATGCATATGACTACTTATTATGCTGGTGGTACTGCTCGTTCGCTAGAGAAACCTTATGTAGAGGTAGCAGCGAAGTCTGGTACTGCAGAACTCGACTTTGCTAAAGCTCGTCTAAACACGTGGGCGGCTGGCTACTGGCCGTATGAAGAACCGCGTTATTCTTTCATAGTATTAATGGAATATGCACCGTATGAAAACAGTTTAGGGGGTACTAGATTAGCCGGAGACATCATGGAGTGGATACACGAGAACCGTCCTCAGTACATTTCTGAGTCGGGAGATGAGCAGCAGTAGGGGTGTGGAAAACTGACTTGTTTGAACTCACCCTTACTTTTGCGTTGTGATTGTCGAAACAGCTGATTCATCACAAAATCTCTATTTGACAACGTTATTTAGGATTAAAATAATTAAATTTTAGATCACGTATCTTTCGATAACGTAAAAGTAAGGGTTGAGTTTGACCCTGCAACTTTTCTGCGTATAATTACCACACATTAAGTTACTAAATTATGAATGACACACAATCGTTTTTGACTAAAGAAAAGTTCGAAGAACTGAAGAAGGAGCTTGAGCACCTGAAGACAGTACGTCGTAAAGAGGTGGCTGAGCAGCTAGAATACGCACGAAGTCTCGGTGATCTATCAGAAAATGCAGAATATCAAGAGGCTCGTGATATGCAGGCGGCAGTTGAGGAACGAATCGCTCACCTGGAGCAAGTTATCAAGGAAGCTAAGATTGTATCTCACAATAAAAACGATGATGTAGTTGGTTTGGGTACAGAAGTTTGTATTCAGAAATCAGGTGATAAAGGCAACATCTGCTATACCTTAGTTGGTTCAGAGGAAGCTAATATTCATGAACATAAACTTTCATACCTTTCACCACTAGGTGAAGCTTTGATGGGAAAGAGCAAGGGTGATGAGATTACCTTCGATACTCCAGCTGGAAAGCAAAAATACAAGCTCTTGAAGTTTAAATAGCCATCATCTACTTTGTTTCGCTACGAAAAATGGTCCTCGCTGGGCGTCTAAGCCCCACTTGGACCATTTTTCTTGCGCGCCGCGTATCTGATAGCTCTTAAACTCCAAGAGAAGTGTCGGAAACTAGAGGTGAAGTAAAACTCACTATCGTATATGATAGTGAGTTTTGCTTTGCAAAAATTACTTNNAGCGTGAATAACTTAAATATATGTTTTGGGCAGATAAATTAGCGGATGAAACGATTAGGCGTTACCAGTCACAGATTGATGACGGTAAGTCAATTATTGTGCGTGATGAGAAAACTGCCTCAGGTAAGGTTCATGTGGGCTCACTCAGGAGTGCAGCTATGCATGCTATGGTGGCTGATGTTTTAAATGAGCGTGGGGTTAAGGCTGAATTTCATTTTGAAATTAATGATTTTGACCCAATGGATGGCATTCCTAGTTATTTAGATGAGTCTGAATACCAAAAGTATATGGGACATCCATTGTGCAACATCCCATCACCAGAAGCTGGTTATGAAAACTTTGCAGAGCTTTACGGTCAGGAGTACGCCGAAAATTTAAAAGAGATTGGTTTTAATCCTATTGTGTATCGAGCCAGTGAACTTTATCGCAGTGGTGCCATGAATGATCTGATTGCCAAAGCACTTGATCGAAGAGATAAGATTCGTGAAATTTACTATCGAGTTTCTAAGAGCGAAAAGGGTGAAGACTGGTACCCGTTAAATGTAGTTTGTGAAAAGTGTGGCAACTTAAGTGCTACTAAGATTACTGGCTGGGATGGTGAAACGGTAGGTTACACCTGTTCTTCAGACACTATCGACTGGGCGGAAGGATGTGGTCATGAAGGACGTATTTCACCGTTTGATGGCAATGCTAAGTTTCCTTGGAAAGTTGACTGGGCTGCTAAGTTTGTTGCTAAAGGAGTGCACTTTGAGGGTGGTGGTAAAGATCACTACACAAAAGGTGGATCCCGTCAGGTATCTGAAGCTATTGCGCGCGAGGTTTTTGACCATGAGCCACCATACGGTGTATTTAATGAATTTTTCTTAGTCGGAGGGAAGAAGATGTCGTCTAGTAAAGGAAATGCAGCCACTGCAGCGCAGATGCTAAAAATTTTACCGGCTCATATTTTGCGTTTGCTTTTGATTAAGACGCCTATTAATCGTCAACTCGATTTTGATCCTGAAGGTGACGCTATACCAGTATTATTCGATACGTATGATCGTTTAGCGGAAAAAACCTGGAGTGGCATTGAGGACGACGATACTCAAGTCTTTAAGTTTGCTCATGTGCCAGGTAGTAGGGAAGAGAATAAGCGTTATTTACCTCGGTTTTCACAAGTGGCTTTCTTGGTGCAGATGCCTCATATGAACATGGAAGAAGAGGTGTCTAACATGAAAGAGTCTGAACTAAATGACGTTGATAAGAATGAGCTCGAAATGCGCTCAGCTTACGCTAAAGACTGGCTTGAGAATTACGCTGATGATAAATTTATCTTTGCTTTGCAAGAGTCTGTACCTGAAGTGGCTAAAGATGCGACAGAAGAACAGCGATCCGCTCTTAAGTTGTTTGCAGATAAGCTTGAAGCTCTAGATAAGGCTGATGGTCAATCTATTCATGAATTAACTCATGAGGTAAAAGAGGAATCGGGGCTATCACCGAAGGAATTCTTTACTGCTATTTACTTAGCTTTCTTAGGTAAGGAAAGTGGGCCTAAAGTTGGTTGGTTTTTAAGTACTCTCGACAAAGAATTTGTTGTAACTAGACTGCGAGAAGTGTAGTAGAAATCTATATGGGTACAGAAAAACAGGGCTATCATGTAGCTATGATTATGGATGGAAATGGTCGCTGGGCGACTGAGCGTAATCGACCACGATTGTTTGGTCATGCGGCTGGTATTAAAACCGTTAAAGAAATAGCTCTGAAAGCACATGAGGCTAATGTGCATACAATTTCTCTCTACGCTTTTGCCATTGCTAATTGGAAGCGAGATAAAGATGAAGTTGATGGTTTGTGGAAACTGTTCCATCAGTTTTTCACTGGTGAAATTGAAGAACTACTTAATGAAGGAGTACGAGTGAAGGTGGTCGGCAACCGAGCTGGTCTACCGGCTGATGTTTTGGAAAGAATTGAAGATGTTGAAGAGCGTTCAAAAGATAATGATGGTTTATTCTTGCAAGTAGCTCTTAACTACGACGGGGTAGAAGAAGTCGCTCGTATGGTAAAGACGGCTATTGCGTCTGGGATACCAGCTGAAGAGATTGATCAGGAGTATGTAGAAAACAATTTAGATACTGATGGAGATAATCCACCAGACATTATGATCCGTACCGGCATCAAAGCTCCTACGGATAAGTTGGCCATTTTCCGACACTCATCTTTTTTGACTGTGCAATTTGCTCAATCTATTGGAATTTCCACCACTACTTTGTGGCCTGATTTTTCTATTGAAGAGTTAAAAGAGGCAATTACTTACGCCGATCCTGATGCTCGGTTGTTTGGAGCGCAAAGGGTATAAGCGATTTGAAACTTTATTAAAACTAAGGTAGTTTTATCGACCAGAGCCGCATGGGCGGCTTGTTCATTTTAAGAGGAGATTCATTATGGATCCTGACTACAAAGACTCATCGGTATACGGTGTGGTGGTGGTCGTTCATTGTGAGTCCACCAATAAATTTCTAATCATCAAAGAGCTTAAGTCTAAGCCAATTATCTGCAAAGAAAGTGGTATGTTGGCTTTTCCTAGCGAAACAGTTGAACCGGAAGATGGACAAAATCCACTGGTAACTGCACGTCGTTGTGTAAATGAAGAGATCGGTAGTGGTCTTATTAAAGATGACGATATTTTCGTGCGAGAAAAACCGCTCGAGACATTGCCGCACGATGTGCGTGTCTACGTTGCTTGGGTGTCGGTTGATGAGGAATTTGAGCCTAACGAAATGGATGACGATGTGGAATTCCATGACTGGCTAGACGAAGAAGAAATCTGCGAAGGGGCTAAGGTGGTTAAGTTTCGAGTCGAAACAATGCCAGCATTGAGAGTCTTTAAGCGGGGAAGAGGGGGCGCCAGAGTGTGACGAAAGTCGCCGGCGCCCTTTATTTATTATTTTGTAATGATGGTGTGAGTAAAAGGTTCTTGGTAGAGAGCTGACTCTATATTTTTGGCGTTAAGACCGTTAAATATTTCGATACTGTTTAGTTGTTCGTTCTTGAGATACAGGTGTTGGCAGTTTTTTAATTTACCCCTCAAGCCGTCAGTGGTGTCTATGTTGTGTGAACCAGTGATTTGAATATTTTCAGACGATAGTTCGTTAGAGCTTAAACTGGTAATCAGTTCAGCTTCAGGATTTAGGTGTGGGTTAGCTGTATAAAGACCATCTATGTCAGAAGCGTAAAGTATGCGCTTTGGCTTTAGAATCGGTGAGAGAAAGCTGATAATGGCATCACCAGAGCAAATAGATAAATCGCGTTTCGTATCAGAAACCATATCACCGTACATGAAAGGTATTTGCTGTTTGTTCCAAAGTTGTTCAATGGCTTTGACGTTTATTGTGTCTATTACAGCGTCAGTGTTAGTCACTACTTCGTGGGTAGGCAGGGAAGTAAGCGGGAGCTCTTGAGTGAGTCCCAAGCCAACTACTTGACGATTTAAGGCTTCGCAAACATCTTGTAGTTCTAAAGCTTGTTTAATTTTTTCTGATTGGCCGTTGCAGCTAGTTTCTAGTTCATATTTTTTTGCTAGGTAATGTATATGACCGCCACCACCGTGAACTAAAAGAAGTTTGGTTTGCGGATGATTTTCCTGCCAGTCTTTGATGTAAGAAAAGATATCTAAAAGAAGTTCCTCCCGGAGAGTTGATTCAGTTGATTCTTTATTGGTTATGACGCTACCGCCAAGTTTTAGAAAAATGACATCATTCATGTGATCTATATAACCACATTCTTTGATAAATTGTTATTGTTGCTCTGACAATAGCGTAGTAATCTTTTTAGATGCAGATACATATTTTTGGTTATGGCTCGCTACTTAATCCAGTCAGTCGAGCTAAGACATTTGAAGAAAAAGATATTATTGAAGGCGTGATTTTGCACGGTTATCAGAGGATCGCTAATGCTGCTCGTACTTGTGATGAATACATTGCTCTTAACATTCAGGAAAACAGCGAATCAGAAGTCATGGGAGTTTTGGTAACTGTTCCAATTGAACATTTAGATGAGCTTAAGAAAAGAGAGGAGGGGTACGACATGGTGGAAATCACTCATAGTATTTCGGTGCAGGTTGCAGGCCCTGTGTATACATTTATTATGCAAGAAAATATTGATTGTACAGGTAAACATATTCCACAAAGTTATTTGGAGACTTGTTTGGGCGGAGTGCATCCTGATCATAGAGACCGCTGGTTGAGTGAGACAATTATCGAGTATCCAACAATCGATGATAGAGAGAAGCCGTTGTGCCAGAACTATATTCCTCTTAAATAGTTGACAATTATTAATGAATTAGTAATATCAGATTAATGCATAAATTTGCAAACAAGAATAATAATCGTCGTCGCACAA
>JABAOD010001622.1_pt1 | contig 15145 bp, 14 predicted proteins | sample 7062151 | NCBI WGS metagenome assembly JABAOD01 (sample SAMN14538626, study PRJNA623070) | marine sediment metagenome | biome: marine biome [ENVO:00000428]; feature: marine pelagic biome [ENVO:01000023]; material: deep marine sediment [ENVO:00002113] | place: India: Gulf of Khambhat ... | reverse complement strand
ACGTAGATCAGGCCCATCTGCACGGCCGCGAGCGGATTTTCCAGCGACTGCGGGTCATCGTCGCTCTCGTAGCGACCGCGGCCGAGCCATTCCTTTTCGGACCCCCAGTAGACGTCCTTTTCCGGATGCCAGATGTCTTCGCGACCGAAGCCGAACCCGAAGGTCTTCAGCCCCATGGACTCGTAGGCGATCGTGCCGGCATAGGCGATGAGATCGGCCCAGCTGAGCCTGTTGCCGTATTTCTTCTTGATCGGCCACAGCAGACGGCGCGCCTTGTCCAGGTTCACGTTGTCGGGCCAGGTGTTCAGGGGCGCGAAGCGCTGATTGCCGGTGCCGGCGCCGCCGCGGCCGTCGGCGATGCGGTAGGATCCCGCGGCGTGCCACGTCATGCGGATCATCAGCCCGCCGTAGTGGCCCCAGTCCGCCGGCCACCAGTCCTGGCTGTCGGTCATCAGGGCGTGCAGATCCTTCTTGAGGGCCTCGACGTCGAGCTTCTTGACCTCTTCAGCATAGTTGAAGTCCCGGCCCATCGGGTTTGTCTTCGAATCGTGCTGATGGAGAATGTCGAGGTTCAGGGCTTTCGGCCACCAGTCCATCACCGACGTGCCGATGTTTGTGAGTCCGCCATGCATGACCGGGCATCTGCCCGCGTCAGTCCTGCCATTTCCGTCCATGTTGATCTCCTGATCGTGCTGTGTGAGTTGCGCTGTTCGGTGGACAAACATCGTCAGACATTCGAACGGCGATGCCGTTTCACGGTGACTGGTTCGTCGCTCGTATATTAGAATGATTCCAAATCACAAAAAATCAATAGGGCGAATCGTTTTTTCCGATCGCGTTAACGAATTCGTCGCAACGGTAAATTCAGGCTGCCGCCCGTTGTCGCCGCATGATTTCTCACGGCCCCGCAGGTTGAACGGCCCCGGGCTTGTCCCGCCGCTGTGGCGGCGCTACTCTCCGGCGCGGCGGGCCCGGCCCGCCGACGGCAACCAGGAGAGGAGCGACATGGCCGTGCTCGACATCCAGCAGATCCCGGTCTGGGACGACAACTACGTCTACCTCGCGCGCGATCCCGGGACCGGGTCGACCGCGGTGATCGACCCGGCGGACGCGGAGCCGGTGCTGGAGGCGGCGGCGGCCAAGGGCTGGACCATCACCCACATCCTCAACACCCACCACCATCACGACCATGTCGGCGGGAATCTGGAGATCAAGGCGGCGACGGGTTGCACCATCGTCGGCGCGCGCAACGACGCTGCGCGCATTCCGGGGATCGACGTGACGGTCGGCGAGGGCGACACCTACGACCTCGGATCGGCCCGCGCGCAGGTGTTCGAGGTGCCGGGCCACACCAGCGGCCACATCGCGTACTGGTTCGCGGAGTCAAACGCGCTGTTCTGCGGCGACACCATGTTCGCCCTCGGCTGTGGCCGGCTGTTCGAGGGCACCCCGGCGCAGATGTGGGACTCCCTCGCCAAGCTGCGCGCCCTGCCCGGCCCGGCCCGCGTCTACTGCGCCCACGAATACACCCAGGCCAACGCCCGCTTCGCTGTCACCGTCGACCCGGAGAACAAGGCCTTGGCGGCTCGTTCGGCCGAGATCGACCGGCTGCGCGCCGACGGCATCCCCACCGTGCCCTCGACCCTGGAAGAGGAGCGCGCGACCAACCCGTTCCTGCGCGCCGACGATGCCGGCGTCGCCGCGGCGGTCGGCCTCGCCGGGCGCGACCCGGTTGCGGTGTTCGCCGAGGTGCGCGCCCGCAAGGACCGGTTCTGAGCGGACGCGACCGCAGCCGTTCGCGTTTCAGGCACGACACAAAAAAACGAACAGGATAGGCACCGACCCATGAAACTCCGCTCTGCCGCGACCTCGCCCTATGTGCGCAAGGTCATGGTCCTCCTGCACGAGACCGGCCAGGCCGGCGACGTCGAGCTGATCCCGACCAATGTCTGGGACCCGGCCACCGACATCGGCGCCGACAACCCGCTGGGCAAGGTGCCGGCGCTGATCCTCGACGACGGCACGGTGCTGTTCGACTCGCCGGTGATCTGCGAGTATCTCGATGCGCAGCACGACGGCGTGACGCTGTTCCCCGAACCGGGGCCGGAGCGCTGGGCGGCGCTCCGCCTGCAGGCGCTGGCCGACGGCGGCCTCGACGCCCTGTTGCTGCGCCGCATGGAGGGGCTGCGCGAGAAGGCGCAGCAGTCCGAGGCCTGGATCGCGCGCCAGGTCGCCGCCGCGGACCGCACCTTCGACGTGCTGGAGCGGGACGCGGCGATGCTTGCCGGCACGCTGACGATCGGCACGATCACGGTAGGCTGTCTGCTCGGCTATCGCGATTTCCGGTTCGATGCGGACGGCTGGCGCACCGGACGGCCGAAGCTCGCCAAGTGGTACGAGGCATTTGCCACGCGTTCCTCGATGCAGGCAACGGTGCCCCGTGACCCGGCCTGAGCGGGCCGCGCGCAATCCCCGGGCACCAAGGACGCGGACCGCCGCTCAGGCGGCGGGCCCGGGCGCAATGTTTTGAAATTTAAAGATATTTGACGCAAATCGACGGCGAAATCCGGGTTAACGGGGCGTTTATGGCCCGCAGCTTGCTTGATTCCCACTTGTCGACCGGCAAGAAAAGGGAAGGAACGGCTGATGTCCCGGGTTTTCGCAGTTGCACTGTCCCTCGCTGTTTCGCTTTCTGCGAACGTGGCGCTGGCAGATTCGCATGAAGAGAAAATTAAGAAATTCCTGCCGGCGGTCGAATCCGCGCTCATGGACGAGGGGGTGGTCCGCACGCTGCGCAACTACAATGCGACGCGCCGCGACATGACCCAGTCCGACATCGACGGTTGGGAGCGAATCTGGCAGGCGGAGCTGGGCTCGAACAACCGGCCTCTGATCACCGGCGTCGTCCGCAACATCACGGCTCTGCGCATGTCCCGGGTGATGCGCGGGACCGGCGGCATCATCCTGAAGATCAACCTGCTGGACGCGCGCGGTGTCAGCGTCGCGCAGACCGAGGTGTTTCCCACCATCCGGCAGAATTCGACGGCGCAGCTGATCAACGTCGCCCTGACCGGGCCGAAGATCTTGACCGTGAGCGAACTCGACTTCGACGGTGAAGGCTACACGCGCCAGTTCGAGGTCCTCGTGCCAGTGATCGATCCCGAGACTGACGCGCTCATCGGCTCGGCGATCCTCGTCGTCGACGCGGATGCGCTGGACGAGGCCTATCCGGATCGTTCCTTCTGATCGGCGCCCCACAGACAGGCTGACGGCCAGCGCCTATCGGGCCGCAGTATTTTCCCATCGGCCGTTTCATCGCCGCAACAGCCCCGTGAACCCTCCCGCGCGCCGCCAATGATCGCGGCGCACGCGGCGGCCTGCGGAGTCGTCACGCCATGCTCCGCGCTAGTTCGATAACCCGCCGCGTCACGTGCCACAGATCGAGCGCCTCCAGCTCGCCCGGCGCGAACCAGCGCGCCTCGGCCGCATCGCCGCCGGCCCGCGGCGTGCCGCCGGAGGAGTCGGCCCGGAAATCGACCAGGGTGTAATGGTAGCGCACGCCGCCGTCGCCGTCGCGGGTCAGCGAATCGACGACGTCCACGAGCGGGCCGATCTCGGCCTCGATACCGGTCTCCTGGCGCAGTTCGCGAGCCGCGCAGTCGCGCACCGTCTCGCCCAGCTTCTGGCGCCCGCCGGGCAGGCTCCAGCTGCCCGCGCGCGGCGGCTTGCCGCGGCGGATCAGCAGCACCTCGTCGCCCCGGAAGCAGACAATGCCGACCCCGACGATCGGCGCCTCGGGATAGTCGCGTTTCATGCGTCGTCCGAGTGGTTCGAAGCCGCGACAATGTGGCATGGCCAATCGCGCGCCGCAATCACCACCCCGGCAACCGCACGGCAAACGGGGCAGCGGAGCGAGACGGATGCGTTGGATTTGAGGCAATACCGCGGCGTCGCGACGACCCGATATGCTATCTTTGGGTGTGTATGTTGGCGATTGCTATGCCGACGCTGAAGTCGACGGGCTTTCAGCGGCCTGTCTCGAGCGGCGGCGGGAAGGGAGAAGTTATGAGATTCTTCAGCAGCTTGATCGCATCGGCGATCCTGGTCCCGCTTTGCGCCGGGGGCGCACTCGCTGCAACCGCAGCATCCCGCGACGACACGCGCGTCGTGCCGCCGGGGCTCGCCGACCGCGACGGCAATCGGCTGTCCGACGCCCTCGAAGCACGGCTCGACGGCATGGGCGCGGACGATCCAGTCGACGTTATCGTAACGTTCGCGGCCCCGGGCCTTGGAGTCAGTTCGGCACAGCGCGCCGTCGGGCCGTTTTCCGTGCACGCCGGTTTCACCATCATCGACGGTTTCGCCGCCCGCATGACCGCTGGACAGGCGCGCGCGCTCGCCCGCCTGCCGCAGGTGCGCCGCGTCGAGGACGATGTCATGGTCCATGCGAGTGACATCAACGCCCTGCGCGACTTCAAGGTCGACCAGGTACACGCGCCGACTCTGGACGGCGGCCTCGGGATCGCCGGCGCAGGCGTCGGCATATGCATCATCGATACCGGAATCCACGGCATCCATGAGCAATTCAACGACGCCGGCACCAGCAAGATCGCTGGCTGGATCGACTTCGTGAACAGAAGAGCCGATCCCTACGACGACAACGGCCACGGCTCGCACGTCTCGAACATCGCGGCCGGCGACGGCACCGGCTTTCCCGCCGACGAGGCGGCGCTGTTCATCGGCGTGGCGCCGGCCGCCGACCTCTACGGAGCGAAGGTCCTGGACGCGGCCGGATCCGGGCGTGTCCGCAACGTTATCCGCGGAGTCGAATGGTGCGCCGCCCAGCCGACGGTCCACGTCATCAATCTCAGCCTCGGCAGCGACGCCAGTTCCGATGGCACCGACGCCCTCAGCGCCGCCATCGACAATGCCGTCGATATCCATGGCAAGACCGTGGTCGTGGCGGCCGGCAATGCCGGGGCGACCCCCGCGACCGTCGGCACGCCCGCGGCGGCGCGCCGTGCGATCACCGTCGGCGCGGTCGCCGACTGGTCCGCGTCCGTCGAGCGCCGCGACTGGTGGTCGGCCGGGCCCTACCTGACGCCGTTCTCCGGCCGCGGCCCCACGGCGGACGGACGGACCAAGCCGGACGTCGTCGGCCCGGGTCATACCATTGCCGCAGCCTATATCGACCCGTGGGGCGGACTGCTGTGCACGACCGACTGCTATACGGTGTTGAGCGGCACGTCCATGGCCAGCCCGTTCGTCGCGGGCGTGGTGGCGCTGATGGTCGAGGCCGGCGGCGGCACGATGTCGCCAGAGGATGTCCGTCAGATCATCTTCGAGACGGCGCATCCGAGAGGTCCGGTCGCCGGCAAGGACAACGACTGGGGGTTCGGCATGATCGATCCATGGAGCGCGGTCAATCGGGCCGGAGGCGCAAGCCTGACCTCCTATGCGCCGGCCGCCTTCCCGGCCTACCGACACGGTGCCGGCAGCGTGCCGGATGGCGGGTTGTTCTCGATCGACCTCGAAGTCCTGGATCCGACCCAGCCCTTCGCGGTCACCGTCACGATCGACGGCGCATTGGTCCGGTCGAGCCGGATCACCGCGTGGCTGCCGGATCTCGAGGCGCGGCTTCGCAAACTGGACGGCAGCGACGCCGCCTTCTGGCTGTTTCTCGACTCCAGCACCAGCCGATGCCCCGCGATCGGGGCCGAATGCGGCCGCTACGGCCGCCAGGAGACCCTGTTCCTGGCACCGCCGCTGGCACCGGCGTACCGCCTGCAGGTCTGGCCGGCGAACGACACGTTCAACCAGAACAGGGGCGGCAGCTTCGTGTTCGAGATTGCCAACGGCCGGATTGCCGACCGCACGGATCTGGTCCCCGCTGGCCTGACTGCCGACGCCGGTGCCGACGTGAACGTTCGCGACGACGATGGCGACGGATTCGCCGCCGTCGAGCTGGACGGCAGCGCCAGTGGCCCGTTCGGCACGATTGTCACGTATCTGTGGAGCTGGACAGACACGGCCGGTGGCCATGCGGTAACGGGAATGGCCCCGACCGTCAGCCTGCCGACAGGTACCCACAGCATCTGGCTGACCGTGACGGATACCGCGGGCGCCAGCGCATCCGACATGATCACGGCGACTGTTGCCGCGGGAGGCGGCAACGGCGGCGGCGGTCCGAAAGCGAAGGGCAAGGGCGCGGCCGGCGACCCCACCCTGGCCGCCGGGCCATAGCCGGCACCATTCGCAGCTNNGCGGTCAGGTTAGATTGGCCGCGCCTCTTTCTTGTCGAACCTGCGAAGACCCTTCGATATGGACTACCGCCGTCTCGGCCACAGCGGCCTCAAGGTCTCGCCCCTCTGCCTCGGCGCCATGATGTTCGGCGGCCAAACCGATTCCAAGACCGCCCAGAAGATCATCGCGATCGCCCGCGATTCCGGCGTCAACTTCATCGACACCGCGGACAACTACAACAGGGGCGAGAGCGAGCGCGTCGTCGGCAAACACATCGCCGAGGACCGCGACAAGTGGGTGCTGGCGACCAAGGCCGGCAATTTCCTCGGCTCCGGTCCCAACGAGGGCGGGCTCGGGCGCAAATGGCTGCTGCAGGCGATCGATGACAGCCTCGAGCGGCTCGGCACCGATTACGTCGACGTCTGGTACTTGCACAAGCCGGACGAAGGCACGCCGATGGAGGAGACGCTGACCGCGGTGGCGGACATCCTGGCCACCGGCAAGGCGCGGTTCTGGGGCGTCTCCAACATCCGCGGCTGGCGCATCGCCGATGCGGTGCGCATCGCCGACGGGCTCGGCATCTCGCGCCCGCTGGTCTGCCAGCCCTACTACAATCTCTTGAACCGCGTGCCCGAGGTCGAGGTGCTGCCGGCCTGCGACCATTACGGCATGGGCGTGGTGCCGTATTCCGTGCTGGCCCGCGGCGTGCTGACCGGCAAGTACAAGCCGGGCGCCGAGCCCGAGGCCGGAACCCGCGCCGGCCGTGCCGACAAGCGCATGATGGAGACAGAGTTCCGCACCGAATCCATGGTCATTGCCGAAAAGATCGCCGAGCACGCCAAGGGGCGCGGCATGACCGCCGCGGACTTCGCGCTGCTGTGGATGCTCAACAACGAGATCGTCAGCAGCGCGCTCACCGGCCCGCGCACCGTCGAGCAGTGGGAGGGCTACCTTTCCAGCCTGCGCCACGAGTTCACGGCCGAGGACGAGGCGCTGGTCGACACCCTCGTCGCCCCCGGCCACCCGTCGACACCGGGCTATTCCGACCCGCAATACCCGCTGACCGGCCGCCGGCCCCGGACGGGGTGAGCACCGGCGGGCCGACGGAAATGGCCGGGTTCTGGATCCGCTGGGTTGCCGCCAATGCCGTCGGCGACGTGCTGGGGCTCGGGCTGGTCGGGCTTATCACCGTGATGCTGGCGCAGATTCTATCCTGGAGCGTTACCTACGTGCTCTCGATTGTGCCGCTGTTTGCCGCGATGGGTGCCCTCGACGGCGCGGTCGTCGGCTTCGCGCAATGGACGGTGTTGCGAAGCCGGCTCCATAACATGCGGGCGCGAAGTTGGACGATGGCCACAGCGATCGGCGCCGCGATTGCCTGGTTCATGGGCACACTGCCTGCCACCGTCCCATTCTCGAGCGAAGGTCCCGTCACTGTCGACGAGCCTATCGGGTTCGGCATGGTGACGGTGCTCGCCATCGAGATGGGGATCGGTGCGGCCTTTGGCGCCGTACTCGCCGTGCCGCAATGGCTCATCCTGCGCCGGTATGTCGGCCGGGCCCTGTGGTGGATACCGGCGAACAGTCTGGCTTGGCTCGTCGCGATGCCGATGATTTTCTTGGCCGCCGACGCAAGTATTCCGCTTGAAGGCATCATGTTTCTACTCGCGGTATTCGCGGCGATAATCGCCGGCGCGGGCGCGCTGGTCGGCGCGATTCACGGCCTCGTCCTGATTCGCCTCCTCATGCCGGCCCGCTAACCCGGAACGCGGGCGACGATCAGCTTGATGATGTCCTCGAACAAAAAGCGCTCGTCGACGATCTCGAGGCCGGCCTCCGGCACGTAGCGCTCGGTCTCGCGGTCGAAGGCGGCGCCGTAGACGAGGCGGACCCAGGGCGCCCACAGACGCATCACGAAGCGCTTGCGGGGGTGTTGCGAGTAGACGTATTCGAGCATGCGGATCTCGCCGCCGGGCCTGACGATCCGCGCCAGTTCCTTGAGCGCCGGCAGCTGCAGCGAATCGTCGAGGACGCAGAACAGGAAGGTCGCCACCGCGGCATCGAACCGGCCGTCGGGAAATCCGCTGTCGCAGACGTCGCGCTCCAGCAGTTCGACCTCGAGGCCGAGCCGGTCGCGCCGCTCGCGCGCGCGGGCCAGCATGGCGGGGCTCAGGTCGATGCCGGTGACGCGCAGGTCCTTCGGGTAGTACGGCATGTTGCGGCCGGTGCCGACGCCGGCGTCGAGGGCCGTGCCCGTGAGGCCTTCGAACATCCGCGGGCGGATCGGCGCGTAGCGCCGGCCCTCGAACGGCAGGTCGAGCAGGTCGTAGAACCGGGCGACCGAGCGGTAGATTGTTTGCGTCATGGTCCCCGATCATATCCCGGCTGCGGCGAGAGGTCCCCGGTATCCATGCATGCGCGATCGCAGGAAACGGTTCCACTTCCAATTTCCGGCCCGTGCGCGGTCTGGTTACTGGTGCCGGCAACATACGGACAAGGATCATCGTGATGCGACAGGCAATCAGTGGCGCGACGGTGTTTGCTACTGTTTTGGTATCCGCCTCCGCCAGCGCGCAGACGACCGATGTCGGACAGCCGTCGCCGGTCGCCCCGAGGAGCTGGTATGTTGCCCTCGGCACTACGTTGGGAGCAGTGAACGACCCGGTTGCGGAAGATATCTACCGGGCCGATCTCGGCCTCGAAGTAGGCGGCGGCATCAGTGTCGGCCGCACGATCGGCCGGATTCGCCTGGAAGCCCAGCTGTCTTATGAGAATTTCGTGCTGAACAATCTGAACCCGTTTCCCGGCAGCCCGATCACCGCGACCGACACTGTCGGCGATCTTTACGGTGCCGGCATGATGGGAAATGTGGTTTATGAACTGGGGGCGCAAGAGGGGATCCGGCCGTTCGTCGGGATCGGGGGCGGATTCCTGCATCTCAAGGCCGACTACCGCGAGATCGGGTGTGCCCTGTGTTTCACTGGCGGTCCGCTGGTGGTGGGCGGCAGCGATACGGTTGCGGCCGGGCAAGCGATGGCCGGACTTGCGTTTCCCTTGGGCGGCGGTTCCGGCTCAAATCTCATCGGCTACCGGTTTCTCAAGACGGATGAAATCAGGCTGGAGGTCGTCGGAGCCGGGCCGGTCACACAGGACGGCGTGACTTCGCACAGCTTCCTTGTGGGGTTTCTTTTTCGGCTGCCTCCCTGACTGCGAACCGGAACACGCCACACGGTACCGGTGCGCCGCCGCTTGCGGGCCGGTTCGCATCGCGGCACTTGCGCGCTGACTCAGCCGCCCCGCGCCGCCTCGCGCAGCTTCTCGTCCAGCTCGACCTGCCAGCCGGTGACCAGGGCGTTGGTCTCGTTGGCCATGCCGATCACCGCCATCAGCTCGGCCAGCATGGCGTCGCTCATGCCCTTGGCCCGCGCCCCGGCGAGATGCGAGTTGATGCAGTACTCGCAGCCGTTGGTGACGCTGACCGCGACGTAGATCATCTCCTTGGTGAGCAGGTCGAGCGCGCCCGGTGCCATCACCTGCTTGACGCTCTCCCAGGTGCGCTTGAGCGTCGGCGGATCCTGCGCCAGCGCCTTCCAGAAATTGTTGATCCAGTCGACGCCGCGGGTCTCCATGATGTCGTCATAGACCGCCCGCACCTCCGCCGGCGCATCGTCGTACTCCACGAACCTGCCGATTGGCATGTCGCGCCCTCCGCTATCGTGCGTCCTACGACTTGCCGTCGCCGCCGTCTGTACGCCCCCTCAGCATCTCGCCGAATTTCATCGGGAACGGAAAGACGATCGTCGAGGATTTGTCCGTGGCAATCCCCGTCAGTGTCGTCAGGTACCGCAGCTGCATCGCCTCCGGCACCTGCGCCAGGATCGCCGCGGCCTGGTAGAACTTCTCGGCCGCCTGGTGCTCGCCCTCGGCGTCGATCACCTTGGCCCGCCGCAAGCGCTCGGCCTCGGCCTGCTTGGCGATCGCGCGGATCATGCTCTCGTCGAGGTCGACGTGCTTGATCTCGACGTTGGCGACCTTGATGCCCCAGGCATCGGTCTGCTCGTCGAGGATGTCCTGGATGTCGGCGTTCAGCTTGTCGCGCTCGGCCAGCATCTCGTCGAGCTCGTGCTGGCCGAGCACCGAGCGCAGCGTGGTCTGGGCCAGCTGGCTGGTCGCCATGGTGAAGTCCTCGACCTGGATCACCGCCGGCTCCGGGTCGACGACCCGGTAATAGACCACCGCGTTGACGTGGACCGAGACGTTGTCGCGCGAGATCACGTCCTGGGTCGGCACGTCGAGCACGCGGACGCGCAGGTCGATACGCACCACCTGCTGGACACCCAGGAAGACGATCCGCAGGCCCGCTCCGCGCACACCAGTAAACCGGCCGAACGTGAACACCACGCCGCGCTCATACTCCCTGAAAATCCGGAGCGACCCCACGAAATACAACAGCAATGCCACGGGGAGTCCGATCACAAACCAAGTCATTTCCAGCCTCCTCAGTTCTCCGTTTCGGTCGCGTCTTCTTTTTCCACGACGAGGGTCAGGCCCTCGATCCCGGCAACGACCAGCCGATCGCCCTGCGTAAAGGGTCCGCCGGAGGACCGCGCCTGCCAGGCCTCCCCATGGGCCCGCACGCGGCCCCTGTGTCCGGACCAGTCGATGACGGTCGCAGGAACGCCGATCATCGATTCACGTCCACTCACCGCCGGCCGCGCATGCGCCCGCATAAGCAGCGTGAGGACGAGCAGTATCAGGGCGCCGGCCGTCGCCGCGACCCCGCCGATCGCCCAGGGCGAGATGCCGAATCCCGGTACGTCCGTCTCGATCAGCATCACCGAGCCGATCACAAACGAGACGATCCCGCCGATTCCGAGCGCGCCGAAGCTCGGCATGAAGACCTCTCCGACGATCAGCGCGAAGCCGAGCAGGATCAGCCCTGCGCCCGCATAGTTGATGGGCAGAACGTGCAGCCCGTAAAGGCCGAGCACGATGCAGATCGCGCCGATCACGCCGGCCACCAGCGTGCCGGTGTAGAACTCGATCATCAGCGCCGGCACGCCGATCGTGAACAGCAGCAGGTACGCCACCGTCGGGTTGGTGATGACTTCCAGGAACTCGGTGCGCCAGTCGGGAGCAAGGTCCACCACCGCGAGTTCCTTGGTCTTGAGCGTCCGCTGCACCCCGGCCACATCGACCGTGCGTCCGTCCGCCTTCTCCAGAATCTCCGCGGGCGTCTCGGCGATGAAGTCGATCACCCCCTCATTCAGCGCATCTTCGGCCGACAGGCTGGCCGCCTCGGTGACCGCCTTTTCCGCCCATTCGGCGTTGCGCCCGCGTTTCTGGGCGAGGCTGCGGATATAGGCGACGGCGTCCTGCATCATCTTCTCGTCCATGCCGGGCTTGCCGCGCCGCGGCGAGTCCTCCGCCGCCTTGTCCTCATCGTCGGCCTCGTCCTCGGCGTCCGTGTCGTCCTCGTCCTCGGCCGTCTTGTCCGAATTCGATGACTCCTTCTTCTTGGATTCCTTGTCGCCCGAATCCGTGTCCGCCGGCTCGTCCGGCAGATCCGGCTCGCCGCCGCCCATCGTCACCGGTGTGGCCGCGCCGAGATTCGTTGCCGGGGCCATGGCCGCCAAATGGGTGGCATACAGCATGTAGGTGCCGGCACTGGCGGCGCGCGAGCCGGAGGGGCCGACATAGCCGATCACCGGCACCGGCGAAGCCAGGATGTCCTGAATGATCTCACGCATCGAGGTGTCGAGCCCGCCCGGCGTGTCCATCTGCAGGATCACCACCGTCGCGCCGCGGTCGACGGCCTTTTCCAGCCCGCGATGGATATAATCCGCCACCGCCGGCCCGATCGGCCCCTTGACGATCAGGCGAACGGCGTGCGGCTCTTCCTGGGACCGCCCGCCACCCGCGACGATGAGGCCGATCGCGATTATCGCGACGGCTGCCGAGAACATGCGCCAGACTCGCAGCAACCGCCTGTCTCTCAACCAAAACATGCTCCAATGATGGTCGTTTGCGCCGGCCCTGTCCAGCCCCGACGAGACCGCATGGCCGCGATCAGCCGTTACGGATGCCGGCGACAAAGCGCATCACCTCACGCGACAGTTCGTCGGCCCTCTGCGTGAGCGATTTCGTGGCGTCCATGACTTGGCGCGCGGCCGATCCCGTCTCGTCCGCCGCCATGCTGACGGCTTCGATGTTGGCATTGACCTCTTCGGTGCCGGCCGCCGCCTGCTGGACGTTACGGGCGATCTCCTTCGTGGACACGCCCTGCCGCTCGACGCCCGCGGCAATGGTCATCGAGATCTCGTTGATCTCACCGATGATGCCGCGAATGCTCTGGATATCCGTGACGGCGTCGCGCGTTTCGTCCTGGACCGCCGCGATCTGGGTCGAGATTTCCTCCGTGGCTCTGGCTGTCTGGTTGGCAAGGTTCTTCACCTCGTTGGCGACCACCGCAAATCCCTTGCCGGCCTCGCCGGCGCGCGCCGCCTCGATCGTCGCGTTCAGGGCCAGCAGGTTGGTCTGCCCGGCGATGTCGTTGATCAGCTCGACCACCTCGCCGATGCGACCCGCCGCCGTGGTCAGCCCCTGGACGGTCTCGTCGGTCCGGTTTGCCCGATCGACCGCACGGCCGGAAATGTCCGCCGATTGGCCCGCCTGTCGGCCGATTTCCGCAATCGATGCGCTCAGCTTCTCGGCCGCCATGGCCACCGTGGTCACGTTTGCCGTCGCTTCCCGTGAAGCGGCCGCCACCGTCGCGGATTTCTGGGTTCCCTGATCCGCCGTTTCGGCCATGCGCGCCGCAATATCCTCCATCTGGCGGATTTCCTGGGCAACGGCCTCGACGACGCCGGTGACCTGCGTCTCGAAGCGGTCGGCGAGCTCGAGCATCGAGCTGCGCTTGTCCTCCTGCACGCGCGCCTCGCGCTCGCTCCGCTCCTGCTGCAGGCGTTCGTTCTCAATCGCGTTTTCGCGGAACACCTGAAGGGCACGGGCGATCCCGCCGATCTCATCGGCTCGGTCGGCCCACGTTATCCTGATTTCCTTGTCGCCCGCGACGAGCCGCTGCATGGCACTGGTCATCTGACTGAGCGGCCGCGTCACGCGCCACAGGACGATCCAGAACGACAGCAGGATCGCGGTGCCGCCGGCGACCAGCAGGATCTTGTCGACCCGGATGTGGCGCTCGCCGCGCGCGACCGCGGTCTCGGCGATCCGCGCGGACACCTGTCCGGCGAGGCGGGCCAGTTCCTCGACGGAGGCGGAGGCGGCCTGCGACCGTGCATGCCATTGGTCGGCGGTCGCCGGATAGGGGTCGCCCGCCATGCCGGGCCGCATGAGGTCTCCGCGCAATTGCCGATACCCCTCGAACATCGTTCCGCTCTTGCGCTGTACTCCGATGATCGCGGGATCAGCGGACGGGCGCGACACGTAGGCGCTCACGGCGTCCCAACCCCCGTCGATATATCCGCGGTAGATCCCGAGCTGCAGGATCTGGTCCGCGGAAAGCGGTTCGTCGTTCGACAGGGCGGTTGCGAGCACCTCGCGTTCGCGCGCCGTGTACTCGATAATCGTCCACACCGCCTGTTTCAGTGTGGCAAGCTCCTGAATTCGGGAAAACCGCGGCGGGAAGTCGAGCGTGTCGTCGGGGCGGAACTCGGCGGCCAGCCGCAACCGTTCCAACGAGTCGATCACGCCGGATACTGTTGGCCACCAGCGATCGGCAAGCTCATCACCAGCGGCCACCGACCCATCCTGCCGCAGCGCCTCGTCTACCCTGACGCGCAGCACCCGGAGGTCGTCCAGAGCCTGCCGTACAGCGCCAAAATGGGGCGCCAGTGCCGGGGAATCCATGCTGTCCAGATTTTCGATGACTTCCTCGAGCATGGATTGCCCGATACCTCTCTGGCGGTCTATCTGTCCGCGCAGGCCGGTGTCGACCGACCCCGCATAGCCCCCTATCCCAAGCGCCCGCGCCGTAAGCTCGCGCTCGGCCGCCAGGGCCGCGGCGGCGCCGAGCATGCGATCGGCGGTGGCCCCGGCGAGCGACGCGACGAGCGCATTGTCGCGCTTGTGTACGGCGTCGATCCACAGCGCGATGGTGTAATAGCCGATGATCCCGGTCAGCACGCAGAGGATCGCCACCAAGCTGTTCCGCACACTCAGCCAGCAGCGCGCCCTGAATAACAAAGAATCAGCGATTTCCCCCATGAGGCCGAGTTCTCCTCGCGCCGAATTCCGATCGACGGTAAAAATTACTTAAAATAATGGCAAATCGAGACCACTACACATTCTTTATTATCAACGTTCATGTACAATAAAATTGAATCACGAATTATTTATTACATCAGCCGCGTGCCGGTGTACAACCTGGTCACGGCAATTGGAACAGCCGGTTCTGCAATCATGGATCGAAATAGTTCCCGAGTCTTACCCGCCCGCGGAAAATCTTGATAAAATTTACCTATTTAGTATTAAGAAAAGGCTAATGCGCCCACACTAACGGGATAATCGCCAGGATCGCGGCGGCCATCGGCACACCGAATGCTCAAGCCCGGGATTCCCACAGTTCAGGCGGTCGCCGTCGATCGGGCCATCAGACGGTCTTTACGTCGCGCAGGAAGGTGTCGATCTGGCCGCGCAGGGTCTCCGCCTGCCGGGACAGTTCGCCGGACGAGGAGAGAACCTGCGCTGCGGCGCTGCCCGCCTGATTGGCAACTTCCGTGACGCCCGCAATGTTGCTGTTCACCTCGGCGGTGCCACGCGCCGCCTCGCGGACGTTGCGGGCGATCTCCTGGGTCGAGCTGCCCTGTTCCTCGACCGCGGCCGAGATCGTCGTCGCGATGTCGTTGACCTGGCCGATGATCGAGCGGATCTTCTCGATCGC
>JABAOD010001737.1_pt2 | contig 15149 bp, 11 predicted proteins | sample 7062151 | NCBI WGS metagenome assembly JABAOD01 (sample SAMN14538626, study PRJNA623070) | marine sediment metagenome | biome: marine biome [ENVO:00000428]; feature: marine pelagic biome [ENVO:01000023]; material: deep marine sediment [ENVO:00002113] | place: India: Gulf of Khambhat ... | reverse complement strand
GATCGTCTCGACCTTCATCACGCCGCCGCTGCTCAAGATCATCTTCCAGCGAGCGGTCGTGGGAGGCGGTCCGGCCGCCCCGGCTCATATGCCCGCCGCCGCCGCGCCCCTCGGCTCTCGAGAAGGCCACGACACCTGACCGTGGGCTCGGCCGTCGTCCGCATCGCTTCACGTGGCAGCCGCCTGGCGATGGCGCAATCGAGCTGGGTCCGCGACCGGCTGACGGCCGCCTGGCCCGACCGGATGTTCGAGATCGTCGAGATGGAGACGCGAGGTGACCGGGTGCTCGACCGGCCGCTGCCGGAGATCGGCGGCAAGGGTCTCTTTACCGAGGCGCTGGAAGAGGCGCTGCGCGCCGGCGACGTCGACATGGCCGTCCACTCCCTCAAAGACCTTCCCACCGACCTGGCCCCGGGGCTGAAGCTGGGCGCCATCTGCACGCGTGAAGATCCCCGCGACGTGTGGGTCGTCGCCCCGGGCGGAGCGGACGATCCCCAGACCGCTCCGGCCCGCGCCCGCGTCGGGACCAGCTCGGAGCGCCGCCGTGCGCAGCTGTTGGCGCTGCGCCCCGACCTGACCGTGGCATCGGTGCGTGGCAACGTGGAGACGCGCCTGCGCAAGCTGGACGAAGGCGGCTACGACGCGCTGATCATGGCCGCGGCCGGGCTGCGCCGTCTGGGGCTGGCGGAACGGATCACTTGCTTCCTCGAGCCGCCCCACTGGCTGTCGGCGCCGGGGCAGGGGGCGATCGCGGTGGAGAGCCGCGACGACGATCCGGCCACCGACATGCTGCTCGCTCCGATCGAGGATCGCGCCGCTCGAGCCGAGACCGGTGCCGAACGGGCGTTGCTCGCCCGGCTGCAAGGCGGTTGCCAGGTGCCGGTGGGTGCCCGGGCCCAGGTTCAGGGCGACGAGCTGATGTTGCGCGCGCTGGTCGCCACCCCTGAGGGTGACCGGCTGGTCCGCGCGGAAGGGAAGGGGCCCGCGAGCGAAGCGGAAGCGCTGGGACGTCGCGTCGCCGACGATCTGTTGCGGCAGGGCGCCGAAGAGATCGTGGCCGCTTTTCGCTCGGCCGATGGTGGCTTCCACGCATGAGCGCGAGCGGTCAGCTTCCGGAAGCTCTGGCGCGAAAGATCCTCAGCCGCGACGGCGCCGTGCGCGCGCACGGGCCGGGTCGGGCCCACAGGCTGGTGTTCACGAACGGGTGCTTCGACATCCTGCACCGCGGCCACGTGGAGGTGCTGGTGCGGGCGCGTGAGCTGGGCGATCGACTCCTGGTCGGACTGAACAGCGACGACTCGGTTCGCCGTCTCAAGGGGGCGGAGCGTCCGCTGCAGCCGGAAGCCGACCGCGCCGCCTGTCTGGCCGGCCTCGAGTGTGTTGACGCCGTGGTCGTCTTCGGCGAGGATACGCCCACCGAGTTGATCGCCGCCCTGAAGCCGGACATCTGGGTGAAGGGCGGCGACTACCGACGCGAGGAGCTGAGCGAGCTGAAGACGCTGGAAGCGGGCGGTGGCCGACTGGTCATCCTGCCGCTCGTCGAGGGGCGCTCCACCACCGAACTGCTACGCAAGGCAGCCCGCGCCGCCGGGGGGTCCGCATGAGGCTTGCCCGTCCCTCCGGGCGCCAGCCCGACGAACTGCGGCCGGTGACGTTGGAGCTGGGCGCCGTGCCCCGCGCCGAGGGCTCCTGCCTGATCGCCGTGGGTGAGACCCGGGTGCTTTGCGCGGCGACCGTGCAGGACGGAGTGCCGCCGTGGCGCGAAGCCGGCCACGGTTGGGTGACCGCCGAGTACGCGATGCTGCCGCGCTCGACCAAGCAGCGCGTCCCCCGCGAGCGGGGTGGCGCACGCTCGCGCACTCAGGAGATTCAACGGTTGATCGGGCGGGCCCTGCGAGCCGGAACCGATCTGGACGCCCTGGGCGACCGTACGATCATCGTCGATTGCGACGTGCTGACGGCCGACGGCGGCACTCGTACCGCGGCGATCACCGGCGGCTGTCTCGCCCTCTGGCAGGCGGCGGCCCGCCTCGTCGGCGAAGGGCAGGTCGCGGAGAATCCGGTGCGTCATCTGGTCGCGGCGGTGAGCGTCGGCATGGTGGACGGCGCCGCGTGTCTCGACCTGGACTACGCGGAAGATGTCCGCGCCGATGTGGACATGAACTTCGCGGCGCTGGAGGACGGCCGTGTCGTCGAGGTGCAGGGGACCGCTGAATCGACGCCCTTCGACCGTGAGGATCTCGACGCCATGTTGACCCTGGCCCAGGCGGGTGTCGAGCGGCTGGTCGCGCTGCAGCGCCGCGCACTGAAGGCGACGCGGTGAAGCTGGTTGTCGCCACCCGCAACCCGCATAAGCTCCGCGAGATCGAACCGATCTTCCTCAACACGCCCATCCGTCTGGTCAGCCTGGCCGAGCTGGGCGTGGAAGAGAAGCCGGAAGAGAAGCGCCTGGAAGTCTTCCCCAGCTTCGCCCGCAACGCCCTCGCCAAAGCCCAGTACTTTCACGACCGCACCGGTCTGCCGATGATGGGCGAAGACTCGGGTATCCGCGTCGACGCCCTGGGTGGCGCGCCGGGGCCGCGGAGCAAGCGCTACGCGCCGCCGGAGATGCAGGCGGAGTACGGGGTCGATCGCGCCAACAACCTGTACCTGCTGCGCCTGCTGCGAGACGTCCCCGACGAAAAGCGGACCGCGCATTTCCATTGCGCTGTCGCCATCGTGCTGGCCGACGCCTCGCGCGTCTTCGCCGGCCGGGTCGATGGCCTCATCTTGCGAGAGCTGCGCGGCGCCGGCGGCTTCGGGTACGACCCGCTCTTTTGGGTGCCGGAACGCGGCGTCACCACCGCCGAGCTGACCGTGGAAGAGAAGAGCGCGATCAGCCACCGCGGCCAAGCGGTGCGCGCCGCGCGCGACTGGCTGTTGGCGCTTCTGGGTGACCAGGCCGCCTCGTCCTAGCCACCGTCGTCGAGGTCGGTTCGCCGGCCAGCCGGATGGCGTCTCTACGTAAGTAGCTTTCACTCTTCAAGTTGAAACGTTGCCTGCCGCCCCCCGGCGGTGCATCTTGTTAGAGCGATCTGGTGCTGTCTGGCCAGCCCCAACCCTCGAAGTCCTCGTGTGGGACAGGACCGTGTCGCCATTCAAGAAGCTGATTGAAGAGACCCATCGACGGTCACTTTGGCAGGTACTGGCCATCTACCTGCTGGGTGCCTGGATCGGTTACGAGGTCGTTCAGGGACTGACCGAGGGTCTCGGCCTACCCACCTGGTTCCCCGGCTTCGCCGTCGTCCTCTTTGTCGTCGGCCTGCCCATCGTGCTCGCCACCGCTTGCGTTCAGCATGGTATCCACCGAAGTTCCCGGCCCGACCCGACGTTGCTGCCCGGCAGCCATGCCGACGTGGCGGCTGCGGGAGGCGTCCGGCGCACGCCAACCGGCGCGCAGCGGCTCCTCACCTGGCGCAACGCGATCGGCGGCGGCGTCCTCGCGTTCGCGCTTTGGGGAGTCGTGGCTCTGGTCTGGCTGGTCTCTGCGAACGGTCCGGACCCCGAACGCGTGGCGGACGCCGACGGTGGGAGAAAGATGCTGGTCGTCCTCCCGTTCGAGAATCTGGGCCCACCCGATGACGCCTACTTCGCCGAAGGGACGACGGACGCGATCACCGCGCGTCTGGCCGCGATTCACGGGCTGGGGGTGATCTCGCGCACCAGCGCGGTTCAGTATCGCGGCACGGACAAGAAGCTTCGCGAGATCGGCGAGGAGCTGAACGCCGACTACATTCTGGAGGGCACGATCCAGCGCGAGCGCCCGGGCGATCCGTCCAGCCGGGTTCGCATCATCCCTCAGCTCATCCGGGTGGCCGACGACACCCACGTCTGGTCGGCAACCTACGACGAGGACCTGCGCGAGATGTTCAGCGTGCAGTCGGACATCGCCGAGCGTGTGGCACGTGCTCTCGATGTGACGATCCTCGAGCCCGAGCGTGAGTCGTTGAACAGCCGGCCGACGGAAAACCTGGAGGCGTACGACTACTATCTGCGAGGCCGCGAGTTCCTTTCCGGGAAAGCCGGCACGGGCGGATCGGCCGCGTTGTTCCGCGCGGTCGACGTGCTGGAGCGCGCCACGGCGCTCGATCCCAAGTTCGCCCTCGCCTTCGCCGAGCTTTCCGATGCGCACCGCCGACTCTTCACGAGCTTTGCCGATCCATCGCTCCAGCGGCTCAATATGGCCAAGGCGGCCGTAGACAAAGCGCTCGAGATCGATCCCCGCCTCCCGGAGGCGCACCTCGCACTCGGCCTCTACTACTACTCGGGCCCCAACCCCGATCCGAGACGCGCGCTGGAGGCGTTCGAGACGGTGGCGCTGCGGCGGCCCAATAGCGCGCTCGCTCGCGCGCTGATCGCCGCCGTGCAGGCGGCGCGTGGCGATTGGGAACAGGCGCTCCAGAACATCGCGCTGGCGGCCGACCTCGATCCGCGGTCGGCAGAGCCGGCGATCCCGGCCGGTCTGTTTCACCTTCTGACCCGGCGCTACGCGAAAGCCGAGCGCTACATCGATCGCGCCATCGATCTCGCGCCCGACCAGCCCGAGGCGTACACGGACAAGATCGGCCTCTATCTGCTGTGGGAGGCGGACAAGAAGAGAGCGGGGGCTGCGGCGCGTGAGATGATCGTGCGGGTGAACCGCGCCGACGCGGCCATGGCGCTGGTCTCTTACGGGGGCGCCCTCATCCCAGACGGCGAGTACGACCTCGTCTTCGAGGGCTTGTCTCCGGAGTCGTTCAACGGGTCACGAGCGTTCGATTATTACTTCTTGAAGTCCGAGTTCTACCGGCTTCGCGATCGACCCGATCGGGCGCGTGCTTACCACGATTCGCTGCTGACGGCCCTCGACGCGATTTCGGAGCAGCCGGCCGACCCGGTGGTCAACCTGTATCGCGCGCTGGCTCTGGCCGGGCTGGGGCGCAATGACGAGGCGGTACGCTACGCGCAGCGTTCCGGATTGGTGCTTTCCGAGCTGGCGCGACCGGAGTATGCGCGGTTCCAGGGCACGCTCATCTCAGTCTATGCGTTGGCTGGCCAGTACGAGGCCGCGCTGGACCAGGTCGATTCCTTGCTCGCCAACCCCTCGGCGATTTCGACCGCGTACCTGCGAATCGCACCGCTGCCCGACGCCCTCCGGCAGCACCCACGCTTCCGGGCGGTTCTGGGTGGCCGAGTGCCCGAAGCCCGCAGGCCGACGGTGACCCAACGCGAACCGGCGGTCCGCGAGTCGGAGCGAACGGCGCGCGATGATTATGCGGCCGCTCGAGATGGGGCGATGACCGCGAGAGCCGCCGCCGTAGCCGCCGGCGCCGACGTCCTGGGCCTCGACACGTTCCGCGGCGCCGAGTCGCGGGTCCAGGTCGCGGTGGCGCGCGCCGATGCCGGTCGCTTTCGCGAGGCGGAAGAGCAGATGAAGCAGGCGCGCGTCGCTTACGTCGAAGCTCGGGCGGCTGCCGGAGCCGCCTGGCGCGCCCGGCTGGACTCGGTCGCGCAGGAGGTCCGTGCCCTGCGCAGCGCCGTCGATCCAACCGCGCCCGGTTACTCCGAGGCCGAGGAGCTGAGCGCACATGCGGCGAGCGCCGAGCGCGCGAACGACTTCCGTCAGGCCTTCGAGCGCATGACCGAGGCGGCGCGGTCCTATCGGCGCGCCGCGGAGGCGGCGGCGGCCCGGGCGGCGGTCTCGGAGCCGGATGCCGCCAGCCCGCGGCCCAGCGCAGGCGAAGTGGCGGAGGCGACTCTGGACGAGCTACGTCGAGCGATCGAGGCCGAGGACGTGGGTGCGGTGCGCCGGGTGTGGCCGGGGTTGAGCGGCGCGCAGGTTCGCAACTTCGAGACCTCGTTCCGCCTGATGCGCGACTTGAAGGTCAACTTCGATGTGCGATCGATCGACGGATCGGCCGACCGTTTCACCGTGACCGTCCGCACCCGGTACGACTACTTCAACGAAAGCTCGCGCCGCGAGGAGACCCAGACGTTCCGGCAGGTCTTGGTGCTCGCCCGGCAAGACGGGCGCTGGGTGGTCGCGGAGAGCCTCGAGTAGCCCCGTTCACCGCCTTCCATCACAGGGTGTACTCCAACCCCAGCGTCGGGATCGGACTCGAGCGCAGGCCGCCGTCGTTGAGCGGCACCAGAACGTTGGTGATCAAGAAGAGGCCCGCCCCCGTTCGCAGCTTCAGGCCGATCGATCCATCGATCACATCGTCGCGCATGTCCGGGATGTTGGTGAGCCGTACGCTTCGGCGGAACGGCTCGTCGAAGGCGACCGGGTCGGGAAAGTCGATCTTCGCGTCGCCGACCTTGAACGAGCCGAGCAGGTCGACGGCCAGTGTGGCCCAGCTGGCGAGACGGTGATCGAAGCCGGCGATGATCTCGACTTCGTTCTGATCGATGGAGCTGCCCCGGTACTCGAAGCCGATGTTGGTGTGCGGCGCGAAATCGCCGAAGGTGCCCGAGATGATCAGCAGGCCCTTGGCGTTGACGGCTCCCGTCCCCAGAAAGTCGTCTTCGCGGCCCGTGGGCACTCTCAGCTCGGCCAGCGCGCCCACGTCCCAGGTCTGGCCATCGGCGACGAGAATCTTGACGCGAGCCGCGATGTCGCCGATACCGGTGGAGCTTCCCACCGCCGCGGCGCTCTCCTCGAGCACCGGATCGGCCGGCGTACCTGAAAAGAAGTGAAGGGCGGAATCGCTCTCCAGCGTGCTCGGTTGTACCCGCGCACGCGACGTCCCCTGAATCTGTAGATCGACGACGGGAACCGCGACGCTCAGATCGAGCCAGTCGGTCAGGCCAAAGGTCGCGTACAGCGCGTAGACCTCGGCCTGAATGTCCAGGTTCAGCGACAGCAGCAGCAGGTCGTTCTCGACCGTCACGTCGCCGAGCCGCGTCGTGTCGCCGACGTTGTCGTGCACGAACGTGAACTGTACGTCCTCGGCGGGAATTCCACGGATCTTGTCGAATCGAAGCCGCGAGACGTTGAGGCCGGCGTTCAACCGCCCGCGCCCCAGCGTCTGGGCGCGCTCGGCGAAGATCGGCCCGAAGCTGCTCGACGTGGGCGTGGGCACGCCGGAAACGAACACCACGGTCTCGCTTCCCGCCGTCGAGCTCAGCGGGAAGGACGATAGACTAGAAGTAATCGAGTTGTTGAAGAACTGGAGCAGGGCGCCATTGGTCTCCGACTCAGACGGGATAAAGTGCATCCCGTGCGCACCGGGCGATCCGGCCAGCGTCAACGGCTGCTCGCCGCCGCCGAACACGAAGAGGCCGTTCAGGACCTCGCGCAGCGATTGGGCCGGTGCCACTTTCGGCGTGAGGGGTGAGACGACGCAGACTAGGCAGAGGACGAGTACGACACGCGGACTCATACACACCTCGGGGCTAATCGGTCTCGCACGGGACTGGGGGCGATCGCAAACTGGCGTCCCGCGGTGGCCCGCGTCAATGCGTGGCCGCGGGCTGGGCCCGGCGCCGGCCGCCCCCCGGATCGAAGCCGACGCCTTGATCTTGAAACACGGGCCGCGCGACTTCAGTACGGTGGGGTGGCGCCGGATCCACCGGCGTGCTCGGAACCGGGTTAGCGGTTACCTTGCGGGCGGGCCGGCGAACCCTGTGTCCGGCGCCCCTGATGATCGAGACCAGAGCAGAGGAGCTAGAACATGCCAGACGAGAAACTCCCCATGACCACCGAGCAGCCGGAGGACCGCAGTTGGCGCGATGTGGCGCAGCGCTGGAAGGAAGTCGGCAAGCAGGTCCGTGACCTGGGCGAGCGGCTGGGTAGCGCCTTCAAAGAGGGCTGGTCGACGGAAGAGGTGAGCGAGGAGGAGACGCGCCGATTGGCCGACCGGCTGCGCGAGCTGGGCGAGAAGATGGATCGGGCTGTGGACGCGGTGCGTGAGGAAGCGAAGCAGCCGGGCACTAAGGCCGCCGCCAAGCAAACCGTCCGGGCCACACGCGAGGCCTCGACCGAGCTGCTCGACGAGCTGCGTGAGACGCTCAGCGAGGGGCTGGAAGAGGTCAACAAGCGGGTAGACGACCTGGTCAAGAAGCGCAAGGAGAAGCAGAGCCAGTAGGGCACCGTTGTAGCCCAACCGGGAGAAAACCGATGAAACTGACGCGACGCGAGCTGCTCAAGCTCGGGGCGGGGACCGGTCTGTCGCTCATCGCTGGCTGGCGGCCGGGCCGGGCCGAAGGTGCGTGGCAGGGCGAACTGATCACCAAGAAGATCCCGTCCAGCGGTGAGGCGATTCCGGTGGTCGGGATCGGGATGCGAGACTACCGGGTCGGTCCCTCGGCCGAGGAGCGCGCGCCCTACAAGGCGACGCTGCGCGTCTTCGCCGAGCTGGGCGGCAAGGTGCTCGACACGGCGCCCTCCTACGGCAACTCGGAGAGCGTGCTGGGCGACCTGATGGCCGAGCTTGGCATCCGCGACCGCGTCTTTCTCGCCACCAAGGTCGACCGTCAGGGCCGTGAGGCGGGGATCGAGCGGATGGAAGCCTCGTTCGCAATGCTGCGCACCGACCGGGTCGACCTGATGCAGGTCCACAACCTGCGCGACACCACCACCCAGCTTGCCACGATGCGCGAGTGGAAACAGGCCGGCCGGCTGCGCTACATCGGGATTACCACCTCCAGCGACCGCCAGTACGAACGGATGGAAGGGATCATGTCGAGCGAAGTTCTCGACTTCATCCAGGTCGACTACTCGCTCGCCAACCGCAGCGCCGGCGACCGCATCCTGCCGCTGGCCGCCGACCGCGGGATGGCGGTGCTGGTGAATCTGCCGTTCGGGCGTGGCCGGCTGTTCCGGGCCGTGGGCGATCGGCCGCTCCCCGACTGGGCCGCCGAGGTCGACTGCGCGAGCTGGGCGCAGGTCTTCCTCAAGTACGTCGTCTCGCACCCGGCCGTGACCTGTGCCATCCCCGGCACCACCAAAGAGCACCACGCCGTGGACAACTTGGACGCCGCCCGGGGTCGGCTGCCGGACGCCGCGTTGCGCCGTCGTATGGAGGGTTTCTTCGACGCGCTCTAGTCCCGAACGCTGCTTGGACGGACTCGTCCCGCTTCGGTGTGCCGCCGCGCAGCTCTGTATCGCTCACCGCGTTGACACGACGCGGGCCACGGCCACAGCCTGAAGCTATGCCCCTGCGTAAACGGCCGGATGGCTTCCTTGTGGCGGACGCACCGCCGCTGCGGCGGATGCTCCCGTTTCTGATGCCGCATCGGACTGAATCGCTGGTCTATTTCGACCTACCGATAGAGGTGGAAGGCACGCTCGCGTACATCGAGCGCCAGAAAGCTGAGGAAGGCGCAGAGAGGGTCACGCTTTTTCAGATCATCGTGTGCGCCGCGGCGCGGACCCTGGGTCCCGTCGATCTGCGGGGAAAGATCGTCTTGGGCGCCCCGGGATACGCGATGATGGTGTCAGCGGCTTATGGCGGCGAGCTCTGTAGGTTCCCCTCGAAGCTCTGCGACCAAACCGGCCAGCACCGACTGGAAGACCGCCGCCGTGCCGGGCCCATAAACCGTCGATGCGCCCTCGTAGTGTTGCGCCGCGTGCTCCTCCGGCGTCGTGACGTACTGCAGGTACCCGTTAGCCAGAGTGATCAACACCACCGAGTCTCCGCCAAGACCGTGCTCCGTGGCCGCCCTCGTCATAGCCGACTTCATGCGCGCTCCGGCCGTGACCGTGATCTCCGCCGGGACCGCCCCCACCAGTACCTCCCCGACCTTGACCGCCGCGAACTGGGCGGCCTCCGGGAAGCCGTGGGGGCCCGCGATCAGGCCATGGAAAGGATAGAGCGCGGTGCGCTTCGGGCGGTGGCAGTCGCCGGTCTTGGGCTTGATGGCCGATCCACCCTCCTCGTAACCGATCGGCACCAGCCCGAGGAACCGCCAACCGCGGTACCGCGTGTAGCCGTCCTCGGCCCCGGCCAGCGCCGCCGTTCCCATCCTCGGCTTCGGGCACAGTCCTTCGTGAGCCGCGTCGCCTCTCAACCGGATGGTTCGGAAGGCCCGAGCCAGGCCAACGTCGCTGCTCAGCCGCGAGCCGAGTCGATCGAACAGGTCGACGGCTCGAGCGGCGAGAGCTCGGCCGGCGGCCTCCGCGTAGCGACGTGCCTGCGCCAGGCAGGCGTCGAGGCTGTCCTTGGAGCTCTCGCGCCAACCCTCGGGCGTGGGCGGCACGCGCGGCCCACCCGGCCGATGGATGACGCCGTAGGTCGGCGTCCCGCAGCGCGAGCCCGGCGGCCAATCCGGCGAGACGTCGCCGGACGTGCCATTGGCAACGAGGTGAACGGCTCGCGGCACGAACCCTGGAGGCCGGTGGTTGAGGCTGTCGATGTGAAGCTCGAGGCCCCGTTCTGCCAGGGAAAACACATCGGCGTCGAACAGGTCCGTCGCTGGCGGGATTGCCGTGCCATGGATCGCGAATACACTCAGGGCACCCGCCGGCGTGTACTCTCCACTCGACGTGTCCAGCTGGTCGACGCGCAACATCGTCCAGGTCGGATCTACCGCGCGCTGCCTCTCACTCAGCTCGAGGTGCGGCGGTGGCTGCGGCAAAGTAGGGAGAGGATCGTTGAGAACGAACGCCGGGTAGCTGCGGTTCTGGGTATGCCCCCAAACCATCTCCCGCCCCCAGGCGACGCGCGCTGGCTGAAGCCCTGTCGCAGCCTCCCGGACGGCCGAGACGATGCCCTCAACCAGGAACTCGACCATCAAGGAATCGAAGCCGGCCACCGATGACCCGTAATCGTTGTACAACTTGGCCGCGAAATAGTGGTTCGGTGCCGAGTGCGTGTGAGTCGCCGAGAGTATCAATCTGTCGCTGCCGATCGAGGTGGCCTGCGCGACGCGCGCGGCGACCAATCGGTGAAGCAGCGGGGAGATGGAGTGCAGATCGGCGACGACGAACGCGATTCGCTCGCCGGTTGAGTCTTCCAGGAGCAGTGCACGCGCGTACAGTCGATGGCGATAACCCCGCGCTCGACGGCTCTCCGGCCCGTAGCCTTGTAGACCGACACCGGGGGGAGGCGTGATGTCGGCACGTCCGAATCCGGCGTGCAACGTTCGCGCGGGAGCCGGTGGGACCGGCTCCGGTGAAGGGACCGGAGGCAGCGGCCGAGGATTGTAGCGGTAGCATCCTGCCACCACGACCATCCCCAGCGCCAGCAGATGTAGCTTCACCGCGCTGCCCTCCGGTCCTCCCCAAACGAGTGACTCCAGATCACATAGATGGTGAGCCACAGTTTGCTGTCGCTCACCGCCCCGGGACCGGCGCCCGTGCGTTTCGTCACAGCGTCTCGATTGACCTGAAAATGGAGCGCCGGAGCGAGCGACCATGACGGCGCCACGTAGAACGAGGACCAGAGGGACAGCTCGACATAGACCAGGCCGGGGTCTGCAAACTGGGCGAGCTCGAGCGGCTCAGCATCGTTCACTTCCTGCCCGAGGCTCCAGCCGCTGAGGATGCCCAGGTGGAGCGCTCTGACGGGTCGAGTCCGAAGCGGGAGAAGCGGGATCCTCAGACTCGCCCCGCTCTCGATGTATGCACCGTCGACCGAGTCGACGTCGTACCAGAGTCCAGTTCTGAGCTGGAGCGCCGGCACGGGTCGCAACAGAAGGCGCCCGTATATCTCATGTGTGTTGAAAGCGCTGGATCGGCCTCCGGCGCCGGGCTCAGTCCGGAAGCGGTAGCCCGTCCAGCCGACGGCGAAGTCAGCCAGTTCTGTGGAGCGCGAGTACTCTGCCCAATAGTTGAACTCGCCCAAACCTCGGCGATCCAGGCCCGCATCGCTCAGATCGGAACGATCCCCCTCGAATGGCTCGACGCTGAACCAGGCGCCGGCGGTGAAAAAGGACCGACCCCGCTGGAGAGCCGCGTATAGGCCAGGCTGAATCACCGGGTCACTCGTCCGCGTGAGCCCGCGCCAGACGTAGCGCGTGCTCAGCGCCGCATCCACCCCTACCGTGACCTGAGCCGCCCGTGCCTCGACGGGCAGGACGGACATCGTCAACAGCAGTGCCGGACTAAGACGGCGGAATATTGTCCTCACCATTGTCTGCAGAACCGGGAAAATCTGTTCTACCGAGCACTCGGGAGCGGAAGCACATGGCAAGACGGCCAGGAAAGCCCGCGCGCGGCCACCTAGCTGGCACCCCTTACGCACGGAGGCCGACCGGTGGCCGCCAGGCGTTTGTAGTCGCGACCGATGAAGACGGCGAGCGCGAACCAGATCGCAGCCAATCCAATGTTGAGCGGGGCGACATCCCTCACTTCTAGCGCGAACAAGGTGGTGGCTATGAAGATGGTGGGCCCCACCAGGAAATCTCCGGCCCGTTGGCAGAACGAGTCGATCACCTGCTTGGCTTTGTATTTCTGCTCTCTTGTGCACGGCAAGAAAAGCGTATGGCGCACCGTGTTGTTGAGCGAGTAATCGGTCGAGTTCTCTGCTATCTTCGCCCACCGCATATACGCGAGGACCGGGTAGAACGCCATGATGGAATAGGCTCCCAGCGAAATCAGCGGCAGGACGAGAATGGCAATCCGGATTCCCAAGTACTTGATCACACGTGACACGATGAAGAGCTGGATCAGGAGTGTCGCGATGTTGACGACGGTGTAGAAGCCCGCCCAATAGCCTCCAATCAGCTGCCCCTCGGTCTGCCCGGCTGCCCGGCCCGTTTCCACGGCATTCCTCGCCGCTGTAATGATGACGTCCGACAGGATGATCTCACCACCGCTGTTCACCCAGTTGAGCAACATCACCAGGAGGCCGATCATGAGCAGATACGGACATCGCAACACCATCTTGAACGGGTTCTCGGTACCCGAGAAATCGATGCCCCGAGCGGTCTCCTCGAGTCTTGCGCGGGCTTCGCGCTCCCTCGCGGATGTTCTCTCGCCCTCCTCCAAAGCCTTCCGCACGTCCTTGATCGAGATCTCGCCGGTCAACGTCCTTTGAACGTCCTCCACTGGAATCTCGCCGGTAATCGCCGCCCGGACCTCGTCAACCGGAATCTCCTGGGAGGCCGCCGGCACGGTACCGGTCGTGAGCGCGCTGGGCAGATCCGCCTCACGCACGCGGCGCTCTCGCGCGTCGGTGTAATTGGTGATCAACAGGGTCACCATCAGGAGGCCCGCACCGAACACCATCGGGAGGTATTCGCCGAAGGCTGGAATTATCCTCGTGCTGGCAATGCCACCCGCAACCCCGCCCAGCGCCGCCCCGAACGCCACGATGGGAAACAGCCGCTCGCCTTCCTCGGTCTTGTAGATGTCGTTGGCGAACGACCAGAACTGGGCTATGACCATCACGTTGAATATGCTCGCCCAGAGGTAGAACACGACGCCTTGAACGAACAGGGAGACGTCGAGCTGGAACACCAGGAAGAACAAGACGAGGTTGGCGGCGAAGAAGGTCGTCACGACGTTGATCAAGCGCCGCCTCGGCATGCGGCTTGCCACGCTCCCGTACAGCGGCACGACCATGGCTAGGAGCACGACAATGCCCGTAAACAGATAGGCCTCTATCGTGGCGCCGGCACCTTCCCCGAACCGCGCCTCCGCGCCCTCGCCCAGGAGCGCCTTGCGCACCGGCTTGATCATGTACCATGCGGCGAGAACGAGGAACAGGTTGAGGGCGAGAAGGACGGCGGTGGTACCTTCGCCGGGCCTCACGTCGGTTACGAGGCGGAGCACGCGATCCAGGGGGGTCAAGCGCTGTCTCGGCCGCATGTATTCTCCCGCTTAAGGCCGCGCCAGCCTGAACGGAGGGGTCCAACGGGAAGCACGCGCTGGTCGTGCCGGCCATGTGCATTCGAATTGGACACGATGGACGGAACACCGCCGTGCCACCGTGTCAAACCGGTGTGGGCCTCCGCCTTGGGATTGACTACATATAGCTCCTTCGCGGCCGCCGCTCAACAGCGGGTGAGGCTAGACGCTCGCTCGAAATGTCTGGGTCAGACGCCGGTGAGCCGCAACCGCCAGTTCCGAACCTGATCGGCCTCTACAGATACACGAACCTCGAGTAAACGCAGCTGCCGCACGTATAAGGATCTCGTAGCTCGCAACACTCGCCTCAGTCGGCAGGCCCAACCCCGTCCGAATGCGCTCTTGCAGCTGGTTGGAAGATTTGAAGCTTACGGTGTCTACCCGTTCGAGATCGTGTTGATTGGCAGATCGCCAGGCCAGTGCGCGCTGGCCTCCGCCACCTCGTAGTTGGCAAGGGATGACCGGGTCATGGCGTTCACGCCCGCGCCAGAACACGCGGAAGTCGCCGACCCGTAGCGTGCGTCGGGGTTTCAACGCGACCGGGGCGTTCAGATCGTCGTGTTGGAGGCTCGGCCTTTCGGCCGTAAAGGGTCAAGGCCAAAGTAGATTGGGACGTTTTCATCCGCGGCGAAAGCTGGAGGCCCCGATGAGAGGAACAGCACGCACTCGGCCGTTGGACAGGTCGCTTCGCCTCGTGACCGACGTGCGGGCCGGCGAGGGTCCGACGGCCGTGTTGCTGGCGCTGAACGTCTTCATGCTGCTGGCGGCGTACTATGTGATCAGGCCGGTACGGGAGGCGCTGATCGGAGAGGGCGCCGGGGCCGTCGTCAAGGCTTACATGTATGCCGTCATCGTGGTCCTTCTGGCCGTCGCCGTTCCGGTCTACGGCATGATCGCCAATCGGATTCCGAGGCGGCGACTGATCAACGCGGTCACCCTCTTCTTCGCCGCGAATCTCGGCATCTTCTACGTCATCTTCCAGCTCGGCATCTCGCTCCTCGTGCAGGGCGTGGTATTCTTCCTGTGGGTCAGCTGCTTCAGCGTGATGATCGTGGCCCAGTTCTGGGCGTTCGCCAACGACATCTACACGCGCGAGGAGGGCGAGCGCCTGTTCCCGATCGTGGCCTTCGGCGCCTCCTCTGGGGCGGTCGTCGGGAGCCTGATATCGCGGGGCGTGATTCCGCACCTGGGCGTCTATCCGCCCCTGGTTCTTGCGGCGCTCATCCTGATCGCCAGCCTGTTCGTCACCTCCGTTGTGGACCGGCGTGAGCGCCGTCTGAGGGAAGCCGACCTCCCCGACTCTCTGTCGACCGGCGAGGTGCCCGCGGCCTCGCAAGAG
>JABAOD010033721.1_pt1 | contig 15152 bp, 16 predicted proteins | sample 7062151 | NCBI WGS metagenome assembly JABAOD01 (sample SAMN14538626, study PRJNA623070) | marine sediment metagenome | biome: marine biome [ENVO:00000428]; feature: marine pelagic biome [ENVO:01000023]; material: deep marine sediment [ENVO:00002113] | place: India: Gulf of Khambhat ... | reverse complement strand
GCTGGCGGCACTCGCCCACGCGGGTGATCGACAGGCGTTCGGGGAACTGGTGAGCCGCTACTCACCCCAGGCACGCCGCCTCGCTCGGACGATCCTGGGGGACCCGGACGACGCCGACGATGCTGCCCAGGACGGGTTTCTCGCGGCGCTGCGCCATCTGGGTCGGTACGATCCGGCGCGACCCTTTGGCCCCTGGCTGCTGCGGATCGTGGCCAACGCGGCCAGCGACCGGCGGCGGCGACGGCGGGTCCGGCAGGCCGAGCCCCTGCCGCCAAGCCTGGCGGCCGGCGTGGTCGGGCCCGACAAGGCGACGGATCTGGGGCGGCTGAACGAGGCGCTGCGGGAGGCGCTGTCGCAGCTGCCCGAACGACAGCGGGCGGCGGTGGTGTTGTTCGACGTCGAGGGATACTCGCACCGTGAGATCGGCGAGGTCCTCAACGTCCCCGAGGGAACGGTCCGGTCGGATGTCTTTCACGGTCGGCGCGCGCTTCGGGAGCTGTTGGAATCATGGAAGGATTGGAACAAGGAGAGCTGATGCCCAACACATCGCCGTTCGACCATCGTCCCGATGACGCCCTCGGTCGCGCCCTTCGCGACGCGCTTTCGGCAGGGGAGGAGGCTGCGTTCACCCGCCGCGTGTTGGCCGCGGCGGAAGTGGTGTACGGGGAGCGCAGCCTGGATCAGTGGTGGACGGTGCTGACCGCCTGGGCGCGCCCCGGTCTTGTGGCCGCCATGCTGATCATTGCGTCCGTGGCGTTCTGGGCCGGGATCTGGGTCGGCCGGACGGCCGGGGCGCAGAGTGCCGCGACGCTGGACCCGCTCCAGACGGACAGCGAGCAATTGGCCCTCCCCGCGCTGCTGGCCGAGCGCCAGGCACCGGATGTCGATGTCGTGCTGGCAACCGCACTGGGTCGGTGATCGGCCGACCGGACTGATCGAGACGGAAGGAAGGAATCAGGCAATCAATCTATGCTGAACCGTTCGAAGAGCCTCGCCGCGAGCCTGCTGGTCGCCACCTTTCTGTTGGGGGTAGCGGTCGGCGGGGTTGCGCTGGCAGCGTGGGGAGACCGCGGAGATGAGCGGGAGCGCCCGCCGCGAGAGCGCCCAAGCTACGCGGACATTCTCGAGCGCGAGTTGTCGTTGACGACGGCCCAGCGGGAATCGGTGGACGTGATCCTCGCTCGGCAGCAGCAGACGATGACCGCCCTGTGGGCCGAGATCGGTCCGCGGTTCGATTCGCTCCGTGTCGAGATCCGTGACGAGATCTCGCAACTGCTGAGCGAGGAACAACAGGCCAAATACCAGGACATGATCGCGCGCAGCGAACGCCGTCGTGCTGGGAGAGATCGAGGGAATCATGGTAGGTAAACCGTTTATCGGCGTCGCGGTCGCCGCGCTCTTGGCGTGGCCGGGTGCGACACTATCGGCACAAACGCGCTCAATCACCCTCGAGGAAGCGCTTGATTTGGCGCTCCGGGTCAACCCGACGGTGGTGCAGGCCCGGGGTCAGGTCTCGATCGCCGATGCCGGCAAGCTGCAGGCACTCGGCAACTGGCTCCCGTCGGTATCGGCGAGCTCCGGCTTCAGCGCACAGCCCGGGAGAGAGGTCCTCGACCCCACGACCAACACCCTGATTACGCCGACCAGCACGTCGTACTCCGGGGGTGTGAGCGCGTCCCTGCAGTTGTTCAACGGCTTCCGGCGGCTCGCGGAGAACCGATCGGCCAATGCCACCAGGGCGAGCGCCGAAGCTGCGTTGGTGAACCAGGAGTTCCAGATCGTCCTGCAGACCAAGCAGGCGTTCTTCAACGCACTGGCGGCGGACGAGTTGGTGCGAGTCTCCGAACGGCGGATCGAGCGCGCGGCTGAGCAACTTCGCATTTCCCGCGACAAACTGGCTGCGGGCAGCGCGATCCGGTCCGACACCCTCCAAGGTGTGGTCGAGTTGGGGAACGCGCGCCTGCAACTCCTACAGGCCGAAACACAACGGGCCACCGCTGAGGCCACCTTGGCCCGGCTCATCGGGATCGACGGCAGCGTGCGGGCGCAATCCGACTCCTCGTTGTTCCAACCCGTCGTGCTCGATACGGCCCAACTGCGGCTTGAAGCGGTAGCGCAGGCCCCGTCGGTGCTCCAGGCAGACGCCGCCGTTCGGGTCGCGGAAGCGAACGTCGCCGTGGCGCGCGCGGCCTACTTCCCATCGCTGAACGCGTCCTACTCGCAGCGCCTGAGCGGACCCGAGCTCGGATCCCTTGAGAGCTCCTGGTCGGTGGGCCTGGGCCTGAACTGGCCGCTGTTCAACGGTTTCACGCGGGAGGCCAACGTCACGCGGAATGCCGTCGGACGGGAGACGGCGATGGCCGAAGCCGACGATGCGCGGCGTGCCGTGCAGGCCCAGCTCACACAGTACCTCGCGGCGTTGGCGTCGGCCGAGCAGAGCCTCGCGATCGCCGAGGCGAGCCTTGCCGCCGCCGATGAAGGGTTGCGGGTACAGCGGGAGCGGTACCGGCTGGGCATGGCCACCATCCTGGATGTGCTGACCTCACAGATCAGCCTCGATCAGGCGGAAGTCGATATTGTAAACGCGCGGTTCGATTTCCTCGTCGCGAAGGCCCAGATCGAAGCCCTACTTGGGAGAGCGCTATGACCGGCAGCATCCGACACATGGACTTCTCGACCGGCGACATCCCGCAGCCGGACATCATCATCTTGACGCATAAGCTCAAGCGCGACTACGAGATGGGCTCTGAGGTCGTGCGCGCACTTCAGGGAGTCGACCTTCAGGTGCGCCGGAACGAGTTCACGGCCATCATGGGCCCCTCGGGCTCGGGCAAGTCGACCCTGATGAACCTGATCGGCTGTCTCGATACGCCCACGTCGGGCGAGTATTGGCTCAACCATCAGAAGGTGAGCGAGTTGGACGACGACGAGCTGGCCCGGATCCGCAACAAGGAGATCGGCTTCGTCTTCCAGACGTTCAACCTCCTGCCCCGCGCGACGGCGCTGCACAACGTCGAGCTTCCGCTGATCTACGCAGGGTTTTCCGCGAAGAAACGGCGCGAGCAGGCGGAGTATGCGCTGGACCGGGTCGGCCTGGCCGACCGCATGGAGCACCGCCCCAACGAGCTGTCCGGCGGGCAGCGCCAGCGCGTGGCCATCGCCCGGGCGCTCGTGAACGACCCGAGCATCCTGCTCGCCGACGAGCCGACCGGCAACCTCATCACGCACGAGCGGGACATCGCGGCGCATGCCAGCCGTCAGGTGCACCTCCTCGACGGCCTGATCGAGCGTGACGAGATCACCCGAAAGACTGCATGAACGAGACACGAACGATGCGACGATACTCACCGACCATTCTCATTGCGGGACTGTTTCTCCTCGGATGTGGCGAGGAGCAGGAAGCTCCCGTGTACCAGCTCGTCCCCGTGAGCACGCGCGACATCGTGGTGTCGGCAAGTGCGGCTGGGGCTGTCGAGCCCATTCTCACGGTCGACATCAAGTCGAAGGCCTCGGGCGAACTGCTCGAGGTCCGCGTCGATGTCGGCGACGTGGTGCAGCCAGGCCAGCTTCTGGTCAAGGTGGATCCCCGAGTCCCGAGCAACGCCCTGCGCCAGGCGCAGGCCGATCTCGACGTCGCCAAGGCGTCACTCACCAACGCCGAGGCACAGCTGCGGCGGGCTGAGGAGCTGTTCAAGACCCAATCGATCACCGAGACCGAGTTCGAGCAGGCCAACCTGACCGCCGCAAATGCGCGCGCCCAGTTGATTCGTGCCGAGCGGAACGTCGAGGACGCACAGATTTCGTTCGAGGACACCGACGTGCGCGCCCCCGGCCGCGGCGTGATCATCCAAAAGAACGTCGAGGTGGGCACGGTCATCTCGTCGGCGGTCTCCAACGTCGGTGGGGGGGCGGTCCTGCTGCAGATGGCCAATCTGGACACGGTCCAGGTTCGAGCGCTGGTGGACGAGACCGATATCGGCAAGATCAAGCCCGGGATGGACGTGACCATCACGGTGGAAGCGTATCCGAACCAGCCGTTCCGCGGGCAGGTGCTCAAGATCGAGCCCCAGGCACTCGTGCAGCAAAACGTCACCATGTTCCCGGTGCTAGTCCGCATCGCTAACCAGAACGACATGCTGAAACCGGGAATGAACGCTGAGGTGGAGGTCCACATCGGCGAGCGCCGCAATGTGCTCGCCGTGCCCGCGGCAGCTCTCCGCACGGATCGAGATGTCGCCTCCGCGGCATCGGTGCTCGGCCTGGAGCCGGAACATGTGCAGGAGCAGGTCAGAGAAGCTCGGCAGTTGGCGCAGGCGCCTCGTGAGGGGACGGCACCGAGCGACCAACCCTCCGGCACCAACGGGACCAAGACGGAGACCGTGAGCTTCATGGGACGCGAGGTCCCTGTTCCGGCTGGCTACACCGCCGAGCAGGTGCGGGCGGTGTTCACCAAGATGCGGGAAGGCGGCGGGCCGCAGGCCTTGAGCGCCGCCGACCGCGCCATCTTGGAAGCAATGCGTGCCGCTGGCGGTGGTCCCGGGCGGCGGCAGACGCAGCAGACCGATGAGGCCGCTCTGTTCGGCGGGAACTACATCGTCTTCGCAATGCGCGACGGCCAGGCGACGCCCGTGCCGATTCGCACCGGCCTCACCGACCTCGACTACTCCGAGGTGGTGAGAGGTTTGACGGCGGCCGACACGGTGTTGATCATGCCGAGCGCCAGCCTCATCGCGCAGCAGCAGGAATTCCAGGAGCGGGTGCAGCAGCGGGCGGGCGGCATCCCCGGCGTCTCGCGCAACTAGCGTCGCGAATCGAACTCAGGCAACGGAGCCACCATGCTCTTCGGTGAAATCATTCAGGTCGCGCTGAGCGCCATTCGCGCCAACAAGTTGCGCTCATTTCTCACGGCCCTCGGCATCGTGATCGGTGTCGGTGCCGTGATCACGATGGTCGCCCTCGGCAGCGGCGCCCAGAAGTCGGTGCAGGATCAGATCCAGGCGCTCGGCACCAACCTGCTCACGGTCTACGCCGGCCAGTCGATGCACCGCGGCGTGGCGAGCGCGGACCGCGTCAGCCTCACGACGCTCGATGCGGAGGCACTGCGGCGGGACGCCAAGTCGCTCCGCGCCGTCGTTCCCGAAATCCGGCGTGGCCAACAGGTGGAATACCTGACGTACAACGTCAACGTGAACGTGAACGGTACCTCCCCCGGCTACGTGCCTGTGAACAACTACAAGATCGAGTACGGGCGCATGTTCACCACCGGCGACGACGTGTCGCGAAAGCGTGTCGCCGTACTCGGAAACGCCGTCCCCGAAATGCTCGGCGCCAACGGCGCGGCGATGCTGGGGCAACAGATACGCATCCGCGGTATCCCGTTCGAGATCATCGGTATCCTAGCCAAGAAGGGCGCCACCAGCGGCTGGTTCAACCCGGACGAGCAGATCCTGATTCCGATCTCGACCGCCCAGTACCGAATTTTCGGAAGCGATCGCGTGAACTCGATTACGGTCCAGTTTCCGCATCCGGACTCGATGACGCTGGCGATGATCGAGATCGAGCAAATCCTGCGGCGCGAACACGGCATCGCCCCCGGCAAGGATAACGATTTCCAAATCCGGGACTTCACGACCTTCCTCACCACGTTCGAGGAGACCACGAGGACCTTCACGTTCCTCCTCGGTGGGATTGCCGCCGTGAGCCTGCTCGTCGGCGGCATCGGCATCATGAACATCATGCTCGTCTCGGTGACCGAGCGGACGCGCGAGATCGGCATCCGCAAGGCCCTCGGCGCGACCCGAGCGAACATCATGCTGCAGTTCCTCGTCGAAGCGCTCGTACTCTGTTTCATGGGCGGTGTGGTCGGCATCGCATTCGGAACGGGCGGCGCGGTGGCCCTCTCCAAGCTGGCGAACTGGAACACGTTCGTCTCGCTGCCGGCTGTCGGGTTGGCGCTCGTGTTCAGCGCCGGCGTGGGAGTCTTCTTCGGCATCTGGCCAGCAAGGCGCGCAGCCTCGTTGGACCCGATCGAGGCGCTGCGTTACGAGTAGGCGCTCCGCTCTCCGAAGCAAAACGTCGGCAGTGCTGTGTGCGGCTGCCGACGTTTTTTCTCTCCCCACCACCGAGGAGAATGCTCGACAGCGGATCCGGCGGCGCCCCTTACACCCGGCCGGCCATCGGATATCTTGGGAGCAACGCTCCGGAGATGTCTCATGATCGGTGTGCGGGTTCCTGCGTCGACGTCCAATCTTGGCGCAGGCTTCGATTGCCTCGGCCTGGCGCTCGAGTTGTGGCTGGAGGTGCGAATCACCGAGGGTGCCGGCGGTCCCGTCTATGAAGGCACGCTCGCCGAACTCGATGTGCAGGCGGACATTCTCAACGCCATCGTCGGCACGTCGATTCCTGAGCGGCATCGGCTGGAGGTCCGCTCCGAGATCCCGTTGGCACGGGGCCTAGGATCGTCAGCCGCAGCGGCCGTGGCGGGGTTCGCGCTCCGTCAGGTGCTTCAAGACAACAGTGTGAATCGCGACGTGGTCTACAAGTCCGCGGTCGAACTCGAAGGCCATCCCGACAACGCGGGCGCCGCGACGTTCGGCGGCTTTGTGCTCGCTGCGCCCCGACCTGCGCGGCTGGCCTTCAGCCGCAGTCTAGCGATCGCGCTCGCGGTTCCCGACATGCCGATCGACACCAAAGCGGCACGCGCCGTTCTCCCGGCCGAACTGCCGCGCAGCGCCACAATCCGCCAAGCATCCCGCGCCGCAGCGCTCGTGCTCGGCCTCATGAACGCCGAAGGCGACCTCATCGAATACGGCATGGATGACCAGATCGCTGTGCCACTGCGCAAGCAGCTCATCGCGGGGTTCGATCAGGGGGTGGCGGCAGGCAAAGCAGCGGGTGCCTATGGCGTGACGATCTCCGGCTCCGGCTCGGCCCTCGTAGCGGTGACCACGCCGGCACGGGCTCCGGACGTCGCCTCGGCCATGGCCGAGGCGCTCACGGCGGCGGGGAACACGGCTCAGCCACACACGCCGGCAGTCAGCGAGCGCGGCGTGACCATGCTGGAATAGCGTTCACCGGGAGAGCCAACGAAGACGCCGCCCGATTTCCTGTGCGTGATGTCGGCAATGCAGGTAGTGGAAGCGCACCCACTCGGGCAAATTCAAATCACCCAGCACCACGTGCGTGAGATAGCGTGAGACCTGGCGCTCGGCCGGCCAGGTCGTCGTCAGATCCCTCAACTGCTCCACCCCCATGCGAAACTGCGCAACCACCAAGNNACCAAGTCGGGATCAGGGTGGCCATCCGGTTTCGCGTCCGGCATAGCCTTGAGCGCGCCGGGATACCGGCCGATGCTGAGGACCAGGTGCCGAAGGACGCGCTGGTGGGGCTTGCAACGGCGCGGGGACGCGGAGGCGTCGGCAAGCGTGACGAAGCCGCGACCTACCGCGTCGATGCCGATCGCGAGATGCTGGACGATCTGTGCGATGGTCCACTGCCGCTTCGGTGCTCGATGCCAACTCCCGTCATCGATGCCGTGCAGCGGCTGCAGAACCATCGGTTCCAGGCGCGCAAGATGATGGGCGACTCTCATAATGTGAGCAGAAAGATAACCAGGGTCCCGCGCCGAACGTGTGTCCGGCAGCGCTACGGCAGGAGCCTAATCAGCCAGCGCCATGCACTCGATCTCCACTCGAGCACCCAGCGCAAGTCCGGTGGCCGCCAACGCCGACCTGGCCGGCGGATCCCCCGGGAAGAACTCCCGATAGACCTCGTTCATTTCCTGGTAGTCCCCCATGTCCAGCAGGAACACCGTGCACTTCACGACGCGCTCCATGGAGCTGCCGGCGTGCTCCAGCACGGCACGGATGTTCTCCATGGTCTGCCGCGTCTCGGCGCCCGTGCCACCTGGTGCGAGGTCCCGCGTACCGGGCAGCACGCCAATCTGGCCCGACAGGTACAACATCGAACCCACTCGAACCGCGGACGAGAAAGGCAGCCCCTCGAGCGATCCGGGCAGCTGAATCGTCTGCTTCTCGGGTGCACATGCCACCCCGAAAACGGCAAGGGCCAAGGCGCCGGCGAACGTGGCCTGCATGGCAGTCTCCCTTCGCGACCGCGCGTGGCCGCGCGTCATCGCTGCATGGTTCCCGTCACCGCAATCTTCCATCCCTCCGGCGTCTTGACCACCAGGCGCTCGGACCAGCCGCGAGCGGTGTCGGTTTCGACGATCGCCGTGAACTCGAACGCGCCCCAGACCACGCCCGGGGCGATCCACACTAGGGTGGGCTCACCGGCGAGGAGCACGTCGGGCCACTCGGGGCTTGCGCGTCGGGCCTCGGCAAACAGGAAGTATCCCCGGCGCAGGGAGTCCGCGCTGGCGACGATGAGGTCCGGAGAATCGAGATAGCCCGCCAGGTAGGCCTCGACGTCACGGCGCTGGATGGCGGCGATGTTGAGGGCGATCGCGTCACCCGCCTGTGCAACCTCGGACGACCGGAGTTGGCGCACGCGCTCGTCCACACACGAGGTCAGACAGCACACCAACGCGAGCGCGGCCACCGAGCGGAACATGCCGTCAACGCTCGCGCCTGTCCCCGATGCGAGCCACCGATGCCGGACGTTGGTGCTGCAGCCGGGCGGCGACGCGCTCCGCGTCGCGCATGAGCCGAAGCACGTTGAGCCCGAGGACTTTGCGGACCTCCTCATCGCTCCATCCGCGACCGACCAATTCGGCAATGAGGTTCGGGAACTTGCCCACGTCCTCGAGCTCGCTCGGGGGCACGCTGATCCCGTCGAAATCCGATCCGATCCCGATGTGGTCCGCTCCGACGACGGCACGCAGGTGATCCATGTGATCGGCAACCACTCCGACGTCGGGAACGGGCATGGGATTCGCCTCCTGCCACGACCGCAACGAATCGCGCAACGCGGTGTCGGCCACCCCCGCCCCGCGAAGTCGCTCAGCCACCGAGTCGCGCCGCTCGTAGTACTCGTACGCAGGCTGCGAGATGAACGGCAGCACGAAGTTCACCATGATCACCCCACCGTTCTCCGCCACTGCACGGGCGAGATCGTCGGGGATGTTGCGCGGGTGAGGTGTGAAGTGACGCGACGATGTGTGAGAGAACACGACCGGGGCCTCCGTCACGCGGAGCACGTCCCACATGGTGGAGTCGGACGCGTGCGACAGGTCGACCAACATGCCGAGCCGGTTCATCTCCCGCACGACCGCTTCGCCGAACGGGGTGAGGCCTCCGTGAGCCAGCGTGTCGGTGGCGGCGTCGGCCCACTCCGTGTTTCGCGAGTGGGTCAGGGTCATGTAGCGCACGCCCTCGCGATAGAAGGCTCGCAGGAGCGCCAACGAGTTCTCGATCATGTGACCGCCCTCGAGCCCGGCCATGGACGCGATCTTGCCCGCCCGGTGGATCCGTACGATATCGTCGGCCGTGCTGGCCCACTCGAAGACATCCGGGTATCGCTCCACCATTCGATGGACGACATCCACTTGCTCCATGCCGACGCGGGCGGGGTGCTCGATGTCGCTGGGGGTGTACGTCGACCAGAACTGCCCACCGACTCGTCCCTGGCGCAGGCGTGGAATGTCCGTCATGACCGCTGACTGGGGTACGGCGATGTCGAGCGAGTCGAACGACGAGTGGAAGTTCGTGCGGAGTTCCCACGGGAGATCGTTGTGTCCGTCGATCAGTGGAACCTCGGTCATGAGCCGCAGTGCGTGGGCCTCGGCATCGTCCGGCATTGCATCGCTCGAACACGCCACGCCGCCCCAGGCAGCTACCAGCGCCGCAACCGTCAGGACCTGCTTCCAACGCCTCATCGATTACCTCCGCAATCGCCTTCTCGTGACGAAACCCGGTACCTGTGACAAATGCGGACCGGGAGATGGGGATATCTGGGCAGTCGAGGATCGGACTCCGCGGCGCGACAGCGCCAAAACACGGAGCCTCGTCGGGACGTGACGACATGCGCGTGGCGGCACGTGGCGCACAACCCGACCTGCCGAGGAACATCCTGCATGAATGCGCGAAAGGTGCGGTCGCGCCCCCTACCGTGCAAGGTTACATTGCCACTATGAGCGACGTGTCGTGCGTTCGCTGCGGCCAGACTCGACAGCGGATCGCCGCCCCACCGTTCCGCAACGCGCTGGGCGACCGGATCTACGATTCCATCTGCCAGACCTGCTGGAAGGAATGGCTGCAGCACCAGACTGCCGTCATCAATCACTACGCCCTCGACCTCCGTGATCCACGCGCGCGGGGCTTCCTCACTTCGCAGACGGAGACGTTCCTTTTTGGCGAGCCGCCGGCCTGACCCACCTGCGACGGCGCAGATTCGGTTCATTCTCAATGGCGAGTCCACGACCGTCGCCTTTGCCCCGCACAAGACCCTCCTCGAGGTGCTGCGCGAAGACCTCGGGCTGACCGGCACCAAGCACGGCTGTGAGCTGGGTGAGTGCGGGACATGTACCGTATTGCTCGACGGCCAGCCGGTGCTGTCATGTCTCGTCCTCGGCGTCGCCTGCGAGGGAGTCGATGTCACGACCGTAGAGGGGCTGGCGGACGGACCGTGCCTGCACCCGCTCCAGGAGACCTTCGCGGATCTCGGCGCAGCCCAATGCGGGTATTGCACACCCGGGTTCCTCCTGGCCGCGCAGGCATTGCTCGCCGCCAACGCTCGTCCGACGCGGGACGAGATCAAGACGGCCCTGGCCGGCAATCTCTGTCGGTGCACCGGCTACCTCAAGATCTATGAAGCCGTGGAGCTCGCCGCAGCGAAGATGCGGGGTGACGACGCCGAGCCCGCGGAGGAGACGCTGTATGGACGGTCCTGAACCCCGGCATCGGGTGGTCGGGTCGCCTCGACGGAAGGTGGATGCCGTCGGCAAGGTCACCGGGCGCACGCTCTTCGCCGACGATCTCGCCCTGCCGCGGATGCTCTACGGCAAGCTCCTGCGCAGTACCGTGCCTCACGCCCGCATCCTCGGGATCGACACCACCAAGGCTCGGGCACTGGAGGGCGTGCGGGCCGTCCTCATCGGAATGGACGTGCCCACCCCGTTCGGCATTCTCCCCGTGAGCCAGGACGAGCACGCCCTCTGTCCCGATCGCGTGCGGTTCATCGGTGACCCGGTCGCCGCCGTTGCCGCGGTGAGCGAAGAGGTTGCGACGGCAGCCGTCGACCTGATCGAGGTGACGTACGAGCCGCTCGAGACGGTCGCCACGCCCGAAGCGGCGCTCGAGATCTCGCAGCCGCGCATCCACGACTACGGGCCGGCCGGGAACATCCACAAGCTGATCGATCTGGAGTTCGGCGACGTGGATGCCGCGTTGGCAGGGGCCCATCATGTCCGCGAGGATCTCTTCCTCTACGGCGGCAACACACACCTCGCCATGGAGCAGCACGCTGCCGTGGCGGATTGGTCGGCCGACGGGAAGCTCACCTTATGGAGCTCGACGCAGACGCCGCACTACGTCCATCGGGCTCTCGCGCGGGTCCTCGAACTCGCGCCGTCGCGGATTCGCGTGATCGCGACCCCCAATGGCGGGGGATTTGGCGGCAAGAGCGATCCGTTCAATCACGAGATCGTCGCGGCCAAGCTGGCCATGCTCACCGGGCGGCCGGTCAAGATCACCCTGACGCGCGAGGAGGTGTTCTACTGTCACCGCGGCCGCCACCCCACACTCATGTGGGTGAAGACCGGCGTCGATCGCACTGGGCGCATCAAGGGCATGCACTTCCGCACCCTGCTCGACGGCGGGGCCTACGGCTCGTACGGCGTGGCCAGCGCGTACTACACGGGCGCGCTCCAGACCGTCACGTATCACGTCGACCGATATCGGTTCCAGGGTGCGCGAGTCTTCACGAACAAGCCGCCCTGCGGACCAAAGCGTGGCCACGGGACCCCGCAGCCGCGGTTCGCGCTGGAAGTGCACATCGACAAGCTGGCCGAAGACCTGGGAATGGACCCGGCGGACCTCAGGCTCTCGCATCTTCAGCCACCCGATTCATTGACCGCGAATCATCTGCGCATCGGTTCGATGGGATTGGGCGCCTGCATCCGCAAGGTCGTCGATGGCGCCCAGTGGAAGAAACGGTTCCGCAAGCTGCCCCACGGGCGCGGCATCGGCATTGCCTGTTCCAGCTATCTGAGTGGCGCCGGCCTGCCGATCTACTGGAACCACATGNNCACGGTGTTCTGCGGCTCGACGGACATCGGACAGGGCTCCGACTCGGTCCTCGCCTACATCGTGGCCGAAGTCCTGGGCGTGCCGGTGGAAGACATCGCCGTAGTCACGGCGGATACCGATCTGACACCGGTCGATCTCGGCAGCTACTCGAGTCGAGTGACGCTCATGAGTGGCAACGCTGCGCTGCAGGCCGCCGAGCGTGCCCGAGACATTCTCGTACGGCACGCGTCGCGCAAGCTCGACGTACCGGCTGAGCGCGTCGGTCTGGCAGAGGGACGGGTGTTCGACGTCGAGAACCCTGCATTCGGCATGACCTTCGCCGAGGCCGTCCAGACGGCGGAGGCTGCCGAGGGGACGATCGGGACGGTCGGGTCGTACACGCCACCACGCAGCCCCGGCCGATACCGAGGAGCGGGGGTAGGCCCATCACCAGCCTACTCCTACAGCGCGGCGATCGCCGAAGTCGAGGTGGACCCGACGAGCGGCATCGTGGTCGTGCCGCGGATCTGGATCGCGCACGACGTGGGCCGGAGCATCAACCCGGTGAACGTCCTGGGTCAGGTGGAGGGAAGCGTGTACATGGGGCTGGGTGAGGCGCTCATGGAGGAGATGGTGTACCGCGAGAACCGAAACCTGGTGCACAAGATCCCCAGCATGCTCGACTACAAGAGCCCGACGACGTTGGACATGTGCGACGTCGTGACCTACCTCATCGAGGACCCCGATCCCGAAGGGCCGTTCGGGGCGAAGGAGGTTGGTCAGGGACCCCTTCTTCCCGTCCCTCCTGCCATTGCGAACGCAGTGTACGACGCCGTCGGTGTCCGCATCGACGAAGTCCCGATCACGCCTGAGAAGGTCCTGAAGGCGATCAAGGATCGCGACAAGGGAGGCAACGCGCGGTATGGGCCGGTGCGGTTCCCCGAGGTCCCATGGCCGGACCCGATACGGGTGGCGCCCCCGTGGGAGGGTGGCGACGGGCAGGCCGTGGGGGGAGCCACCGTCGAGGCCGGCGGCGTGCGCCCGTCATCGCTGGCCAGCACGCCGGCCTCGGTCCCCGAGGAGCGCCAGCACTGATGCTGCGACTGCCGCCGTTCACCTATCTCCGGCCCAAGTCCCTCCGGCAAGCCCTGCGCATGAAGGTGGACGCTGGGCCGGACGGGATGTACGTCGCGGGTGGAACGGATCTGCTGCCGAACATGAAGCGACGGCATCAAACGCCGCGAGCCCTGGTTGCGCTGTCCGGCATTCGCGCCTTGCGCCGGATCACGGGTGGCTCGGGAGGATCCACGCTTTCCGTCGGAGCCGGTGTCACACTGACGCACCTGCACACCCACAAGCGCATACGGAGACACTACGGCGCGCTGGCAAGGGCCGCGGAACTGGTCAGCTCACCGTTGCTCCGGAACATGGGGACGTTCGGCGGCAACCTGTGCCTCGACACGCGCTGCAACTACTACAACCAGACCTACGAGTGGCGGAAGGCGATCGACTTCTGCATGAAGAAAGACGGGGCGATCTGCTGGGTCGCGCCGTCGAGTCCACGCTGCTGGGCGGTCAGCTCGAGTGACACGGCACCCGTGACGGTCGCCCTCGGCGCCGAGTTGGTTCTCGTCGGACCCGACACCGAACGCGTGCTTCCGGCCGCCGACTTCTTCAGCGACGACGGAATTCGCTATCTGACGAAGCACCCGGACGAGATTTTGACCGAGGTCCGCCTCCCACCTGCCAATGGGTGGGATGCGGCGTACTGGAAGCTCCGGCGTCGGGGCACCATCGACTTCCCCGTCTTGGGTGTCGCGGTGTGGGTGCGCTGGGACAACGCGCTCGTGGCCGACGCGCGCATCGTGTTGGGCGGCGTGGCAAGCTATCCGAAGCCGATGCCCGAGGCGGCCGCCGCGATCATCGGGACCGAGTTGGAGGAGCCCGCCATCGCCAGGGCCGCCAACGCGGCGTTTCAACCCGCGAAGCCGATGGACAACACCGACTTCGGCCTGGCGTGGCGGAAGGAGATGGTCCGGAACTACGTGAGGGGCACGCTCCAAGAGCTCAGAGCGAGGCGGAAAGCGGGGGGCGGGAAGCGGGAAGCGTAGCATTCTCGGCGTGACGCCCCGGACGCCAGACGTCACCCGTTGAATCCCGACTTCGCCGCGTACGCCAACCTCTGCGGGGCGCTCGGTCTCAGTCCCAAGCCAAGACGCTGCGCGAGGCCGGGCTGGCGCACGACGGACCGGCCTTGGTCGAGGTCGTTGCAGACCCCGAATTGATCTGACGCTGTGAATCCAGGAAGTCCGCGGAGCATGCATGCACAAGGTCAGAATCGCCGAGTGGAACGAGCTCGAAGACCGCAAGCCGGCGCACGCCGTGGTCGGCAACGTGGATCTCGTGTTGATTCGCCATGATGACGCGATCGCCGTCCTGTATGGACGCTGCCTCCACCGCGGCGCGCTGCTCGCCGATGGCTTCATCCGCGGTGACGATCTGATCTGCGGTGTCCACCAGTGGGACTTCCGATTCCGTACCGGGGTCAGCGCCTACAACAACGAAGAGCGCCTCGAGAAGTTCTCCGCCTGGATTCAGGACGGCGGGGTGTGGGTGGATGTCGCAGAGATCACGGCGTGGGAGCGACGGCATCCACAACCGTTCGATCGGGATGCCTACCAAGGCGCGTATCAGGATCCGCACGGCACCGCCGAGGAGCCGCACACCAAGACGATCCAGCAACTCGCGGCCAAGGGACTCGAGGGGACACATGGGCCGGTGGCGGCCATGGGCGTTCCCGGCCCGCAGCTCCCCGTGTGGAGTCAGATTCAGTTCGTCACCGCGCAGCTCGCGACCCTGCCACAGTTGGACGACGTGACGGTCGGGACCGAGTTGGTCATCGGTCCCAAAGCCAAACGACCGCTGAACCTGGCTATTCCGGTGTTCGTGTCCGACATGAGCTTCGGC
>JABAOD010000978.1_pt1 | contig 15155 bp, 14 predicted proteins | sample 7062151 | NCBI WGS metagenome assembly JABAOD01 (sample SAMN14538626, study PRJNA623070) | marine sediment metagenome | biome: marine biome [ENVO:00000428]; feature: marine pelagic biome [ENVO:01000023]; material: deep marine sediment [ENVO:00002113] | place: India: Gulf of Khambhat ... | reverse complement strand
CACGTCGGAGACGACGACGTGGCTCCCTGCCCCGAGCAGCGCCATCATCACCGCATTGGTGGCCGCCATGCCCGTTGCGAACGCGGCAGCATCGTGCCCGTTCTCCAGCTGCGCCATCTTGTGCTCGAATGCCCGGACGGTGGGGTTGCCCGACCTCGAGTACGTGAAGCCGGTGGCCATGTACTCGTCGACGGACGGCTGGACGAAGGTGGTCGACTGATGGATCGGCGTGAGGATCGCCCCCGTCGTGGGATCGGGTTCGGCTCCGGCGTGCACTTGCTTGGTGCGAAAGCCCATCGGCGTCGGTCCTTCTGTGGGAGATGATGAGCACCCAACGTTACCGACCCGACGATGGTGGGTCCGCCGCGTCTACCCGGCGACACCGTCGCTGACGTCCCGCAGCCGGTGCACGGTGTCCGGCAAAGGCCGCAGCACCTGACCGGCGGTCTTGGTCAGCAGCTGATCGATCGAAGCGGCCTCCATCGGTGGGGCCAGATAGAAGCCCTGTCCCGACCCGGCGCGCAGCGAGCGCAGCCGGTCGAGCTGGGCGCGCGTCTCGACACCCTCGACGACCGTCGACAGCCCGAGGGAGTTGCCGAGCTGGAGGATGGTGCGGACGAGCGGCGACTCGGTCCCGGTCCCGATGCGAGCGACGAAGGACTTGTCGATCTTCAACACGTCGATCGGCAGGCGGTCGAGGTATGAGAGCGAGCTGTACCCGGTGCCGAAGTCGTCGATGGCGAGGCTGACACCCAGTTCCCGGATCTCTTCGACGGCAGCGATCGGTGCCTGCATGACCGTGTTCTCCGTGATCTCGACCGTGAGGCCCGATGCCGTCGCTCCATGACGGGCGAGCGTCCGCTCGAGGAACACGGCGACGTCACCCTCGGTCAGCTGGCGAGGAGAGAGGTTGGCGGCCACCCGCAGGTCGAGATCGGGGAACTCGGCGCGCCACTCGGACGAGCGAACGACCGCTCGTTCCAGGACCCATTCGCCCAGCGGCACGATGAGCCCGTTCTCCTCGGCGAAGGGGATGAACTGACTCGGCTCGATCACGCCTCGTTCGGGGTGGACCCACCGCACGAGCGCCTCGAAGCCGTTGATCCTTCCGGTGGTGAGGTCGATGATCGGCTGGTAGGCGATGAAGAGCTGCTGATCCTCGATGGCCGACGCGAGATCGGATTGCATGGAGAGCCTGGTCGAGATGGCCTCGTGCATGCGGGCCTCGAACACGCGCACCCGACCTTTCGCCTGCCGTTTGGCGGCGTACATGGCGGTGTCGGCGTGACGCATGAGGCTCGTCGGGTCGTCGCGGCCCGTTCCCAACGCGACACCGATCGATGCGCCGACGGTGACCGTGTCTCCGTCGAGGTCGAAGGGCGAGGCCATGGCCTGCTTGATGCGATCGGCGACGCTGATCACCGCGGTCGGTTCGCTCACACCTTCGAGCAGCACGGCGAACTCATCACCTCCGAAGCGAGCGACGAGGTCGCCCGGCCTCACCGAGTCCTCGAGGCGGCGAGAGGCCCGGCGCAGCAGTTCGTCGCCGGCGGCATGACCGAGCCCGTCGTTGACGTCCTTGAAGTCGTCGAGATCGAGGAAGAGCACGCCGAGCATGCGCCCGGTGGTCCTCGCATGCGCCAGCGCCTCTTCGACACGTTCGGTGAAGAGGGAGCGGTTGGCGAGCCCTGTCAGGGCGTCGTGTGACGCCTGGTGCCGGAGCTTCTCCTTGAGGTGCGTCAGCTCGGCGAGCGAATCCTCGAGACGTCCGTTCTCGATCGAGACGCCGAGATGCTGGGCGAAGGCGAGGAGCAGTCTGCTGTCGGCCGGAGAGAATCCCGCCGCCTGGTTGATGCGGTTGGCGACGAGCACCACCCCTGCCAGCCGATCTTCGTCGAAGAGGGGAGCGGTCATGCCCGACCCGACCTCCGGGCTGTCGACGAGGAGCCCGGGTACGTTCCGCAGCAGCAGCGTGGTCTCGGCTTCCAGGGCTCGTGCCAGGGTGTCGGTGCCGGTATCCGCCTGGACCGGCTCGAGGCGGTGGACGAGACCGTCGGCCGTGCGCAACGTGTGGAAGAGGTCGCCATGCTCACGCAGCACGACGATCTCGACGTCCGTCACACCGAACATCGACTGCGCCTGCTCGGCGGCGGCGGTGAGCGCGTCCTCGACCTGGGGCGACTTGTGGAGCAGCGAGCTCGCCTCGTAGAGCTTCTCCAGTCGTTGCCGTTCGATCCGGTGGGTGATCGAAGTGCGGTATGCGGTCAACAGCACCGCCGGTGGCACCACGGCCACCCACCACAAGGACGGTGACGTCCAGAGGATCGTGATCATCACGATGGCGAGGCTCGTATTGAGGCTCGCCGCCGTCAGCGAGAGCATCAGGAGCCCGAGACGTTGCCGGAGCGTCGCCCGTCCACCTGACGGCGCCAGCCCGGAGAGCATGGTGGGGAGGGCCACCGAGGTGAGCATCGCCACGAGCACCGCCAGCCAGCCCTGTGTGCTGAACGCTCCGGCGTCCTGGAGAATGCTCCCGAACACGACGATGGCCAGGCCCACCTGCAGCAGAGACCGACCGATGGCGAATACGAGCGAGGTGCCGCGCTGGCCGCGGTGGATCGATGCGACGAGGAAGCCGCCTGCGACCGTGCCGACGATGAGATCCGGCGAGCTGGCGTAGAACAGACCCATCGCCAGGGGAATCTCTCGCAGCGAGAAGCTGTGCCCGCGGGTGTGCTCCAGATGTACGACGGTCATCTCGGCGGCGATCGCCATCACGATGATGAGCCAGAGAGGCAGATGCAGCGGTGCTTCGGCGTCGAGGTCGAGACCCCACGCGATCGTCACGAGGGCGAGACCGGCGGCAAGCGACACATAGGCGGCGACGCGTTCCCGCCACTCGCGATGTCGTGCAGTCTGTTTGGTTGTGGCTCGTTGTGCCGCCACGAGTCGCACCTCGCCCCGACTCCCTGCGGTAGTTCATCGACACGGCAGCCCCAGATCATGAGCGCCACCTGGGGTTCCAGTCGGCACGACGGCGTGATTCGGAAGGGATCGAGCCCGTCTCAGACCCGCTCCGGGGCCCCTTCGACGATGGGATCCGGTTTCACGGTGTAGATCAAGGGGATGGACGCGATCGTGATCACTCCCTTGAAGATGATGTTGAGCACGATGATCTCGGTGATGACGCTCCCTGGCAGCAGTCCCGCAAAGGCGATCAGTGCAAAGAGGACCGAGTCGATCGGGAGGGCCACTGCGTTGGAGCTGAGGACCCGACCCCACTGGAGGCGATAGCCGAACCGGGAGACCCACGACGCGTAGACCTCGGTGTCGATGAGCTCGGAAACGACCTCCGCCACGATCGAGGCGAGAACGATCCGCCACACCGGGCCGAGCACGTCGCCGAAGAAGTCCGTCGACGGTCCGGAGTCGGGAACGGCGGGAAGGACGTCGACGAGCCAGAAGAGACCGGCCATCGCCACGTTGATGATCGCAGCGGTGACGATCAGGGTTCGGGCCACACGCTTGCCCGCCAGCTTGTGGACCAGGTCGCGCAAGGTGAACGTGAGGGGGTAGATGAAGGTGCCGCCGTCGATGGCGCGTCCGAACACCTCGACGATCTTGAGGCTGGCCACGTCGGCGAGGATCTGGGCGGCAACGTACCCACCGGCGACGACGGTGAGGATGGTCGCCGCACGAGGGGCGAGACGGCTGGTCACGGCGGCGGAGCCTAGTCGACGGTCCCTGTGTGGCCTCTGCGCGGCCCGCTACATTCCCCGGCATGGACACAGGTCTGCGTGGTGCCNNGGTGCCAGGGTGCTCGTCACCGGGGGAGCGGGCGGGATCGGAGCCGCAGTCGTCCGCCGCTTCGCCGCAGAGGGCGCCCGCGTGGCGGTCCATGCCAATCGTTCAGCAGCGGCGGCGCAACAGCTCGCAACCGAGGTCGGTGGCGCCGTCGTGCTCGCAGACCTGACGGTCGAGGACCAGGCCGATGCCATGGTGCCGTCCGTGGTCGGAGCGCTGGGTGGCCTCGACGTGTGTGTGGCGAACGCCGGGTGGTGGCCCCCTGAGGCCACCCCGATCTGGGAGCTGGATCTCGCCCGCTGGCAGCAGGTCCTGGCGGCCAACCTGACGACGGCGTTTCTCACGGCAAGGGCGTTTCTCGACCACGTCGCAGTGACCGGGAAGGGCTCACTCGTCCTCGTCGGCTCGACGGCGGGGGCCTTCGGCGAGGCCGGTCACGCCGACTACGCCGCCGCCAAGGGAGCGATCATGACCGGGCTGCTTCGGTCTGTGAAGAACGAGGTGGCGGCGCTCGGGCCCGGCGTCCGGGTCAACGCGGTGGCACCGGGCTGGACCGTCACGCCGCAGCGTGCTGCGGCCGGCATCGATCCAGAGCACGTGCGACGAGCGACGTCCACGATGGCCTTGAAGAAGCTGGCGACTCCCGAGGACATCGCAGCCGCCGTCGTCGTGCTCGCCTCCCCGGTGCTGTCGGGACACATCACCGGTGAGGTGATCACCGTTGCCGGCGGCATGGAGGGGCGGCTCCAGACGTGACGCTCGACGTCGCCGCGCTCCGGGCGGACACCCCCGGGTGCGCCCACGTGACACACTTCAACAGTGCCGGAGCTGCATTGCAGCCGCGCCCCGTGATCGATGCCGTCATCGACCACGTACGGCTGGAGGCCGAGATCGGGGGCTACGCGGCCGCCGAGGAGCGGGGCGATGCCCTCGATGCGACATATGACTCGATCGGCCGGCTGATCGGGGCAGGTCCCGACGAGATCGCCGTCGTCGGCTCGGCGACGCTGGCGTGGGACATCGCCTTCTACGGGCTCAGGTTCCGCCCCGGAGATCGCGTCATCACGACCACCACGGAGTACGCCTCGAACTACATCGCCTACCTCCACCGGGCGCGGCGCGATGGCATCGTCGTCGAAGTGGCGCCGGACACACCCGCGGGCGACATCGACGTCGCGGCGCTCGCCGAAATGCTCGAGGACGGCGGTGTGGGTCTCGTGTCGATCAACCACATGCCCACGCAACAGGGGCTCATCAATCCCGCGGCGGCAGTGGGCGAGGTGACCCGTGCAGCCGGCGTCCCGTTCCTGCTCGATGCCTGCCAGACCGTGGGCCAGGTACCGATCGACGTCGGTGCGATGGGATGCGACTTCCTGTCTGCGACCTCCCGGAAGTACCTGCGCGGTCCACGCGGGATGGGATTTCTCCACGTCCGGCCCGAGATGATGGAGCGGCTCGATCCGCTCGTCCTCGACCTGCGTGGTGCGGTCTGGACCCATCCCGACCGCTATGAGATGCGGCCCGACGCCAAGCGGTTCGAGACGTGGGAGATGCCGATGGCGCTGAAGATCGGGTTCGGTCGGGCGGTCGAGTACGCCCTCGACGTCGGCATCGAAGCGGGATGGGAGCGGGTGCACGCGCTGGCCCACCGGTTGCGGTCGCTGCTGGCGTCGCTCGCCGGGGTGACGGTCACCGATCGCGGCACCGTGCTGGGCGGCCTGGTCACGTTCACCGTCGATGGTGTCGCTGCCTCGGACATCAAGACGGAGCTCTCACGGCATCGCATCAACGTGTCGACATCGACTCGGGCCAGCGCCGTGCTCGACATGGATCGGCGTCATCTCGACGAGGTCGTGCGGGCATCGGTGCACTATTTCAACACCGACGAGGAGCTCGAGAGGTTCGTGGACCACATCGAGCGCATCGCTGCGACTCACTCCGGGTAGGGCGCTCCGCTCTCGAACGCGTCGAGCACGAGTTGGGCCTCCCCGTCGATGGGCACGACGACGTCGCGGCCGTCGATGCGCGCCCCCTCCACCGGCAAGGTGGCGGTCTGGATGTTCCTCGACTCCAGGTCGAGCACGACCCGACCGAGCTCGATGAGCCGACCCAGAGACAGGCCGGCGTCGACCGTTATCTGATCGGCGACCGTCGAGGCGAACGACTGGAGGTCGAGCGGGTTGCTGCGCGACGTGGCCTCGTCGAAGAGGGCCAGCATGAGCCGCTGCTGGCGCCTGGTACGGCCGATGTCGGAGCCCCCGACCACCTGCCACTCGCCGTCGCGGAACTCCTGATACTGGCGGCTGCGCACGTAGGCGAGGGCCTGTGAACCATCGAGCATCACACGACCGGCATCGACATCGAGCCCCGACTTCTCGTCCCTCGCCGGATGGTCGAAGTCGTAGGTGACGCCTCCGAGCGAGTCGACGATGTTGGCGAACCCGGCGAAGTCGATCTCGACGTAGTGGTTGATGTCGACGCCGAGCTCCTGCTGCACGGTCTGGATGAGCAGGTCCGCTCCACCGAACGCGATGGCGGTGTTGATCCGGTTTCGGTCGTACCCGGGGAGATCGACGTAGAGATCCCGCGGGATCGAAAGCAGGTGGATGCCGGCCTCGGGATCGATACGAGCGAGCATGATCACGTCGGTTCGGTTGCCCCCGAACCTGCCGAACCTGCCCTCGAGATCGCCGATGTTCTCGCGGCTGTCCGTGCCGACGACGAGGATCGTCGTGGCGTCTGTCACGGGAACGACGAGCCCTGCGGTCGCCTCCTCGGGGAGCCGCTCGATGGAGTTGTTCGTCGAGAAGACCCACCAGATCGCAGCGCCGATCCCCGCCAGCAGGAGCACGAGGACGACGATGAGCGCGATGCGGATCCGACGCCGGGTCTGTTCCGGCGATCGCTGCGGCATCGGTGGCGCGGGAGGGAGTTCCTGGATGGTCATGGTTCGGGTCAGCACACCTGGCTGGAGGGGCACCGGCAGTGCCGTCGGCGAGATGCTACCTGCGGGACCGCATATGCAAACTCAACGGAGGTGGAGCGCAGCGCCTGCGCACCGATCGCAGAGAAAGCCGCCGTGACGGAACCGCAGATCGGAGACGTCCATCGTGCCGCATTGCGAGCAGCACGCCTCGATGAAGTCGTCGGCGACGTGGCGGAACGGTCCCTCCGTGCTCAGGAGGTCCGTCACGAGGATGGCGACACTGGTTCCGTTCTTCATGAGATCGGCGAGGTTACCGGACTCGCCGCGGTGTCGGAACGATGCCCCGGTCCCCGGGACGGCTGCGCGGCGTGCGCGGCGCCGGGGATCACTCCGGCTTCAGCAGCTCTTTGATCTTGTCCTCGACGTCGGACCATTCGGCGTGTCTGCCGAGTTCCTTCTTCGAGTAGACGAGGGTGTCACCGACCTCGAGCTCGAACACGCCCCCACGCGACGGGATGAGCTCGAACGAGTCGATGTAGTGCTGGTAGTCCTTGAGGATCTGCGAAACCATGCTCACGGCACGGTCGGCATAGCCTCAAGCGGCGCAGTATTCGATCTCGAGCTTCATGGCGGCGATGGTAGCCCTGTCCTCATTCCTGCCAGACATCGAGGTCGGGATCGAGGGGCACCTCGGTTCCGCCGACGAACACCCGACGCACGGTGGTGGCGGCCAGTGCGTCCGCATCGACGTCCACGGGGTCGCGATCCAGCACCACGAAGTCTGCGGGACTGCCCGTTCCGAGCGGGGATGGCTCGCCGAGCAGGTCGGCCCCACCCGACGTGTACAGGTCGAGCGCGGCGGTTGCGTCGAGGGCCTCTGCGGGTACGAGGTCGCGGCGGGTCCTGGCCGCGGCCATGGCCGCCCACGCGTCCGGTGGCTCCACCGGGCTGTCCGAGCTGCCGGCGACCCGGATGCCGGCATCGAGCATCGACCGGAAGGCATAGGTCGAAGCGAGACGCTCGTGACCCACCCGGGCCTCGAGCCAATCGACCTCCGACGTCAGGAAGGCGGGCTGGACCGCTGCGCCGATCTCGAGCCGTCCCATGCGGGTCATGTCGTCTCGACGCAGCACGGAGGCGTGCTCCACCCGGAGCCGTCGACCCGGCACCCCCTCCTCCACGAGTGAGGTGAAGAAGTCGATCACGGCGGCGGCAGCCCGGTCACCGATGGCGTGGATGGCGACATCGCCGTTCATCTCCACGGTCCGTCGCGCCAGTGCCCGGTCCACGTCCGACAGCAACAGCTCCCCCGTGGTCGCGGCGTCTGCGTACGGCTCGAACATGGCGGCGGTGTGGCCGCCGAAGCTCCCGTCGCCAAAGGCCTTGAAGCCCGCCCACCGCAGCCGCTCCGGAGCATCTTCGAGGCGGCGGGCGCCGTCGACGAGTTCCTCGTCCGATCCGGCGATGCAGTAGACGTGGACCCGGATGGGGAGCCTGTCGGCGATGGACAGGAGGAGACCGATCTCGTCCCCCATGCCGCCCAGCGGCCCGTAGCTCATGCGCACCATCGCGCCGATCGAGGTGATCCCGGTGCCGGCGAGCGCCCGCAGCGCTCGCTCGAGATCCTCGGGTGTCACCGGTCCCGTCCTCCCCAGCCGCGCTGTCACGAGGTCGACCGCTCCCTCGCGGAGCACTCCTGTCGGTCTTCCGTCAGGATCCCGGTCGATGATGCCGCCCTCGGGATCGGGTGAGGCCGCCGAGATCCCCGCAGCCGCCAGCGCGGCGCTGTTGGCGATCGCCACGTGCCCGCAGTACCGCATGACCAGGGCCGGGTGCGTGCCGGTCACGGTGTCGAGCTCCACGGCGGTCGGGAGGCGCCGCTCGCGAAGCGTCGTGTCGTCGATGCGGTGGGCGATGAGCGGAGCACCGTTGGGAAGTGATGCCCGGGCCCGGTCGAGCCGATCGAAGACCGCCGCGAGGTCGGGTGCGCTCTTGAGGACGATCCCGGTGACCGCCGCCGCATAGGACACCGGATGGATGTGGGCATCCCGCAGCCCGGGAACGACGACGCCATCACCGTGGTCGATCACCTCCATCGTCGTTCCATCGAACTCTTCGCGAGCTCCGACCCCGGCGACGAACCCATCGTCCCCCACGAGGAGCGCGTCGCCGGTCCCCGCAGCCGCTCTGACGACCCGGGCGACGTGGAGGACCGGCATGTCAGGCGACCGGGCCGGCGATGTCGAGCACGACGTCGTGGAGCAGCGAGTTGGACGCCACGATCGGACCCGGACCAGGGCGCCGGTTCGCACCGGCGAGGTCGGTGACCCGACCGCCGGCCTCGCGAACGATCAGCGCTCCTGCCGCCATGTCCCATGACTCGACGTGGAACTCCCAGTACCCGTCGAAGCGCCCACAGGCGACGTAGGCCATGTCCAGCGCCGCGCTCCCCATGCGTCGCAGACCGTTCACCCGTCGCAGCGCTCGCTCCACGGCAGCGGCGTAGTGGGTCGCTCTCGTGTCGTGGTCGTAGGGGAAGCCGAGGGCGACGACCGCGGCAGACGGGTCGGTGACGGCGGAGACCCGTATCGGGTCGTCGTTGAGCACCGCACCGCGACCGCGCTCGGCGGCGAAGAGCTCGTCGTGGAGCGGGTCGAACACGACACCCACGAGGGGCTCGTCGCCCTCATAGAGCGCGATGGACACCGAGATCTGGGGTATGCGGTGCACGAAGTTCACGGTGCCGTCCAGCGGATCGATGATCCATCGCCGGCCCTCCGAGGCATCGCCCGATCCCTCCTCCGCCAGCACGCCGTCGTCGGGTCGATGGGAGCGGAGCTCGGTGACGATCGCCTCCTCGGCAGCTCGATCGACAGCCGTCACGGGGTCGAACTTGCGCTTCAGATCCACCGTCGTCGCCCCTGCGAAGTGCTGCGTGAGGACGTCGCCTGCGGTGCGAGCGAGGTGGGCGGCGAGACCGAAGTCGTCCATGGCGCGCATCCTACGGTGCCCGGAAGCCGAGATCCGGGTCGTCGCTATCCTCGTCGTCCGTGACCCCCATCGCTGCTGCACTGCTGAGCGCGCTGTTGCTGGTGGCGGCGTTGCCCCCGATCGGCCTCGGCGCTCTCGGGCTCGTCGCACCCATGCCCTGGCTGTTCGCGCTGCGGCGCGTCGATCGTCTCGCCCAGGCCCTCGGCATCGGCTTCCTCGTCGGCTTCGTGTTCTTCGGCGTGACCTTGCGGTGGGTCATGGTCATCGGTGCGGTGGCGTGGCTGCCGCTCACGATCTGGCTGTCGGCGACGATGGCCGCGGCCTCTGCTGTGATCTGGGCGTTCCGATTGTGGCCGCCGACCCGGTGGTGGCTCATCACGACGGGGGTCGTGGTGCTCTGGGAATTCGTCAGGGCGACGTTCCCGTTCGGCGGCTTTCCGTGGGGCCAGATCGGATATGCGGTCGGATCCGTGCCGGGGTTCATCGGTGCGGTGCAGTGGATCGGCCCGAGCGGCTGGACGGTGCTGGCCGTCGCCCTCTCCGCGGGCGCCATCCTCCTTCTGGAGGATCGCAACAACTGGCGCATGTTCGTCGACCCTGCCGTCGTCACCCTGCTGCTCGCCATCGCAGGCGGGCTCTTCGCCCCGAGTGCCGACGGGACTGAACTCAGGGTCGCCATCATCCAGGGCAACTCGCCGTGCCCGGGAACCCGTTGTCAGAACGAGAACCAACGGATCTACGAGTCGCACCTGGAGCTGACTCGCACCCTGCCCGAGGGCGGCGTCGATCTCGTCGTGTGGGGAGAGAACTCGACGGGCCCGCCCTTCGATCCGTTGAGCAATCCGCAGGTGGCGTCGCAGCTCGCGGACGAGGCGGCACGCATCGAGGCCTATCTGCTGGTGAGCGGCACCCGTATCGAAGGGGTGGACGACGGCGAGTTCCTCAACGTCAACATGATGTGGGACACGAACGGGCGCTTTCTCGGCGAGTACGCCAAGCGTCATCCCGTTCCCTTCGGCGAGTACGTGCCCTTGCGGGCGACGCTCGACTTCATCCCCCAACTCGAGCGGGTGCCGCGCGACATGGTGCGCGGCGACGGACCCGTCGTCTTCGACACTCCCGACGGTCCGATCGGCAGCGTCATCTCGTTCGAGGGCGCCTTCTCGCGGATCGTGCGGTCGGAGGCCCAGGAAGGGGCGAGGCTCATGATCGTCGCCACCAACGAGGCGAGCTTCGGCACGGGCCCGGCGTCGGACCAGCTCATCGCGCTGGTCAAGGTGAACGCAGCGGCCATCGGCCAGGACGTCGTACACGCCGCCATCACCGGGAAGTCAACGGTGATCAGGGCCAACGGCACGGTGGGGGAGGCCACCGACCTCTTCACCCGGGATCTCGCCCTCGACAGGGTCGCCTTCAGGGAGGCGGGCCCGACGCTCTACACACGGTTCGGCGATTGGCTCCTGCTGATCGCCATCGCGGCCGGGATCGGTGCGGCGACGGCACCGGGCGAGGGTGTCCCGATCCGCCGGCGTGACTGACGTTCGGGGGCGGCCTCGCGCCGTCTCGAAATCCACCAATCCGCACTGCCGTCGTGCTCCGAATACAAGGCGAGAGGGCTTGACAACGAGGTGATCCAGCTGGGATCATCTTTTAGTACTAAAAGCCCACCAGGGCAAAGGAGTACCCCATGCCAGATGTCGCCATCAAGGCAGCCCGACCCGGAAGCCGGGTGCGGCGCCCCAAGACGTACGACATGGGTCGCGTGTGCGACGCCGACGAGTGCACCACCGTGATCTCGAAGTACAACCGCGCCGATTTCTGCTTCCGTCACCGTCCCGTGAAGTACCCGCGTCTGCGCGGTGTGTTCACGGAGGAATTCCAGACGGAGCAAGCCTGAGCGCCACCACCACCAGCGGCACGAGCAACGAGTCGCCCACCTTCACGTTGCACGAGGCGGCCGACCGCCTCGGCGTGCACTACATGACGGTGTACCGCTACGTGCGGCTCGGTCTGCTGCCCGCCACGAAGAGCGGTGGGCAATGGCAGATCGCCCGCACCGAGCTGGAACTCTTCGCAGCACGCGACGACACGGTGTCGTCTCCTGGTCGACGAGCTCCCTACGCCGATCGCTATCGGTCTCGCGCCGTGGCCTCCGACCTGAAAGGGGCCTGGGCCGTCTGTGAGGCTGCCCTGGCGTCCGGGCACGACATCGGAGAGGTCTACCTCGACGTGATCGCCCCGGCGATGGAGAGCATCGGTGAAGCGTGGGCCTCGGGCGAGTTGAGCGTCGCCGAAGAGCATCGCGCCAGCGCCGTGGCGGTCCGCACCCTGGGGCGGCTCGCCCACCGCTTCACCAGACCTGGGAGGGCGAAAGGCACCATCGTCATCGGAGCCCCGACCGGTGACACCCACTCTTTGCCCGTGACCATGGCGGCCGACCTGATGCGCGGCCACGGCTACGACGTGCTGGATCTGGGCGCCGACACCCCGGTGGATTCGTTCGTCGAGATGGCGCGGTCCGCAGATGTCTTGCGAGCCGTTCTCGTGACCGTCACCTCACCGCATCGTGCGTCGGTGGTGCGGGACGTGGTCGACGCGGTGAAGCAGGCGCTCCCCGGTTCAGAGGTGTACGTCGGCGGCGGTGCGGCCATCGATGCGGCGTATGCGATCGACGTCGGCGGCGACGGTCGGTTCGCATCGATCGAGGCCCTCGTCGAGCATCTCGAATCAGGCTGAGCCTCAGCGACTCTCCCAGGCCGCCACGCCACGCTCCAGGATGTCGATGCCCTTGTCGAGGTCCTCGAGGCTCACGTTCAGCGGTGGGATGAACCGGATCACGTTGCCGTCCGGACCGCACGACAGGATCAGCATCCCCTCGTCCTGGGCGAAGCGCTTCACGAATCGGAGCGCCTCGGCCGATGGCGTCCGCTCGCCGGAGACGAGTTCCACGCCGATCATCAGGCCCAGACCGCGCACGTCCCCGATCGTCGGATGCTCTGCGGCGATCTCGTTCCAGCGGTCGAATGCGTGGTCCGATACCTTCGGAACCTGCGGGATGACGTCGGCCAGTGTCTCGATCGTCGCAGCAGCCGCGGCGCACGCGATCGGGTTCCCGCCGTAGGTGGTGCCGTGCGAACCGGGCGGCCAGCTGTCCAGCAACTCCTTGCTCGCCCCGACCGCCGACAGCGGGATGCCGTTGGCGATCGCCTTCCCCATGACCAGGATGTCCGGTCTCACGTCGTACTGGTCGATGGTGAACCACGTGCCGGTGCGCCCGAAACCGGACTGCACCTCGTCGGCGACGATGAGAATGCCGTGCTCGTCGGCGATCTCGCGCAGTGCCGTCATGAACGCCTTGCCTGCCGGGTAGTACCCGCCTTCGCCCTGCATCGGCTCGATGAGGAAGCAGGCGATCTCTTCCGGCGTGATCTCGTGGCGGAACTTTTCTTCGAGCTCGAACAGCGCTCGCTCGTCCGCCTCCTCCTGGGACACGCCCCACCGATAGGGGCGGGGGAAGGCGCTGGTGAACACCGACCCGACGAGGGGGTGGTAGCCCTGCCGGTACTTGGCCTTGGACGTCGTGTAGGAGACGGCACCCATCGAGCGGCCGTGGAACCCGCCACGGAACGTCATGATCCCCTGCCGCCCGCTGGTCTTGCGCGCCAGCTTGACCGCGGTCTCGACCGCTTCCGCACCGCTGTTCATGAAGACAAAAGAGTCGATGCCCTGTGGCGTGACCCGGGCGAGACGCTCGGCGGCGTGGACGATGGTCTCGTAGCGGAACGTGGCGCCGGCATGCCAGAACTTGTCGAGTTGCTCGAGCATGGCCCGCTTGACGGCAGGAGGTTGATGACCCAGGTTCGAGACCGCGATGCCCACGGCGAAATCGAGGTAGCGGCGTCCGTCCGCCGCCGTGATGTAGGAACCGTCTGCCGCAACGACCTCGATCTCGTTGTCGAAGTCGATGACAGGGGCGAGCACCGACTGGTGCCTGCTGATCAGATCTGACATGGTCCCTCCTCTGGGTTCGGCGACGAGTGCGAGCGGCGGTGGTGCGGCCTGCTTAGGGAGCCGCAAAGAGGTCGCGTCGCTCGCGGAGGGGTGTCGCCGCCTTCATCGTGCGGGCATTGTGCCACAGCGAACCGGGCGGATCCCCGTCACTCCCCGGAGAACTCAGGCGGTCGGCGCTCCAGGAACGCACGGACGGCCTCGCCGAGGTCGCTGGATGTCAAGAAGGACGAGTTCCAGACCGCGATGTAGTCCAAGGCCTGGTCGACGGACAGGTCCCTCCCCTGACGCAGCACCCACTTGGCCCCCTGGACCGCGAGCGGCGAGTTGGCCGCGATCTCGGCAGCGAGGCGTGCCGCTTCCTTCTGCACCGCCCCGGCATCCTCGTGGAGGTCACCCACCAGCCCGATGCGCTCTGCTTCGGCGGCGTCGAAGTCCCGGCCGGTGAAGACCAACTCGGCGACGCGACCGGGATCCACGATCAGCGGCAGGCGCTGCAGCGTCCCGACGTCGGCGACCATCGCGAGCTTCGTCTCACGCACGGAGAACACGGCGTCGCGTGATGCCAATCTGATGTCGCACGCCGTGATCAGGTCGACGCCCGCTCCGAGGCAGTACCCGTGTATCGCCGCGATCACCGGCTGCGGACACTCGGCCACGGCCGTGAACGTGTGCTGCATGCGTCTGATGGTCTCGAGGAGCCGGCGACGATCCGCCACCGTCGACGCTGCGACTCCCTCGGCGCCGAGCATCCCCCCGAACGCCTCGAGATCGATCCCAACCGAGAAGGCCGGTCCGCGACCGGCGATCACGATGGCGCGGATCGACTCGTCCTCTCCGAGCTCGGCCATCACGACCGGGAGATCGTCCCAGAACGCCGGTGCCATCGCGTTCAGCTTCTCGGGGCGGTCGATCCAGACGGTGGCCACGTGGCCGGTGCGTTCGATGTCGATGTGTTGGGGCATCCGCGCAGGCTAGAGCCATGCCGCCGGCACAGCAGCTTGCTTCGGCCTCGGTTGAAAGGGCACGAAGGCCCTCGATGATGCGGCCGACATCGTGCAGCGTGTGACCGAGCCAGGTAGGAGGGCGCCATGACGGATGCGGTACTCGAGGTCGACGGGCTGCGCCGCACGTTCGAAGATCTCGTCGCCGTCGACTCCGTGTCGTTTGCCGTCGCACCGGGTGAGACGTATGGCCTGCTCGGACCGAACGGCGCAGGCAAGACGACGACGATCTCGATGATCGCCGGGCTGCTCGAGCCGACCGCCGGCGGTGCCCGGGTGGTCGGCCAGCAGGTGAGCACCTCCGCCAGCGGCCCGAAACGCGCCATCGGTCTCGTCCCCCAGGACCTGGCCATCTATCCCGACCTCACCGCCCGGGAGAACCTCATCTTCTTCGGCTCGCTCTATGGCCTGTCCCGTGCAGA
>JABAOD010005284.1_pt2 | contig 15197 bp, 13 predicted proteins | sample 7062151 | NCBI WGS metagenome assembly JABAOD01 (sample SAMN14538626, study PRJNA623070) | marine sediment metagenome | biome: marine biome [ENVO:00000428]; feature: marine pelagic biome [ENVO:01000023]; material: deep marine sediment [ENVO:00002113] | place: India: Gulf of Khambhat ... | reverse complement strand
GCAGCCTTGGACGTGTCGATGGACTTGATGCGGGCGTGGGGCAGCGGGCTCCTCAGGAGCTTGGCGTGGAGCATGCCAGGCAGGCGGATATCGTCGGCGAACTGCGCCTGTCCGGTGACCTTCGAGGGGCCATCGACCCTGGCTCTCGGCTTCCCTACGACGGCGAACTCACCCAGGGGCCCTCACCTCGCGCTTGCCGCCACTATCACCGGCCGTCCGTTTCATCCTGTCAGCCGCCAGCTCCACAGCCTCGAAGATTTTCAGATAGCCTGTGCAGCGACACAGGTTCCCGCTGAGGGCGTCGACGATCTCCTCCCTGGTGGGTGACGGGTTGCCGTCTAGGAGGCCCTTGGAGGCCATGAGGAACCCTGGAGTGCAGTAGCCGCACTGGGCCGCGCCGAGCTCGGCGAAGGCCTCCTGGAGAGGGTGGAGCTTCCCGTTCTCGGCGAGCCCTTCGACAGTTGTGACCTCCCGTCCCTGCACCTCGACAGGTAGAGTGAGGCAGGAGAGCACGTAGAGCCCGTCCACGAGGACGCCGCAGGTGCCGCACTCACCCAGCTCGCACCCGTGCTTCGTCCCCGTCAGCCCGAGGTCCTCACGCAGGACCTCCAAGAGGGTCTTCTGAACGGGGGCGACCACCTCGTAGGGCCGTCCGTTCACTTTCAGGCGGAGCCAGACGTTACCGTTCTCAGCCATCAACCTCCCTCGTGAGCGTCTCGAGGCGGACAAGGTCGAGGTCAGCAGGGGTGTCGACATCAACGAGAATCCCGGGGTCGTCCACCTCCACTACCTCGACGTCATCTAAGCGTTCCAGAATCTCTCTGCATCCCACATCGCCTTCTAGGGACTCCATCTGGGGACGGAGGGAGAGGTCGAGGAGGACGGGATTCCCCCGCCTTCCCCCGTAACTCGGGGCAACGGCCTGGCAGTCCGAGGCCCGGAATGTCTCCGCCAGGCGGTCTATTGTCTGAGGGCGGACTAACGGCTGATCTCCGAGGACCACCAAAACGCCCGAGACGCTTGGCTTCAGACGCTTGAGACCCGCCTTGATGGACGTGCTCATCCCCTCATCGTAAGCGGGGTTGCACACTACAGCGATACCCTCCGCATCGATCGAGTTCGACACTTCATCTGCGCGATCGCCGACCACGAGGACAATGTCTCGAACGGCAGACTTTCTGACGATGTCCAAGGTGGACTGAAGGAGAGTGGCACCCCCCACAGGGGCCAACTGCTTCCTGCCTCCAAACCTACGTGACCTTCCGGCCGCAAGGACGACGGCAGCGACTATGCGTGAGTTTGCAGCGTTAGAGGTATTGCGGGGACGCCCGGTAGCCAAGCGGAGGACCTCTCACCCGTTGATGACGCACGTCCGAAATAAGAGTATGGTATGCCAGTGTGTCGGCGCGACGAATGTCTTATCTATCGACGCTGGCTTCATCATGGTCGTCGGGGTGGCTCAGCCTGGTGGAGCGCCGGACTCATAGGGAATCCTGAATCAAGGACCCAGGGCGCTCCTGGGACATCCGGAGGTCGCGGGTTCAAACCCCGCCCCCGACATCCTATATTTGGTTCGAATCTCTTCCATGCTGGAAGCTGCGAAAGCACATCCACGGGCGTGAATCGCCCTCTCCCCGAAACTCACAATCGCTGACGGCTCGAAGGATTTGCTGTCCAAGTGTAAGTATTCGTGCATCGAGGCGGGGGACGAGGTCGAGTTCGACCATATCGGGGATGGGACCCTGCGGCTGCGGAAGACCAAAGATTAGACCGCGGCCCTCTCCTTCGTCCGGGCAGATCTATAGAGCAACACGAGCCCAGTGGCAAACAAAATCGGTCCCCAAATGACCCCAAGTATTAGGAACCCCCCTATCAGGAACCCCCATACCCCACCGTCATTCGCGCCATGAAATCCTATCCACCACATCCAGACGCCAGGGACAAAGACGACAATGCCGGCGGCTAAAAGGGCAACTCCCCAGATCCTCATTCTCATAGTTGTCATGGAGAGCACCTCCTGCGGGTGGTATGCAATGACATGCCATATCAATTGCGGTATGTCAGCGTGACATCCCTTGCTACGTGCAGCTCGGACGCGGGTTCATTCAGGGGGGCGTCGGGGGAGGCAGCACGGCAGAAGGCTGCAACGTATTGACCATAAGGTCAACGCAAAAGTGACCTTGATGTAACTCCCCTTGCATTAACTCCTCGTGTTGACAAAGGGCCTCCTCGCGCTGTTATTGGCCTCGATGCTCCTCGTGGCAGGCCTCGCGGGAATGGTCGCGCTGAAGGAGGGCGTCGATATCCGCTCTGTCCTCAGCAACTTCAGCACCAAAAGCGAGCTGCTGATGTACCTCGAGGACCATCGGCCCGACTCGAGTGCAGGAGTCAGGGACTACGGCGTCCTCTCCACGCTCTCGACCGCTGAGGGCGCGACGGATTTCTCTGGCACCAACGTGCAGGTTCAGGGCATCGACGAGCTGGACAGGGTCAAGACGGACGGGGAGTTCGTCTACATCTCTGCCCCTTCGAGTGTGACAATCATACGGGCGTTCCCACCAGAGGAAATGGCTGTGGCCCACGTCATCCCCATTGACGAGCTTGTCGGGGATGACGCAGGAGCCCAGATAGAGGGCCTTTTCGTGCTTCAAGACAGGCTTATCGTGGTGAGCAGAGCGACCCCCTACTTCGCACGGGACAGGGTTCTCCTCGATGTTCTCGTGTGGGAGCCTGCCGAGTCCAAGACATACGTATCTGTCCTAGCTACGGACCCCGATTCCGAACCCTCTCTGGTCCACTCCTTTGAAATCTCCGGCACGTACTCCGCCTCCCGGATGACCTCGGACATCGTTTACGTAGTCACCACGGAGTACATCGACTGGGAGGAGATCAGCAGGACACCTTCCTACTGCGCGGACTCTGGTTGTTGGGACGTCGAGCCTCGAGACATCTACTATGATCCCGTAGCCGATGCTGCCACTACTTACGTCAACATAATGGCCATCGATCCTCTGACCGGCGAGTCGAGCCCTATATCCATCATCGGTGGCTACGCTTCGACCGTCTACATGTCTCCTGAGAACCTCTACATAACGCACGCTACGGGCTTCAGTCAGATCATGATCGCGACCCCCTGGCGCAGCGCGACCCGCTCCGACGGCCCCTCGACCTCCATCTTCCGCGTCGGCGTTGATGGGTTGAATCTGTGGGTGGCGGCCGCGGGGAGCGTACCTGGAACCCTTCTTAACCAGTTCTCCCTGGACGAACGGGACTCCCACTTGAGGGTGGTCACGACCACCTTCTCCTCCACGCAGCTCAACAACGTGTTCGTCTTGAACGAGACCCTGGAGGTGGTCGGAGCCTTGGAGGGCCTGGCGCCTGGGGAGCACGTCTACTCCGCCCGTTTCGTCGGGGATGCTCTCTACCTGGTGACCTTCAAGAAGGTGGACCCCTTCTTCGTTATCGACCTCTCGAGTCCGAAATCGCCTGAGGTTCTGGGGTACTTGAAGATCCCAGGCTTCTCCCAGTACCTGCATCCTGTCGGCGACGGCCTCGTCTTGGGGGTCGGCAAGGAAGCCGTCGAGGCCGAGGAGGGCGACTTCGCGTGGTACCAGGGACTGAAGCTCTCCCTCTTCGACGTGAACGACGTGGAGAACCCCATTGAGGTGGCGAAGTATAACATCGGCGACCGCGGGACTGAGTCCCCCGTGCTGTGGGACCACAAGGCCTTCCTTCCGATGTTGTCTCGCGGACTCTTCGCCCTCCCCGTCGAGCTGAGGGAGGTGGATGAGGACAAGTACCCAGACGGCGTACCCGCGAACGCCTACGGCGAGTTCGTCTGGCAGGGGCTCTACGTCATGGCCCTCGACGCCGAGGGATTCTCCGTCCACGGGAAGGTGACCCATGGGGCCGATGACCTGGCCCCCTACGAGTACGACAGGTGGATCTGGAGGTCGTTGTACATCGGCGATTACCTGTACACGGTCTCTGACACTATCCTGAAGGCCAACAACATCGCCGACATGGAGCCTATCAACGATGTCATCTACGGGACCGAGTGAGCTGGGGCGCGGCTCCACCCGTGAAGGCCATCTATATGGCCTAGGGGTTAGATACTCCCCCGAGGGCAGAGTGATGCGGGTGGAGCTTGACAAGAAGGCCCTCTTCGCCTTGGCCTCTGACACCAGGTTAGAAATATTGCGGTCCCTGCAGACGATGAGGAGGACCGTCAAGCAGCTGGCCGATGCTGTGGGCATCGACAAGGCTGCCGTACATCGGCATCTCAAGAAACTAGTGGAGGGAGGCCTCGTGAAGAGGTACGTCGACCACGGTTTCGTCTACTATGGCTTGAACAGGAAGGGGCGGGACCTTCTGAATCCAGACGAGAGCACCAAAATCGTCATCCTCCTGTCGTCAAGCCTCGTCGTATTCTTCCTCGTTGCCTTAGTTCTGGCGACTGCTCTCTTTGCACCACCGTTCCTCGTCACAGCTCCTGGGACTACGGAGGGGAGGGACGAGGCCCTTACAGGTTTTGATCAAGGTGATCGCGGCATCGAAGTGCCATCAAACCAGGTTACGAATGTCTACACAACCTTGGCTGCTGGCTTGCTGACCGTTGCCGCGGTGACCCTCCTGGTCGCCGCCGTCAGGATCATGAGGAAGCCAAAGCAGAGAGAGGATGGTAGGCCGTACCCTGGTCGAGGGTAGCTAGCCTCGTTACCAGCCGCCAGACTCTGACCGAGGACTGTCTCCTTGGCCCGATGCCTCCTCACGCCACGAGCGTGAAGACCAGCACGAGGGCCATGAGGAGTGGGATGATGGCCACCAGGCCGAGGAGTCGAGGCTCGTAGCGAACGTGCATGTAGTACAGGACCACGAGACTCCCCTTCCCGAGGGCGAACATCATGAGGACGAAGATCTGACTCGCCTTCGATATGTCTAGCCCTGGGATCTGGATCTCGATTAACGTCAGGATTCCAAGGGCGATGAAGACCGGTATGTAGGGCCTCTTGATGATGAAGGGGAGTTCGGAGCCCGTCGTTGCTTCGGCCGTTGCCATTTCCTCGCCTCTCATATCAGATAGACGATGGTGAACAGGAAGATCCAGACCACGTCGACGAAGTGCCAGTATAGTCCCATGAGCTCCACGGTGTTGTGATTCTCCTTCGAGAACCCTCCCTTGAAGGCCTTTCGGGTGACGTAGAGGAGGGCGATGACTCCGCCCGTGACATGCCCGCCGTGGAATCCCGTCTGTATGAAGAAGGTGGAGCCGAAGGCTGCCGGACCGACGGGACTCATCCATGGAGTGAGGCCTTCCTCGATCAGGCGGACGTACTCGTAGGCCTGGATGGAGAGGAACGTTAGGCCTAGGGCCAGGGTAAGGAGGAGGCGCATAGCCAGGGCTCGGTGGTCGCCCTGCCTGATGGCGTGGAGGGCCTCCGCCATGGTAAGGCTGCTCGTGATGAGGATGAAGGTGTTGATGGCCGTCAAAGGGACGTTGAGGACCTCACCCGGGGCAGGCCATGTACCCGACGCGCTCCTGACGGCCCATGAGCCACCGATGATCGCTGAAAAGAACATTATCTCAGAAGCAAGGAAGATCCACATGGCAACCTTTCGAGGCGGGAACTCCTCTAAGGTGGCCTCCTCGCCCTCTCGGACGCCGGGAACCCGAGGAATGCGACGCCCGCGGTAGTCATCGTACGCCCAACCGATGACGGCACCGAAAAGGACGGCAAGGCCCACGTAAATGAGGAAGTTCATTAGGGCAAAGCCGCCAAAGGTAACGCCAGCCCCAAGCGCCACGAGAAAGGGCCACGGGCTGCCGTGAACCTCCTCGGCTTCCTCTGGGTTCCCGTTGTCAGTGGCCAACGGGCGGTCCGATTGCGGGGTTTCGTATTAGCTTTGTGGTGTTAAGACACTAGCCCCCGTAGATGACCGTCTCCTCCGGCGGGGGCTCCCTAATGTACCCCTCGTCCATGCAGGTTCCGACGATGGCCCGCGCCCTTGCGATCCGGTCGTGGGCTTCCTGATATAGATGATCCTTCGACAGCTTCCTCGAGGCCACGCCCTGCTTTTGGGCCATCATTCCCACGGCCGTTGCTTCCCGTGGGAAGACCCCCCACTCGTCCATAGTGGGCAGAATCCTCTCCGCCGTCAGCCCCTTCTCCTCCGCGATGAGTGCAAGCTCCTCAGCAGCGGCAATGCACATCTCGTCGGTGATGATGGAGGCCCTGACATCTAAGACTCCTCGGAAGATGCCCGGGAAGCCGAGAGAGTTGTTCACCTGATTGGGGAAGTCTGAGCGACCCGTGGCAACCACCTTAGCTCCCGCAGCGCTGGCCTCCCATGGCCAAATCTCGGGTACGGGGTTCGCGCAGGCGAAGACAATGGCATCATCGGCCATCGCCTTCACGTCCTCCTGCGTGATGACACCAGGTCCAGGCGTGGAGAGTCCGATGACGATGTCGGTGCCCTTCATGGCTTCGTGGATGTCGCCGGTCCTGCCCTCCTTATTCGTGGCCAAGGCCAGCTCCCACTTCTGCGGGTACTTCTCCTTGAGGTCCTTCCTTCCTTGATGGAGGATGCCCTTGCTGTCGACCATCATCATGTTCTCAGGCCTGAAGCCTGCGGACATCATCAGGTGGGCAGTCCTGATGTTGCTGGCGCCAGCACCAACCATCGAGACGTAGACCCTATCCCTCTTCTTCCCAGCGATCTTCAAGGCGTTCAGAACACCGGCCAAGACAACCGTCGCTGTACCCTGCTGATCGTCGTGCCAGATAGGGATTTCTGCCTCTTGGATCAACTTGTCCAAGATGTAGAAGCACTTCGGCTGAGCGATGTCCTCCAGGTTGACGCCGCCGAAGGGAGGCTGGAGCAGCTTCACTGTCTCGACAAAGGTGTCTGGGTCCGTGGTGTCCAAGCACATGGGATAGGCGTCCACACCGCCCAGGTATCTGAACAGCAGGGCTTTTCCCTCCATGACCGGAAGGGCCGCCTTGGGGCCGATGTCTCCGAGGCCCAGGACACGAGTCCCGTCCGTGATGATGGCCACGGCATTGCTCTTGTTAGTGTGCTCGTAGACCCTCTCCGGTAGCTTGTGGATCTCCCTGCAGGGTTCGGCCACTCCCGGTGTATACCAGATGGCAAAGTCGTCGAAGCTCCTCACGGGCACCTTGAGGTTGAGCTCGACCTTTCCCTTGTAGAACGGGTGAAACCTCATGGCGTCCTTCGCCGGTTGAAATGCCCGGCCCCTGAGGAACTCCACCTCCTCCTGGATGGTGAACCTCTGAGCGATGATGCCCACGGGCTTCTCCTTGTCGACCACCAATAGTCTCCGGAACCCGTGGTGTGCCATCAGCTCCAGGGCCTCTCTGATCTTGGCTTTAGCGTCGATGGTGACCACTGGAGAGGTCATAATCTCCTTTACCTTGATCTCCGAAGGGTTGCGGCCCTCGCCGATGACCTTGAAGAGCATATCCCTCTCGGTGACAATTCCAAGGGGCTTGCCATTCTTGGCGACGAAGACGCTTCCTACGTGGGGCTCTTTCATGATCTTCGCTGCCTTGTCCACGGTGTCCTCCGGGTCGCAGAAGTAGAGGCTTCGCCGCATAAACTTCTCAACTGGAGCATCCAACTCGATGTGGAGCAATGTCATCACCTCGTCTGGGGGACTCCTCGAAAGTGCTAGGAAAGTCGCTTCGATTTATAGTCTGTGTAAATAAAGTATCGCGCCTCAATACGTGGGACTCATACGCTGGGAGGCATAAGACGCGAAGGCGGTTTTAACCTTCGAAATCCCATATACAATACATATGACACATACGAAAGACCAGAATACGCTCCAGGCGCATCTCGCCGCTGACCTCTTGGTTCGCTGCATTGGCCAGGAGATGGGACCATAGCGGTTATCACCAGGGATCAGGTGAGTCCTGTGTTAAATGGGAAGGCCGGGTCCCGCGTCCTACTCTTGGGGAACGAGGCCATCGCCAGGGGTGCCCTTGAGGCCGGAGTTGACTACGCCACTACGTACCCTGGAACTCCCTCGACGGAGATCGGCGACACCTTATATGGCCTGGCGGAGCGTGCCGGACTGACCTTCGAGTACGGCGTGAATGAGAAGGTCGCCATGGAGGCCGCCGGAGGGGCGGCGTTCTGTGGATTGAACGCCATCGTGTCGATGAAGCACGTCGGGTTGAACGTGGCCTCCGATGTCCTGATGAGTCTTGCGTATAGTGGAGTCACAGGGGCGCTGGTGATAGTCACGGCGGACGACCCGGGATGCCACTCGAGCCAGAACGAACAGGACAACAGGCTCTACGCGCGCCTTGCCAACCTTCCGATGCTCGAACCTGCCACGCCTCAACAGGCCTATGAGATGACGGTGGAGGCCTTCCATCTCAGTCACCTCCTTCAGATGCCTGTGATGCTGAGGACCACGACTCGGGTCAGTCACGCCAGGGGCCCAGTGGTCCTCGGCCCTTTCGTCAGGCAGCCCCCCCGAAAGGGGAGCTTCGTGCCGGACCCGGACAGGTTCATAGTGAGGGCACCGAAGTCGCGGCGGATGCACCAGAAACAGCTGGAGCGGATGAAGAAGGCCCTGAGCCTGGCTGAGGTGAGCGCCTTCAACAGGGTGGAGGCTATGGGACCTTCGCCCACCTATGGGGTGATATCCTCAGGCGCAGCGGTGAACTACGTCTCGGAGGCCTTGCGCGACAGACCATGTGCCCTTCTGCAGGTTGGCTTCACGCACCCGCTCCCGAAGAGGACTATCATCGGCTTCCTTAAGCGATTCGAGCAGGTCGCCGTGGTTGAGGAGCTCGAGCCCTATCTCGAGGAGAGCGTTCAAGCTATCGCCCACGAAGCCGTCGTCCTGACCAAGATATGGGGCAAGAGCGACGGGCTGTTCCCACGGCACGGCGAGTTGAATCCAGATTTCGTCAAAGACGGCTTCAGAGCCCTGGGCTGGATTCCGGCCCCGGCAGTGGTCCCCTTGTCCGATGAGGCTCTTCCTGCTCCCCTGCCTCGACCTCCCGTCATGTGTCCCGGATGTGGTCACCGCCCTACGGGCTACGCCGCCAAGAAAGTCGCGCGGCGCCGAGATGTCGTCTTTACTTCCGATATCGGATGCTACCTGCTCACCACGGACCCCCCGCTTGGCCTGGGGGACACCAAGAGTTGCATGGGAGCTAGCATCTCCACCGCCAGCGGCATTGCCACCGCCACCGGCAAACGGGTCGTTGCCCTCATCGGAGATTCGACCTTCTACCACGCTGGTATCCCGGCCCTCGTCAACGCTGTCCACCACGGCCACAACATTGTGGTCGCCATCATGGACAACAGCACCACCGCCATGACGGGCCATCAGCCGCACCCCGGGGTGGCTTATGGGGCTCTGCGCCAGGTATCCCTTGAGAAACTCGTTGAGGGGTGTGGTGTTGAGTCGGTTCAGGTGGTGGATCCCTACGAGGTTAAGTCAACTGAGAAGGCGTTCAAGAGGGCCCTGGAGGAGGTTGGCGTCAGCGTCGTCATCTCCCGGCACATCTGTCGCCTCCTTGAAAATCGGGAAGTCCAGGAGAAGCTTGGCTTCCTGCCACTCTACGCCGTCGATCAGGAGCTGTGTACTCTCTGCGGACACTGCATCGATGCCTTCGCGTGTCCCGCCTTCAGGCTCCAAGAGGACGGACGAATCATCATCGAACCAGCCGTCTGTACGGGGTGTGGCGTCTGTGCAGAGATCTGTCCCCCGAACGCTATTGTGGAGGTAGGAAGAGAGGCATGAGGTCTGTCAACTTGGTCATCGCTGGGGTGGGAGGCCAAGGAGTCCTCCTCGTGGCGAGGGTAGTAGCGGAGGCGGCACTCAACGAAGGCATGGAGTCCACTACCAGCGAGGTCCACGGGATGTCGCAGCGAGGCGGTTCGGTCGTCTCTACGGTCCGTCTCGGCAACTTGTCAAGCCCCCTCATAGGCCGTGGGGAGGCAGATGCCATCCTGGCCCTGGAGCCCCTGGAGTCGCTCAGGGTTCTAGACTATGCCTCGTCTGGAACCGTTGTCGTATGCTCGACGACCGCGATACAGCCCACCGGGGTCCTGCTAGGGAAGGAGCAGTATCCTCCGCTGGATGTCGTGCTCCGGAGACTGCGGGCTGTCACGCGGCACGTGTACACCATCGAAGCGGAGCGCACAGCCAAAGACCTCGGCGCGTCCGTGGTGGCTAATGTGGTCCTTCTGGGCGCGCTGCTAGGCACGGGGGTGCTGCCGCTGGGAGCCGAGGCAGTCCGAAAGAGCCTGCAGGCGCACGTCCCTCCTGGCATGGCTAAGGTGAACCTGGAGGCCCTGGAGGCTGGCCTGAGTCTCACGTCCCGCCCAAGGATGCCAAGTTCCTCATGAGCGAGGCTGGCTCGCCGGAGTAGAGAACCCAGTGCAAGTAGTATCGAGATGCTTCTGGCCGCCCAAGATATCGGAGGCCTGGCAATGCGACTGAAGTACTGTATATCTTGATGTATATATTCAGTATAGTCAAGAAGCTTATGCATATTCGCTGGGCTCATTCGCCTGGTAGGGATGCGGGTTGCTCAATCGAGATTCTAATAGCGCAGGTTCGGCCGAGAGGAGCCTCACGGCAGAGGAGCTCTTCATCCGACACGTCTCCGAGATGCCCGAAGGCCAGCTCATCCTGAACTGTATTCAGTGCGGGATCTGCACCGGCGCTTGTCCTCACGGATACGCCATGGACTTTCCCCCGAGGCGTATGCTCGCAGCCCTGCGGGCCGGAAGAATCGGCGACGTGCTGCGCAGCTCTGGAATCTGGCTCTGTGTGGCATGCTACAACTGCAGCCTGAGGTGTCCGAGTAAGATTCCGCTGACAGACAGACTCATACCATCCCTCCGGGAGGAGGTCCTGGTGAGGGGCGGTGGCGTGCCAGAGGAGCTGCAGAGGGCCTTCGAGAACTCCGCTCGCTACGGCAACCCCTTCGGTGAATCCCCACGAAAGAGGGACGCGTGGAGGGAAAACGCGGGCGTAGAGGTGCCGGTCCTGAAGGAGGGGGAGAGGGCCGACTTTCTCTGGTTTGTAGAGTGCTTCCCCTCATACTACACGAACAACATCCCGACTACCCAGGCTTTTGCGAGACTCCTGGACGGTTTGGGCGTCAGCTTTGGTATCCTCGGACGTGACGAGTACTGCACTGGGGATACGAGACGCCTCGGGGGGGAGATCGGCCTCTTCGAGATGCTCATGGAGCACAACCTCGTGCAGCTCTCCCAACGGAACTTCGACGAGATCCTTGTCACTGATCCCCACGCGTACAACGCCTTCAGAAACGAATATCCCCTGCACGGTGGGACCTACAAGGTCGCGCACTACACCCAGTTCTTCGAGGAGAGGTTGCCCGAGCTGGAGAAGCTCATGAAGAATGAGCTCGGGCTGAAGGTGACCTACCACGACCCGTGCTACCTGGGGAGGAGGAATGGTGAGTACACTGCGCCGCGAATCCTCCTCGAGAGCGTACCCGGAGTCAAGCTCGTTGAAATGGAGCGGATTATGGAGGACAGCCTCTGTTGTGGGGGCGGCGGCGGAGGGGTGTGGCTGGACAGCTTCATCTGGGAACATACACGAGAGAAGCTGCCTGTCGTCAGAGTTCAGGAGGCTGCAAGAACAGGTGCCGACGTGCTGGCCGTCGCCTGCCCCTTGGAGATATCCAGATTCCGGGACGCCATCAAGGTGGCCGGCCTTGAGGGCAAACTGGTGGTCAAAGAAATCATAGACCTGGTGGCGCAAGCCGCTGGTCTCAACGGGAGGGAGTGAGTTGCACGTAGTCGTCGTCCAGAGAATGGTTCCTGACGTCGTGGAGGAACTGGAGCTGGCTCCCGATGGCCTGTCCCTGAAAGAGGAGAGCATTCGGTACATTACCAACGAACTGGACGAGCATGCCCTGGAGCAGGCCCTAATTCTGAAGGAGCGCGCTCAGGCGAAGGTCACGGTTATCGTCGTAGGCGTCCGAGAGGCGGACAATGCCCTCGCGTCTGCTGTGGCGAAGGGGGCGGACGAGGGGGTGAAGGTCGTCTCCGACTTCGGAAGGTGGCGGGACAACCACAGGCTAGCCTCGCTACTGGCGTTGTCGCTGAAGGAGATGGAGTACGATCTTGTCCTCACGGGTGTCATGGCCATTGACGACCTCGATGGTAGCCTTGGAGGAATCCTGGCGGGACACCTCGACCTGCCCTATACGGGCTCCGCGTCGAAGGTCGCTGTGGAGCCGGGGGCATCCAAGGCGGTGGTGGAGAAGGAGTATCCCGGCGGTCTTCTCGGCGTGATGGAAGTATCCCTGCCAGCGGTCATAGGAATAGGGTCCGCTGAGAGGCCTCCGCGGTACGTTCCAGTCAGCAAAGTCAGGATGGCCATGAGGTCCTTGGCCCCGAAGGAGATTCCAGGAGCTCCGGAAGCTGTGAGCGGCCTGAAGATCATCGAGATGGCGAGGCCTGAGGTGTCCAAGGCTGAGATGATTGAGGGAAGCCCGGAGGAGATTGCCGACCGTATGGTGGCCATCCTGAAGGAGAGTGGCCTACTATGAGCCCGGCCCCCATCGCGGTCATCGCGGAGCACCGCAAGGGAGAGCTGGGGGACATATCCCTGGAGCTGCTTGCGTGTGGCCGGAAGCTGGCTGACGACACCAAGGTCGAACTCTGCTGCTTCCTCTTGACCGAGAAGATCGAGCCTTTCAAGGGATTGCCCCTGGCGGCAGACAAGTTGCTCATCATCCAGCACAAGCTGTTGGGGGAATTCAACCCTGACGCTTCGGTGAAGGCGCTGATCCCGGTCCTCAAGGAGCTGTCTCCGGCGCTCGTCCTACTTGGCAACACCAGTTCCGGGATGGACCTGGCGGGAGGGCTTTCGACGGCTCTGAACGCCAAGGTGGTGGGGAACGCATCTCTGCTGACCGCTGAAGGCGGCAAGTTCGTTGTCACGAGCAAGATATACGGCGGCAAGATCCTCTCCCGCTGCGAGCTCTCAGGAGGGATGGGTATAGCCCTTCTCTCTGCGGGCAACTACCCAAAGGAAGCGGGGATGCGGGAGCAGCTCCCCGAGGTTGAGATCGTAGAGCCCCATGTGGCCATGGAGCCTTCCCTGGTAGTCTTCAAGCAGTACATCGAGCCGGAGGTCGTGGGCGTAGACATATCGAAGGCCCCCATCCTCGTCGCCGCTGGGCGAGGCATAGAGAGTCAGGACAACCTTGAGATGATGGAGGAGCTGGCCGAGGCTCTGGGAGGGGCTGTCTGCGGCACTAGACCCCTCATCGACCAAGAGTGGTTGCCCAGGTCGCGCCAGGTCGGTAGGTCGGGGATGACGGTGAAACCTCGCCTCTACCTGGCCTTGGGCGTCAGCGGCGCGCCTGAACACGTTGAGGGGATGAAAGACTCCGAACTCATCATCGCAGTGAACCTGGACAAGTCAGCCCCCATCTTCGACGTCGCAAACTTTGGCTCGGTGGCAGACCTCTTCGACATCGTGCCGCCGCTGGTTGAGAGGTTGAAGTCCGCGCGGGGGGGATAATGGCGACAGAAGCCGGGAGGGTGGTTCTTGATGCCTTCCCAGAGTGGGTGAAGATCACCTTCTACGTACTGGCCGCGCTCTCTGTCGCCTTCTTAGCCCTCGGAGTCTGGCTCCGGGCGCGGCGATACCTGAAGGCCCGCGAGTCCGGCCGGTGGGACCGTCTCGTAAGCAGGTTCGCGGATGCCGTGAGGAAGCTAACGCTCTTCCGTTCCCGTATATGGAAGAGAGATACATACGCCGGAGTCGCTCACGACCTCATCCTGTGGGGATTCGTCGTCCTGTTCATCGGAACTGTGATCCTCACGATAGATGAGGACGTCACCAAGCTGTTCTTCGACTTCTCCTTTCTCCGCGGGACCACTTACCTGGCGTACTCCTTCATCCTGGACATCTTCGGCATTCTTTTTCTAGTCGGGCTGGGAATGATGATAGCGCGCAGGGCCTTTCGAAGGGCCCCGCGGCTCCAATATGAGGAGGACGCAGTGCCCAAGGGTTTCTCCCTTGGCCACATCGTATTCGGCGACTGGCTGTTCCTTAGCCTCCTCGTCATCGTGGGGATTACGGGCTTCATAGCAGAGGGCCTCCGCATATACGTCGACGGCACCACCTTTGCCGAGGAGTGGTCACCCCTCGGGGTGGGCCTCGCCTCCCTCGTTGGGGCGGCTGGTATGAGCACCGCCGCTGCGTGGAATGCCCACCTGAGCCTGTGGTGGGTCCATGCCATCGGTGCCCTGGCCTTCATCGCATACCTCCCCTTCTCCAAAGCCTTCCACATCTTGGCTGGCTTCGGAAGCCTGATGTTCTCTGACGATTATGCGGCCCGCCGACTCGAGTCGCCCGTCTCCAAGGAGGCCTCAGGCCTCGGCCAGATCTCGGACTTCACGTGGGTCCAGCTGACCCACCTCGACGGATGCATACGATGCGGACGCTGCGAAGAGGTCTGTCCCGCCTACCTCAGCGGACTTCCCATCTCTCCGAGGAAGTTGATCCTCGAGCTGTACGCCCACTTCAGGGGGATGGTACCATCGACCCCGGCACCTGTGGCGGGCAATGATGTCCCCCAGGAGACCCTCTGGGCGTGTGGTACCTGCATCGCGTGCATGGAGGCGTGCCCTCTGCAGATCGAGCACGTGCCGCTCATCGTGGAGATGCGCCGCTACCTGGTGGAGCAGGGGTTCATCGACAAGAACCTGCAGGCAGCATTGGTGAGCCTGGGTCGCTACGGCAACTCCCTGGGCGTCCCGGCGGGGAACCGAGCCAGGTGGACGGAGAAGTTGGAGGATCCAATCCGAGACGTCCGGGAGGAGGAGGTTGAGTATCTGTGGTATGTCGGGGACTACGCCTCCTACGACAACCGCCTCCAGGACGTCACCGCCCAGGTCGCCAAGGTCTTCTCGACCATGGGCCTGGATTATGGCATCCTGCACGACGGTGAGGCGAACTCAGGGAACGATGCCCGTCGCGTGGGAGAGGAGGGCCTGTTTGCGATGCTCATGGAGGACAACGTCGAGAAGCTCAAGGGCTGCAAGTATCACGACCTCGTGACTACCGACCCTCACACGTACAACACCCTGAAGAATGAGTATCCGAGGCTCAACGGCGGCCGAATCCTTCACTATACAGAGCTCTTGGACGAATGGAC
>JABAOD010006174.1_pt2 | contig 15203 bp, 16 predicted proteins | sample 7062151 | NCBI WGS metagenome assembly JABAOD01 (sample SAMN14538626, study PRJNA623070) | marine sediment metagenome | biome: marine biome [ENVO:00000428]; feature: marine pelagic biome [ENVO:01000023]; material: deep marine sediment [ENVO:00002113] | place: India: Gulf of Khambhat ... | reverse complement strand
GTCCAGGAATCGTATGGCCAGCCGAACTGTTTCCTCAAGTCGCTTCCAGTCCACCGTAGCCTTTCCAGGCGCCCCTTTCAGCATGCGGGAGAGATTGACCGAGCCCAGGTTACAGGCCTCGAAGGGGAGGAGGGGCTGCTCCCCACACGGGTTCGTCGCCTCTAGAGGTCCCACCCCCGGTGTTGGGTTGTCGGCCTGTATCCGATCGAGAAATATGATACCAGGGTCGCCCGTGCTCCAAGCCATCTTCGCCATCAACCCGAAGATGGCCCTTGCCGCTTTCCTACCCTCCACTTCGCCAGTGCGCGGGTGAACAACGCTGAACTCACCCCCGGACTCCACTGCCTGCATGAACTCGTCGGTCACGGCGACTGAGAGGTTGAAGTTGGAGAAGCTACCCTCCGTCGCCTTGCAAGCTATGAACTCTTCGATGTCGGGATGGTCCACCTTTAGGATGCCCATGTTGGCTCCGCGACGGCGCCCCCCTTGTTTGATCGCCTCCGTGCTGTGGTCGAAGACCCGCATGAAGGACACTGGCCCGCTTGCGACTCCACCCGTAGACTTCACCACGTCCCCCGCGGGGCGGAGGTGAGAGAAGGAGAAGCCGGTGCCGCCACCGCTCTGGTGGATGAGGGCCGCGGCTTTCAGGGCGTTGTATATGCTGTCGATGGAATCCTCCACCGGAAGGACGAAGCAGGCTGACAGCTGCTGAATCTCCGTGCCGGCGTTCATCAGGGTTGGACTGTTGGGTAGGAACTCCAGGTTTGCCATGATGCGGAAGAAGTCCTCCTCTTCGGCGGGGACGGTCCTGCCGTCCTCGTACTTCTCGTTTGCCAGGGCGACGTTGTGGGCCACCCTCCGAAACATCTGCTCAGGGGTCTCTGCGACCCTACCGGTCTCGTCCTTCCTCAGATAACGGCCCCTGGCCACGGCCAGGGCATTCTCGGACAGCTCCAAGGCGGGCATCCTGTCTGAGAGATATTGACTCTGGAGAATGAAGTAGTTATCGAGGCGTAGCTAGACCTCGACCACAACCTCCACAAACTCTGCGTCTTTCAGCCCCAGTCTCTCTCGCAGCTTGTGCTTGGAGATCACCTCAAGGACATCATCATAGTGGGACCTTATGGGTAGGACTACAGCACAGTCCACCCCGTCCATGGTCGCCCGGAGGCACATGGCACCGCCGAAGGTCCTTCCACCGCTGGTGAAGCCTTCGATGGTGACCCCCTCGGCCTTTCGCAGAACCTCCAGCTTTGCGGCCTCCCTCCCTTCCAGCTTGAGGTTTAGCGTGCCCGGAAACGGGTCAAACCCCAGCTTCTCGCGGAACTGCTTTCTGTAGCCCTCCTGGCTCATGTAATAAAAACCCTCGCCCATTCCGTGATCCACCCTGCCCCTCACCGGAAGGCGACTCTCCATCTCAAAGATCCTCCGGTAGGCGGCGTACTCGCTTCGGAGAATCTCCAAGGCCTTCTCCGTAAGCCTCAGCTGCTGCCTCCGGGCCCCCAGGTTCCTGGTGATGAGCCCGGCCTCCAGTAGTTCGAGGACACGGACCGAGGCGGACTGTTGGCTTACCCCCATCAGTCGTCCGAGCTGGGAGGTGGAGACTGGTACGTGCTCGTGGATGGCTCCTAGGAGGGCCAGCTGCTTCATAGTGTCCACGAGGTTGGGCTTCAACGAAAGGCTATAGCGTTTGCCCAGGAAAACCTTTTACCGAATCGGTAGGCCCTCAGCCTCCAGCTTCGCCTTTCCCCGCATGTACACGACCGGAACGCCCGCCTTCCTCAGTCGTCGCCTGAGGCCTCTATCGTTCGTCACAACAACGGCCTCTCTGGTCTGCGCTGCCGCGACTATGGCATCGTCTCCCCTGCCTTCTACCTCCAGCACGGGATATCGAGAGGCCAGGTCGAGGGCCGCCTTCGCCCTCCTGTCCGTCTGCGCAAGGCCCTTAATCTCATTAAGAACGCTTGAGGGAATGACAAGGTCATAGACTCCCAGAAGACGCGTCAGCTCCCCCTCGAGGTCGATAGAAAACTGAAATGGCATCATCAGGGCGTTGGCGTCGAGGAGTACCACCGTCTTCTCCACGCTGCTAAAAGAGCTTGGAGGCATATGTTTCTGCCGTCTTAGACCCTCTGGCACAAGTTCTCCACCACGATAATGGCACGCAAACTTTTATTACTGATAGTGAGAACATACCCAAGCGCAAGCCGTGAGGAGACCAGGGTTAAAGCGGTTGCCTCTCCAGTCCTCCTGTCGGTATCCCTTTTTGCCCTGGAATCCTCACCTTGCCCCTTTATCTTAGCTTCGACACCGTGGACACGCTTTGATTATCAGTAAAGGGTCTCGGTAGGGAGGTTGAGAGTCATTGCTGATTATCGAAGGACAACACTTTTATATTGAACATAGTGTTGCTATGTCCATAGCGTCTCGATAGGAAAAGGGTCGCTATGTAAGAGGTGAGCAAGAATGAAGGCAACCGTGAGCGCCCTGCTGGCCCTACTCCTCTTGGCCTCCCCCCTGGCGGTCCTAGGGGCCGCCCAGGAGGACGAGCCCGAGATCGTGCGGGACCTGCAGGTAGAAGTGACGACCGGCTCTACTGAGCGGTTCGGAGGCGGTGATTGGATACGAATCGACGTCGGTTCAACGACCTTCGCCGTCCTCTATGGAAACGAGAGCAACCCGAACAACCCCAAGATGGTAGCGGAGTACGACCGGTACCTAGGTGCCGCAGAGGTCTACAATGAGTCAGGCGGAGTGGTCCACGACCGTACGCCCCTGCCAGTCCGGACTATTCTGGTCCAGAGCTTCGACTTCATGTTGGAGTTCAAGGACGCAGACGACGACGGCCTTGTACACATTCCTCACGAATTGAGCCCCATGGACATCCTCATGGACAGCGTCGATCTACCCCGGAAGATCTTGTCCTTGAGACAGACCTGGGAGCTTGAGGGACTAGTGATTGACGAGGATGAGACCCTGACGACAGTGGATTTCAACATCACAGCGACGAACCTCGACTACACCCTTCCCGTTGACGAAGCAGGCAATGTACTCGACAGGATTACCCTCAGCTTCCACATCCGCGTGGAGCTCGTGGAATCCACCCTCGACGTCCCTCTTTACAGTTTCACCGTCACTGAGACCGGTGAAATTGTCGCTTTCACCAAGCAGACAGAAACAGTCACCGGCATGACTGTCAATGGGACCTTCAAGTACGACCACTACATCGAAGGCTGGGACTGGGCTGACGAGGACTCTCGCCTGGCCTTAGTGACGCACGTGTTTGCGGGCAGTTTCGTCCCTCAACTGACGGCGAAGTTCCTCAGGCTGGAGTTTGCCCTCCGAGCTCTCGAGGACGGCCGCCTGCACGATGAGACCACTGTAGGAGACAGGCCACTTCTGATCACCGCGGACTCAATGCAGTTCGAGGATGAATGGGAGCGCGTTGGCCGCATCTTCTGGGTCTCCGACGTAGTTGTCGACGGTCAGGACATGAAGATGGCCTTCCAGCTCTTCCGGGCTGAGAAGATCTTCGAATTCAGAGGATTGAAGCCGGGGATCTTCAAGGGAGTCGCCTTCTGGGGTGCATTCGTCTACCCCCAGGGTAACGAGATCTTCCACGACCCAGGCATGGAAGCGGTCCTCTTCGTGCCCGGAGGCCCGGGTGAGGTCATCCCAGGATTGGGACCGTACTTCATCCAGGCCGCGGTCGTCGGAATAGCCGTTCTAGGGTTGGTGCTCTTCCAGGTCTACCGGAGGAGACCCAAACTCTAGGTCCCCCCCTGCCCTCCGGGCCGACCATTCATATAGGCCCGGAGGGTTCTTCCATTTTATTTATGGCAGAGATCGCACCTGAGTGGATAGCGGAGCTGAAGAAGGGTTCAGTCCAGCTGCTGTTGTTAGCGATTCTAAAGGATTCACCCAAGTACGGTTTTCAAATTATCAGAGAGCTTCGGGAGGTCACAGACGGCTTCTTCGACCTCAAGGAAGGAACGCTCTACCCAGCACTTCGGAAGCTGGAGGCCAAGAAGTACCTCGAGGGAAAGTGGCACACTGAAGAGGAGGGCGGCCCCAGGAGGTATTATCAGATCACAGAACTGGGACGCAACGCATTAAAGGAGGCCACCCAGGTCTGGGAAAGGCTAACATGGAGCTGCAAACGCGTCCTGGAGGGGACCGAGTGACCGAACTGGACAGATACTTAAGTCAGGTGTCCAGGCACCTGGCTGGGATGTCCGCAAAGGTTCGACGGGACGTTTTGCAGGAGCTAAGGTCCAACATCGAGGCCCAGGCCATGGAGGAGGGAGGAAACATCGACTCAATCATTCAGAGGATGGGGTCTCCACGCGAGGCAGCATACTCATACAAGCAGTTATACGGGTACGGACTCGGCGTCAAGGTTCTCTCTATGATCGGGGCAGCAGTGCTAGCCTTCCTTAGCTTACCCTTCACCCTGATTGCGGCTCCCGCCCTGGGGACTGTGTGGCTCTCTAACGCAGCCCTCGTCATTCTCATCCTCCTTCTTGTGGGCGTCGGGGTCAGGATCGGGAGGAAGACTTCCCTCACTGCGGGCATTGGGGCGGCCGCAGTCCGCTTCGTCGGATTAGGTGCGGGCTATGCGCTTATGGCTACGGGTCTCTCCTACGATCCCGTCGCCAGCGTGGCCTTCGCAGTGACGACGGTGGCCATAGCTATCGTTGGATATGTGGTGTCTCCGAGGGGGCGCACTCAGGAAGCATCGCCTTGAGTCAACCCTCCAGCCATTTGACATAATCCGCCACGATGTCTCGATGGTCGAAGCCCATTTCCGGTAGGTCTCGCAGATCCAGGAGGCCGATTTCCCGCGCATCGGCCCCGGCCCCTAGTTCGCCTCCCACGACTTCAAGTGCATAGGCAAGGGAGATCACATGGCCCCGGGGGTCTCGGTCCGGATCGGAGTGGACGCCGGTGAGGGCCACCACCTCCGTATCCAGGCCGGTTTCCTCTCTCACTTCCCTGACTACTGCCTCTTCCACCGTCTCCCCGTACTCAACCATGCCCCCAGGCAATGAGAAGAGCCCCTGATGCGGGAAGTATCTCCGCCTAATGGCTACCAGCTTCCCTTCGTACATCACCAAGCCGTCGACAGCCAAGAGAGGGGCCCTGAACCCTGAGGCCATACGGACCCTCAGGGCGGCTTCACTTCGCTGGAACTCCTGCAAGAGGTCCCTTCCGTAGGGCGAGGGTTTCAGGCCGCGCCCCCTCCTCTCCAAGGGGTCCTTTCCAGTTCGTCCACGCAACTCGCGGCGCCACCTCCCGACGGCGGCGGACGTGAGGGAAGCCTCAGCGAGGGCCTCCCTCATGCTTCGTCCCCCCTCGAGGGCCTTTAGAAGTCTGGCCAGATTCTCATCTAGGAGGATCCCGCCCTCCTCCTCAAGCCGCGAGCGCACGACGAAGTCCGACATGCTACGGGATGGCGAAGGGCAGCCGTCTGGGACTGGGAAGCCGTGCCTCAGAGAAGATCATCTTGTAGTCTTCTCCGTGGACCTCCGGTTCGTAGGCGATTCTCAGCGCCGCGTTGATCTCGAGCCTGGAGAGCNNGCGGCCAGCAGGAAGATGTTGTCATAGGGATGAAATTGAGGGTCCTTCCGGGCCGTCTTGTATATGGTGGACAGGTGGGACCGCCTACGGCGGAGCCTCATGGTCATGTCCCTTAAGTCCGTTAGATCGTAGGATCGCGGCAGGTGGCGGTACCGTTCGACGGTCTCCAGGGAGACTTGGAGCTTCTCCGCCACCTCCTCATTCTCTAGTCCTTCCTCAAAGGCCCTGAAGTAATCGTAGACCCTCGACCTGCCTCGGATCATCGCTTTGACCCCCGAAGCCGCCCCTCCCGAAGGCGACTCGGTTCCGACCCAGAATGGGACGGAACTCCTCCGACGAGAGGGATGGTCAGAGCCCCATAAATAAGTCTCGGAGGACGTGGACACATCTCGCGGGTCATGAGCCGTGGGTGAGCCAACCTGCAACCTGGGAAGGTTTTAAGCCGGGCGCCGCCTACGCACGACAACGCCTGGGAGGAGATTGGATGGACACCGACCTGATAGATTCTGCAGTGGATCTCGCCCTGCAGGGCGGAGCAGCTTATGCCGAGGCCCGGCACGAGCAACAGAGGCAGGAGGTGCAGCTCCTGAAGAACGGAGTCTTGGACGCCGTCTACTCGGGGGAGAGCCGCGGCGTCGGCGTGCGTGTCCTCTACAACGGAGCCCTGGGATTTGCGGCCACGAACGACATGTCCCGAGGAAGCATCCGCAGAGCGGCGGAGGAGGCGTTGAAGGTCGCCAGGACCGGCGCGAGGAAGGATCCCATTATCTTCGTCGAGGAGGAGGCGGTGGAGGCATCCTGGTCCGTGCCCGAAAACAAGCCCATCTTCGAGACTCCGCTGGAGGAGAAGCTGGAGACCTTGACGCACGTGGACAGGGAGCTCATGGACCTGGGATTCGACATCCCGGCCCGAGTCTTCACCTGGAACGGGAAGGCTATCGACAAGTACTTCGTCAACAGCGAGGGCACGAAGATCCGGTCCTACTCACCTAGATGTCGGTTGAGCATCATCTTGACGGTGGCACACGATGGGGAGGCGGAGCAGACCTTCCGGCAGTACGGATACGGCGGGGGTTGGGAGGCCCACGAAGCCTGGAACACCTTGGACAAGGTGCTGGAGGAGGCCCTAGCGATGCACTACCGTCTGGAGAAGGGGAAGAAGGCCCCAGAGGGGAGGATGGACCTGGTGGCGGGCCCCCAGGTGGCTGGAATCGCGAGCCACGAGTCGTGCGGCCACCCGACGGAGGCCGACCGGGTCCTTGGCCGCGAGGCCTCTCAGGCAGGGAAGTCGTTCATCACCCCCGAGTCCCTGGGCGAGAGGGTGGGAAGCGATGTCGTAAATGTCGTCGACGACCCAACGGTGCCCAACACTATCGCATACTACGAGTACGATGATGAGGGAGTGAAGGCCAGGCGACGTTACCTCTTCAAGGAGGGGTTCATCAACGAGCTGCTGCAGAATCGGGAGACGGCAGCAGTCATGGGGACGAGGAGCAACGGGGCCGCCCGCGCTGTGGACTACGACGTGGAAGCCATCGTACGCATGGCCAACACCTTCGTCGAGCCACAGGATTGGTCCATCGAGGAGATGATCGAGGGCGTGAAGAAGGGCGTATACATGAAGTCCTTCACGGAGTGGAACATCGACGATCGCCGCTACAACGCCAAGTACGCCGGCGGGGAGGCCTACATCATCGAGAACGGGGAGGTGAAGGACCCCGTTCGCGGCACCGTGGTCGAGATTACTACACCCGCCTTCTGGTCCGCTGTGGACGCCGTGGGAAAGGACCTCGAGTTCGAGGGTGGCTACTGCGGCAAGTCCGACCCAACCCAGAGCCTCGACGCGATGCTAGGTGGGCCGACCATTCGCCTGAGGAACATAATGGTCAGGTGATTCGATGACGGACTACGCTGAACTCGCTGAGAGGATCGTCAAGCGGGGACTGAAATCGGGGGCCCAGGACGTTGTAGCCAGCGTGAATGCGAACAGGTCTTCTCAGATTCGCTTTGCTCAGAATCAGCCCGTCATAAGCAACCACTGGCGGGAGCGCTCCGCCAACGTCGGGCTGGTGGTGGACAAGCGCGTTGTTGCCACGCAAATCCAAGACTTAGAGAAAGTGGACAGCGCCGTCGATGACCTGGTGGCCCTGGCAAGGAAGTCTCAGGAAAATCCTCTCTACGGTGGCCTGGCTGAGGGCCCCTTCAAGTACAAGAACTTCTCGCCGGACAAGCCGATTCTCGACTTGGAGAGAGGTGGGGAGTACATTGAGGCGGCCGTCAACGCTGCTTTGTATGAGGGCGCGGTGGAGACGGCAGGCAGCTTCTGGAAGCACGACCGCGAGACCTTTCTCCACACCTCCAGCGGCGCCGTGGGCCACGATCGGCGGGCGAGCGTTTACATATCCCTACGTGCCCTGGCGGGCTCGGAGTCGACTGGACACGGAGTCTCTTGCGCCACACGTCTAAGAGACTTCTCACCGGAAGCTGCTGGCCATAAGGCCGGCATGATTGCCGCCATGGCCAAGGAGCCGAAGGCGGGCGAACCTGGCAACTATGACATCATCTTCGACCCCCTCATCCTAGGAGCCCTCGTCTACGAGGCTGGGGTCCGGGCGTCCGCCTATGCCGTCCTAGCCGGGTTGTCCCCCTTCAAGGACAAGTTGGGGGAAAAGGTGGCGTCGGAGGCAGTGACACTCGTCGATGACGGAAGTGCGAGTTCCCTGAATAGGAGACGATTCGACGAGGAGGGTGTGCCGACCCAACGCAACGTCTTCATCGATAGCGGGGTGCTGAAGACTTACCTTCACAACACCTCCACCGCGAAGCTCTTCAAGGTGAAGACCACCGCCAACGCCGGTCTCATCGAGCCCCTGCCCCACGCACTCTTCTTGCAGCCGGGTGATCGGAGCCGCGAGGAGCTCTTCGACGATGTCAAGGACGGACTGTGGCTGACCAACACTTGGTACACCCGGTATCAGTCCTACGTCTCGGGTGATTTCAGCACAATTCCAAGGGACGGCATCTTCCACATCAAGGATGGGGAGGTGGCGGAGGCGTGGAGGGGCATCCGGTTGACGGATAACCTCCTCCATCTATGGCAGCAGATCGAGGCGCTGGGGAAGGAGGCCGAACAGGTCCAGTGGTGGTACGAGATCCCTGAGCCGGTTCACACGCCCTATGCCCTCGCTCGAGGCATAGGGATTACGCGGTCGGCCATGTAGCCCGGATCCGCTCCTATTCTTCAGGTTTCATCGGCAGCCGCAGGCCGGCCGAGGCAGCGAACCTAACCGCCTCCTCGTACCCCGCGTCTGCGTGTCGAATGACGCCTATCCCAGGATCGCAGGCGAAGACCCTTTGGATGCGCCACTTCGCCTCTTCAGTGCCATCCGCCACTACAGTCATGCCGGCGTGGACTGAGTAACCTATGCCCACGCCGCCGCCGCTGTGGACGGCCACGAGATCTGCTGCGGAAGCGGTGTTCAGAAGGGCGTTCAGGATGGGCCAATCCGCTATCGCGTCGGAGCCGTCCACCATGCCCTCCGTCTCCCTCGTCGGCGATGCTACTGAGCCGCTGTCGAGGTGGTCCCTCGTGATGACAATGGGGCCACTGACGTGGCCCTCTGCCACGAGTTGGTTAATCTTTGAGGCGAACCGGGCCCTCTCGCCGTAGCCCAGCCAGCAGACGCGGGCGGGCAGGCCCTCCCAGGGCAGGTGCTTCTCTGCCAACTTGATCCATCGAGTGAGCTGCTCGTTGTCCGGGAAGAGCTCCAACACGACTTCATCAGTGGCCAGGATGTCCTCGGGCCTGCCGGAGATTGCCACCCAGCGGAAGGGCCCCCTTCCCTCACAGAACATGGGCCGAATGTAGAGCTTCACAAAGCCCTCGAAGCCGAAGGCATCCGTTAGTCCCGCATCGCGGGCCTGGCCCCTGATGTTGTTGCCGTACTCGAAGACCACCGATCCGCGACGCTTGAACTCCAGCATGGCCTTGACGTGGTCCACGATGGAGCTTCTCGACCGGCGCAGGTACTTCTCCGGGTCGGAGGACCGCAGCTGGACTGCCTCTTCAAGCGCAAGGCCCGCGGGAATGTAGCCCTCCAGCGGGTCGTGGGCCGAAGTCTGGTCGGTAACGACGTCGGGCCGGAAGCCTCGTTTAACGAGCTGCGGGTGTATCTCCGCACAGTTCCCCAGCAGGGCGACAGATTGCGGCTCCCCCTCCTTCGTCGCTATCTCCACCAGCTCCAAAGCGTCATCCAAGTCATCGGTAGTCTCCCTGCAGTATCCGGCCTTAACTCGTCGCTTTATCCGGGCCTCATCCACCTCCACAACGAGGCAGACGCCCTCGTTCATAGTCACAGCCAGGGGCTGGGCGCCCCCCATCCCCCCGAGGCCACCAGTCAGGACCACCCGTCCTTTCAGGGATCCGCCGAAGTGCTGTCTCGCGCACGCGGCGAAGGTCTCGTAGGTGCCCTGGATGATGCCCTGAGTCCCGATGTAGGCCCAGGAGCCGGCCGTCATCTGGCCGAACATCGTCAGCCCCTTCTCCTCCAAGCGCCAGAACTCCTCCCAGTTGGCCCAGCGAGGGACGATATTCGCGTTGGCCATGAGCACGCGTGGGGCCCTGCTGTGGGTGGTGAATATGCCCACGGGCTTGCCTGATTGTATCAGGAGGGTCTCATCATCCCCCAGGTCCTGCATCACCTCCGTGATGCGCCTGAGGGCCTCCCAGCTGCGGGCAACCTTCCCGGTCCCCCCGTAGATGATGAGCTCATCCGGTCTCTCGGCATTCTCCAGATTGTTCTCCATCATCCTCAGCAGGGCTTCCTGCCGCCAGCCTCTGCAGCGAAGCTCGTCGCCTCGGGCTGCCTTCACATCTGGCATGATACCATCCCGCACAGCTGGTAGGGTGGGCGGCGATAAATGGGTTTCCTCAGGGGGGTCAGTGCCTCATTTCGAGCGCCAGGAGCACGTCGGCGTGGGCCTGCATGGCCTCCCACTCTACCTTCTCCAGTTCTTCCCTAACCCGGTCCACAAAGGCCTCGTCCTTGATGGAAGCAAGGTTCACCTCAACGTTGAGCCGCGCGCTGTGGAAGCCGGCGATGGAAAGATGGGCGGCGACCCCGACGTCGGAGAGGGCGTTCACGTTCCCCCTCTCGGATACCAGCTTGACGACCGAGAGGAGGTCTCGACACCTTTCTCCTGTCTCCAAGGGGACTTGCGCGGCTCCCATCATGGCCTGCTGGATGGCCTGGGTCCTCGCCTCTTTCGCCTCAGGCGTCGACCTATCCGACCTGAAGGCCTTCACTACCTCGTCGTAGGCCGCTGCGTCCTCCCCTACCAGCTCCTGGAGCCTCTCCCGGAGTGACTCCGACTCCCCCAGCAACCTCTCCATCTCCTCCTGGACCTCCTCATAACCCTTCTTGCCCAGGGTCAAACGGCATACCATGCTCGTCAAACCTGCGGCCATTGCTCCGGCGAGGGCGGCGACGCTCCCTCCACCCGGAGTGGGTCTCTCTGAGGCTACGTCTTCGAGGAATGCGCTCACAGAGGCTTCAAGGTCTACTCCCATAGCCTTCTCTCCAGGATCTGGTTCCTGTCAAATCCGTGCAGCTGCAGGTAGAACTCGGCGCAGTCTAGAAGGGCGTCGAGGGGTATGAGGCCCACCACCTCGCTTCGTTCGATAGGGACACCTGCCTCGCTAGCGCCCTTTCTAATGGCCTCGAAGACCCGAGGGATTGGGGTCTCTCGGAAGTTGAGGAGGTTCATGGAGACCTGTACCATTCCCTTCTCCTCGAGCCGGAATCCGGCTGCTTGGACTGCCGGGAAGCCACCACTGCTGGTGCGGATAGTCTTGGCGATGGACTTCGCCAGGTCCAGGTCGTCCGTGCAGAGGTCCACGTTGTAGGCGATAAGCGGGCCGCGGGCTCCGACCACTGTGGCCCCCGCCGTCGGGTGAATCTTCGCCTCGCCCACGTCGGGGTCTCTCTCCGGATTCACGCCCATCTCCTCCTTCAAGGCCTCGAATTGACCCTTCCGTATCTTGGGTAGGAGTCTTCTCGCCTCCTTGAGGGCAGCCTCGGCGTAGTAGTATACGGGTACCCCCAGTTCCTCGTTGATCCTCCTCCCGAGGCCGTGGGCCAGCTTCACACACTCCTCGATGGAGACCTCCGAGATCGGGATAAATGGGACGACGTCAGCAGCGCCGATGCGAGGGTGCTCTCCTTCGTGGGCGTTAAGGTCGATGAGTTCCACCGCCTTCGCCACAACCTGGAAGGCTGCCTCCTGTACGGCACCCGGCTCGCCCACAAAAGTAAGGACCGCCCGGTTGTGACTGGCGTCCATCTCGACGTTCAGGATACGGACACCCTCGACTTCCCTGGCCGCGTTGGCGATAGCCTTCACAACGTCCTTCCGCCTTCCCTCGCTGACGTTGGGAACGCACTCTACGATTCGGGCCATGTTTCTGCATCAAGAGTGAGGGATACTTAAGCATGCCCGGCCGGGCAAAGGGGCTGGCAGGAACAGCCCGACTTGACTCTACGCCCGTCAGCACATCTCGACTTGTGTTCTAGGTCCGGCAAACCTCTATTATAGAGTCTGGATTATCGTCTCCGTTCCAATGAAGAAGGAGACGGACTTCGCCGAGTGGTACCTACAGGTCATCGACGATGCTGACTTGGTGGACAAGAGGTACCCGATCAAGGGCATGAACGTCTGGACTCCCTACGGCATGCGGGTCATGCGGTTGATGAACCGCTTCATGCACGAGGAGATGGCCCGTACGGGTCACGAGGAGGTCCAATTCCCTGTCCTAGTCCCCGAAGAGCAGTTCAAGAAGGAAGCGGATCACATCAAGGGATTTGAGCAGCACGTCTATTGGGTAACCCACGGCGGCCTTAGCCCTCTGGACGTCCGACTCCTCCTGCGGCCGACGAGCGAGACGGCCATGTACGACCTCTTCTCCCTGTGGATACGCTCCCATACGGACCTGCCACTCAAGGTCTACCAGATCGTTCCAACCTTCCGATACGAGACAGAACAGACTCGGACTTTCATGCGGGTACGGGAACTCTCCTTCTTCTTCGAGTCTCACACCTGCCACGAGGACTTCGACGGGGCCACGCGTCAGGTGGAGGAGGACATCAAGATATGGGCCAACCTCGCCCGAAGGTACGCCCTCCCCGTCTTGATTAGCAAGAGGCCAGACTGGGACAAATTCCCCGGAGCCCACTATTCAGTCGTGCCTGACGCCTACGTCGCCGCAGCGGGACGATCTCTCCAGGTTGCCAGTATGCACCACTACCAGGACAACTTCTCCAAGGTCTACGGCATCGACTTCGAGAACGCCAAGGGAGAGCGTCGCTACGTTCACCAGACGACCTACGGCATGAGCGAGCGCATCCTCGGTGCCATCGTGGCCATTCACGGAGACGACAACGGCATAGTCCTCCCACCAGACATCGCTCCCGTCCAGGTGATCGTCGTCCCCATACTGGCGAAGGGTGAGAAGGCCACGGTCACGCGGGAAGCGAAAGCCCTCCACAAGGACCTGCGGGCCCGAGTCCGTACGGAACTTGACCTCAGAAACCTCAGGCCAGGGGCCAAGTTCTACGAATGGGAGCGGAAAGGTGTCCCCCTTCGCGTGGAGATTGGCCTCGAAGAGATGAAGGGCCGCTACGTCACACTCGTGAGAAGGGATACCGGCAGGCGAAGAAAGGTGCAGAGAAAGGACGCCGCGAAACGAGTTGAGGGGGCCCTACGGACAATTCAGAGAGATATGTTCTCTCGGGCTAAAGAAGAGCTTGCTAAGAGTATCCATACAGCGACGTCGTATGAAGGCGCCCCAACCAGGGGCATCATCCGCGCGGGGTGGTGCGGTAAGGAGAGTTGCGGTCTCAGGATGGAGGAAAAGCTCGATCGCAACGTTCTGGGAACACCCTTCGTCGATGAGAAGTTCCGGGGCTCCTGTCTGGAGTGTGGTGAGAAGGCCACGACGGTGGCCTACGCCGCTCATGCCTTCTAGTCGCGGGAGTAAAGGAGCATTCCCGCAACTCCGAAGACGACCATCACAATGACGAGGGCGTAGATTCCGATATTCTGAGCCACGAAGATGTTCCAGGATCCAAAGGCGATGCCCCAGATGATGTAGAGGGCGACGCCTAGGGAGAGCAGGAACGCATAAGCGTAGAAGATGATCGTCTTGCTGGAAGGGAGGTTGACCACGCCGTTGCTATTCTCAGTCACGTCTTTAAGGTTTGGAGTCGCCGCCCCGCTCTCGACGGTAGTAGTAGACATAGAGCCCGAAGGCCGCCACTGACCCACCCAGGATAGCGTAGAAGGGCCACAGAGATAGGGGATCCTTCACGCCGAAAGTCGTGTCCGGCAGGATCCCATCGATGCTGTCTAGTCCCAGCCTCTCCCCCAGGTAGGTGTAGTTGGCGAAGCCGACGTAGCGGTAGGTGGCCATCTCCTCCGGCGTCGCGTCCCGCAGCGCGTAGGCCAACTCCTCTCCGTCGTAGAACCCGGGGGAGACCATCACCGCGTGTTGCCCCTGAGGGTAGTCGAACTCCAGGCGGAATCGGACTTGGTAGGATCCTTGGGAGAACACCGATCCGCGAGGCGTATCCAATTCCGTCACGACAGTAAGCTCGATGCGGCTTGACGATCCGGGATCCAATGACCCCAAGTCAAGCACGCCTCGCACCCCATCTTCAAGACCCTGGGCTACGGGGAACCTCAGGATCGGGGCCGAGGCTAGCTCGCCGACTGGAATGGTCCTCGAGGACGTACTGAACGCATAAATCTCGACGAGGAGGGAGGTGGCGTTCATGGCCCACGTGTAGGGGTTGGTGATGTCAAAGGTCAGGGGTCCCTCGTCTCCTGGAGCCAGCTGCGGTGTCTCGAAGTCACCTAGAATGAGGATAGTCCTGGCAGGATCGCTCACTTCCTGCGCGGCCGCGAATCCCAAGAGCGGGAGAGTCAGCAGGACGGCGACGAATAGGACCTTCACTCCTCCGTGTAGAGCAGGGCCTTTAATAGAATTTATCCAGTCCAGTAGCGCGTGGACTCACCCAGGCAGCACCTGGCCTTGAGAGTGCCTAGAAGCTCAGGAGAGCACGCCCGCTCCAGACTTCTTGAGTTGGGTCTTCTCGACCGCTCGCGGAAGATCGTCGAGGCCGGCGACAGTTTGGAGATTCCCGTGTTGGCGGCTGTGGAGCTCGACGCCTTGGGCGAAGTGGTACCCCAGAGCGCTCCGACCTTCTTCAGGATAAAACGGATTCCCCACGACTTGGTGCAGGAGAGGGCGGAAATCCCCGACGAACTCAAGCCGCTGCTACCACGGCGGTGGGAGAAGATAGGGGATGTGCTGCTGTTGAAGCTCCCGGAGGAACTGGAGGACTACTCCGGAGAGGTCTGTGATGCCTACGCTGATGTCCTCAAGGTAAAGTCGATATTCGAGGCCAGTGGCGGCGTGAAGGGAGTCTGGCGTGTGCCCCGCCTGCGGCCTCTCTGGGGTAGCGAGAGCATCACTACGCACACAGAGAACGGAATACGGTTCACCCTTGATGTCACTAAGATAATGTTCGCCTCTGGAAACGTCAGCGAGAGGATCCGGATGTCGA
>JABAOD010001721.1_pt1 | contig 15213 bp, 14 predicted proteins | sample 7062151 | NCBI WGS metagenome assembly JABAOD01 (sample SAMN14538626, study PRJNA623070) | marine sediment metagenome | biome: marine biome [ENVO:00000428]; feature: marine pelagic biome [ENVO:01000023]; material: deep marine sediment [ENVO:00002113] | place: India: Gulf of Khambhat ... | reverse complement strand
TTCTTCCTTGAAATAGGTGAGCCGGTCGGGGTCGCGTAATGTCGGCAGATTGCGGTGCACGCCGTCGATGGCTTCGGTGATGAGATATTGATGCTGGACTGACTGCAGCGGCACGATTACACCCGCCAGCTTTCCCACCTCGCGTCCCCACTGGCCGGCACAGTTCACGACACATTCACACTGAATGTCGCCCTGCTGTGTCGCGACGCCTGTCACGCACCCGTTCTTCATATGGATAGCGTCGACCTTACAGTCTTCGACGATGCGCACCCCGCCATGGCGTGCGCCTTTGGCTAACGCCTGCGTGATATCGGAAGGATTCGCCTGACCGTCGGTCGGCAAGTAAGCGGCACCCACCAGATCCTTGATTTCCATGATGGGCCACAGGTCCTGCGCCTCCTTGGGCGTGAGCAAGTGCATCTCCAATCCGAAGCTGTGCGCCGTGGTGGCCTGGCGTTTGAGCTCGATCATGCGCGCCTCGTTGCACGCGAGCCGCAAGCCGCCGAGCTGCTTCCAGCCGGTCGCCTGACCGGTTTCTGCTTCCAACCGGCCATAGAGCTCGACGCTGTACTTTAATAACTGCGTGATATTGGCATGGGTGCGCAGCTGTCCCACCAAACCCGCAGCGTGAAATGTCGACCCACTTGTCAGCTTCTTGCGCTCGAGCAGGACGACGTCGTTGTGACCGAGTTTGCTCAGGTGGTAAGCCGTGCTGCAGCCGATGATGCCGCCGCCGATGATCACGATGCGGGCGTGGTTAGGAAAGCGCGCCAAAGTGTGTCCTATGATTCGTTCGCGTGCTCGCCCCCCTTCGGCCCGTAGAAAATGACCCAGGTGGCGAAGTCGTCGCTGAAGTTTTCGAAGCGGTGGACTTGTCCGNNCACGTCCCCCGGGCCGTAGTTCACACGCTCCTCACCGTTGAGAAAGATGCCCGTACCCGAAGCGATCACATAGACTTCATCTTGCTCGTGTGGCCTTTGTAGATCGGTGCCTTTGGGCGCGTAATAGCGTACCTTCATCGTGCCGTGCTCGATCAACAGTGCCGAACGCGCGCCTTCGGGTATAGGCGCCGCCTTGGCCTCTTCGGTGCTGACGTGCCAGAGACGGGCGCCGACACGACTGCGGGTAGACGGTTCATTCACAGTCATCATCCTCGCATTATCGAACTGGGGTTCTAGCCTACGAGCAGTCTGGCGACGGCACAAGCCGGCCACGTATAGGTACGTAAGGCAGGGCTAACGTCCGCCTGAGACAGGCAGGACGACACCCGTGATATACGCAGGCGCGTCCGTGATCAGCCAGAGGATAGTTTGAGCCACTTCCTCGGCGGTTGCTGCGCGCTTCATGGGAATCTGCGAAAGGTAACGAGATGGGCGATCGGGTTCGCCGGCGCGGGCGTGCAGCTCGGTGTCGACCAGGCCCGGCGCCACGGCGTTGACGCGGATGCCATCTTCCGCGACCTCTCGCGCCAGCCCTTGAGTGAAGACATCGACGGCCGCTTTCGAGGCGGCATAATCGACCCAGTCGTTGGGGCTACCCATGCGGGTAGCCGTGGACGACACATTGACGATGTGTCCCCCGTGCCCACCGTGGCGTGTAGACATGCGCCGGATGGCCTCGCGTGCACACAAGATGGAGCCGATGACGTTGGTGTCAAACACGGTGCGCAGCGTCTTTATATCGATATCCGCGATGCGACGACCGGCGGGCCCGGTGAAACCGGCATTGTTGATGAGCGCGGTCACGCGGCCGAGCTTGTGATCTGTCGTCTCGAAAAGTCGCATGACCTCTTGCTCACGCGACACATCAGCCTGCACAACAATAGCCTGGCCACTGCCGTTTTTAATCTCGTTAGCCAAAGCGTTGGCCTCGGCTGCACTGTCACGGTAATTGATGCAGACACTGAAGCCTTTGGTACCAGCCAACCGTGCCGTCGCCGCACCAATTCCGCGACTGGCTCCTGTAATGACGATCACCTCACTCCTCACTCCTTACTCCTCACAATACATATCGCTCGTACGCTGCCTTGAATGCCGCCTCATCGTGACGAAACGAATCACAATCCACATCGCGTTGCGCGGCGAGATGAGCAGCGAGCAGTTGTCCCGGGATCGCCTGCACAATCGGTGCTAGGCGCTCGCCGACGTCGTGCACTTTCAACACGGTAACCCCCGCCGGGCCGTCGACCGGCGCGACCCAGGCAACCGGTGCACCGACGTCGAGCCCGAACTGGGCTACCGCCCGCGTGCGCTCCAGCGCCGCGCCCGCGCTGGCGAATACGATGATGGCATCACCGGCCTGCAACTGCGCCTGCGGGCCGTGCAGGAACTGCTCAGTCGAGTAAGCGGTGGCGCGCATGCGCGGTCCCTCGTTGAGCTTGATAGCCACCTCGAGCGCGCTCGCTTCGTGCGGTCCGCCGGCGACGGCGAAGATAGCGCCGGCGTCGCGCCAGGCCGCTGCGAGCTCTTTGACCGCGGGCTCCAGGGTCATGGCTGCGCGCACCGCCTCAGGCACAGCAGTGAGATCGCCGAGGCTGTCCGGGTGCATGCGGTCGACCAGTCGCGCGCTGAGGAGCATCGCCGCCGTATGAGAGACGGTGAACATAGAAGATGTCTCACGGTCTACGGTGTGCAGGATCACACCGGCGGGGTTATTGGCGTCCGGATTTCTTGCCGTGACCCACACCGAAGGCACGCCCGCGGCGTGCACGCGCTCGAGCGAGCGTTGCGAGTATTGCTTGCGTCCGCTGTGGCTGTAGACGATGGCGGCATCACCCGGCTGCAAATCCGGTCCGTAGACAGCGAAATCGTAAGCGGTCCAAGCCGATGCATCGCGACCGGTTGTACGCAACCAATGGGCCGTGAGCAGCGCCGCATTGAAGGACGTGCCGGTGCCTACGGTGAACGGGCGCTGTGCGCTGGCGAGCGCCTCAGCCGCCTCCGGGATCGGCTCTGGCGCTTCCAGTAATCGCGCGAGCTCGTCGGGTTGACGCTGGATCTGCGCGTAGGCCTTGTACGCCGAAACATCTCTCGCCATGACCAAGTCCTCTTTCAGTCAAATATTGCTCAGTGTATCGTCGAAACGGTCTAGAAACTTATCGCATACCCCTTCGTCGTGGGCGATCGAAAGGTAGAGCTTGGTACCCATCGGATTGAGGAACACCCGGCGCTCGAACAGTCCGAGCATCACCGCCCGCCCGCGCGCTTTGTCCCCGCGTTGGGTGGAGCGGTAGTCGCGCACTGGCTGATCGGAAAATACCACTTGCGCCAGCGGGCCATCGCCAATGACCTGCGCCGTGATGCCATGATGCTCCAACACTCTGCGCATGCCGCTTCGCAAATACTTCCCCAGCGCGTGTAGTCGATCGTAGGTTCCATCTTGCGATAGTGCCGAAAGCGCCGCACGCGCGGCCGCCGTCGAGATCGGATTTCCGCCCAGCGTCGAGGCCACCCAGACGTACAGCGGATCGCCCAGTCTGTCCTCGCGCACGATGTCCATGATGTCCTGGCGTCCCCCGAAGGCACCGATGGGATAACCGCCACCCAGGGCCTTGCCGTAGGCAACGAGATCGGGCACGACGCCGTAATATTCCTGGGCGCCGCCATAAGCGAGGCGAAAGCCGGTGACGACCTCATCGAAAATTAACAGGACATCGCGCTCGCATGTGACCGCACGCAAACCTTCCAGAAAGCCCGGCATGGGTGGCGTGCAACGTTGCAGCGGCTCGACGATGACGGCCGCCAACTCGCCCGCGTGCTCGGCGACGATACGACGTGTGATCTCGATGTCGTTGAATGGGGCGACCAGAATGTCGCGCTTGGCCGTATGCTTGACGTCCGCACTCGTGGGGTCGGGCTCGGGGAAATCGGGCGGGTGTGCCGGAAACAGACTGGTGACGCCGATGTCGTTAGCACCGTGATAAGCGCCCTCGAATTTCAGAATCTTGGGTCGTCCTGTGAACGCCCGCGCCAGACGCTGACAATACATCGTCGCCTCTGTCCCGGAGGCGCAGAATCTGAGCGCATCGCATACCGGGCTCACGCGCACGATTTCCTCCGCGAGTAGCAGCGAGTTCTCGTTGATGTAAGCGAAGTTCGACCCCAATGGGACCTGACGGGTCACGGCCTCGACCACGCCCGGATGGGCGTGTCCCACGAGCACCGAGCCCCAGCCGATGGAGAAATCTATGAAACGACGCCCATCGCCGTCCCAGAGCTCGCACCCCTGGCCGCGCGTGATCACGGTTGCAAGCTCGGGCGGCAGATTGAACTCGCCATTTGAGCCCGCCGGAAACACGGTCAGCGAACGCTCCTTCAGTGTGTGCATCGCCTCTCCTCGATCGAAGGCGGATGGATAGATGTTAAGGTATGCTTTAGCCCTGCACCCTCTCGCCTGCGCGCGGGCAGGTGCAGCAGCAAGCATAACACCCGTTTGGTTTGGAGCAAGTTGGCGGACATGCGTATCGCTAAGATCCTCGGTTGGGCAGCGCTGGCCTTATTGATTGTGGTCACGGTAGCAATCGTGATCCTGCTGTCGCTCGACTTGTCTACGTATCGCGGGGCGCTACAGTCCGAGCTCAGCGCCCGCGTGGGCCGGCCGGTCAAGCTCGGCGGCGACATGTCATGGAAGGTGTCGCTGTGGCCGACGATCGTGGTCGAGGACGTCGCCGTTGCTAATCCCTCGTGGGCATCTAGGCCGGACTTCGGGCGCGCCGAGCGTTTGCAGGTGCGACTCGCACTGCCGCCTTTGTTTTGGGGTCACGTGGAAATCCTGCAGCTAGGGCTGCAAGGTGCGGACATCTTGTTCGAGCGCAGCCCGGAAGGTGAAAAGAACTGGATATTTGGCAGGGATAAGCCGCATGCTCTCATGCTGCCAGAAATAGATTCGCTGACCTGCGAACAATGCGTGCTGGCTTACCGAGGGCCTAGCGGCGAGGAGCAGCGCCTGCACGTATCCGCGGCCTCGGCGGTACTTGACCGAGGTGAGCCTATACAGCTGCTGGCGACCGCGACCTACCGAGGTACGGCGTTCAGTGTATCGATGCTCGGTGGCACACCGGAGGCGCTGATCCGGACCGACACGGAATGGCCGATCACGCTCAAGATCCATGTTAGCGACGCAAGCTTCGAGATCGACGGCACGGTAAGGCATCCGCTCGAAGGCAAAGATTTCGACCTGCGAATCATGACGGGTGGCGAGCAGTTGGCCAATCTTGCAAAGGTACTGGATATCACACTACCCGCGCTTGGTGCTTATCGGCTTTCCGGTCGCGTGCGGGACGTCGACGGCGAATACAACGTTACTGACATGGAAGCCCGTCTCGGCAGCCCCGGCGCAGCGGGCCACCTCGTCGTGACCGGCGCTACGGCATCGTTCGGCTACGATCGACCGATGGCGCTTCGCGCCACGGGCCAGTACGACGAGCTTTCTTTTTCCACTGCGTTGACCGGCGGCACCATCGCCGAGCTCATCTCAGCCTCGGGTGTATGGCCCGTCGAGCTGACTACTCGGTTCGGCGAAACGGTTTTGAACATCGAGGGTAGCCTCAGCCAACCGCTGCGCGTCCAGGCCTACGACCTGAAGATCAAAATCGCCGGGCCAGGAGTCGCGGAGCTTGAGAAACTCGCACGCATGAGCTTTCCGTCGCTTGGCGCGTACTCGCTGGGGGGTCGTCTACGGGTCCGTGACGGGGATTACGCCATCAGTGCCTTAGAAGGTTTTATTGACAGCGCCGATGCCGCGACGCGACTGGCTATTGCCGAGGGGCAGGCATCGGCAGCGGCCGGTACCCCGGTGTCGTTCCGAATTAAGGGCACGTATCGCGACGCGCCTTTCACGCTTGCTTTCGAGGGAGGGAGGTGGGCGGATCTTTTTGCGCCCACTCAGCCGTGGCCGGTCAAGCTCACGGCCAACTCCCTCGGGTCCACTGCAGAAATCAGCGGCACTCTGGCTCGTCCGCTCGAGGCCAAGGGGATGGACTTGCGGGTGAAAGCGAGTGGACCGCGCATGTTCCCGCTGAGGCGCCTGATCGGCACGCCGGTGCCCAGCCTCGGATCGTATGCGCTTTCAGGGCGTGTCGCTGACAGCGAGGCCGGTTATAGAGCCACGGATGTGAAGGTAAGGATATCGGCCGGCGAGCTGAGCGGCGGCTTTGCTTTCGAGTTTCGCGAGGAGCGGCCGTATCTGAGTATGCAGATCACATCCGAGGCGCTTGACCTTAACAAGCTGATTCAGGCGGAAGGCGATGCGGCCATGCCCGTAACCGCAGTGCCGTGGGATGCGCCGATCGCAATACCGTTGTTGCGTACACTCGACGCGGATGTGGACCTGCACATAGAGCGGATGCGGAGAGGACCGGTCGGCATGGGCGATTACGCGCTAACAACTCGGCTTCGGGGCGGGCGCCTTGCGGTTAGGCCGCTGCGCGTGCAGCTGCCGGACACGCGTATTGAAGGCGAGCTCGATCTCGATGTGCGGACGGATACGGCTGTGGTGTCGGCTGCTCTTTCGGCGAGTGCGGTCGATCTAGGAAACATTTGGAAAGCGCTGACGAAAACCGACAGCCTTAGCGGCATTGCCGATGACGTGAGTCTCAAGATTGCCGGTCGTGGACGGACCATCAGGGCGCTGCTGCCGCAGGCGTCCCTCAGCGTGACGGCTGGAAGTGGCCATATCGAGTACCGTCGCGCGCACAAGGAAGCGCATCGGATCGAGCTCTCCGGGCTTGATGGACGGGTCGATGACGGCGGGTCGATTCAGCTCAGCGTGCAGGGCGCGTTTCGCGACACCCCTTACCGTGCCACATTCACGGGGATGCGCCTCGCCCATCTTCTGGCGGGCGACACGCACGGGCCGGTGAGTTTTTCCGCGCAGGCGGCAGGCGCGTCGTTGGTCGGTGAGGGAACTTTCACGTGGCCGCTGGGAAGTCCGGGATGGGATCTCAGCTTGACATTGCAAGGCGAGCGCATCGACGCCCTCAATACACTGTTGCAGGTGCAATTACCTGCACTCGGTCCGTACACGCTGAGTGCAAAGCTTGATAGGACGAAATCGGCATACAGGCTTTCCGGCTTAGAGGTCCGTATCGACGACAATCACGCAACCGGCAGACTGGAATTTGCGACGACCGGCTCGCACAAACGCATTGTCGCCAAGTTGAGTGCGGATGAGCTCGACCTTGACGATTGGATCGAATGGCTTAAGCCGACTAGAGCGGAGAAGGCGTTAACGCCAGATAAGGAGTTTGTTTTTGCGAATCTAGATATTCCGATCGGATGGCTTCAGCGCACTGATCTCCAACTAGAGGTCGAAGTCAGCCGGATCGAGGCAGTCGGGAGCGACTTCGGAAATGTGCGCTTAAACGTGCAAGCAGAGCAAGGCCGACTCCTCATGGGCCCGCTCAGCGCGACCATAGCGGGCGGCGAAATATCGGGGATACTAGAGCTCGACGCAAGCGCCGACGTGCCGAGCTCACAGTTTGAACTAACGGTGCGCCACCTCGATTATGGCCGCTGGCTCAAGGCGTTACACGTCACCGACAAGGTCGAAGGTATCGTGGATATCAAAATCACGCTTCGCGGTAGCGGCAATACATTGCGGGCGATGCTCGCTGAGGCCGACGGGGCTGCACTGTTGGCCAGCGGACCGGCCCAAATCGCCGAGAGTGATTTGGGACTGTGGGGAGCAGGGTTCACGTCCGGTCTGATGTCGATCACGACTAGCGCGTTGGGAATGAAGAGGTCGACCGAGTTTAACTGCATGGTCTGGCCGTTCAACGTCTCGGACGGCGTGGCAGGCAGCGATGCGATTCTGATGGACACGCCCAAGATCACCATCGCCGGGAGTGGCACCGTCGATCTCGGTACGGAAAAGCTGGATATCCTATTGGAACCCGCACGCAAGAAACCCAGCCTATTCAGTTTTCAGAATCCGGTGCGCATTAGCGGCACACTGGCAGCTCCCAAGCACACGGTGCTGGGAAAGGCCAAGACCTTCGGCAAGCTCGGATTGGTGATCCTACAACCGTATTTTCTGTTGTTCACGGCCGAGCTCGGCCGCGGCGAAAAGAACCCCTGTGTGGCTGCGCTTACAGGCGAGCCTCCTCCGACGAAGAGAAGGAAGAAGGAAGCCATTGAACGCGATCTCGGATTGGTGGGCCAGCTGCTGACAGAGATGCAAAAGCCTGTCGACGGGACGCTGGATGTGCCAGCGAGTCGGCCCGAGCCATAAGAACACGCTCGCTGGCAGCGCCGCGCTACTTGAGGAACCCGCCGTAGACCTTGACGTAGGCAAGCAGGCCGTCGTAGACGATGTTCGCCTCGGCGATCTCCTCGGCATCCGCGTCCTCGGTCTCGACATTGAGCGAAAAGCGATTGAAACCGAAGCCGAAGCCGACATTCTTGAAGGTGTGATGCTCGACCGCGCTGCGCAGGTCGAGCATGGTGCCTTTGAAATCGCGCGCCTCCAGAAAAAAGAAGTCGAATGCGTTAATCCACTTCCATCGCGGCGTGATGTTGTAATTGAAAATAAAGCGCCCGACCGGAAGCGGTGCCGTGAAGTCGCTTCTTTCCGCCATTGCCGGATCGTCCACGTCCTGAAGACGAAGATCGATTTTAGCCACGTGCAGGCCGCCACCGATGCCGGCCTCGACCTTTTCCGAATTCAGGAAACTGAACGTGTAAGCAAGCTTGATAATCTCGCTATCGAACGTCGTTCTGATGGTCGTGCCAGGCGGGAAGTCGAAATCCGGCAGATCGATATCGAAGTCGGTGGTTTGCGTTCCGCTGCGGCGAGTTCTGAACCACGTCCAATCGACGCGGTTTCGTCTGTTGAACCGGTAGTAGCCGTCGATCCTTGCCTCGTTGTCAGTGTCTTCAAGGCCGAGATCGCGCTCGAAATCGATGCCGAGACCGACAGTGATGGGGGTAGATGTCTTCTTAAACGTAATATCGGTCTCGGTGCGGCGGATAGAATATCCGCCGATGTTGATCGCGAAGCGATCGGGCAGATCCCATCTGGAGGTGGGCGTTTGCGCAAAGGCGGGCAACGAAAGCAAAGTGCCAACCAGCGCCAGTACGCAACCCCTCAGAAGCGTTCGCATGATGTCTGCGTCTGGACTCGACTACCGATGACCCGGAAATCCTTTGTTCTTCGAGGAGGCTTCGGGTCACAGGTCGAGTGCCGCTTGGGTTCACTGCTGATACCGCGCAGTCCCAAACGCCGCAAACACATAGGCCCTCAGGCCGTCATTGACGTTCTTGAAGCGCCCGCGGAAGTCCTCGTCGCTTGGGTCGGCGTCGAGATCGAAGCTGATGCGGTTAAAGCCAAAGCCAAAGCCGACGTTCTTCCAGGTCTGATGCTCGAAGTTAAGGCTGGTATCGGTCAGGTTACCCTCGAAGTCCTCGAACTCGAGGTAAAAGACCTCGCTCTTGCCCTTAAAGCGCCAGCGCTTGCCCATGTTGTAGCGAAAGTAAAAGCCCACCACTGGCAGCGGCACGGTGGCATCGGCGGATTCCGAGCCCGAGCCGTTAGTCAGGTCGATCACCGTCAAGTCCACACCGGTCACATGCAAGCCGGCGAGGAAGCCGATCTCGGCCTTGGGCACGTTGTAAAACGACAGCCCGTAGGCGGCCTTGATGGTCTCGGTGTCAAACGTAGTTTGGTTTGGACTGTCGCCCCGATCGGGATGCTGATATCGCCGATATCGATCTGCTCGTCGATCACGCGGGTGGCATCGCGATCGAGCTTCCAGTAGCTGAAATCGAGCCGGCTTCGCTTGCCAAAGCGCCAGTAGCCATCGATGCGCGGCACGGTCTCGCTGTCCTCCAGACCGAGCTGCTCTTCGAAGTCGATCGCCGCGCCTGCCCCAATGGCGCCGGCGGTGGCGGCCAAGGCGACTGAGGTGTCGGTGCGGGTGATGAAAAACGCCCCTACATCGATCTTGAACTTGTCGGGCAGGGGCTCTTGGGCCACGGCGAGGGTGGGCGAGGCTAACAGCAGGCCAAGCAGCGGATAGAGTGCCTTAGAATAGCATATTTTTTTCATGGTATAAGCCTGCCGGTGGGATAGAGCGAGCATACGGGCAGGGCGAAGCGATGTCTAGCATTGCCGTACAGATGCGCACCGTGTGCTGGCCATCTGAAGAGTTCCGCGGTCCGGCATTGATCCAGTTCAACGTGTGCTTACCTGGTATGACACTGAGCCAGTCCGGTTAAAGTTCGAAGGTGAATGGAGAGGGTAAGCTCAAGCTTGAGGTGTGCGGATGTTGAGCACCTATCATGGGCCGTTGCATAACGCACGAGACTCCGATAGTCAGCAAGTTTCGGCGGATGAAATACATGTAGCCGACTGGGGTAACCCTGCTACCTGTGTTAGAGTTGCCGCCAAGAAAAACCAGGGGCGGGGGCGTGTGGTTAAGGCGTCCTTAGGGCGCATAACGATCAGGGAGAACACACGATGTATCGAATCGAAACCGTCCTTGTCGCAACGTGTGCATTGTTATTGTTTAGCGCGTCCGCCCATGCCCAGGGTTACACGCCTAAAAGCGAGACCTGGGAGTTTGCGCTCGCCCCGTACTACTGGGCGGTCGGCATGGATGGCGATGTAGTGGTAAAGGGTGTGGACTCGGACATCGACTTTGATCCGCTTGAAAATCTGAGTCCGAGCGATAAGTTTGCCACGCAGGTTCACTTTGAAGCCAGGAAGGATCAGATTGCCTTCATTGTCGAGCCGACCTACGTGAAAGCCGAGGACGACAGAGCCAACGTTGGGGCCGCCCGCGCCGATGTCGATGTCGAGTATCTGATGACGGACCTGTTGGTCGGGGTCGGTCTGAGCGAACGCTGGGAGCTGCTCGCCGGCCTGCGCGTGATGTCGATGGACAATAGTATCGGTGTCCAGGGTGGGCCGAGAGTCAGCGACACCGAAGATTGGGTCGATCTCGCCGTCGGCGTGCGCTTTAGCTCGCGGCTATCGGAGAAATGGTCGTTTCTGGGGCGGTTTGATATCAGCGGCCTCGACATCGGTGATAGCTCGGACTTCACCTGGAACGGCGAGGCGCTGTTCTTCTGGGACTTCGCGCCCAATACTTCGTTCACGGTCGGCTACCGCATCCTCGATATCGACTTCGATAAAGGCAGCGGTGCCAGCAAGTTCGAGTTCGACGTGCGCCAGCACGGCCCGCTCGTAGGCGTGAATTTCAGGTGGCCGCGGAAGTAACGGCGCAGGCTTCCGGGGCGGATGCCATATGAGACTGTTACGGTACCAATGAGGAAATAGTACGCCGGATCGCGCCCTTGCCGTCGATGGCAAAGATCTTGCGCGCCTGCGGATCGCTCACCCAGAGGGTGCCGTCGGTATCAACCTCCAGGTTTCGCGGGGTGACGAATTCGGACGACCTGGCGAAGACCTGTGGTTTGCCACAACGGTCTGTCTCACATTTCAATCGCCAGATCTTCTTTCCCTTGCTGTCGGCGATGTAGAATGCGCCGGTTTTCAGATCGATCTTTAGGTCAGCTGCCCAGCCCAAACCGTCTGTCAGCATTCGCACCCGCGGCGTCTCGCCTGCCAGCTCGATGGCGTAAAGCCGGCCGAACTCGCTGTCGGTAAGCAACAAGCGTTTGTTCTTGGCATCGAACCGCATCCATCCCAGCTGGTCAGATGCCTCCAGCGGCACCAGGGGCTCGGGGCGGGGCTTGTTGCGCGACAAATCGGCGACGTACAGCATGTCGGGGGTAGCCAGGTAAGCCATGTTCGCCTGCGGATCGATGGTGGCTGACAGAAACCGTGAGTCGCTGTCAAAAACAACCGGTTTTCCCAACACGGGGCGCTTGATGTCAGGTACATGCGTCACGCCGGTGGTGCGTGCCAGCGTGCCATCAGCAGCAATGACAGAGTGGGTATGTGAAAAGACAACTTACCGGTCTCCATGGTATTGCTTTCAGGCCGCAAGGATTTGACGATTTGTTCTGGTGTCTTTACTTGAGCACTTATACCAGTTAATTAGTTGGTCAGCAAAGTTGCGAACTCTCTCTGTCCGTATGATGGCGCGCGATTGGGGAGCTGCAGGCAGATGGCTGATTGAAATCGTCGCCCAGAAGCGTACGCAACCGCTTGTCGCGTCGCACCCGGTCTACGATTATTTTGCCAGGCGCTATGGTCTTAACATACGCAGCGTTCTGTGGGAGCCTGACGAGTTGCCGACACCCATGCAGTGGTCGGAGCTTGAAGCGATGCTCAAAGAGCATCCGGCTAAACGGATGCTCTGGGAAAGCAAACCTGATCCTGCATCTGTAACCCGACTCGAGGCCATGGGTGTCAGCAGCCTGGTTTTTGACCCTTCAGCGAATGTGCCACAGACAGGCGATTTTCTGGGCGTCATGGAGCAAAATGTCGATAATCTTGCAAGCGCTTTTGAATGAAATTGACGGACGTTAGAGACAGCGTTGGTGGGTGACGTCAACAAGCGCCATCGAGCTTGCCGATTACTGGTACCGACGATCGACTGAGCGGGAGATGAAGTTCATGAAAATAGGACGCACGGTCACTTCAATTGCATTGTTCTTAGTGATGGCTTCCAGTGCCTACGCGGCAGAAAGTAAGCACGAAAGCGACGCCGAAGAAGGTCGCCAGCGCTTAGCGCTATTTCTCGGCACCACCCGTGATGGCGGCGATAGCGGCTTCACGGTCGGGCTGGAGTACGAGTACCGGGTGAGCCAGGCCATCGGTGTCGGCGGTCTTATCGATCGTGCCGGCGGGGATTTCGACTCGACCCTGCTCGCCGGGGCGTTTTTCTTTCACTTCGGGCACCACTGGGTGGCGCTGCTCGCCCCGGGGATGGAGTTTAATGAGGATGACGAGCTCGCGCTGCGCGCGGGGTTTGCCTATGAGTTTAAGGTGGCCAAGAGATTTAACGTTGCCCCGGCCTTCAATATCGACTTTATCGATGGCGAGGAACGGCTCGTCTACGGCGTGAATCTGGGGTGGACCTTTTGAGATCTAGCGCACCATTGACATCCTTGACGGTAATTCAGGAGAACAGGTATGGCACGGTTTCGGCATCGATTACCCGAGAGGCAATCTCGCACGTACTAACGACTTGGTTGATAGTCCGACGAGAAAGATGTTTAACCGTTTCCCAGTCGACCCAAGAAAATAAGCATGTGCAGGCACGACTCGAGTGCCGAGAAACTGTTCTACGGGAGAAAAAGAGCTGAGGATGATGAAAATGAAAATGAATCCGTCTTGGTGCTGCTGNNTCCGTCTTGGTGCTGCTTGTTCGGATTGGCGGTAGTGCTCCTGTTTTCGACGGCCGCCATAGCAGGCGTGGACGTGGATTTTGATGAGACTATAGATTTTGCCAAATACAAGACCTATGCGTGGCGCGCGGGCACAGCCGCGAAGGATCGTCTTATGCAGAAACGGATTGAAAACGCAGTCGAAGGCCAGCTGAACGCCAAGGGTGTGAGTAAGCGAGAAGGCGGACCTGACCTTCATGTCATCACTCACGCTTCGGGCAAAACGGAGAAGGTGGTCAACGTCAACAATATGGGCTACGCAGGCTATCGCTGGAGCGGCTGGAATCGCTGGGGCCCAACAAGCGTAAACGTCTACGAAATAGAGACTGGCACGCTTATCGTTGATTTGCTGGATGCAAGTACGAATGAGCTGGTCTGGCGTGGTGTGGCAACAAAGACTCTGAGCGAGAACCCGCAGAAAGTCGCGAAATTAATCAACAAGGTGGTGACGAAGATGTTCAAGAAATTCCCGCCGAAACAAGCTACGAGTGCACCGAAACCACAGTCGAGGGGAAGCGGGTACTGACGGCGGGTAGTAAGCTCGGAATAGTGATTCATGGCCTATCAACCCATCGAGGACTACGGAATCATCGGCAACATGCGCACCGCCGCGCTGGTCGGCCTCAATGGTTCGATCGACTGGTTCTGCTTCCCCCGCTTCGACTCCCCCAGTGTTTTTGCCGCCATCCTCGATGACAAGAAGGGCGGCTATTTCAAGATTGCGCCTGTTGCAAAGGGCGTTGTCTACAAGCAGCTCTACTGGCCAGGTACGAATGTGCTCATCACGCGCTTTCTATCGACTGACGGGGTCGGGGAGATTACGGATTATATGCCGGTCGGGGGACGCGCGAAGCAAGATGGGTACGACCGCTTGATACGTCGCATTAACGTCGTGCGCGGCACCATGAAGTTTCGGGTTGAATGTCGACCAGCATTTAACTATGCGCGGGACCAGCACCAGACGGTCGTAAGCTCGGAAGGTGCTGCCTTTCACTCGCCCACTCTAAGTCTCGGGCTGACCTCGTCTGTGCCATTAAAGCAGGATACCGATGGCGTGCGTAGCGAGTTCACGCTGGATGAAGGGCAAACCACGCGCTTTGTCCTCAGCCAGATCCCCGCCGGCGCGAACTGCGGATTTTGTTTGCCGGAGGCGGAGGCGGTCGAGCTATTCAAGGACACGGTAGATTACTGGAACCGCTGGCTATCGCATTCGACCTATCGAGGTCGCTGGCGCGAGATGGTCGAGCGCTCGGCACTGGTACTGAAGCTCTTGACCTATGAACCGACCGGTGCCGTTGTTGCCGCACCCACCTGTAGTTTGCCGGAAGGTATCGGCGGTGAGCGTAACTGGGATTACCGTTACACCTGGATTCGGGACGCCGCGTTCACGGTGTACGGGTTAATGCGCGTCGGGTTTACCGAAGAAGCGGGCAAGTTCATGGACTGGATCGAGGCCCGTTGCCACGAGCTCGAGCCCGACGGCTCCTTGCAGATCATGTACGGCATCGACGGCCGTCACGAGCTTGCCGAGGAGACCCTCGATTATCTGGACGGTTACAAGGGTTCCCGTCCAGTGAGAATCGGTAACGGCGCCCATAACCAGCTGCAGTTGGATATCTACGGTGAGCTGATGGACGCTGTCTACTTGTCGAACAAATATAGGAGCCCAATCTCCTACGATCTTTGGCATGAGTTGCGGCGGATCGTCAACTGGGTGTGCGACAACTGGCAGCGTGCGGATGAAGGTATCTGGGAAGTACGCGGCCACCCTAGGCACTTCGTCTATTCAAAGCTGATGACGTGGGTCGCGGTCGATCGGGCGTTACGTTTGGCGGACAAGCGCTCCTTTCCGGCGGATCGCGGGCGTTGGTCGTTGAGCCGCGATCAAATATACGAGGAGATCATGAACAAGGGATGG
>JABAOD010011830.1_pt5 | contig 15220 bp, 12 predicted proteins | sample 7062151 | NCBI WGS metagenome assembly JABAOD01 (sample SAMN14538626, study PRJNA623070) | marine sediment metagenome | biome: marine biome [ENVO:00000428]; feature: marine pelagic biome [ENVO:01000023]; material: deep marine sediment [ENVO:00002113] | place: India: Gulf of Khambhat ... | reverse complement strand
GTGGGCTTCGTCTTCTGCTCCCCCACGACCCCCAGGACGGGCACGAGGGTGGTGTGGACGAAGAGGAGGTTCTCCCGCCCCACGTCCCGGGCGAGCTGGCGGACGGCCTCGAGGAACGGCATGCTCTCAATGTCTCCCACGGTCCCGCCGAGCTCGATGAGGGTCACGTCGGGCTCGTCCTGCTCCGCCACGAGGAGGATCTCCCGCTTGATCTCGTCCGTGATGTGGGGGATGATCTGGACCGTCTGCCCCAGGTAGTCCCCGCCCCGCTCCTTCTCGATGACGTTCCGGTAGACCTTCCCCGTGGTGATGTTGTGGTCCGTGGTGAGGTTCCGGTCGAGGAAGCGCTCGTAGTTGCCCAGGTCCAGGTCCGTCTCGCTCCCGTCGTCCAGGACGAAGACCTCCCCGTGCTGGTAGGGGTTCATGGTCCCCGCGTCGCAGTTCAGGTACGGGTCGATCTTGATGGCGGTGACCTGGAAGCCCCGGGACTGGAGCAGCATCCCGATGGAGGATGTGGTGATGCCTTTCCCTAGCCCGGACAGAACGCCCCCCGTGACGACGACAAACCTCATGCCATCACGGGAGTGGGACAAGGCCGCGAACCGATTTAAGCCTTTTCGGGCCCCCGGCCTGGCCGGCCGACGGGAGGGCGTCCTGGGAGGGGAAGTAGCGACCCATGGGAGCGGGCTGCCGGACTAGTAGGCCGTCTCGCCCCCTCCGCCGCCGCCACCCGTGCGGGTGACGACCTCCTTGGCCACCTGGCTGTGGGGGATGGTGATTTCCTTCCCCGAGGCGTCCTGGATGACGAGGGCGTAGCGGGTGATCTCCTTCACGGTCCCGCTGTGCCCCATGACCTCGATCTTGTCGCCCTCCGAGAACGACTCGTTGGCCTGGAGGTACCCGCTCATGTTGGCGGAGACGTCCCGCATGCCCCAGCCGAAGCTGATGGCCAGAGCGAGGAAGAGGGCGCCGATGGCCGCCAGGAACGTCCAGGTGAGGATCGTGGTGTCGAAGCCCAGGATGTCCAGGGCCATGACGCCGACGATGTAGATGATGATGTACTTCACTGCCGTCGAGGCCATCTCGATGGGGAAGGGGAGCTCCGATTCCGCGGCGGTGGCCTTCACCCGGTCACCGATCCACGTCGCGCCCCAGATCCCCACTATGAGGACCACGGCGGCCGCCACGAGGGCCGGGATGAATCGGATGATCGACCCGACCGTGTCCGCCAGCACCGTGGGCGCCGGGAACAGGGTCAGCGCCAGGAGCACGAACATCAGGAAGATGAACCAGAACACGAGGGCCGCGATGATGTCGGAGACCCCTCGGAATCCGACGGAACGCAACGCCTGTCCGATGCCGGCGCGCTCCATGTATTGGTCGATGCGCACCCGCCACAGCACCTTCCGTGTGATGCTCCGGCAGATTCGGGCCACGATGTACCCGACGATCAGCACGATGATGGCGACCAGTATGAAGGGCAGAATCTCGTTGAAGAATTGGTCGACACCGCTCACCAGCCACTCCCACAAATCTACCACGCGCTACCCTCCTCACCGTCCGTCGTGCGGACGGGATGGTCGCACCGTATTAGGCGGCTGCGATATATTTCTTTGGGGTTGATGGAGACCCCCCGAAACCTATTACTAGGCCGCGGGGTCTACGCTCCACCAGACCGGGAGGCATGGACTTGCCAGACGTCCGCCGGGATCGACTCATGCGACTCGCTCGGGCCATTTTGGAGAACATGGAGGACCACCAGCTATTCGGCTTCATCCTCACCCACGCGGGGCGGAAAGCGGTCCCAGAGATCGTGCGGATTTGGGGCGGCGAGGAGGGGGCCCCGCAAGAGGACTTGGTGGAGCTCGTCCTAGAGAAGTAGCCCTTCCCCGAGCCTCCGTCCGATGTGCTCCATGGCCTGCTGGAGGTTCGCCCTGTTGTCGAAGGCTTCGATGACTCCCCGCGGGTCGTGCCCCTCTTCCCGCATGACTTCGATGTGATGATGGATGCGCGCCAGCGCCCGCTCCACGTCGTCGGGGACGCTCACCGTGGACCGTCGGGACGTGCGGGACAGGGGATTCAGGTCGATGGCCAGGACGGCCTTCCCCATGGCGACGAGGGCCTCCGCCCGGTCCCCGTCCTCTAAGGGGACCAGGACCACGTCGGCGGCAAAGATCCCGTCCTCGCAGCACGCGGCCCGGGGCTGCTCGAGGCCGGGGATGCGGGCCTCCGCCCGGGTCCCCAGCACCGACTCCGCCCCCGCGGCTCCCATGAAATCCACGAGCCGCTGCACCCGCTCGTCCGTCCGGTGGAAGAGGTTCACCTCCACCCGCGCCGGCACCAGCCGGGCGAGGGCCGCCACCTGGGACGAGGCCAGGACCGCGGTGTTGCCGTTGACGGAGATGACGGGACGCTCCGCCGCGAGAAGGTGGGCGGCCGCCGCCCGCTCCGCCACGTTCGCCGGGGGGATGGTCTGCTCGCCCATGAGGTAGTCGAACGCCTCCCCCCGCCCGTGGGCGATGAGCCCCTCCGGGGCCACCAGTCCCTTCACCCATCCCTCCACCAGGGCCTCCCGCCGCATGAGGGAGAGGTAGCGGGGATGCGATTCGGGGACGCTCAGGTCAACCCCTCCATGACGGCGTCCGCCAGGTCCCCCACCCCGTCCACCAGCGGGTCGCAGGCGGGAATCCCGAATCGCTCCCGGTAGGCCACCGCGGCGGCCTCCACCTCGTCCCGCGACATCCCCTCGTGGTTCAACCCAATCCCGATGACCTTCGCGTTCGAGAAAGCCTCGAGGAGGCGGATGTCCTCCGCCAGGTGGGGCATGGGGAGCTTCAGTTCGTGCTTCCGGTAGTTTCGATGCGCGCGGCCGGGAGCGTGCTGGAGGAGGATGCCCGTGGGCTGGGATGCCGTAATCACCGCCCGGGTCCCGCACACGTAGGCGGGGTGGCTGATGCTCCCCTGCCCCTCGATGACGATGACGCGGGGCCGGACCTCCTCGTACGCCCGGAGGATCTCACCCTCGAGCTCCCCCACCATGAAGTCCCCGCGGATGGCGTCTAGGGGGACCCCGAAGCGGGCGCCCTGCAGGAGCCCCGTCTGCCCCGTGGCGACGAAGGCCGTGCGAACGCCCCGTTCCTCCAGGACCCGCCAGAGCAGGATCGCGGCGGTCCGCTTCCCGATGGATCCGTCGGTCCCCAGGAAAGGGATGCGGAGGGCGGGGAGCCCCGCGCAGCCGCTGCTGAAGAACCGCAACTCGTGGAGGGGCTTCGGCTTCCGGATGTCCACGAGGGCCGCCCCCGTCTCCGCCGCCAGCGCCGCAATCTCTTCATCGTCCCCGAGGAACTCGTGGAGGCCCGAGACGACGGAGGTCCCCGACCGGACCGCTTCCAGCACCGCGGGCCGCACCGCCTCCGGCAGGTAGCCGCCCGGGGGGGCCACCCCCACGATCGCCCATCCCGGGGGTCTCGGCAGCGAGCCCAGCGCGTCCTCCACGGAGGCGAAGATCGGGATGTCCGCGGGGCGGCCGTCCAGGACCTCCCCCGCGTCGCGTCCCGCGCGGGTGCTGTCCACGACGCCCACGATGCGGTAGCGGGTCGAGTATCGCACGAGGCCGTTCGCCGTCTTCCCCGGGCTCTCCCCAAAGGCGCCCTCGCAGAGGATGAGGGCCTCGTCCATGGCCGCGGGAAGGACGGGTGCGTATATGAAGGGGGCCTCACGCTCCGTGCCGTCAACGCGGGAGGGACGTTGACATGGCCAGGTGGACGACTTTGCGACGCCCCTGTCGTACGGGGACCCGAAGGTCCTGATGGCGGTGCTGTGGAACCGCGAATGGCGTCTGGGGCGGGTCCTCGACGTGCGAGAAACCCCTAGGCTTCGGACTGCGCCCGGAAGCCTGAAATAGAGTGCTCCGGGATAACCGCAGCGCTGTGGGGGGGAGGCCGTGGAGGCCATGCAGCCGCCGAAGATGGTCGGTCGGGAGCGCAAGCTCGCGACGCTGACTGCATACCTGGACGACGCAATCAAGCGACAGGGGCGCTGCGTCTTCATCTCCGGGGAGGCGGGCATCGGGAAGACACGGCTCGTGGAGGAGGTGAAGAAGGTCGCCTCGTCCAAGGGGTTCCGCATCCTCTACGCGTCATGCTTCTTCGAGTCGTTGACGCCGTACCTGCCTTTCTTTGAGGCTCTTGGGTCAGGGGGAATGGAACACCTGTTCGCGGAGGAGGCGCCCCGTGTGGAGGGCGTGTACCTCCTCACAGATGCGGGACTCCCTATCAAGGGCATTCGGCGGGAAGAGACGGGCCTCGATCCGGACAGCTTCCCCTCGCTGCTCACCACCGCGGGCAACTTCGTACGGAATTCCCTGTCAACGCGCACCGGCGTGGGACCGGAGGGGACGCTGAACATCCTGGGACATGGGGAGTATCGGATTCTCATCGAGAGCGGGGCGGACGCCAACCTCGTGGTGATCCTCAAGGGGAGGGAGAACGAGTTCTTGATCAACGACATGAGGGAGGTCCTCCGACGGGTGGACGAAACGTATGGCGGCGTGCTGAAGGAGTGGGATGGGAGGGAAGCACGCGTGAGTGGAATTGAGGACAGTCTCGGGCCGCTGATTACGTCGGGGAGGTATGATGGCATCGATCGCGGGAAGGAGGACCCGAGGGCGAGGAGGAGTCTGCTGTTCGAGAACGTCTCCCTGGGATTGACGAGAGGGGCTCGAACGACCCCGGTCCTCCTGTGCATCGAGGACCTGCAGTGGGCAGACCCATCCACTCTCGCGCTGTTGCACTATGTGGCCCGAAGCGCGAGGGGCTGTCGCCTGCTCATTCTGGGCACGTACCGACCCGAGGACGTCGCCACGGGGCCCGGCAGGGGTCATCCCTTCAGCGAACGGAAGCGCCTGATGAGCCGCGAGGACCTGTGTGAGGAGATGCCGGTGCAGAGACTATCGGACGAGAGCATCCCCGAGCTCGTGACATCCCTCCTCGGGGACGTCGACCTCAGCACGGACTTCAGCGACCGAATGAGCCGGGAGACGGAGGGGAATCCGCTGTTCATCATCGAGCTCGTGAAACTGATGATCGATGAAGGGGTTCTCATGGAGGACAACGGAATTTGGACGTTGGCCAAGGGCCTCGAAGAGGGGTACATCCCCCCCAAGATCTACGACGTCATCGTCCGAAGACTGGATCGGTTGCCGAACGAGGAGCGGGAAGTCCTCGACTATGCGGCGGTGATCGGGGAGGAGTTCACTTCGGACGTACTGTCTCGTGCCACCGACGTCGACAGGGTTCGGCTATTGAAGCACTTGAGGGAATTGGAGCAGACCCACAAGCTCATCCACTCCTTCGACGCCCGATACAAGTTCGACCACACAATGACCAAAGAAGTCCTGTACGGCGAGATGCCAACGGAGCTCAGAAGGGAGTATCACTCGATCGTCGCACGCTCGATTGAAGGAGTGCACGAAGGGAAGCTGGACGATGTATTGGGTGACCTGGCGTTCCACTACCATCGCAGCAGAGATTTGGAGAAGGCCGTTCCATACCTGCGGAGAGCGGCGGAGAAAGCGAGGGAGACGTTCGCGAGCAGAGAGGCGATACGGTTCCACAGCGAGGCGCTGGACCTCATCGGCCAGGAGGGAGATTGGCTGGATCAGAGACTGGAATCGCTGGAAGATTTGGGCGATGTGTATGAGCTGACCGGCGAGTACGACAATGCGATACGGGCGTTTGAGGAGATACGAGGACTCTCGAGAGAGAAGGAAGCGACGGCAAGAATCCATCGAAAGGTCGCGAGCGTGCTTGAGAAGAGGGGCGAATACGACCGGGCACTCGAGGAACTATCGAAGGGCGCCCACATCCTCGCGCAAGAGGAGACGGTGGAACTCGGGAGAATCGNNAGAATCGTCGCTCTGGAAGGAGGCGTGCACATGCGGAAGGCCGACTACGACGACGCACTCGAGCACTGCCGGCGTGCGCTCGACATCTTCGAGGAACACAAAGGCGAGGCAGAGGATGTCGCGGACGTGTCGAAGTCCATCGGTACGGTCCACTGGTACAGAGGCGACTATGACAAGGCGCTCGAGTACTACGAAAGGAGCCTAGCACTACGGGAGAAGATCGGCGACAAGAGGGGCATCGCGATGTTGCTGAGCAACATCGGCAACGTGCATGCCCACGGAGGAGAATACGACCAGGCCCTCCAGCACTATGCGAAGAGCCTGGAGGCGGCGGAGACGATTGGCGATCAGAGACTCATCGCAGTGTTGTTCAACAACATCGGCAACGTGCATGCTCAGAGAAGAGAAGACGATAGGGCCCTTCAGCACTACGAGAAGAGCCTGGCGATCAGGGAGAGGATTGGCGACCAGTCGGGTATGGCAACGTCTCTCGGCAACCTCGGCAATGTGCATCGGGTTGCAGGGGAATACGATGTTGCCCTTCAGCACTACGAGAGGAGCCTGGCACTGAGGGGGAAGATGGGCGACCTGAGGGGCATCGTAATGCTGCTCAACAACATCGGCAACGTGCACAAGGACAGAAGAGAACACGACAGGGCCCTAGAGTACTACGAGAAGACCCTCGACATCGCGGAGAAGATCGGCGACCAACGGAGCGTTGCAGTGCTGCTCAGCAACGTCGCAGAAATCTACTTCAAGAAAGGGGATCTGCAGAGGGCGTTGGATTCCTGCCGCAGAGCCCTCGTTCTATCCGAAGAGATTGGTGTCAAGGAGAATGTCGGAACTTCAAGGAGAATCGCCGGGATGATCCACCGTGAGCAAGGACAGTGGAACATGTCAATTGAGAACTTCGAGCAGAGCCTCGCGGTCTTCAAGGAGATTGGGATGGAGAAGGACCTGGCAGAGTCATACCATGAGTTTGGCGTGATGTGGAAAGCCAAAGGCGACAACGACAGAGCGGAATACTATCTCAACAAGTCGATTGCGGCCTTCAGGAAGCTGGGATGAAGACGAACCTGAAGACCGCGAGGAATGCGTGGCCATCAAACCGGAAGTGTCATGAGAGGAGACGCCGGCGTCCACGGGAGCTCGCGGCCGAGGAGTGATTGGATAGCCGGACCGTCACTTACCATAGGCGGCGGGAGACGCTGGACAGCCTAGAGCGATACTGGATCCCGTCCCTTATTCCAGGTCGTGGAGAACGTGCCCCTCATCTTCGTGGCGTACATGGCGTTCGTCCGCTCACGGATCGCGGAAGGGTAGGCACGTCGGGCTTCGAACCTCACCCGCTGGCTTCATGTCGGATGCGTTCCGCGCTTCCCCAGGCCCAGCCGGGGAGGTTCACGGTCGGTAATCGAAACTTCGACGGCTGCTAGATGAACGTCCCCTCACGGAACTCCGAATCGCGGTTTCCATCCTCCTAAGTGTTCATGACAATCGGGCCCCGCATGCGACGGGCTCGCCGACCGGCTTCCCGGAGACAAGGAGGAATCGGAGCGGCTCCCCGCAGCCGCCCTCGCAGAGGATGAGGGCCTCGTCCATGGCCGCGGGAAGGGCGGGTGCTTATCTGAAGGGGGCCTCACCTTCCGTGTTATCAACATCGATAACGCGGGAGGGATGTTCATATAGCCAGGCGGACGACTTACGGCGGCCCTGGCGGCCCATCTGGCCGCTTCGCCGAGGGCGACAGCTTAATAAGGACACCGCAGGCTGTGAACGTCCCCCTCCGGAGAGCACGAGATGCCGATTAGAGGCAAGACCCAGTCCCTGAGCGATCGGGAGCTCCGTCGCGGGAACAGCCTCTACGAGAAGGGGGAGTTCGCGGAGGCCGTCGCGGCCTACAACCGGGCCTTGGACTCGAACCCCGAGAACTGGGCCGCGTGGAACAATAAGGGCCTCCTCCTGGAGCGGGCGGAGGAGTACACGGAGGCGCTGCGGTGCTACAACCGGGCCATCCGCCTCCAGCCCCAGTACGCCGACGCCTGGTGCAACAAGGGGGTCGCCCTCATGCGTCTCGGCCGCCCCCAGCGGGCCATGGAGTGCTTCGACCTGGCCCTCCAGATCAACCCGAAGCACGAGGTCGCCCTGAACAACAAGGGCAGCCTCCTCGCCCGCCTCGGCCGATACGAGGAAGCCTTGGCCAACTTCCAGAAGGCCCTGGACGTCGACGCCTCCTACGTGGCCGCCTGGGCGAACAAGGGCGCGGCCCTGGGCCACCTCGGCGAGCTCCACGACGCCGTCCAGTGCTACAACAAGGTCCTCAAGGAGCGCCCGTGGTTCGCGGACATCTGGTACCACAAGGGGCGGGCCCTTCTCGAGATGGGCCGCCCGCGGAACGCCGTCATCTGCTTTGAGAAGGCTCTGGAGCACGATTCCTCCCTGGAGCGGGCCCGCACGGCCCTCCGGGAGGCCTTGGAGCTGGCTGGAGGGGAGACCTGACCATGGCCATCGCCCCATGTCCCACCTGCTCTGGCCGGCTGGAGTCCCTCATCAGCTGCTCCCGGTGCGGCACGGACACCCCGAAGCCCGGCATCCACCTGGAGCGGGCCCCGTGCCCCGCGTGCGGGCAGGAAGCCGAGGTGAGCTTCCAGTGCCCCGAGTGCGGGTCCGTCTTCGCCCACGAGCAGGTGTTCACGGAGGAGGAGGGCGGCGAAATGCCCTCTACCTACNNCACCTTCGTCTCCGAGGACGAGTCCAACTGCCCCGGTTGCGGGGCCCTGTTCGCCCCGGAGCCCGAGGCCCCCCTCATCCCCCGGAAGCTCCGGCGGAAGCGGGGGGAGTACAGCCAGGAAGACGTGGAGGAGCTGCTGCGGGTCCCTGGCATCGGCCGACTGCGGGCGGAGATCCTGTGCGAGGCGGGCTACAACTCCCTCCGCCGCCTCCGCGGGGCCTCCATCGAGGAGCTCTCGAAGGTCCGCCAGATCGGCCCCAAGGTCGCCCGCTCCATCAAGAGCGCCCTCCGCTCCGTCGAGGAGACCCCCTCTCCCGAGGAAATCCTGGAGTCCCTCATCGAGCAGGAGTTCGAGTGCCCCGCCTGCGGCGTCATCGTGAGCGCCTACGACTCCTCCTGCTTCGAGTGCGGGACCGTGTTCCAGGAGGAGCCCCTGGACGCGGCGATGCGGGTCGAGCTGGAGCACGTCGGCGAATCCACCTCGTCCCTGGCGTTCTTCGACATGAAGATCCTGGAGGAGCCCTCGGACCCGGACCTCTGGTTCTCCCGGGCGAACATCCTCCGGACCATGGGGAAGCTGGAGGAGGCCTTGGAGTCCTTCGACCGCGTCATCGCCCTCCGCCCCGACGACCGGCGGGCGTACATCGCCCGGGCGGACATCCTCACGCAGCTGGACCGGTTCGCGGAGGCCGCGGACGCCTACCGGGCCGTCATCGCCCAGCCGCTGCCCGCGGCCCCGAAGGAGTTCGAGCAGGCGGCCTTGGACGCCCTCATGGAGCTGGAGGAGGCCCCCTGCCCTTCCTGCGGCGAGCCGGTCCCCCACACGGCCCCCCTGTGCCCCAACTGCGGGGCGGACGTGGTGCCACCCCCCGGGGAGGGGCCCGAGGGGGAGGTCCCCGAGCTCGAGGCGATCATGGAACTGGAGCGGCTGGCGGGCCCCCCGCCCCCTCCCCTGGAGACGCGGGTCGTGCTGCCCCGGGGCAAGCCCGTGGGGCTCATCAACGGGGTGAGCCTGGTGAACGGCCGCGGCCGGGTGAACGGTCGCATCGACCGGAAGGGGTTCATCAATGGGAGCGGGATGTCCGAGGCGACCCTGGGGCGACCCCGCCTCCTCCTCCCACGCTACATCGCCATCGCCATCGCCCTCGTCCTGCTCTTCGCCCTCGGCTACCCCCTCCTGCCGCCCCCGTCGCCGGCGGCCCTCACCATCGCGGTGGACGGCAACCCGGCCGACTGGGCGGGTGTCCCCACCCACTTCGGGACGGAGACGACGGCGAACCCGGACGTGGATTTGACGACCTACGGACTGCGCCTCGATGACGGCTTCCTGTTCTTCCTCATGCAGGTGCGCGGGGCCGCGCTGGGGGATGACCAAGGGATGGACGCCGCCCTTGTGTTCCTGGACGCCGACGGCGACGCCGGGACGGGCTACCTGACGGGCGAGTTCGGCGCCGACTTCCTGGTGCAGGTGTACGGGGGCGATGGGGAGGTCCTCGTCGCCGAGCTGCACCGGTATTCCGCGACCGGGGGATTCCTCCCGCGGACGAACTGGACGGCGTGGGACCCGCACGGGCGCGTCCTGGCCGCCGCCGCGAACGGCACCCTCGAGGTCCGGGTGGACACCCTCCTGTTCGACGACTACGACGAGGAGGCCTTCTCCGCATGGATTCACCTGGACGACCAGGCGGGCAACGTGACCCGGTCCCTCCAGATCGGCCGGAACCGCGGGGCCCTCCTCCTCACCCCGCTGATTCAGGGCGACGCCGTCGTCGCCCGGGGCGCCGCGGAAGTCGTGGGGACCCTCGACCTCCGAGCCTCCGGGGCGAACGTCACCCTGGAATCCGTGACAGTGGAGATCAACGGGGCGCCCGCCAACGCGTCCCTGAACGTAATCACCGTCCCGGAGGNNGGTCCTGCTCCGGACGGACACCACCCCCTTCGCCAGCGGGGCCCTCCTGGACGTCCGGGTGACCGCCGCCGTGGCGCGGGGCCCGGAGGGTCTCGTGCCCGTCACCATTGGTGGCGGAAGGGACGTCGTCGCCCTGGAGACCAGCTCGACCACGAAGTCGGTGGACGGCTGGTTCGGAGACTGGCAGGACCTCACGGAGCTGACAGCGGACAACGACACCACCCCCGCGGCGAAGCCGGGCCTGGACGTGGACCGCCTCGGCAGCAACGAGTCCGGGGGCCTCGGCTTCCTCTACCTCGGGTTCCTGGACGACGCGATGCCCGGCGACCCGGTGCCCGTCTTCCGCGCCCGGCCGCCCGCCCCCGCGCCGGGGCCGGCTCCCGTCTCCCCGCCCGTCCTCGAGTTCCGGCGGGGCGGGGAGGCCACCACGCGGTTCTACATCGACACGAACTCCACGGACGCCTTCGGGACCCTGGTCGTGGTGGGCTCGGACACCATCCGGGCGGACCTGCGCCTCACGGTCCGGAGCCTGTACGGGCGGGTCGTGTCGGCCACCCTGGACCGCTGGGCTCCCGGCTGGATGGCGGTCCCGGGCGGCGCCCAGGCCAGCATCACGGGCCCGGAGCTCGAGGCCGCCGCCGACCTGACGGGCTTCGGGGAGAGGAACGCCACGGAGTACCTGGTCACCACCTCCGACTGGCGGGGGCGGGGGGATGTCGTCACGACCCAGGCGTCCTGGGGGACCCGGGGCGGCACCCGGGGGGAGCCCGAACCGGAGCCCCTCTTCTCCGGCGACGGTCAGAACGCCTTCGTCGTGACCGGGACGGTGGACTTCGTGTTGGACGCCGAAACCTACAAGATTTCCATGCGGTTCACGGCCCAGAACAGCTTCAGCATCACGGGTGTGCGGGTCTACTTCGTCTCCGTGGTTGACCCACCCGTCTACGAGGGGGGGCTACAGGCGGACAGCTCTGGGAGCCCCTCTGGATCCTTCCTGTGCTCCGGCACCGCAACGCCCATCGTGGGGTGGGTGGTCTTCCCTTGCTCGACTTCCATCAGCTCAGGCACCATCTACCACCTGGTCGTGGAATGGGACAGCGGGACGATCGGCCTCAGCAATAGTGGCGCCGTCCGCTATACGACGCCAAACAACAACCTTTACCCGAAGGATGGCTCCACCGACTCCGCCACGAACGTTCTCACAGAAACCGGTAGCGGCTGGAACGCCGAAGATGGACAGCCGGTATATGTCGTGAACAACACCTCGACCTTCGAAGGAAACCCGTATCACACCTACGAGGAGAAGGACATCTTCGGGACCACGGGATGGGGGAACAAGTTCTCCGTGACGACGGATCGCTCCTTCAGTGAGGCGAGGTTCTACGTCAAGAAGGTAGGGACGCCGCCAAACGATCTGACCATGAAGATCCGCCAGGTGTCCGGGTCTCCCCTTGAAGTGGCCAGCGTGTCCGTCGCCCCCGGCTCCGTGGGGACCGCTTTCGGCTGGATCACGTTCACATTTCCTCCCGTCACACTGTCCTCCGCGGAGACCTACGCCATCTATCTCCAAACGACTGGGGGCGACGCGAGCGACAAGTACGTCGTCCCGGCCTCCGTCACCGTGGGCGGCGCCCCTTACGAGGACCTCACTTTTGACGGCACGACAACCCAGCAGACAGAGGTAGACACGACGGGTCCCACGTTCACGGACACCGCCGCCAACGACATCCCCTTCGAGGTCATCCCGGAGTTCCCCGACCTCATCCTCCCGGCCGCCCTGGCCCTCCTCATCCCCCTCGTGGTCTGGAGGCGGCGCCGCCGCCCGCGGCCATAGCGAGCCTCCGCGCGGGCAGTTTCTCCGACCCCCCCAGCGATACGCATAAGAAGGCCGCGTCTGCATAGGCACCCGGGCGCCAGACTCGGGGAGGACCATGGTGGAAGTGGGGCTGGTAGGGAAGCCGAACGTGGGGAAGAGCACCCTGTTCTCCGCCGCCACCCTGGCCCCCGTGGACATCGCCCCCTACCCCTTCACGACCATCGAGGCCAACCGGGGCGTCGCGTACGTCCGCACGGACTGCCCCCACGTCGACCTGGGGACGGCCTGTGACCCCAGCAACGCCCCCTGCGAGGACGGCGTGCGGCTGGTCCCCGTGGAGGTGTTGGACGTCGCGGGCCTCGTCCCGAAGGCCCACGAAGGGAAGGGCCTGGGGAACAAGTTCCTGGACGACCTGCGGCAGGCGGCTTGCCTCATCCACGTGGTGGACGCCAGCGGGGGGACGGACTACGAGGGCAACCCCGTGGGCCTGGGGGAGCACGACCCCGTGGGCGACGTCACGTTCCTCGAGGAGGAGATCGCCTACTGGATCCATGGCATCCTCCTCCGGGACTGGCAGAAGCGCGCGCGGCAGGCGGAGATGGAGGGGACGAAGCCGGAGCGGGCGATGCACGAGCGCCTCGCGGGGCTGGGGGTCTCGGAGGTGCAGGCGAAGGCCGCCCTGGACGCCGCCGGGCTGGAGGGGAAAGCCTCCCTGTGGGGCGACGAGGACATCCTGCGCCTCGCCCGGGAGGTGCAGAAGGCGGCGAAGCCCCTCATTGTGGCCGCGAACAAGGCGGACATCGCTCCCGAGGACGCCGTCGCCCGCCTGCGGGAGACGGGCCAACCGGTCGTCCCCACGTGCGCCGAGTACGAGCTCGCCCTCCGCCGGGCCCACAAGGCGGGGCTCGTCCACTACGTCCCCGGGGCGAAGTCCTTCGACATCCTGAAGGAGGACGTCCTCTCGAAAGAACAGTTAAACGCCCTGGCCGCCATACGCCACGGGCTGGAGCGATTGGGCACCACCGGCGTCCAGGAGAGCCTCGAGAAGGCCGCCTACGACCTCCTCCGCCTCATCGTCGTCTACCCCGTGGAGGACGAGACGAAGCTCACGGACCACGATGGGAACGTCCTCCCAGACGCCTACCTCGTCCCCCGCGGGTCCACGGCCCGGGACCTGGCCTACGCGGTCCACACGGACCTGGGGGACCACTTCATCCGAGCCATCGACGCCCGGACGAAGCGGGTGGTGGGGGCGGACCACGAGCTCCAGCATGGGGATGTGATCAGCATCGTGGCGAGGGCGTGAGATGGGAAGCTGGGACGTGCGGCTGCTGACCGCGTCGTATCGGCGGGAGGGTCCCGAGCAACTCCCGGTGGTCCAGCTCTTCGGCCGGACCCGAGAGGGCGAGTCCATCACGGCGGAGTGCGCGGGCTTCGAGCCCTACTACTACGTCGTCTCCCCGACGGCGGCCCACGTGGGGCAACTGGAGAAGGACAAGGGGGTGTGGCGGGTGGAGTCCAAGGAGCTCCTCTTCCGCGGCCAGACCGTCCCCGCGGCGAAGGTCGTCCTGAAGCACCCCTGGGAGACCCCCACCTACCGCGACAAGAGCCGGGCGGCAGGCCACGAGATTCTCGCGGCGGACATCCCCTTCGTCCACCGTTTCATCTACGACCACGACCTGGCCGCCTGCACCCGCATCACCGGGGAGCCCCTCGAGCAGGGAACATACACGACGGACCTGGTCGTGGCCGCGGAGGCCTTCGAACCCATCGAGCCGTTCCGCCCGAACCTGAAGATTCTCAGCTTCGACATCGAGAACTCCATCAAGGACGGGCACCTCCTCACCGTGGGCTGCGCCGTCCGGGAGGACGGGGGGCTCCGCACCGTCCACTTCGAAGGGACGGAGGCCTCCATCCTCCGGGACTTCGTGGAGTTCGTGCAGAAGGAGGACCCGGACGTCATCACGGGCTACAACATCGATGGCTACGACATCCCCACCCTCCGGGAGCGTGCCCAGGCGGTGGGGGGCATCAGCCTGGACCTGGGCCGGGACCTCACCGGCCTCCGGAGCTTCGGCAACCGGTTCTGGCGCCTCAGCGGGCGCATCATCGCGGACGCATGGTGGAACGCGAAGCGGCAGCTCCACCCGCGGCAGGAGACCCTGGACGCCGTGGCGAGAATGCTCTTCGACGAGGGCAAGGCGGACGTGGACCCCAGCCGGATGGACGAGGAGTGGGCCGCGGACCGGGACAAGGTCATCCGGTACTGCATCCGGGATGCGGAGCTCGCCCTGCGGATCCTGGAGGAGATCGCCGTCCTAGAGCAGAGCATGGACCTAGCGGCGGTGTCGAAGCTGCCCCTGGACGAGACGGTGAACGGCCGCACGTCCACGATGATCGACTCCATCCTTATCCGCGCGGCAGACCGGGCGGGGGTGGCGGTCCCCATGATGACCTACGGGTCGAGGAGCCCGCCCATCGAGGGCGGCTACGTCCACACCATCGAGGCGGGGACCTACGACTGGGTCGCCGTCCTGGACTTCCTCTCCATGTACCCCAGCATCATCATCTCCAACAACATCTGCTTCTCCACCCTGAGCGACGAGGGGACCATCGAGACTCCCAGCGGGGCCCGCTACCTGGGCCCGGACGTCCGGGAGGGCCTCGTCCCTCGGATCCTCCAGCACCTGATGGAGGAGCGGGCGGAGCTCAAGGGGAAGATGGAGGCGGCGGAGGACCCGAAGGAGCGGGAGTACTACGACGGCCTCCAGTTCGCGGTGAAGATCCTCATGAACGCCTTCTACGGCGTCCTCGCGTCCTCGTTCTACCGGTTCACGGACAAGCGGATCGGGTCCAGCA
>JABAOD010006150.1_pt4 | contig 15222 bp, 14 predicted proteins | sample 7062151 | NCBI WGS metagenome assembly JABAOD01 (sample SAMN14538626, study PRJNA623070) | marine sediment metagenome | biome: marine biome [ENVO:00000428]; feature: marine pelagic biome [ENVO:01000023]; material: deep marine sediment [ENVO:00002113] | place: India: Gulf of Khambhat ... | reverse complement strand
CGATCACGATCACCGATGCCAGTGTGGCCCCTCCCGCTCCCACGATCACGGCTGGGAATGACCTTCGCATTCGCATCCCCGCGAGTTTCAACATGACCTGGGACATGTCGGTGACAAGCGTCACGCTTACAGGCACCGCTAGTTCCAAGGTCAGCGCCACCTTGATGTCGTACGAGGACGGGGACAAGACCGCAGTGCTCGATGTAACGACTGACTTTGCCGTCGGTGATCAGATCATCATCGATGGACTGCGCTTCACCAGCTTCACGGCGCCCTCAGCCGCCGACAACCTGGAGCTCGAAGTGAATAACGACGATGTCGTCTCGGCCACCGACGACAAGACCATTACCATCACCGTCACCCTGGTCGCTTACTATGCGATGGATGAGATTCTGTGGAACGGCACCGCCGACGAGGTCCAGGACGGAAGCGGCAACGCCAACCATGGTGTGCGCCTAGGTACTGCCCAGACGGTCGATCCGATCCCGCCGACGCCACCCGTCACCTGCCGGGCAGGAAACATTCCGCTAAATCTGACCGATACCGTAGTCGATGCGGTCGCCACACCGCTCGATGTCGATGCAGATATCGGTGACAGCGGGACCATCGACTTCTGGTACAAGGCGAATACTGCGTGGAATGACGGCGAGACGCGTACCCTGTTCGATGGCACCCGCGATACCGGCGGCGGTGACAGTGATTTTTTCCTCGTTAAAGAGGGCAACGGCCGTTTGCGCTTCGAGCTCGAGCGTGGCAACGGCGGCACCATCAGGGTAACGACATCGACGCTATCTTTTCCGGCCAACGAGTGGCACCACGTCGGCGTCACCTGGGCGTTTCCCATCGGCCGCGTGCGCATCTATCTGGATGGGAGCCTCGCTGCCGAGCGTACCGGGGACAATATCGTCATCCTCGATCATGACACCTTGTACATCGGTGATAACCGAACCGACACCAACGGACGCACCAGGAACTCGGCGAACGGCGTGATCGACGAGGTCTACATCCACTCGGTCGAAGGGGATGCCGCCTTGATCGCGGCAGACATGAACCGCACGCATGCGTGCCCCGGTGTGCTCAGTCATTTCGCCGTCGTGCACGACGGCTTGGGCATCAACTGCCAGGCCGAACCAGTCACGATCGTTGCCCACGATACCTTGGAGAATCCGCTCGTCATCGGCACGACAGTGCCCGTGGTCGTGACCCTGACCACGTCGACCAACAACGGCGATTGGGTGTCGGTGATCAGCGGCAACGGCGTGCTCACTAACTTCGGCAATGGCCAGGCCACGTATACGTTTATCAATGAGAGCACCGTCATCCTCGATTTCAAGGATACCTTTGTCGAAACGGTCAACATCAACGTAAGCGGCGGCGGGGCTGCCGAGAGCGCCCTCGAAGACCCGGACCTGGTTTTCGATCGTGCCGGCTTCAACTTCCTGGCGAACGGGGTCAAGAATACAATCGGCCTGCAGATCGCCGGTAAGCCGTCGAACTTTGCTCCGGGCGCGCAGGTGCTCGAGTTGCAGGCGGTTAGGACCAATGACGACACCGGGGCCTGCGAAGCGGCGCTGGTCGGTGCCAACACCATAGATCTGGCGTTCGAATGCGAGAACCCGGCTAGCTGCACGGCACGTCAGGTCAATATCAATGGTACCGATATCGCCGGCAACAATGCGGGTGCTTCACCGCTCAGTTACACCGGTGTCAGCCTGGACTTCGGTGATGCCACCGACAGCACCGCCACATTTGACATGTCATACCCCGACGCAGGTCGCATCCAATTACACGCACGCTACAACATCCCGCTCGAGGGCGGGGCGCCTTCGGGCAATCTCATGCTCGGGGCGAGCAATGAGTTCGTGGTGCGCCCGTTTGCGTTTCACATTACCGTCCCCGGGAACCCGGTCGCAACCAATCCCACTGATCCCGTTTTCACCAGTGCGGGATCGGACTTTACGAGCAGCGTACGCGCCGTGCTCTGGGAGCTCGCGGATGACACTAACAACGACGGCATCGCCGACGGTCATAACGATACCGTTCCGAGCAATAATGCCGATTTGTCGCTCAACCTGGCAGCGCTCAACTACGGACAGGAAATTGCAGTCGAGCAGGTGTCGCTGGGCGCACAACTCGATCAACCCGCAGGCGGTACAAACCCCGGCCTTGCCGGCGGCACAACCATTACCACGTTCGCCAGCGGCAGCGGCAGCAGTGCCACGACCCGGTACGACGAAGTCGGCATCATCGAGATCAACGCCGCTGTCGCTGACGCCGATTACCTCGGCATCGGCGGGGCTGCGACCGCCAACATTGCCGGGCGCTCGGGCTATGTCGGCCGCTTCATACCGGATCGCTTTCAGGTTACGGCCAACGCACCGGCATTCAGGGACGCGACCGCGCCTTGGACTTGCAACTTTACTTATCTCGAGCAGGAGTTCGGCTACCAGACCGACCCGGTGCTAACAATCACGGCGTTGAACACGCTCGGCGCGGTGACACAGAATTATGGCGGGGCGTTCTGGAAGCTCACGAGTCAGTTGACCAACCGCACCTACAGTGATGCCGCCGGCACGGGCTCGAGCCTCAACTGGAGCACGAACGGCGGCCCGGCCGTGCGCGCAGGCGAGGGCGACCTGGACGGCATCTTTACCCTGACGGTGAGTGGCGATCAGCTTAACTACACGAAGCCAGCGAGCCCCGAGGCACCGTTCGACGCGCTGGTTGATATCAACATTCCTGTCGGCGATCTCACGGATGTCCCCGACGGTGTGTGTTACGACGTCGATGACAACGGCGTCTGTGACAGCTTCCAGATCAGCGGCATCACGGGCACACAACTGCGCTTTGGGCGCCTGGTCATCCAGAATGCCTATGGCTCGGAGCTGTTGGCGCTGCCGGCGCCCATGTTTAGCGAGTACTTCCAGGGCACGGGTACCGGATTTATCGTCAATGGCGACGACAATTGCACCAGCTTTGCAGCCGCCGATATCACGTTGACCAACTACCAGCGAAACCTCGACGCCGGGGAAACGGCTGCCAGTATCAGTGGCAGCTTTGTCGCCGGCAGGAGTAACTTGCAGCTCACCAAACCGGCAGGAGGGGATGGTGTTTATGACGGCAGCGTCGATGTTACCGTGGACCTGAGCACCACCGGTACCAACCATCCGCACCTGCAGTTCGACTGGGATGGCGACGGCAACCACGATAATGACCCGCTCGGACGCGCCACCTTCGGCATTTATAAGGGCAACACACGGCATATCTACCTGCGTGAGCTGTACTGAACCTTATTCGCGCGCACCCCGCACTGGTGGCCACGGCGCGACCTGCCGTCGATCCTGCCACGCGAGCCTGTCAAATCTTCTTCAATATAATCATGGGCTTAGTAGTTCCCGCCTGCAGTCAGCCGGGGGCTGCACGGCACCGGAGCCCACCGCGCATACTGACAAAAAGGTTTTGGTGTCAGCATTTTAGTGTCTGATCCGTCTGCTACACTTCAAAAACAACGGCGAAGCTGACGATTTGAAGGGATTTAACGGGCCGTCAAAGGAGGCGTACGCTGCTAAGCATTTTCGGGAGATCGGCCGGAAAAAAAGGGCTCCCAGGAATCACCAGTATCGATCTGCAGCCAGAGGGTGTCAGTGTGGCCCGCGTCGAGCGCAAAGCTGGCGGGCGCCCCGCCGTCACCCTGTGCGATTACCGCACGTGGGACGGTTACGACGATCAGCCGCAGACGCTGGGGCGCATCGCTGCCGACTACGGGTTGGGGCGTGCGCGCTGCACCACGCTGCTTACTGGGGGCGACTACGCGCTCCTGCTCACCGAGGCCCCCGACGTCCCGGCGGACGAGCTGCGGGCGGCCGTGCGCTGGCGTATCAAGGATCTGATCGATTTTCACATCGATGACGCGACCGTGGACGTGTTTAACGTGCCCGCTGAGAACGTCGCCGGCAAGACACGCGCGATCTATGCCGTCGCCGCACGCAGCGACGCAATTCAGCGCCGGGTGGACCTGATGGCGGCGGCCGATATCAACCTGGAGGTCATCGATATTGCCGAGATGGCACAGCGCAATCTGGCAGCACTGTTGCCCGAAGATCATCAGGGGGTGGTGGTGTTATCCCTCAATGAGCGCGGCGGACTCATCACGGTGACGCGGCGCGGGGAGATCTATCTGAGCCGCAACTTGGAGGTGGGCCTCGATGCGCTGACGGAGGGAGAAGATTCGAGCCAACACTTCGATCGGATTGTTCTCGAAGTCCAACGCTCCCTGGACTATTACGACAGCCACTTTCGCCAGCCTCCAGTCGCAGGGCTCTTTCTGGCCCCCAGTGGGCGAACCGTCGCCGGTTTGAAGGAGTACCTGGATCAAAACCTCGATGTCGGCGTGTCAGAGATGAAGCTGGATGCGCTCCTGAAATACGACGTGCAGATCCCGCCAGCGCTGGAGGCGCCGTGTTTGATGGCCATTGGCGCGGCTCTGCGTAACGATCAGCAGGTCCCATGAGCCAGCAAATCAACTTGTTTCAGCCGGCTTTTCGCAAAGAACCGAAGCGGTTTTCGGCAACGACGTTGCTCTATGCCTGCAGCGTCGTACTCGTTTTCATCGTGCTGCTGTATGGCATTGGCTACTGGCAGCTACGCGGCTTGCGGACCGAGCTGGCGACGGTGGAACGTCAGCAAACAGCGCTTGCCGCACGGCTTGACGAGGTGGGCCGCAAGTTCCGCCCGAGCGCCAAGACGCAATTCCTGGAAAAGGAAATCGCGCGGCTGGAAGCTTTGATTGCGGCGAAGTCGGGCGTTAGGGAGATTCTGGAGCGCGGTGTCTTCGCCAACACGGAAGGGTACTCCGAATACCTGCTCGCCTTCGCGAGGCAGCACATTGCCGGCGTATGGTTGACTGGATTTGGTATAGCCGGTGCCGGTGAGCGATTAACGCTCAAGGGGCGGACCACGGTCCCTGAGCTCGTGCCTCAGTACATGCAAAGACTTGCCAAAGAGCAGAAGCTCGCGGGTATCGAGTTCCAAATATTTCGTATGGCACGGCCGCAGAACGAGGCCAGCAAGGGCTCGCCAGCGTTTGTCGAATTTCTGGCGACAACGGCAGGCAAAGAAAACGGTGACCCTCTGTGAATGGCCTGCAAGCAGGAATGACGAGACTCGCCGATCGCATCGATCAATTATCGCTGCGCGAACGTATGCTGGTGTTCATCGCCGTGCTGGTCATGCTTTTCGTTGTAACAACAAATTTGTTGTTTGCCCCATTGTGGAGCGAACAGGAGCGCTTGCGTAAGCAACTGGGCAACAAATACGAGCAGATGGAGAAGCTCGAAGTGCAGCTACAGGCCATGCTGGCGCAAGCAAGCAAGGACCCTGATACGGAAAATCGGCGCCGACTCGCGGCTTTGCAGCAGCAGCTGGGCACTATCGACACGGCTCTTGCGGCACAAACCGCCGGTCTCGTGTCTCCACAGGATATGGCAAGACTGGTTGAAGACATGCTCAAGCGGAATCGCAGACTCGAGTTGGTCAAGATCGAGAGCCTGAGGCCGATGCCGCTGGGCAATGAGACCGAGCGGCAGCAGGGGAAGCCCGTGGTGGCAAAAGCGGATTACGTGATCTATCGTCACGGCACGCGCATCGAGTTCACCGGTCGCTACCCCGATATCGTCGATTACCTCAAGACCTTGGAAGCGCTGCCATGGAAAATGTTTTGGGGCGAGGCGAAGTTAGAAACCGAGAAATACCCGCGCTCCCGATTTACGCTGGTGGTTTACACATTGAGTCTGCGCGAGGGCTGGATCGGTGTCTGATGTTCGTTGCGTAGTGAAGACCCGCTCGCTGATCGGCGTGATCGGCCTGGCCATCCTTTTACAGTGGTTTATCGACGCGCACGCTTTGGCCGAGTTGCCGGATCCGACGCGCCCGGTTTTCTTTAGCAAGCCCCGCGTCATGTCGGCAGCACCGGTCAGGCCGGAACTTGTGCTGCAGCTAACGCTCACTTCACCTGTGCGCCAGATCGCCATCATCAACGGCCGGACGTATTCGCTGGGGGCAAGCGTCGGCGGCGCGGTGATCACGCAGATCAAGCCCTACGAAGTGACGTTACGCCGCGAGGGACGTGAAACTCGCCTGCGCTTTTTTCCCAGGCTCATCGAGCACCCGTTCAGCAAAAAGGACCGTCGTGATGGAAAGGCAGAATAGCGACTGGCGTCTGTTGCGCATGGCCCTTGCATGTGCCGCGGCCATGTTGCTGAGCGCCTGCATTACAAAGGGTTGGTATGACTCGGTCGACAAGGAGATCGACAAGACCCTCGACAACGCCGTGGCGACGATGGAACAACAGGCCAAGCAGGTGCCAGCGGAAGTGAGCCAGGCATTGCTACCTCCGCTGGAGGTTACGCTGCCGGATGGTCGCAAACTGCCGGTCGAGCCCCGGTTTGACGTGACCGTCAGTAATGCGCCTGCACGTGACGTCTTCATGGGTCTGGTTGAAGGCACGCCGTACAGTATGGTCGTGCATCCGGATGTCAGCGGCCGCCTCACGCTCAACCTGAAAGATGTCACGGTGCCGCAAGCACTCGATGCCATTCGTGAAGTTTACGGATACGCCTACCGTCGTGAAGGCAATCGATTCTTCGTTCTGGGCCAGGGACTGCAGACGCAGCTATTCAGAGTAAACTACCTTAACTTCAACCGCATGGCGCTGTCGCGCACCCGGGTGGCGTCGGGCGAGTTGCGCACGTCTACCAGTAGCAACACCGCCACCAACACCAATGTCATCGGCGGTCTCAACCAACCCTTGCAGTCGGGAGGCGTCGACCTCGATACCCAGTCTGACACAAACTTCTGGAAGGAGTTGCAACAAACGCTCAGTACGTTGATCGGCGATAAGGGCGGCCGCAGGGTGGTGGTCAACCCGCAATCCGGCTTGGTCGTAGTGACAGCGCTGCCAGCGGAGCTGCGGGTGGTCGAGCAGTTCCTCAACGTCACCCACAATACGGTGAACCGCCAGGTGATTCTGGAGGCCAAGGTCGTACAAGTCACGCTCGCCAACAACTACAAGCAGGGGATCAATTGGTCGAAGCTATTTACTATTGATGGCAACCCGATTATTGCCTCGCAGGTCGGCGGGCAGTCGCTATTCGACTCCGGTGTCAGCGAAATCCTAGGTAACAGTTTTGTCATGGACCCGACCTCGGGGCTGTTCAACCCGGCTCCGGCAACGGAGACCTCGGCGTTCGGGGGCGTGTTCACGCTCACCGGCAATTCCGATAGCTTCAACCTGTTTCTGGAGCTGTTGAAGGGCCAGGGGGACGTCCACGTAATCTCCAGTCCGCGCGTTGCGACCGTGAACAACCAGAAGGCGGTGATCAAAGTTGGCGACGAACGTTTCTTCATCACCAATATTCAGAGTACGAGCACTATCACGGGTGGCACCACGCAGGTATTTCCGTCGGTAACATTCACGCCGTTTTTCTCCGGCGTTGCTCTCGACGTTACGCCGCAGATCGACGATCAAGACAATATTATCTTGCACATCCACCCGGGTGTGACTGACGTTCAGGACGACACGCGGAGTTTTGTGCTTGGTAACGAGGAATTCACCGTGCCGCTGGCGAAGAGCAACATTCAAACGACTGACAACGTTGTGCGCGCACGAAGCGGTCAAATCATCATCATTGGCGGACTCATGAAGGAAGGGGTTATCGGTGGCCAGGCGGGTGTGCCCATTGTCGGTGATATCCCCGTGGTAGGTAATCTGTTCAAGCAAAAAGATATCGAGCGCATCAAGTCCGAGCTCGTGATTCTGCTGCGGCCGACGATTGTGACCCGGAATGAGCACTGGGTAGATGAGATGAAGCGCTCACGGGAGCATATCCGGGAGATCCAGAAACAGTCCTCACAATCCAGGAATCGTTGACGCCATGTACACAGCACACTTCGGATTGCGCGAGCTTCCGTTCACCATCACCCCTGATACGAGCTTCTATTTCGCCTATGGCTCGCACCAGGAGGCGCTGAACACGCTGTTATTGGCGGCTCGCACCGGCGAGGGCTTCATGAAAGTCATCGGTGAGGTCGGCACGGGAAAGACTCTGCTGTGCCGCAAGTTCCTCGGGGCGCTCGAGAAAAGCGACTTTCTGACGGCCTACATTCCCAATCCCTACGTTGGCCCGATGACGTTGCTACTAGCGGTCGCCGATGAGCTCGATATCGAACGTCCCGAACGTCTTAACCAGCATGATTTGCTCAAGTTGATGACGCGTTTCTTGCTCGAGGCCTATGAGAGGGGCCAACGCGTGATACTGTGCCTGGACGAAGCCCAAGCCATGCCCATCGAAACTCTGGAGGCATTGCGTTTGCTGACCAATCTCGAGACCGAGCGGCGCAAGCTGTTACAGGTTGTGCTTTTTGGTCAGCCAGAACTGAATGCCAAACTCGCCAATCCCGTGATCAGACAGTTGCAGCAGCGCATCGGCTTCTCCTGTTCGCTCTTGCCCTTGAGTCTCAGCGATGTCGAGTACTACATCGCTCACCGCCTAAGCATTGCCGGCTACCGAGGCTCCCGTCTGTTTTCTGTCAGTGCGGTCAAGCATCTGTATAGAGCAAGTCGAGGTGTTCCCAGACTTGTCAACATCCTTTCACACAAGGCAATGATGGCGGCCTTCGGTGAGGGCGCACATCGCCTCGACACGCGCCACGTGCGAGCAGCGGTGCGCGATACAGAATCGGTGCATATGCCCTGGTTCAGGATACGGCTGAACAAATGGCGCGCCCCGAGGCTGCGGGCCTAGTTTGTCTCATTATCGGCCGGAGCAACGCTTATGAGCCTGATCAACAAGATGCTCACGGATCTGGAAGCACGCCAACATCCTTCGTCAGCGAACGGTCCGCCTAGCCACGTCTATCACGATCTGCATCCCGCCGCCGGTGCGGGCCGGCGTTCTCGGCGCGTCGTATTGCCGCTCTTGGTGTTAGCTGTATTCGCAACGACGGCCGTCTTCGCCTGGGACCGGTGGGCGCCTCAGGGCTGGAACGAGCAAGTGCTTGCATGGGGCAATGTTGTCCGCGAGCAGGTCGCGGTAAGGCTCGGGGTATCGGCGGCCGGGGAGCTGAGACGAGACCCGCCTGCGACTGCCGACAACATGATCAGACCAGCAGCAAAGACGGTGTCACCTGAACCACCGTCGACGCAGATCGCAACCTCCGGCGCGCGCGCTGTCGCAGCAGTCGGGCCGGTGGCCAAGCTGGCCGAGGGGGCCAGCAACAGCGACACCATCGCGGCCCCGGTGAAAGGGGAGCCGGCCGAGGCGAAAAGGAAACGCGGGACTCATCAGACCCCAGCCGGCACTGATATCAAGCGCAGCACGCCGACCAGGATGGCGTCGCGAGCTCCGCCAGCTTACAGTCAAGAACCGCGCCAGCGGCGGGCAATGGCGGGGAAAGCAACCGGCGCCCCTGCCCCAGTGAAGACTGTCACGCCGGCACCGGCCATCGGCCAGACGCCAAATTCGCCCGGCACAGGCACGGCTTTACAGCCAGCGGTCGAAAAGAAGCTTAGGGCACTCACCGTCGAGGAACAGGCAGAAAATGCCTACCGCCAAGGCACACGACATCTGCAGCAAGGACGCTTGTCGGAGGCCGAAGCAGCGCTGCGTGAGGCCCTTAAGAACGATGCGCGCCACGTCAAGGCACGGGAGTTATTGGTCGGGATGGTTGCACGCAGGGGCGGTTTGGATGAAGCGCAGCAACTTCTGGAAGAGGGACGCAAGCTGTTTCCGGAGGACTATCGCTTCGCCCAGCTGCTGGCACGCCTGCACGTGCAGCGTGGCGCTGACGCAAAAGGCTTGGCGCTGCTCGAGCAGGTGCAAGACGCGGCGCAGAAGGACGCCGATTTTCTGGGTCTACTAGCAACGCTCTATCAGCGCGCGGGTCGTCACGTTGACGCCATCAGGGCGTACAGCCGTGCACTGATACTGAAACCGGACCAAGGTCAATGGTGGCTCGCGCTTGGGATCTCGTTCGAAGCCGAAGATAGTTCGGGGGCGGCCTACAATGCCTACCTACGTGCCCTCGGTGTACGTGCGCTCGATCCCAATCTTGCAAAGTATGCCCAGCAACGCTTGGCAGTCTTGCGACCCAAAGTCGCTACTCCAGTCCCCAGCAAAGCGCCGGCAGCAGCACTGGGCAGCGAAAACCAAGCGGCAAATTAACGCTAGGCAAGGCGAGCGCCTTGTTTACACCGTCAAGGGACAAGCTGTGCCAGGGCGCCCGCGACGCCTTAAGCGCTCAGTGCCGGCCTTCGGCCTTGGAGTCGTCCGACAGCAACTCGTCGATGGCAGAGCCAACCTGTGCCCACCAGTGGCGCGTGTGGCTCAACAGGTTGTCCGGATGGGGCGCGTTGCGCCGCAGTAGCGCCGGCGGTCGGTCATAGGCCGTGGCGATCAGACCCATCGGGTAGTCCTGTTTGCCAAGCCTGAATCCCTCGACCGTATCGGCCTCGAAGGTGTCATCGAGCAGGAAGGCCGCGTCTACCTTGGTGATCCGGAAGGTCTTCCAGAACGGCGGAGGATTGCCGGATGTCGAGTGTCCCTTTACTTGATAGCAATCCGCCATGACGCTGCCCTGATCGTCCAGGTAAATCACATGGGGTTCGAGTACGCGCAAATGGTGTTGACCGTCATAGCGGATGGCGACACGACGTCGTTCCTTGGCCGCCTTGTTCAGGATCTTGAGGACTACTGGGACCATCCTTGCCTCCCCTTCCACACCAAGTGAGGATAAAACGCGGGTGCACATTAAGTTATGGCACAAGATTGCCGCCATTTATGACTTTGGGCTTCCGCGGCCGACGTGCGTCTGCAAACCCCAGACAAGCGGGAGCAAGTTATAGACTTAGTCTAAGATCCTCAGTGCGGCACTAGGCCCTGGCGACAACCCAGACGTGCACCTCTTTGGCACCCGCCTTTCGCAGACACTGGGCGACGGCGTGGGCCGTGTGGCCGGTGGTCATCACATCGTCGACGACTGCGACCTTGAGCTTGTTGACAGCTGGCGTGGCGGCGAAGGCACCGCGCACGTTGCGCCGGCGTTCTGAGGGGCTCAGGCCGGCTTGCGACGCCGTTGCCCGCGTGCGCTGCAGGCAGCTGAAATCCAGGGGCAGCCCCAACTGTTTCGCGATCGGGCGTGCCAGCTCGAGCGATTGGTTGTAACCCCGTTCATGCAAACGTGCCCGATGCAGCGGCACCGGCACCACCAGGTCAATCCCGCGCGCAGCACTGGCCAGTCCCTGGGCCAACTGTTCGCCCAGAACGCGGGCCAGCTCAAGGCGTCGGTGGTACTTCAGTGCCCGGATCAGCCCATCGATCGGTGGCGCATAACAGTAGAGGGCGAAGGCTCGAGAGAAGGCGGGCGGCTGCTTCTGGCAAGCGCCGCAGCGCAGTGCGTTTCTGGTGGCGCTTTCGATCGGCGCCGCGCAGTGTGGACATGGCCGCGCCAGGCGCGGCAACGTGGTCTCACAGCCGCTACAGAACGTCTGCGCGCGCGGGATGCGGACGTCGCAGAGCACGCAGGTGCCCGGCATTAACCACTCTTGTATACTTTGCAATCGTTCGTAGAGCATCCCCGCCGCCACCGGTGCAGCCTGATTCGGGAGCTGGCGTCGGTCGTTAGGCTGTGGACCCGCCGCCCACCACAATTACTACTACTACTACATGGACGACCTTGCCGCCAAGCTCGATGCGCGCCGCACCCAGGGACTGTATCGCCAACGTCAGACCTTGAGTAGTCCTCAAGGCGTGCGCGTGAGAGTGGGCGATGAAACGTTGCTGTCGTTTTGCAGCAATGATTACCTCGGACTTGCCAATGACCCGCGCGTCGTACGCGCGTTTTGTGCTGCCGCCAATGAGTACGGCGTCGGCGCCGGCGCCTCGCACCTCATTACCGGGCACCAGGCCGCACATGCTGCGCTCGAGGAAGAACTGGCCGAGTTCGTCGGGGCGCCGCGTGCACTGCTGTTCTCCACCGGCTATATGGCCAACCTTGGTGTGGTGAGTGCGCTCGCCGAACGACACGGTGTGATCTTTGAGGACAAGCTCAATCACGCCTCACTCATCGATGCGGCGCGCCTGGCGCGGGCGCAAGTGAGGCGCTACCCGCACGTCGATACGGAACGGCTCGCCGACATGCTGGCCAGCGCGCGGGGCCCCAAGCTCATCACGACCGACGGCGTGTTCAGCATGGACGGCGATGTGGCGCCGTTGAGCGAGCTGCGAGCGCTGGCGCAACGCTACGACGCCAGGCTTCTCGTCGACGATGCACACGGCCTCGGGGTACTTGGTAACGAGGGTCGCGGTAGCTGCGCCGACCAAGGGATTGCGATTGCCGCGCCCGTGATATTGATGGGAACGCTAGGCAAAGCATTCGGCGTGTTTGGCGCCTTCGTGGCCGCGGAGCCGGCGGTGATCGAAGCCCTCATCCAGTACGCACGTACCTATATTTATACCACCGCATTACCGCCAGCGGTGGCAGCGGCAGTGCGTGAAAGCTTGCGGATCGTGCGTGCCGAGCCGTGGCGTCGGGAACACCTGCAAGCATTGATCGGGTGTTTCGTCGAAGGTGCACAGGCGCTCGGCTTACGGTTGACGAATGCCGAGACGCCGATACAACCCGTGTTGCTGGGCGATGCCGAAGCCGCTGTGGCCGCGAGCCAGCGGCTGCGCGCCCGCGGCATCTTGGTGCCGGCCATTCGACCGCCAACGGTGCCGCTCGGGACATCCCGGCTACGCATCACTCTCTCGGCGGCGCATGAAGCGACGGACGTCGACCGTTTGCTCGACGGCCTGGCGGCCGTGTTGCCATCAGGCCCGTCATGACACTGGCGTGTCGACGCCGCGGACATGGGCCCGATGTCGCACTCGTGCACGGCTGGGGCCTTGGCGGCGCCGTGTTCGATGGGTTGGCGACAGAGCTGGCAGACGATTTTTGTGTCACGACGGTGAGCTTGCCCGGCTATGAGGGCAGCGATGACATCCCGGCAAGCTGGACGCTGGACGCGCTGGCCGCACAAGTACTCGAACTCTTTCGACGCCCGTTAATCTGGATCGGTTGGTCGCTGGGCGCAATGATTGGACTTGTCGCGGCCCAGCAGGCTCGCACTGACATTAGCAAGATGGTGCTCATTGGCGCGACCCCCCGCTTCACGGCCGCACCCGACTGGCCTCACGGCATGAGCCCGGAACGGCTCGCCGCCTTCGCTGGCGATCTCGAGCGTGATTGTCGCGCCACGCTGCAAACGTTTGTGGCACTGCAGACTGCATCTAGCGCGCGGGCGCGAGATCTACTGCGACAGTTGCGAGCCGACCTACTCGCTGCGCGTTTACCTTCGACCTCGGCTCTGCGTGCAGGACTGGTGTTGCTGCGTGACACAGACCTGCGCGCTACTATCGGCAGCATAGAGGTGCCCACATTGCTCGTTCACGGCGACAAGGACAGACTGGTGCCCCTAAATGCGGCCGCCTACCTGGCTGCGCGGTTACCGCACGCGCGGCTTGTCACGGTCGTGGACAGTGGACATGCACCCTTCTTATCTGACTTGCCGCAGGTGCGGCAGGCGCTCGCGGAGTTTCTGTGATGCTTGACACGGCCTCGCCGACAGCAGCACTCGACAGAAAGCAGGTACGCATGGCGTTCGAGCGTGCTGCCGGCACATACGACCGCAGTGCGGTGCTGCAGCGTGAGGTTGGCAAGCGCATGCTGGAACGCCTTGATCTAGTCACATGCTCGCCGCAAACGGTTGTCGATGTGGGCTGCGGTACCGGTTACTGCACACGCGCCCTGCGCAGTCGCTATCGGCGTGCCCGGGTCGTGGGAGTGGATATTGCGCAAAGCATGTTAAAGGCGGCACGCAAGGGCGCCGGTTGGTTTGGACGCCAGCGCTATGTTTGCGGGGACGCTGGCCATCTACCGCTGGCTGACCATATTGCCGACATCGTTGTGTCGAACCTGACGCTGCAGTGGTGCGATACCGACAAGGTATTAGCGGAGTTTGCCCGTATCTTGCGCCCGGGCGGGCTACTCATGTTCACGAGCTTTGGTCCCGATACGCTGCGTGAGCTGCGTGTTGCGTGGCAAGCGGTCGACAACCGCGCGCATGTCCATGATTTTGTCGACCTGCATGATTTCGGTGATGCGCTGATGCGCGCTGGTTTGGCCGAACCGGTCATGGATGCCGAGCATTTTGTGTTGACCTATCCTGACGTGGAGGCCGTATTGCGCGAGCTGAAGGCTTTGGGCGCGCACAATGTGAGTCATGGACGCCATCGTGGTCTTACCGGGAAGACGTTGTTCAGGCTTTTCCGCGAAGCCTATGCGCAGCAGGCCCGGGACGGGCAGATCCCTGCAACCTACGAGGTCGTGTATGGGCACGCGTGGGCGCCCACCGAGGCGCGGTCACGCGTAGGCAATGACAGCAGCGTCGTCGTTCCGATCACTCGTGTGACGCGTCAGCGCCGATGAGCCCGGAGCACCCGAACAGGGTTTCCAGGGGCTGGTTTGTCACAGGCACGGATACGGAGGTCGGCAAGACGCTGATCGCGGCGAGTCTGCTGCACGCATTGACGGCGCGAGGCTATCGCTGTGTCGGCATGAAGCCCGTTGCCAGTGGCTGCACACCCGGGGTAGCGGGCCTGCACCGAAGCCGCGACGCCGAAACGCTGTTGGCTCACAGTTCTGTCCAGGCGGAGTATGCGGACGTCAACCCGTATGGCTTTGTCCCCGCCGTGGCGCCGCATCTCGCTGCCGCTGCCGCCGGACAGGCGATTTCGTTTGGCAAACTGCAGGCGCACTATCGGCGTCTGCGCGAGGCCGCCGACTGGGTCGTTGTCGAGGGAGTCGGTGGCTGGGCCGTGCCGTTGACCGAGAGGGCGAGCATCGCCGACCTGGCGCGTGCGCTGGGTTTGCCCGTGATTCTGGTCGTTGGCATGCGCCTAGGATGTCTCAATCATGCGCTGTTGACTGGCGACGCGATCGCTCGCGACGGTCTCGTCGTCGCAGGCTGGGTAGCGAACCAGATCGAGCCCGAGATGCCGCTGTTCGAGGAGAATGTGCAAACGCTCGAGAGACGTCTCGCAGCCCCACTGTTGGGTGTGGTGCCTCAGCTGAGTGTGCCCGACCCGTCCACCGTCACGGCGTATCTCGATGTGGCTGTCTTGTTGA
>JABAOD010016411.1_pt1 | contig 15231 bp, 8 predicted proteins | sample 7062151 | NCBI WGS metagenome assembly JABAOD01 (sample SAMN14538626, study PRJNA623070) | marine sediment metagenome | biome: marine biome [ENVO:00000428]; feature: marine pelagic biome [ENVO:01000023]; material: deep marine sediment [ENVO:00002113] | place: India: Gulf of Khambhat ... | reverse complement strand
CTGACGTTGACGATCCTCTGGTACGGGAACGGCACCGCCGCGTCGATGCAGCGGCCCTGCTCGTCGAAGTTGCCGTCCAGATCCAGCTCCCAGGTGTCGAAGCCGTTCCGGGTCCAGACCGTCAGGGTGGGGCTGCGGCGTTGCGGGCCCTTGGGCAGCTTTTCGAGATCGAAGCGCGCCGAGACGCCCTCCATATCGGGGAGGACGAGCACCGAGCCCGCCACCGCCGGCAAGCCGGCCAGCTGCACCTCGGTGCTCCGCCAGACGTTGGAGCCGTAGACCTGAAGGGTGAGCTCGCCGTCACAGGCGGAGAACCGGTCCGGGTAGACCTGGTAGATCTCGGTCTCCTGGATCTGTTGCGCCAGCATCTCCTCGGCGATCACCGCGGTGAGACTGTCGAGGTCGGCCCGGTTCAGGGGCAGGTCCTTCTCGATCTGCTTGGCGTGTTTGCCCTCCAGCTCGAGGAGCTCCCCGGCCGTGCCCGGAGGGTAGGAGTCCTTCTGGTTCCACCAGTTGCCGACCCAGCCGGTCTCGACCGCCATCTTGACGCTGGGCCACCAGGTCGGGATCGAGAGATCGGCCGTGAGGTTGTAGGACGACAGCGTCTGCTCGAGCCGGATCTCGTCCGAGTCGGGATCCAGCGTCGCCCGCGGGCCGAAGACCCAGCCGAACACGCCGCTTCCGGCCTTTGGCGACTGTCCCGGGCCCGAGTAGCCGACCACCAGGGGTATCCGCTCCAATGCCTCGACCTGGCCGGTGGCCCCTTTGGCCAGTCCCAGGCCGGCCTTGCCGGTCCGGCCCTTGCCGGCGAGGGAGGCGTTGATCGAGGCGGCCATCTGGAGGGCCTTGGTGGCGCTGGCGACCGTGGAGACCCTCTGGGACAGCTGCAGCGGGCTGGTGGCATAGACGTCGCTGCGGCCCTTGAGACGGCAGCGTGCCTCCCAGAGGGGTCCGAGGTAGGCCTTCCAGCAGAAGTCGGAGTCCGCGGCCAGCGCCCGAAAGAACTCGAACGGCATCACGGTGCCGTATTCCTCGTACTCCCAGCGCTTCCAGAGAGCATCCTTGTGCAGGCCCTTCTGCNNNNCGCGCAGGATGGCGGAGAGCTTCTCCCTTTCGACGGGCGCGAGATCCCGCCGGCTCGTCAGGCCCTGGAGCGAGGCCGACAACGAGCGTGAGCTCCTGAGGAGGTCGATCGAAAAGTCGAGAGCCGGCTGTGGCGGGAAGACCTCGAGCCACTCGGCGACTGTCAGCGACTTGCCCATGCCGATGAGCGTCCGCAGGAGGGCCCTCTCAGCGTCCACAGTTTCGTCGCTTTCATCACCTCGCTTCGCCCACAGCTTGTACTGATCCGACTCCGCCAGAGCCACACTCGGACCGCTGAAGGTCAGGTTTGTCTTGAGGATCTCGTCGAACCTGTCCCCGTGTCGGTGCTGCAAGCGCTGACCCAGCTGGATGAGGTCGCCGAGGGCGTCTTCGCCCTCGAAGGAGGGGGCCGCTCCGGTGTGGCTTCCGGGCTTAAACCTCCGGCTGCATACTTTTTCTGCCCCTGGGCCCTGCTGCGGGGGCTGCTGCTTGCCGTCGGTCTCTTTCAGCGACTCCAGGGTCAAGCCCGGGGCCGCAGCCTCCTGCGCGCCGTAATCCGCAAGAAGCCGATCGACGAACAGGCCGAGGATCGTGCCCCTGATGCCCGGCAGCGGCTGCCTCTCGTCGCCGGGCAGGCGCGGCGGCATCGCCAGCAGGATGATCTCGCAGCCCTCGACGGCGGCCTCCCGCTCGCTGCGCACCCGGTCACACTTGTCGGTGAGGCTGACCCGATTCGGATTCGGATCGTAGTAGACGTTCTGGATCAGATAGGCGCCGGCACCCCCGAGTGAGCGGTAGAGAGGATTCGACAGCCGCCCTCCCCTCTCGGACTCCTCGGCCTGATTCAGCCGGTAGGTGGCGTGAGCGAGCCAGGTCCGATAAAGGTAGGGGAAGAAATCCAGCACCCGCTCCTCGGGCGGGTGCAGCTCGAGCCGGGCGACGCCCCACCGGCGCTTCTGCTCGCCGGGCGCCACCGTCGCCTGGAACTGGAGCCGGTACAAGGCCTGGCCGCGCTGGTCGTGGACGTCGTCCAGGCGGGCCTCGGCAAGGGCCGCACGCAGCTCCTGGCGGTAGGCCTGCCGCGCCCGAAAGTCCTCTCGCGGATCGGGCTTCGTGTCCACGGCGCGCGGCCGGTCGGGGCGCTTCTGGAGCCGGTCGAGGAGCCCCGCGATCGTCTTCTGGAGCTCGTCCATGCGGCTCGCCGGCGCCTCGAGCGAAGGCAGCGTGGTGGCGGTGGCGGCAGCGGCGGCACCGCTCCCCGACTCGCCACCGGCTCCCGAGGAGTCGGAGCCGCCGTCCGCGCCGCCGCCGCTGCCGTTGCCCTCGCCGTCGCCGTCGCCGTCATCGTCCTGGGCCGCGGCCTCTCGCAGCTCCTCCAGCTCGGTCCTGAGCCTCTGCAGCTCGATCTCCAGCCTGGTGAGGTCGATGTCGCGCTGCAGCTGGCGCAGCTCGGCCCGGGCCTCGAGGTCCTCGATCTCCTGCTCCAGCTCGAGGCGCCGGCGCTCGGATTCCAGCTCGAACTGCTCGCTGGCCTTCTCGTACTCGAGGGCCTTGGCCGGATCGAAGGCCAGGCCCAGATCGAGGGCCAGGGCGGAGATCGTCGACAGGTCGCGCACCAGCTCGGCGGGAAACTCGGTCGTCCTGCTCTTCTCGAGCAGCTCGGCGATGTAGCTCTGCTCGCGCCGGCGGTCGTTGATGAGCGACTCGCGGCTGTAGATCTGGGGGGCGCTGATCTCGATGATGGCGTGGCGGTCCGCATCCGGCTTCTTGGGGTCGAACGGGCGCTCGTCGACGTCGCTCAGGTGGACCGAGAAGGTCTTGCAGCTACCGATCCAGGTCAGCGACAGGATCAGCAGGCAGACCAGCGGCCGGTTCGTGGCTGTTCTCGTGCGCACTTGTCTTCCCCCCGAGACAGCTGAACAGCAGGAGAGGGCTTGTCCAACCGGGTTGGACGGACCCGCTCCGCAATCTACGTGACCGGCTGCCCGACCCGAGTGGCGCGTGAGTTGCCGCGACTCTACGGCTCGTTACTGAGAATGTAAAGCGAGCGCGGGGCGCCCGGTCCGCGGATCCCGCCGACGTTGTCCCGGCGGCCCCACCGGCGGCGCGCTGTCCCCCTGGGGGGCCGGAACGCGAGGCCGGAGCAAGGGCGCCAGCTCTCTCAAAGCTCCGCCAGCGCCTCTTCCGTGTAGCTCCGGACCAGCCGTCGCCAGGGCCCGCTGGCGCCGAGCCGGGCGAGATTGCCGAAGTGGCCGCCGAAGGCGCGGTCGATGAAGACGACGTCCTCGGGGAAACGGATGCCGGCGGCGCGAGAGAGGTTCGCCAGGCCGAGCTCGATGAGCTTCTCGTAGAGCTCCTCGTCCTCGCCGAAGCTGTAGGGCGGCCGCTCGCGGAGGATCTCGCGCAGGATCTGCCAGTAGGGCTCCACCAGGTCGAGGGGCAGGGCGGCGCCGTCCTCGTCGCCGACCCCCATCGCCAGCAGCGCGCCGGGGATCGCCGCGCCGTCGTCGGCGAGCGCGACCTCGAACAGCCTCGCGTAGCCGGTGGCCAGCATCGGCGGAATCCGTTTGACGCAGCCGAAGTCGTAGACGATCACCCGGCCGTCCTCGAGGAAGGAGAAGTTCGAAAGGTTGGGATCGGCGTGCAGCAGGCGATGCCGCAGCAGGCCGCGCAGCTGGAACTCGAACAGCACCTGGCCCCAGCGGTTGCGCAGCTCCTGCGGGTAGCGATCCGAGCAGGCCTCGTCGGGCGGGATCGCCTCGACCAGCTCCATGGTCAGCACCCGCTCGGTGCTGGCCTCGTCGACGACGCCGGGAATGACGATCTCGGGCACCCCGGCGTGCAGCTCGGCCATCTGCCGCATCGTCTCGGCCTCGTGGCGGTAGTCCAGCTCCTCGAGCAGGCGGTCCCGTACCTCTCGCCAGATCGGCTCGAAGTCGATGTCGGCGAACAGCGCCACCAGGGCGCCGAGCATGGTCTTGAGGTTCTTGAGGTCGGCCCGGATGATCTCGTCGATCAGCGGGTACTGGATCTTGACCGCCACCCGCCGCCCGTCGCGCAGCCGGCCGCGGTGCACCTGGCCGATGGAGGCCGCGGCCCAGCCCTCGGGCTCGAGCTCGGCGAAGACCTCTTCGACCTTGCGGCCGAGCGAGCCCTCGACCTCCCAGCGCATCACCTCCGCCGGCACCCGCGGCGCCTCGCGCTGCAGCGCGCGCAGCACCTCGGCCACCTCGGGCGGCAGCAGCCCCTCGTGCAGGCTGAGCATCTGGCCGACCTTCATGGCCGCGCCCTTCAGGCGCCCCAGGGAGTCGACCACCAGGGTCGCGTTCTTGACCAGGTTGCGGGTGCGGCGCACCTGTCTGGCGGGGCTGCTCAGGGCCAGCTCGACGAGGCGCTCGACGAGGACCGAGGCGCCCACGCGGCCGATGAGACCGCCGAGGCGGACGAGGCGGCCGGCCGGTGAGGTGATCGGCTTCGACTCGCTCACCTCTGGAGCTTACGCCGCGCCGCTCCAGGCGGGCGCGAAACCCCCGCCCGGATTTGCCGTTTAAGGAGGCAGACCGACTCGAAAGGGGAGACGACGATGAGGCTCGATGCGAGACTGTTGCAGGTTACCGCGCTCGTCATGGTGGTCACGGCCCTGGCCGCGGCGGGGCCGGCGGGGGCGCAGGAGGCGGTTGCGGCCGCGGCCGAGCGGTACGCGGCCGAGATGGCCGAGTTCGAGGCGTTCATCGCACCCTACATGGAGGCGGTCGGGATGCCCGGGCTGTCGGTGGCGGTGATGAAGGACGACTGGGTCTGGTCGCGGGGCTTCGGCTGGGCCGACGTCGAGAACAAGACTCCCGCCAGGCCGGAGTCGGCCTACCGGTTGGCCTCGGTGACCAAGCCGATGACGGCGGTGGGAGTGCTGAAGCTCGTCGAGGAGGGCAAGCTCGACCTCGACGCACCGATCCAGACCTACGTGCCGTACTTTCCCGACAAGGGGCACGAGATCACCGCCCGCCAGCTCCTCGGCCACCTCGGCGGCATCAGCCATTACGTCGACTACGACCTTGAAGGCCACTTCAAGGACCACAAGACGACCGAGGAGGCGATCGCGGTCTTCGCCGACTTCGACCTGGTGGCCGAGCCGGGCAGCCGCTACAGCTACACGAGCTACGGCTACAACCTGCTGGGAGCCGCCATCGAAGGGGCCTCGGGGAAGAGCTACGGCGACTACATGCGGGAAACGGTCTGGGGCCCGATGGGCATGGACGCCACCCGCATGGACGACCCGTACGAGCTGATCCCCAACCGGGTGCGCGGCTACCGGCTGCAGAACGGCCGGCTCGAGAACTCGGAGTTCGTCGACATCAGCAGCCGCTTCGCCGCCGGCGGCACCCGCTCGACGGTGCTCGATCTGATCCGCTTCGTGCAGGGCATCGAGGCCAACACCGTCCTGTCGCCCGCGACCACGCGCGTGATGCTCGGCTCGCTGGCCACCAACGACGGTCGCTACACCGGCTACGCCATGGGCTGGTCCGACCTTCCGGTCAACGGCCGTCCGCGGGTCGGTCACGGCGGCGGCCAGGCCGAGACCAGCACCCTGCTGACCTGGTTCCCGGCCGACCGCTTCGCCATCGCCCTGGCCGCCAACCTGGAAGGCGGCGGTCTGCAGGCCGTGCAGGAGAAGCTCCTGCGGCTCTTTTTCGACGAGACCTGGAACGTCCTGGCCTTCCTTGCCGACGAGCGCGAGCGGGCGATCTACCACGCCATGGCGGGAGCCTTCCGTCACGGCGTCGCCGAGCGCCGCCTGGCCGGCGGCGACGCCGAGGTCACTCCCGAGGTGAAGGCCGCCTTCCGGCAGTTCAACCGGGCGAGCAGCGCCAGGGCGTGGTCCGCCGACAGCGACGCGGCTCTGGAGACCCTGCGCAACGGGCGGCACCCGGCCGGCGACAGGGCCTGGGTCGCGCTGGGGTCGTTCATGGCCGCCGAGCTGAACGGCGGCGGCGAGGCGCATTGGGACGCCATCCATCGCGGCGGCGCCCTGGGCTTCTTCCAGGCCTACGCCGACCACTACCGCGCCAACCGCCGCCGGGTGCCGAAGAGGCTGCGCTTCTCGAAGGAGCTCGAGCAGCGCATCGAGCGCTGGGCCGCGGACTGGGATCGGGTCTGGACACCCGAGCTGCGGTCGCTCATCGTCAGCCAGGCGGACCCGGGCGAGCTGGAGCGGACCCTGCGCGGCGCCTTCGACGGCGTCACGCTGGTCCCCGACTACTCGCCCGAGCTGGTGGCCCTGGCCGAGACCGCGTTCCAGCGCGGCAACCAGGCCGCCGGGCTTCGCATGGCGCAGCTGGCCATCGATCTCTACCCGGAGGCGGAGAACGCCAACGGCCTCTGGGGAGTGGTGATGCTGGCCTCCGGCAACGGCGCCGCCGGCCTGGAGCACCTCAAGAAAGCCGCCGCCATCGACCCGGAAGGCTACGCCGGGGTCGGCAACCTGTTGGGGATCGCGCAGTTCTTCCGCGGCAGCGGCGCCCTGCCCCTGGCCCGCGCGCTGCTCGGCGCCGCCGCCGAGATCCACCCCGACGCGGAGCGCGTCCGCGAGGCCATCGCCAACCTCGAGCCGGACGCCGGCTGATCCGCCGCCGGGCCGGCCGGCAAACCGGCTGCGCGGGTGAGCCGAAGTGCGCCCGCCGGCCGGCTGCGGTAGTCTCGGCCGCGGAGGCAGATGACGATGCCCGACGGAACGAGACAGCGGCGGGCGGTGCGAGCCGGTTTCCGGCGCGCGGCGGCCTGGGGTCTGGTGATACCCGCTCTGGCCCTGGCGCCGGCCTGGGCGGCAGATGGGGCGGTCGACTTCGAGGTCGTGTCCATCGATCCGCGCAGCTGGGTGGTCACCGCGCGGGACGTCAGCAGCGGCGAGCAGTTCCGTTTCAAGGTCCCGCACCGCGTCTTCGAAGGGCAGCGCTTCACCGCCGAGCCCACCGGCGGCGGCGAGTCGATCTCGGTGCGCGGCATGCCGGATGCGCGGCTCGACAAGCTGGTGCTCGAGACGCCCCTGGGCGCCCCCGGCCTCGGCCGCCGAAACGAGCTGCGGGGGGTCCCAGGCCGGCAGCGGCCGCCGCAGCGGCCGCCCGCCTTCGAGCCACCGCGGCGACCCGATCTCCGTGCCGGCGCCGGCGGACCGCGCGCCTACCAGGTCGTCTCCGTCGACCCCCGGCAGTGGATCGTCACGGCGCGCGCCGAGGACGGTTCGACGCTCAAGCTGCGGATCGATCCGGACAGCTTCGCCGGCTTCCGATTTCGCGCCGACATCGCCCGCCTGCGCAAGGGGCAGGGATTCTCGCTGTTCGCTCCCAACGAGAAGCCGCTCGAGAACTGCTGCACCCTGCTCAGCCCGCTCGGGCGCTAGCCTGAACAGGTCACGCGAACCTGCCCGGGCGGCCACTCCACGACCCCACGCCGGCCGGCCCGGTGCCCGTCTGGCTGCGCCGGCCTCGCCTGATCCTGGTGCCGGTCGGCGTCGCGGCCGTCCTCGCCCTCCCCGGCCTGGGGAGACTCCGCGTCGACAACTCGCCCGAGGTCTACTTCGCCGCCGACGAAGATCGGCTGGCCGGCTACCGCGACTACCACGAGCTGTTCGGCGGCGGCCGCACCGTGCGGCTGAGCTGGTCCGGACCGGCGATCTGGTCGCCGCCCGGGCTCGCCTGGCTAGCGGCAGCCGAAGCGCGGGCCGCCAGCCTGCCGGGCGTGCGCCGCGCCACCGGCCTGGCCGGCCATCACCGCTGGCTGGAGCCCGACTGGCCGCCGGCCGAGCCGGAGAGGCTCCGCGAAGCCACCCTCGCGGATGAGCTGGATCGCGGTAGCGGCTGGATCTCCGCCGATGGCTCGACCGCCAGCGTGATCGTCGAGCTCGAGCCGTCGACGCTCGCGGCCGAACGGCGGCTGCTGGCGCAGCTGCGCTCGCTGGCCGGCTCCGGACCGCCCGGGCTTGAGGCGGTGGTCACCGGCCTGCCGGTCCTCCAGGAAAGCCTCGACGCCAGCCTGCGCACGGTCGCCTGGCGGATCCTGCCGCTGCTGACGCTGCTGGCGACCGGATTGCTGGCCGCGGCTTTCCGCAATCCCGGCGACGTCTTGGTGCCGCTCCTGTTCGTCGGTCTCTTGGAGCTGCTGGTCTGGGGCTCGATCGGCTGGCTCGGGGGCTCGCTGAACTCGATCAACGTCCTTCTCCTGCCGCTGCTCTTCGTCACCGCCCTGGCCACCGCCGTCCATCTGCAGATCCGCCATCGCCGCACGGCGCGCGCCGCGGACGCCGCTGCCGCCGCGGCGGAGACCGTCAGAGCCAAGCGCTGGCCGATCCTCTGGGCCGGCCTGACGACCGGCGCGGCCTTCGGCTCCTTCGGCTTGAGCCAGCTGCCGCCGGTGCGCTCCCTGGGAGTCTGGACGGCTCTTGCCGTCACCCTGCTGACCACAGCGGCACTGACGCTCTATCCGGCAGCGCTGGCGGCGAGCCGCTGGCGCAGCGCCGGTAGCGGCGGCCGGTTCGACCGCTTCGCCGAGCGTGTCGGAGCGGCTACTGCAAGCCTCGCCAGGCGGCGGCCTGCGGTGGTGGCCGGCGGCGCCGCGGCCCTGACGCTGACGCTCGCCGCCGGCCTGAGCCGGCTCGCCGTCGACACCGGGCTTCTCACCTATTTCCGCGGCGGCCATCCAGTGCGCGCCGCGCTGACAAGGCTCCACGAGCTGGGGGTCGGCGCGGCCAGCGCCGAGCTGATCTTGCGGTTCGACGAGGACGCCGCCGACAGCTTCCGCGACCCGGCGCAGCTCGACCGCCTCGCCGCGCTGAGCCGCCGGCTCGGCGCCCAGTCACCCGCCCTCGGCGCCATCAGCGCCGGCGAGCTGCTGCGCTCGGCGACCGAGCAGATGGTCGACTCCGGTACCCCCACCGAACGGCTGCGATGGCTGGTGCTCGGCATGCTCCAGAGCGAGCCCGCGGCAAGCGGCCTTCTCGACAGCCTGGTCACCCGCAACGGCCGCGCCGCCCGCGTCAGCCTGCTGCTGCCGCTGGCCGGCTACCAGGAGCTGCTGCCGGCGCTGCGGGCGCTCGCGGTCGAGGCCCGCCGCGACTTCCCCGGCGCCCGTGTCGGCTGGACCGGAGAGTATCCCTTGATCCTGCTCGCCCAGGAGAAGCTTCTGGGCACCATGGCGCTGTCGCTGGCGCTGACCTTTCTGTGCGTGATCGTCATCTTTGCCGCGCTGCTGCGCTCGCTGCGCGCCTTCACGGCCGTCGTCGCGATCAACCTCTGGCCGGCGCTGCTGACTCTCGGTGCCATGGGCTGGACCGGGGTGCCCATCGACAGCACGACGGTGATGATCGCTGCCGTGGCTCTGGGGTTGTCGGTCGACGACACCTTCCACACCCTGGCCGAGCTGCACCGCCGGGGCAGCGAGGCCGACCCCGTGCCCGCAGCCGTCTCGAGGGTGGCTCCGGCGCAGCTTCTCACCACCGCGGTCCTGGCGGTCGGCCTCCTCACCTGCGGGCTGTCCGACTTCGTGCCGGTCGCCCGGTTCGGGCTCCTCACTGCCGCCGCGGTGGCCGCCGCGCTGGCCGGCGACTGGCTGCTGCTGCCGGCGCTCCTGCCGCGGTCCGCTCAGTCGGCGCCGTCGCCAAAGACCGAGCCGTAGAAGACCGACGGCCGGCGATCCCGCATGGCGAGCATCGCCCGGCGGAGACGGTCGCGCACCTCGGCGTGGACGGTGTCGACGAGGTCGGCGTCCCGCTCGGAGCCCGGCGGATGGAGCTCAGCCGGCCGCAGCGGCTCGAGGATCCGCGTGTGCCACTTCGTCGGCAGCGGCACCGGCAGGAGGGTGGCCGGCACCGGCAGGCACGGCCACTCCGAGTAGCGTCGCCAGCGCCGGCTCGAGATCGCCGCGATCAGCGGCATGCTCTCGGCGGGACCGACGGTGACGTACGGCACGATCGGCGCCCCGTGAGCCAGCGCCAGCCGCACGTAGTCGCGGCGGCGAAAGCCGTCCAGCCGGTAGGCGTCGCGGTAGAGGGCGAAGGCGCCGCGCACGCCCTCGGGGAGGATGGCGATCATCTCGCCGCGCGCCAGCAGCTCCTCGGCATTCTCCCGGCAGGCGATGACGCCGCCGAGGCGCAGGAAGAAGTCGTGAAAGAAGGCGAACTTCAGCAGGCCCGGGTGGATCAGGTAGCGCGGGTAGCGGCCGGTCCGGGTGGCCAGCAAGTGCAGCGCCATGATGGCGTCGAACGGCATGAAGCCGCGATGCACGCCCACCAGCACCGCGGCGCCGGCGCGCGGCACCGCATCGAGGCCGGCGGCCTCGACCCGCCAGTAGACCTCGTGCAGGAAGCGGAAGCCCGTTCGCCCCCAGCGATCGATCGCCGCCCGGTCCCTGCCCCAGTCGTCGCTGCTGCCGCGCCCCGGTGGCAGCGGCCGCCGGCGGCGACGCCGGGCCAGCTCGGCAGCCGCTGCCTCGGTGTCATGGCCCTCCGTCAGCCCCGACCGCGGCCGCCGCCGGTCGCGGATCGTCGTTGCGTAGCGGCGGTACTCCAGCCAGCTCGGCGACGGCCCGCGGCCGAGGCGGTGACGGGCGGCCCAGAGCGGCAGCTGGAGCCACCGCGGCACCGGCAGCGGCCGCACTCCCGCCAGCCGCAACGCCCGCCGCAGGGAAGCCGGCCGCGAAGGCGCGACGTGCAGGACGCCCCGCGCCCGGGTCGCGATCGCCGCGGCGATGGCCGCTGCCAGCTCGCCGGGCGCGACGATCTGGACCGGCGGATCGCGCCCCGGCAGGGTCCAGGCCAGGCGACCGCAGAACAGCCGGCTCCAGGGGTCGCGGCCACCCGGCACCGGCGACGGCGCCGCGCGCACCAGGGCCACCGGCCGCCCGCGGTGGCGCGCGGTGAGCTCCGCCACCTCGGCCTCCAGCTGTTGCCACGCGCGCNNGGATTCGCGGCCCTGACCGACGGCGGACGCCCCTCCTCCACCGGTCCCGGGTGATGGCTGTTCGGCTCGTGGGCGGCGCTGCTGGCGACGACCAGCAGCGCCCCGGCGGCCGCCTCCCAGCGCCCGAAGACCCGCGCCGCGTCGTCGAGATCCGGCACTCCGGGCTGGCCGCGGTCGCCGGCGAGATAGATCCACGCCTCGTGGGCGGCCCCGGCGGGATCGCCCCCGGGGCCGGCCAGCTCGAGCTCGATCGGTGGCTGCCCGGCGAGAGCGGCCGCCAGCTCGCGGCTGAGGGCAGTGCTCCCGGCCAGCAGCAGGCAGCGACGGCTCATCGCCGGCACCATAGCGCAGCGCGGCAGGGCTCGTGGACACCCGTTCGGAGGGGCTCGGCGCGGCGCGATCGCCAACCGAGCCGTCGCCTGCGCGGGTAGGAAGGCGCGGGGAGATCCCGCCGGCCGCTCCCGGCTCGAGTCGCCGTGGTCCGCTAGAATCGCGTGCACCTCGAGGCCGCGCCCCGCAGCGCGCCGGACGGAGCCGGACGGAGCCGATCGGAGGATCGAGATGCGTGACTTCTACTGGAAGGTCCTGGCCGTGACCGCGCTGGCCATCGCCGTCCTGTTCCTGCTTTCGGGGCGCTTCAACGCCATCAGCAGCATGCTGGGAGCGATCCTGCTCTTTCTGCTGCTGGCGGCGCGGCCGCCAGCGCGGCCCGCCTGGGCGGAGCGCGGCGCCTGGGCCGCGGCTTTCGGGCTCATCCTCCTGCTGACCATCGGCCGGCTGCTGGAGCCGCTCTGGGAGCTGCTGCCGATCTTCTACACCCGCAAGATCCTTCTCAGCTGGCTCGTGCTCTCCGCCGCCGGCTGGCCGATCGCCGGAACGGTCGCCAGGGACCGCTGAGGCGGCCGGCGACGGCGACGGTCCTCTCGAGCGCCCCGCCGCGGCGGCTCGCGAACAGCGAGCCCGGCGTGGTTCCTGTACCCTTTTCCGGCGATCGGGGGAACCGGAGATGGCGACGGGAGGCTTCGTGCTGCGGGCCGCGGGCTGGGTGGCCGTGCTGTTCGGCAGTTTCCGCCTCGGCTGGGTCCAGGAGCACCTGCTGCTTCCGTCGGCCTCGCTTCAGCACGGCCTCGCCTGCGCCCTGACCGGGGCGCCGCGCAGCGCGGTGGTGGTCGATCAGAGCTGCACCGGGGCGGACGCCATGGCGCTCTGTCTGGGGGCGATCTTCGCCTTCCCGGCCTCATGGCGCCGCCGGTTGGGGGGCGCCGCCCTCGGCCTCGCCTGCATCCTGGCGGTCAACACGGCGCGCATCGGCAGCCTGTCGCTGGTCGTCGGTGATCCCGGCCTCTTCCGCCTGCTGCACCTCTACATCTGGCCGGCCGCCATCGTCCTGGTGGCCGCCACCTACGTCTATTTCTGGATGGACTCGGCGGTCGCCGCCGGGACCGGCGGCGCGGTGCCGGCGGCGCCGGCGGCAGCCCGGCTGCCGCGGCGGGCCTGGCGGTTCCTCGGCACCGCGGCGCTCCTGGTGGCCGTCTACTACCTGCTCCACGGTCGCTGGCTGGCGAGCGCCACCCTGGCCGCTGCCGCCGAGGCCGTGGCGCGGACCGCCGGCGCCCTGATGGCGGCTCTCGGCATGCAGGTGACGGTAGCGCAGGGCCTGCTGCGCACCGCCCACGGCACCTGGTTGGTGACGCCCGAGTGCGCCACGACGCCGCTCATCCCCATCTACCTGGCGGCGGTCCTCAGTCTGCGGCTGAGCGCCGGGCGTCGCGCTCTCGCCCTGGCGGCCGCGGCGCCGCTGTTCTTCGCTCTGGCGACGGCGCGGCTCCTGGTCCTGGCGCTGCCGGCGGCGTTGGTGGGCTCGCCGGTGGCCGCGGTACACGCCTTCTACCAGTTCCTCGCCGCCGCCGTGCTGGTGGTCCTGGCGGCCGGCCGGCGGCGGCCACGGAGCGGCGACTGGCCGAGATGGCGGCGCGCGGCGATGGCCCTGGCGTTGGGCACCGCCGCCGGCCTCGCCGCCGGGGCGCTCGACCCGCGGCGGCTCGACGTCCAGGCGGCTCTGGGATGGCTCCACGTCGGCCACGGATTCGCCGACGGACAGGGTGCCCTGGCGCTGATGCCCGCCTTCCAGATCGGACTCTTCGTGGCCCTCTGGCGAGCCGCCGGCCGGCGCTGGCGCCTGGCGGAGGTGGGCTCCAGGCTCGGCCTCCTGGTCGCTTCCCAGGTGGCGATCGTGGTCGCGGTCGGGGAGCTGGCGGTGCACCTGGACGCCGAGACCCCGATCGTCCTGATCCGCGCCTGGTCACTGCTGGTGCCGCCGCTCCTGGCCTGGGAGCGCCGGCCGGCCGCGGCCGAGGAGTCCGCGCGCAGCCGCTACCGGAGCTTCTGGGACGACGTCGGCTCGACCTTCCCGGACCTCGGCGGCGCCGCCAGCACGAGCCAGTACCTCGACGGCGAGCGGCGGCTGCTCGGCGCGGCGCTGCCCCGGCTCGACGGCCAGCGCCTCCTCAAGACCGACCTCTGGGACGAGGCGCGCAACACCCGCATCCTGCAGTGGGCGGCCGGCCAGGGGGCGACCGCCTGCGGCATCGACATCTCGGCGCCGACGACGCTCCTGGCGCGGCGCGAGTTCGTCTCCCGCGGCCAGTCGCTGCTGGCCGTCGTCGCCGACGTGCGGGCGATCCCGTTCCGCGACGGCGCCTTCGACGGCGTCTACTCGATGGGCACCGTCGAGCACTTTGCCGAGACGCGGGCCGCGGTGGCCGAGATCGGCCGCGTCGTCAGGCCCGGCGGCCGCGCCATCGTCGGCGTTCCGAACCGCCACGATCCGTTCCTGCGGCCGCTGCTGGTGGCCGTCCTCCATCGTCTCGGCCTCTACGCCTACGGCTACGAGAAGTCGTTCTCGCGCGCCCGGCTGCGGCAGATCTGCGAGGAGGCGGGCTTCGAGGTGAAGCTGGAGAGCGGCCTTCTCTTCGTGCCCGGCTGGCTGCGGATGCTGGACCTGGCCTGCTGGACCTGGGCGCGGCCGCTGAGCCGCCTCACTGCCCTCGCCATCCGCCCGTTCGCCTGGATGGAGGGGCGCTGGCCGGGGCTGCGCCGCCACGGCTATCTCATCGCCGCGGTCGGCGAGCGGCCACGGTTCAACGCGGCATCCACGGCGGCCGCCGAGCTCGAGGACGGCCGCTAGGCTGCCGTTCCCACCGGCCTCACTGGGACGAGTGAGGAGCCGCGGCGCCGGCCGGCCGGCGCGGCGGCTCGAGCTCGAGCCGCCGCCAGCGGTCGGTGCCAGGCGCGAAGCAGAGCGCTCGCAGCCGCTCGGCCAGGGCCTCGCCCCGCGCCGCGTTCGACCCGTGGAAGTCGCAGACGTGGAGGTCGATCGTCGCGTACCCCTCTTCGGGCCAGATGTGCAGCACCAGGTGCGATTCGGCCAACACCCAGACGACGGTCAGGCCCTGGCCCTCGAACGCCACCGCGTCATCGGCCACGACCTCCAGACCGGAGGCGCGGACCAACTCCGAGACCGTGGCCACCAGCCTGTCCGGCTCCGCGGCCAGAGCCGCCAGAGCGCTCGAGATCAGACCCCTGCCCAGGAAATGGTGTGACGCCATCTCGGATCGCTCCGGCACTGTAGCATGCGGCCGCGGCAGGTCTCGCTCGCGGCCGCCTCACGCCATGCCGGGGCGAACCGACCCGCTCCCTCGAATCGCGCCGGCGGGGCCCGGAGGAGATCGCACGGTTGGCAGACAACGATCGGGCCAGCGGCCGGCATCGGCCCGGCGGCGCCCTCGCAGCGACCGTCGTGGCCGCCGCGGTGACGCTGACGATGGCGGCGCCGGTCCTCGTCCAGCCCTCCGAGCGCCTCTTCGGAGTCGAGATCGACGGCCGCCACCCGGACCCCTTCTACGCCATCGTCCGGTTCGAGACGCCGCGCGCTCCGGACCTCTACACGCAGGCGGCGACCGATTACCCGGGGGCCCTGCTCACCTGGATCAGCGGCAACGGCGTCGTCGCCTACAACCTGCTGGTCCTGGCCAGCTTTCCGCTGGCGGCGCTGTTCACCTGGCTGCTGGCGGCGCGGCTGACCGGCTCGCGGCTGGCGGCCTGGGTCGCGGCCCTGGCCTACGCCTTCGCGCCGTTCCACGTCGCCCACGCCGCCTACCATCCGCACATCGCCCAGACGCAGTGGCTGCCGCTCTATCTG
>JABAOD010009802.1_pt1 | contig 15244 bp, 14 predicted proteins | sample 7062151 | NCBI WGS metagenome assembly JABAOD01 (sample SAMN14538626, study PRJNA623070) | marine sediment metagenome | biome: marine biome [ENVO:00000428]; feature: marine pelagic biome [ENVO:01000023]; material: deep marine sediment [ENVO:00002113] | place: India: Gulf of Khambhat ... | reverse complement strand
CTGTTGCGCTGCGGCACCCTATGCTCGTGAGAGGAGGCGTGCCGCAGCGCCTTCACTACCGTAATGACTCATAGGGCACCACCTCCTCGTCTTTTGATGGCGACGAAGAGATTCGGACCGGCCTCCTGGAGAGTATCCCAGGAAGGCGCCTTGAGCTTCCTAGATATTCTACCACGGATGTGCCAGAGCGGGAGGTTTCCCAGTGTAGTGGCATGGACTGTACGGGGCTGCCCTCCGCCCAGCAGGCCGTCTCGAGCACTGACCGCCTCTAGCTATGGTGAGGGCGACGGTGGCTAGTACTGTAAGGACGCTTACTTGACACTCCANNTGGGTAGATGAAGCGATCACCTGTGCGGGGAAAGGTTCGTGTCAAGAGGCCAACTCTCCACAGGAGGTTAGTTCTAGAGGAGAGGAGGTGAGGCGAGTGGAGCATTTGGGTGAAAGGACCATGGAGCACATCAAGGCGCACGTCAACTACCCCATCAGCAAGTCGGAGATCATTGCCGAGTGCAACAACATGGCCATGCACGGCACTGACTATGATGCGAAGGACCGGGGCTGGCTCGAGCAGAACCTGCCCGACCGGACCTACAACAGCGCCGACGAGGTGCTGTCCGCCATAGGCATGGGCGGCATGTAGCGCCGCTCGGGGAGCGAATCCTTCCCGGAAACCTCCAGGCCCACTTCGGGGCCTGGAGGCTGCATGTAGAGACCCAACTCGCCCTGGGCTTCGGACCAGGGCGACGCGGCTTCAGGGGAGGTCCCGATCTCTAGGCGGCCGCAAGGAGGGACGCGGCCGGTGCGTCCACCAGCCACGCCAGTCGGCCGTCGCTTGGCCGTATTGCCTGGGCGGGCAGGCGCTCGGGCTGCGGCGAACCTTCCAGGACCTCCCGCAGTGCCCAGGCCTTCTCCTGGCCCGACGCCAGAAAGGTCACCCGACGGGCGGCGTTGATCGCGATCGGGGTGAGCGTGAGGCGCCAGGCCCCGTGAGGCTCCAGCCTTTGTGCGACCACCCATCGCTGCGATTCGCGAAGGGCCTCTGATCGGGGAAAGAGGGAGGCTGTGTGACCATCGGCTCCCATCCCTAGGAGGACCAGGTCGAACCGGGGTGTGGCGGGCTCCTCCGAAGCGATGGTAAAGAACCTCTGGAGCCGCTCCTCATATTCGCGGGCGGCCTCCAGAGGATCCATCTCCCCGCGCATGCGATGGATGTGATCGGGGGGGATGGGAACGTGCCGCAGCAGCGTCTCCCGTGCCAACCAATAGTTGCTGTCGGCGTGGTCAGGCGGCACGCACCGCTCATCGCCCCAAAATGCGTGGACCTTGGCCCACGGCACGTGAGCGGCGAACGTGCGACTTGCCAGGAGGGTGTAGGTCTCCCTCGGGGTGGATCCGCCGGAGAGTGCAACCGCAAACCGGTCGCTTCTCGAGACCGCTTCCTTGGCGGCGGCGACAAAGTGTTCGGCGGCGACTCGGGAGAGGGTCTCAGAATCGGGGAGGATCTTGACCGAAGGGCTCACTCGGCCGGGTGATGGGTGCAGGCCATCCGCCAAACCCGACCGTCTCTTCTGAGGAAGGCCTCCGCCTCCTCCGGTCCCATGGACCCCGGCTCATAGACCGCGAGTGGGGGGGCGTCCGGGTCCCGCTCCCAGCCTTCGGCAATGGGATCCACGTGCTGCCATGAAGCCTCAATCTCATCGCTCCGCGTGAAGAGGGATGCATCCCCCTGGAGCGCATCCAAGAGCAGCCTTTCGTAGGCGTCGGGCAGAGGCTCACCGGCGAACTCTGTCCGATAGTGGAAGTCCATGTCCACGGAGCGGGTCTCCTGGAGGGATCCCGGGACCTTTGTCTCGAACCTCAGGTGGATCCCCTCATCGGGCTGGATGCACAGCGACAGGAAATTCGGCGTAAGTTGGTAGTCCTCGGGAAGCTCGAAGAGGAGGTGCGGGGGCTCCTTGAACTCGATCACGATCTCGCTCGACTTCTCGGCCAGAGCCTTTCCGGAGCGCAGGTAGAACGGCACTCCCTGCCAGCGCCAGTTGTCGATATGCAGCTTGAGCGCCGCGAAGGTGGGAGTCTGCGAGTCGGGAGCCACGCCTTCGGCATCCCGATACCCTCGGTATTGCCCACGGACCGTGTTCTCCAGGGCTATGGGGCGCACTGCGCGGAGCAGCTTGACCTTCTCGTTCCGGACGGCGTCCGCGTCGAATGTCGCCGGAGGCTCCATGGCTACCAAGGCCAGGAGCTGGTAGAGGTGATTCTGGAACATGTCTCTCAAGACGCCTGCCTCTATCGTAGTACCCGGCCCGATGTTCAACATCAGCTGTTTCAGCCACCGTGATCTGGACGTGATCCACATGGTTGCGGTTCCAGACTGGCTCGAAAATGGTGTTGAGGAACCGGAAATAGAGGATGTTCTGGGCAGTGTCTTTTCCGAGGTAGTGATCGATTCGGTAGACCTGACCTTCCTCAAACACAGCGTGGACCGCTTCGTTCAACTCCCTTGCGGACGTCAAGTCTCGGCCGAAGGGCTTCTCCACCACGATCCGACACCAGCCCGCCTCCTGATGGTTCATGTCCATCTCTCCGAGGCGGCCTGCGATGCTCGGAAAGAAGGATGGCGCAGTGGCGAGGTAGAAGAGGCGGTTGGAACGACCTGGTTCTTTCTGCTCCAGAAAGTTGCGGAGACCTCGATAGGCGTCGGGATCGTCGAGGTCGCCGCGTAGGTACCAGAGCCTCTGGGAGAAACGATCCCATTCATCGTCGTCGGGGCGAAGATCGGTCAGTTCCTCCATCCCTCGCCGCAAGCGGTCGCGAAACTCGTTGTGACTCCAGTCTCGGCGGGCAAATCCCGCAACGAGCAGGGGTTTTGGCAGCCGGCCCTTGCGGTGCTGGTTGAAGAGCGCGGGTACCAGCTTGCGTCTCGTCAGGTCCCCGGATGCTCCGAAGATGACGATGGTGGTGGGGTATTGGTTCTCACTCTTGTCTGGTCCAGGGGCCATGGGTCACTCGCTTCGCTTGACTGCGTGGCCGCCGAACTGATGTCGCATGGCGGCCAGAAGCTTGGCGGCGTAGGATTCATCCTGTCGACTGGCCAGCCTCATCAGAAGTGAGAGAGTGATCACGGGAGCCGGGACATCGAGGTCGATGGCGTCGGCCACGGTCCAGCGGCCCTCGCCGCTGTCTTCCACCCAGCCACGGATCCCCGCCAGGTCCTGGCCCTCGGCCAGGGCGGAGGAGGTTAGATCGAGGAGCCAGGATCGGATCACGCTCCCGTAGCGCCAGATTTCGGCAATCCGTTGTAGATCGAATGAGAACTGATCCTTGGCNNCCGTTGTGCACCATCTTGACGAAGTGCCCGGCCCCGGAAGGGCCGACGTGTCCCCACCCTCTATCAGGGGCCGGGGCGAGCGTCTCGAGGATCGGTCGGAGCTGCTCGACAGCCACTTTCTCGCCTCCGACCATCATGCTGTATCCTTCGGTCAGTCCCCAGATTCCGCCGCTGGTTCCGACATCCAGGAAATGAATTCCATCCTCCCTCAGCGCCTCGGCACGGCGAATCGAGTCCCTGTAGTTGGAGTTCCCGCCGTCGATCACCACATCCCCGGCCACGAGGATTCCTGCGAGGGCCTGGACCGTCTCCTCGGTGGGATCGCCGGCGGGGACCATGATCCAGACGGCGCGCGGCGCATCCAACTTCCCTACCAGGTCCTCCACGGACACGGCGCCAACGGCGCCCTCCGCCTCGGCCTTGTTCACCGAATCCGGATCGGGAGCATAGCCCACGATCCGATGCCCACCCTTCAGCAGACGGCGGGTCATGTTGAATCCCATCTTCCCCAATCCGATCATTCCAAGTTCCATTCTTCCCTCCACACGCTTCAAGAGGCTGGGCGCATTCGCGACCGGGAAACCGGCCACCTGATCCAGGTCATGGGAACAGCGGCCAGAGGATCGGGATGGCGATCATGGTAGCCGTGAACAGGGCCACGTTGAGAGGTGCTCCGACCCTAGTGTAGTCGAAGAATCGGTACCCTCCCGGCCCGAACACCAGGACGTTCGCCTGGTGGCCGACCGGGGTGAGGAAGCTGGTTGCCGAGCCGATCACCACGGCAAGGACAAACGAATGGGGACTAGCCCCCAGCCCCAGAGCGGTGTCGATGGCGATGGGGGCGACCAGCACGGTGGCGGCGGCGTTGGACATGGGTTCGGTGATGAGCGCGGCCAAGACGTAGATCCCGGCCAGCACGCCGATGGGACCTAGTGTGCCCATCACATCGATCATGAGGTCAGCCAGGAGTCGGGCCGTGCCGGTCTTGTCCATGGCGATGCCCAGCGGGAGCATGCCGGCAATGAGGAACACGCTCCGCCACTCGATGCTCTGGTAGGCCTCGTCCATCGACAAGGCCCCGGAGAGCACCATGAGCACCGCCCCGATCACCATGGCGGTGGAGATGTGGAAGTCAGCGAAGGTGACCAGCACCAGCACCAAGCCCATGATCCCGATGGCCAGGGGTGCCTTGTCTCNNCCCTCCTGGAGGGAGGGAAGCCGGCGCCTGGGCCCCTGTAGGAGAAGCGCATCTCCGAACTGAAGTCGGACATCGCGGAGCCTCTGGGTGATCACTTCTCCGTGGCGCCAGATGGCGAGGGCCGTGAATCCGTACCGATCGCGAAACCGCATGTGCCGTAGGGTGCGGTTCACCATCGGAGATCTGGGCGCCAGTGTGGCCTCGACCGTGTGGGCCTCCTCGGGATCGAGGCCCTCCAGGCCCATCGTCCGTTCAGCCTCAATCACGAACCCTAGCTCATCTTTGGCGCGGATGAGGTTCTCCAATGAGGCCTCCACCAACAGCAGGTCGTTGTCCAAGATGCGGGTGTCCGGGTGGAGCGAAGTCCGGACACGGCCGTTCCGGATGATGGCGATAACGGTAATGTCGTAGTCGGCCCCCAACCGGGAATCCATCAGTGTCTGGCCGATCAGCCGGCTGTCCGGCACCACTCTCACCTCGCTCACATACTCCCGAAGCTGTGCCGCTTGCCGCTCCTCGACCGGCTGGCGAGCGGGGAGCAAGTGTCTGCCCAACACCACCATGTAGAGGATTCCCGTTCCGAAGATGATGGCCCCCAGCGGGGTGATGTCGAAGAAGGCAAAGGTGGGGAGACCACGGCCCGCCAGGATGTCGTTGGCCAAGATGTTGGGGGGGGTCCCGATGATGGTGAGCTTGCCTCCCATAAGCGACGCGAACGAGAGAGGGATGAGGAGCTTCGATGCAGGGATCTTGGCTTGGCGGGCGATCCCCACCACTGCGGGCAGGAGAACGGCTGTCGCGCCGATGTTGTTCATGAATCCCGACATGGTCCCGACGGTGAACATGATAAGCGCGGTGAGCCGCACGGGACTGGTCCCTGCCAGTTGGATGATCCTCCCTCCGATGATATCCGCGACGCCGGTCTTGAAGAGCGCCCCGGAAACGATGTAGACGGCCCAGACCGTGATGACGGCGGCGCTGGAGAACCCGGAGAAGGCCTCTTCGGGAGTGACGAGCCCCGTGAGTGCCAAGGTGAGGAGGACCATCAGGGCGATGACGTCGACCCGCAGCCGTTCGGTGGCGAACAGCACCACGGCTGCGGCGATGATTCCCAGGGTCAGGGTGATCTCGGGCGTCATAGCAGAGCCAACTGCTTGGGCTCCGATCCTAGCGAGGGCTCACTGACAGGGGAAGGGGAAGGAGCACGAAGCCTAGCTATCCCGCGCTGTGAGCGACCCGCCGGTGAACCTCGATCCGCTGCCGGACGACGGCGGGGAGGGTCATTGGATCCTCAACGAGCCATCGGGGGTCAAGTTCCTCCAACGCTCGCAGCCCCTCTAGGGTGAAGGGGGTGGCCACGGCAACGACATTCGTTTCCGCCGCAATCGCCGCCTGCACACCGGAGGGAGAATCCTCAATCACGAGGCACTCCTCAGGGGGAACTTCCAGCTCCTGAGCCACCAGGAGGTAGATCTCGGGGTTCGGCTTGCCTTTGTCGACATCTTCTCGGGTGGCCACAAGGTGGAAAGATCCGCTCAATCCCAGAGCGTCCAGGACGCGGCGCACCTGCTTCCGTCGCGACATGGTGGCAAGGGCGGTCTGGCACTTCGCTCGTCGTGCCTCTTCCAGCAGGGCCCGGTTGTGCGGCCACTGGTTTCGCCGCAGGACCTCGGGGTCCGCCACCATGGTCTCGTAGTGTCCGAGCCTGACGTGGACGAGGACCTGCCATGGGGAGCTAACCCCGAACTCACCCATTCTGTCCCGGGACTTCTGTTCGAGGTCGAAACGCCCTATCAGCGCCTGGGCCACTTCGCGCCGAGGATGACCCACCACGTCTTTGAAAGCGTCTATCACTTGCTCTTCGGTGATCTCTCGGGGGCACAGCTCGACAGCGGCCCTGGCATAGGAGATAGCCTTCAGCTTCTCCGTCTGGACCAGAGTCCCGTCGAGGTCGAAGATGACGGCGCGGATCATTGGCCGGTCAAGGGGTTGATGGCGGGAAGGGTGGTTTCGGCTTCGCGGCCTCACGAGAGACCCTTGGCGAGTGTTTCCAGACCCGCAAGGGGATCGGTCCCCAGGTGGAGCCTAAGAACCCGGCGTCCGCCGTCCACCAGCGCTCGTCGGTCGCCCATTGCCTGAGCGGCTCTAAGAACCCCGAAGCTCATGGATGACGAAGAAGATCCCGCTCGGTTGGGGATGGGGAGATCCACTGGATCGTCTGCCGTGAACTGAAGGAACAGCCCCTTGCCCGAGTCTCCTTTGTGGAGCTGTCCCGTGGAGTGCAGGTAGCGGGGACCGTAGCCCATCGTGGTGGCGAGCCTGGTCCGGTCCCTGATGCGCAGCCGCAGCCGCTTCAGGGCCGTGGCGATGTCGTCGCTGGGGGTGAGATAGACCTGTAGAGCCACGTACCCGCCTGTTGACGCTCGTTCCAGAAACCTGGCCAGAGCCTCGGTCGGGTCGCCGGGCGCCGATTCGCCGAAGACCTCGATCCCCTGCCCAGACAGCGCGGGGGCTTCCTCCGGAAGCGCCCCCGTCTCACGGTATTCCTCCATCATCTCTCGAGCGAGTGTCTTGGCCGCCTCGACGTTGGGCTGGTCGAAGGGATTGATGCCCATTCGATGGCCGGCAACGGCCGTCGCCATCTCCCAGAGGAAGAACTGTCCACCCAGATCGTACCGGTCATGGAGCTGCAGCCGTACCACGGGGTGGCCCGACGCCTGCAGCGCTTCGAGGACCGCTCCCGGATCCTCCTCTCCGTCCGTCTGCAACTGCACAAAGAGGCGATCCTCACCGTAGACTTCCGGAGGACCAAGTGGCTCGGCCACCACGGGGAGGACGCCGCGGCCCTGTTTTCCCGTGCTCTCCGCGATGAGTTGCTCAATCCAGTCGCCGAAGCTGGACACCGCGGCTGAGGAAGAAACGGTAAGCTTGTCCCTTCCGATGTTTGCCAGTTCCCCGATCACGGCTCCCAGCCAGGCCCCAGGATTGTCCCGCGCCTCTACGCATGACTCGCAGGCGCCGGCCACGTTCTGGGCGCGGTCGAGTAGCAGGGATACATCCACGCCGATGAGGTGCGCCGGGACCAGCCCAAAGTAGGAGAGCGCCGAGTAGCGGCCTCCGATGGCGGGATCGTTGAGGAAGGCCGCCCGGAAGCCGTGCTGCGCTGCGATGCCCGCCAGAGGGCTCCCAGGATCGGTTATAGCCACGAAGTGGGCGCCCGCTTCCTCAGGCCCCACCGCCTCCGCAGTCCAATTGAAGAAGTACTTGAAAAGCGACAGTGCCTCGACAGTGGTGCCGGACTTGCTCGCGACCACCACCAGGGTCCGAGAGGCGTCCAGCCTCTCTGACTGCATCCGGATCGCCGTCGGATCCGTGGTGTCCAGGATCGTCAGATTGAGGTAACCGCGGGGCACTGCGAACGTTTGTCTGAAGACATGGGGGGCGAGGCTCGAGCCGCCCATTCCTAGGAGCAGGGCGTCCGTGTAGCCGTCCTTTCGGACCGCATCAGTGAGGGCCTCGAGCCGGTGCAGATTGTCGGCCATGACCTCCGCCGTGTTCAGCCATCCCAGCCGGTTGTGGATCTCGGCGGGGTCCGGATTCCACAAAGAGTGGTCATGTTCCCAGATCCGCTCCACCACCTTCGCCTCGGTCATCTCCTCCAGGGCGCGATCGATTCTCACCTCATAGCGGCCCAGGCTTGCGGAGCGGTGCTGCCAGCCCGACAGGATCTGATCCCGCTTCTCGGCGATGCTTTCGAGGAGCGTGTCGAAGGATCCGGCGAAGGAGGCCACGCCTTCTTCGAGGAGCCGGTCCGTAACGGTGTCCAGATCGATGCCCAGTTCGGCGAGGCGATTCACATTCTGGTGTGCGTCGGGCAGACCTGAGTCCACGCTCCGGGCCACGTCCCCGTGGTCTAGAAACGCGCGGAGGGTCTCGGGAGGAAGCGTGTTGACCGTGTCTGGTCCGATCAGGTTATCGACGTACAGGGTGTCCGGGTAGCGGGGATTCTTGGTGCTGGTGCTGGCCCAGAGGACCCGCTGGGGCCGAGCACCGTGCTGGACAAGTCGCTCCCAGCGAGGGCCGCCGAACTTCTCTCGAAACCGGGCGTAGGCCAGCTTGGCGTTGGCTACGGCGATCTTACCCTGGAGTGTCTCCTCTCCGATCTCCTCCAATTCACGATCCACGGCGCTGTCCACCCGGCTGACGAAGAACGACGCGACGGAATTCACCCTCGCCAGCTCGATCCCAGCCTTGGCGAGTCGTTCCAGCCCTCTCATGTATGCCTCGGAGACAGCGTCGTACTGCCCGAGCGAAAACATAAGGGTCACGTTGACGTTGATCCCTTCTCCAATGAGCGTCTCAATGGCGGGGATTCCCTCCGCAGTGGCTGGAACCTTGATCATGATGTTGGGGCGATCGAGAGCGCTGAAGAGGTGCCGCGCCTCGGCGATGGTGCCGTTCGTATCGCGGGCCAGGGCTGGGCTCACCTCGAGGCTCACAAAGCCATCGGCACCGTCGGTGGATTCGTACACGGGACGCAATAGATCAGCGGCGCGACCGATGTCGTCCATGACAAGGGCGTCGTAGATCTCGTCCCGCGACCGGCCGGCGTCCACCAGGCGATGGAGCGCGTCGTCGTAGTCGGTGCTGCCCGCGATCGCCTGCTTGAAGATCGTGGGATTGGAGGTGATCCCGAGTAGCCCCTGATCGATAAGCTTCTGGAGCTCTCCCGATTCGATGAAGGAGCGGCGGATGTAGTCGAGCCAGATCGCTTGGCCTAGATCCGCCAGTTGATGGAGCTTCGTCATCTCACCTCTCCGCTGGAACGGGATCCTTATGCTCAGGCCTCGACCACGGACATCCGGATCTTGGTCTTGGTGGTGAGTGTTCTCTGCACGGGGCACTTCTCTGCAATCTCCGCCAGCCGGTTCCTCTGCTCCGAAGTTAGATCGCCGTGCAGCGTGATATCACCCTCGATGAGGTCGACTCGCGCGTTGGGATCGGTCGGGGCCTCTTCACAGTCTCGAGCGTAGACCTTCTTGGTGCTCAGGCTCACGTCAACCTGTTGCAGGGGCCATTCCTTGCGCCGGGCGTAGAGCTTCACGGTCATTATCTTGCATGCGGCCAAGGCGCTCAGAAGGAGATCGTAGGGATTCGGGCCCGTGTCAGTGCCTACTCCACTTGGCTCATCGGCTACGAACTCATGCCGACCGGCGGTGAGTTCGACCTGAAAGCCGTCTGCGCTTCGCGCCACCACGCTCACCGTGCCCTCACCTCCTCCTCAAGGAGACGCTTCGCCTCCGCCACTATCTTGTCCTTCGTGATGCCGAACTTCTCGTACAGGACCTGCGCGGGCGCACTGGCGCCGAAGCTGTCCATGCCCACGATGGCGCCTTCGAAGCCCACGTGGTGTTCCCAGCCCAGTCTGGCGCCAGCCTCGATGGCGATCCGCCCCTTCGCCTCGGGCGGGAGCACCTCGTCCCGGTAGTCTTTCGGCTGGCGGTCGAACAGTTCCCAGGAGGGCATGGACACCACCCGCGCGCGGATCCCTTCGGAGGCCAGTTCCCGGCCGGCTTCGAGGGCCAGGTGGACCTCGGAGCCCGTACCGATCAGGATCGCATCGGGGTCTCCCCCCTCCGCCTCCCAGAGCACGTACGCTCCGCGGTGGAGGAGGTCCGCTGGAGGGTGGACACGGCGGTCGAGAACGGGAACCTTGTGTCGCGTGAAGACAAGCGCGGTGGGCCCGTCTCGATTGAGGAGCGCTGCGCGCCAGGCCTCGACTGTCTCGGTGGCGTCCGCAGGCCTGATCACTGTCAGATTCGGCACCGTGCGGAGGTTCATCAGGTGCTCGACCGGCTGGTGGGTGGGACCGTCCTCGCCCAGGCCGATGCTGTCGTGGGTGAAGACGTAGACCACCGGGAGCCCCATCAGGGCTGCCAATCGCATGGAGGGGCGCATGTAGTCGGAGAAGGTGAGGAACGTGGCGGCGTATGGAATCACCCCTCCGTGTAGGGCGATTCCGCCGACGATAGCTCCCATGGCGTGCTCCCGGACCCCAAAATGCATGTTGTGGGCGCAGTACTGATGCCAGCCCATGTCCCCGTACCCCGCCAGGACGGTCTTTGTGCTGGGAGCCAGATCGGCCGACCCTCCCGTAAGGGCGTGAAGATGGGGGACCAGTGCATTGAGCACCTCCCCTGAGGCATTGCGGGTGGCCATGGTCGAGCTGGAATCGCGGAACAGCTCCGACACGCCCTCGTCCCAGCCGTCGGGGAGGTCTCCTTGGAGTTCGGATTCCAGCTGGGCCGCCTCCTGGGGGTGGTCCCGACGGTACGCGACCATACGTCGTCTCCACTGCGCCTCGGCGGCCTTTCCGCGCGGAATAGCTCGCCGCATGTAGGTACGCACCTCCTCTGGCACATGGAAGGCAGGTCCGGTCGGCCATCCCAGCGCCTCCTTGGTGGCACGCACACCCTCCTCCCCAAGAGGCTCGCCGTGGACCTTGGCTGTGGCCTGATCGGGGCTTCCGTATCCGATCACCGTCTTGCAGATAATAAGGGACGGCCGGTGTGCCTCTTCCTGAGCGCTGCGGAGTGCGGCGTCGATGGCGGAGACATCGTGGCCGTCCACCGGTCCGAGGACGTGCCAATCGTACGCCTCGAATCGGTGGGCCACATTCTCGCCGAAGGTCAGGTCGGTGGTCCCTTCGATCTGAATGTCGTTGTCGTCGTATAGGTAGATGAGTTTCCCAAGCCCCAGGGTGCCGGCCAGGCTGGCTGCCTCGCTCGTGACGCCCTCCTGCATATCGCCATCCGACACAATGGCGTAGGTGAAATGGTCGACAATCGGATGATTGGGCCGATTGTAGTGCTCCGCCAGCCAGCGCTCAGCGATGGCCATCCCCACTCCGTGGGCGAATCCCTGTCCCAGGGGCCCGGTGGTGACTTCCACCCCGGGGGTTTCGCCTCGCTCTGGGTGGCCGGGGGTCTTGGAGCCCCACTGCCGGAATCGCTTCAACTCATCGAGCGAGAGGTCGTATCCGGTGAGATGGAGGAGGGCGTAGAGAAGCATGGAGGCGTGGCCGGGCGACAGGATGAAGCGATCGCGGTCGGGCCAATCAGGGCTCTCCGGGTTGTGCCTCAAGAATCGATCCCAGAGAGTGAAGGCCATGGTGGCGGCGCCCATCGGCGTGCCAGGGTGGCCGGATTTCGCGGCCTCGACGGCGTCGACCGCCAAGAAACGGATAGTGTTGATGCACAGCTGCTCCAGTTCCGATTGATCACGAGTGTCCATCACGACGGTCCTCCCGCTCCATCCTGAGGGGTCGCCGCGTCAGTGATGAGCGGGATCCAGTACCTACGGGAGAAGATTGAGGGGACCGAGATGTCCAACCTCTCATACAGCTGGGGCGGGATGCCGATGTCCGCTAGATAGAGTTCCCCGACCACCCCGTCCAGGCCGGTTTTAGGAAGGGCCAGTGTCAATGTGCGTTCAGGATGGATCGCCGCTCCCGGGCTCTCTCCTGTGGTGGCGTCGAGGCCAGAGGGGACATCGAGGGAGAGAATCCGCGACGCCTCCGAGTCGCAGGTGGCGATGAGCTCCGCTGTGGTCCCGCGGGGAGCCCCGCGCAGGCCATAGCCGATGAGCGCGTCCACCACAATCCCTGCTCGGGAGATCGCCTCCGGGGCCTGATTCGCTGGCAGAGGATGGAGTCCGGAGGCTTGCAGGACCCGCAGCTGCTGATGGGCAGCGCCGCGCAGATCCTGTGCCGGTCGGTCCAGGATGACTTGGATCGGGAACCCGCGGTTGCGGAGGTGCCGGGCACAGACCATTCCGCCTCCGCCGTTGCCTCCCGAGCCTGCGAGCACAACGATCGACTTCGCAACTTCCTCCGCGGACTCTGTAGCCGCGAGCATGTCCTTCACGTTCTCGAACAGATTCCGTCCCGCGTTCTCCATCATGGATAGGATCTGGAGCCCGAATTCCTCCACCGCGATGCGGTCCACTTCGCGCATCTGATCCCTCGTGACCGCGGGGACGGGGACTCCGTCCTCGGTGAAGAAGAGGCCGGCCACAGGTGCAGCTGAATCCTCCATGTGGCCCATCGGTCGCCTGTGGCTCAGCCCTCGGGCTGGAGCAACGGCTGCAGATCCAGGTCGGGGCGCGGCGAGATCCCACCTTGGCCCGTGAGGCTCGCGGCGATCTCTCGCATGGTCTCTCCGGTTTCTGGATGAACGTGATCGGGAGCCAGCTCGGCCAATGGAACCGCCAGGTGGGGGCGCAGCGCGATCTCGGGGTCAGGAATGACCTGGAGAGGGGTCTGGATCACCTCACTGTCGAAGAGGACGATGTCGAGGTCGATGCTGCGAGGCCCGTACCGATCGGCGGTCCGTATTCGGCCCAGCTCTTCCTCGATGGGGGTGAGAATCTGGGTCTTGAGATCGTCCGGGGAGAGGATGGTCTCGACCATCACTGCAGCGTTCAGGAAGCTCTCCTGAGGAGTTGCGCCTACAGGCTGGGTCTCGTAGACGGATGAGACAGCAGCGACGCTCACCCGCTCAGCCAGCAACCGCACGGCTCGGGCCAGGTTGCGCTCCTTGTCGATGTTGGAGCCGAGAGAGAGGAAGGCGCGCCGAGGTTGGTCCTCAGCCATGATTGCCTTGCTTTCTGACGATGGTCACACCGACCGAGTCGGCGAAACGGAGGGCTCCCGGCTTCTCCACCCCGACCTCGGCCTGCGCCACCCGTGCGTCGGCTAGGCAGATCTGAGCGATGTTCTCGGCCAGGGCCTCGACGAGGTAGTAGCTGGATCCTTCTACGTGCTCGATCACATGCTTGGCGATCGTGCGGTAGTTCACGGTGTCCTCGATGTCATCGGACTCTCCGGCGGAGCTGGTGTCAGCATGCAGGATGATGTTGATGACGACGTCCTGCTTGGACGCGCGCTCCCAGTCGTTGACGCCGATGACGCACCGGAGCCGAAGATCTTCGATCCGAATCCGATCTGGCGGGGCGGTCAAGTCGGCCACGTCAGACTCGGTTGAAGACTGTGATTCGGGCGCCGTTGATGGAGCTGGCCTCCTCGGAGCAAAGGAAGAGCATCGTCTCGGCGATGTGCTCCGGAGGAACCCACTTGCTGAAATCGGCCTTCGGGAATGACTCGCGATTGGCAGGCGTGTCGAGGGTGCTGGGGATCACCACGTTTGCGGTCACCCCGTGATCGCGGACCTCTTTGGCCAGGGCTTCCGTCAGGAGAATCACCCCACCCTTGGAGACGGCGTGCAGCGCGTTCCCAGCGGTCCCACCCAGACCGGCCTTGGCACCCACGTTGACGATCCGCCCCCATCCTTGCTCTGTCATGTGGGGCGCCACTGCGCGACAGGTGAGGAACGTCGATTTCAGGTTGAGCGCCAGCGCGAAGTCCAGATCCTCTTCGGATAGGTCTGCGATCCGACCGGCTCGGTAGCCGCCGGCGATGTTGATGAGTATGTCAATCCGCCCGAACCGTTCCAATCCCTTCTCTACCAGCTCCTGGACCGCCTTGGAGTCGGTTACATCGGTGCGAGAAAGCAGGCACGGAGGGTCGCCGAGATCACGGCCCAAGGCGTGCAACTTCTTCTTGGCGAGGTCGCACAGGACCAGCCGAGCGCCTTCCTCCTGGAATCGGTGGCTGACCACGGTTCCCAAAGCGCCGGTGGCCCCGGTGATCACAGCAACCTTGTCCGCCACGGACACGTCTTCCCCTCTTTCGATCTAGGCGAGGTGCCGCCCCCCGTCGATGAGGAGGGTTTCGCCGGTGATGTAGTCGCCTCCCTCGAGGAGGAAGAGCAGGGCATCGGTCACCGACTCCTCCCCGCCCATGCGGCCGGCAGGGACTTTGGAGAGGATCCTCTCCTGAGAAGCTTGGTCTGAGCCCTCCGGTGGAAGGATGGCCCCCAGGGCCAAGCAGTTCACCTGAATGTTCGGAGCCAGTGCCAGGGCCGTGGCCTGTGTCAGGCTGACCAACGCAGCCTTTGCAATGGTGTAGGCGAAGTGGTCCCTACCTGGGCGCAGGCCCCGCCAGTCGCCGAGGTTGATGATCTTGCCTTGGCCGTCCGCGGGAACCTGGGCGGCAAGGTCCTGGCTGAGAAGGAACGGTGCCCTTAGGTTGACGGCGAAGTGACGATCCCAATCCTCTGAGGTGGTTTGGGCAAATCCGCCTGGCTCGAAGAGAGCTGCGTTGTTCACCAGGATGTCCACCGCGCCGAGCTTGTCCGCTACCTCTGCGATGACTCGATGGACCGCAGCTTCCTGCGAGAGGTCTGCCTGGAGGGAGATTGCCTCTGCTCCCATCTCTGTGGCCTGAGACACCGTCTCCTCGGCGCCCTCACGAGATTGGTCGTAGTGAACGGCCACTCGGACCCCGCGGCTGGCTAGAGCCAGCGCCATGGCTCGGCCGAGCCGGCGCGCGCCGCCTGTCACGACCGCAGTCCTACCTTCCAGCTCCATGGGGGTGCGCCCCGTTCGCAGCCTAGTGCCAGCGCCTATCCGAAGTGGCTGTCGGCTCCGGAGGACGGGATCGAGTCCATGAACTCGGCTCGGGTCTTGGGGTCGTCTCTGAACAGTCCCAGGAGGGCTGTGGTGCGCATCCGTGCGTGGGCCTTCTTGACCCCTCGCATCATCACGCACATGTGGGCTGCGTCCACGACTACACCCACGCCCTTGGGCTTGACCAG
>JABAOD010003212.1_pt1 | contig 15251 bp, 15 predicted proteins | sample 7062151 | NCBI WGS metagenome assembly JABAOD01 (sample SAMN14538626, study PRJNA623070) | marine sediment metagenome | biome: marine biome [ENVO:00000428]; feature: marine pelagic biome [ENVO:01000023]; material: deep marine sediment [ENVO:00002113] | place: India: Gulf of Khambhat ... | reverse complement strand
TTCGAACTGAACCGCATCATGTTCGACATCGTCGGTCTGGTCGACGCAGCGCCGATCGCCGCCGAATAACCTTTCCGATCCAAGATCAACGCATTAGCTTCAGGGTCATCTGTCAATCAGGTGGCCCTTATGCGTTCCAACCCCATCGTGTATCACATCCCCGTCTGCCCCTTCTCGCAGCGGCTGAAGATCCTGCTGACCCTGAAAGGCATCCCTGACGCGGTGGATTTCGACGTGGTTGATGTCACCATCCCCCGTAGCCCGGACCTTTTAGCCAAAACCCGCGGCATCACCGCCCTGCCGATCCTCGAAACCGAGAATGGCGAGATTATAAACGAGAGCCTCGTCATACTGCGCTATCTGGAACAGCGCTTTGGCCGTCGTATCGGACGCGCCGATCCCTATGAGCACGCCGTCGAAAACATGCTGATCGCCAAGGAAGAGCCTTTTACAACCCATGGTTACCGCTATGTCCTGAACCGTGATCCGGAAGCCTGCGTAGATTTCCGGGACAAGATGCTTGCGCTGTATCGCAGCCTGAATGACTTCCTTACCCACTACGCACCAACGGGCCCTTGGCTCTTTGACGAATTCGGACTGGCCGAGGCCGTTTACACCCCGATTTTCCAGCGCTTCTGGTTCCTAGAATATTATGAGGAGTTCAGTATTCCCGACGCGCCAGACTACGCCCGTGTCAAAGAGTGGCACGATGCCAGCGTCGCGCATCCAGCAGCCCAGCAGGTGACCTACGAAGAGATTGCGAAGCTCTATTATGACTACGCTCAAGGTGTCGGAAATGGCGGGGTGCCAAATGGTCGTCAAATCTCGTGCTGTGTCTTCACCCCCGACTGGCGGGACCGACCAATGCCCCCACGGGATAAATGGTCGCCCGCCACGGATGCAGAGCTCGGCCTGATCTGACTTGCCCAATGTGCCTGTTGGAGCGCATGATGGGCCCATGCCCCAATACACCGTCAAAGCCCGCATCACCGGCCGCGTTCAGGGCGTGGCCTTTCGCGCATGGACACAGTCCCGTGCCCAAGCGCTCGGATTGGCTGGATGGGTTCGCAATGAAAACGACAACGCCGTCACCGCCGTTCTACAAGGCGACCGGGACACGGTCCGCGCGATGGTCAAAGAACTTTGGTCCGGCCCCGGGGCCGCGGCTGTAGACAACGTTCAGACAGAAGAGATCAGCGGTAGTGAAGCTCTGAATGGCTTCGATATCAGGTTTTAGCCGGATCACTCGACCTCTTCGGTACTTGCACCTGTCTCGATCAAATCAAAACTGGACAAGACGTCATGGACTGCGCCATCCGGCGATAGGTGTGACTGGTACAACGCAAATCGGTTCACCCCAAACAGTGCAGGCCGAAATCCTCCAGCCACTTCCAGAAACGCGGCGACCCGCGCGGCTTCGGCCTCGATTTCTTCGCCTTTCAAACGCGCGACAGTGATGTGTGGACGGAACCGCCGTCGCTCCAGTTCCATCCCTGCGGCCCGAACCGCCTTCGCCACCTGGCGATGCAATTCTTTTAGCATTCCGTCATCCTCGACCTGCACGGCCAATGCTTGACGTCGCTTGCCGCCGTAGACCTCTGCCCCTGCCAGTTGCAGAAAGAATTCCGGAAAATGGATTTCTGCCAATCCGTGGTGCAACTCCTCTAGCTGGTCCATGGATTGATCCCCAAGAAATGCCAGTGTCAGGTGCAGGGTCTCCCGGGTCATCAGCCGGCCGACCGGGATTTCCGACTGGAAGGTCTCCAGCAGGTCCAAAGCCGGGTCCGGTAGGTCAAGCGCGACGAAGGCTCGTGTCATCTGGCCGATACTTTCTTCACATTAATTATCTTTGGCCTACCCTGTACTAGGTCGATTTCATATGTATGGAAAACATACGCTTTCTGCATGGATTTCATACGCTTGTTTTTACCCGTCCGGGAAGGTTAGCCCCGGAAACACTCAAAGCTCGGAGCCAAAATAATGACCGTACATATAGGCGCAAAACCCGGTGATATCTCTGAAACCGTCCTGATGCCGGGCGACCCCTATCGCGCGAAATGGGCGGCAGAAACCTTTCTGGATGATGCTGTTCTGGTGAACGAGGTCCGTGGGATGCTCGGCTTTACTGGTACCTGGAACGGGCACCGGGTGACAATCCATGGCTCGGGCATGGGGATGCCGTCGCTCAGTATTTATGCCAATGAACTGATCCGCGACTACGGCGCGAAGACCCTGATCCGCATCGGCTCTTGCGGCGGAATGCAGCCCCATGTCAGCGTTCGTGACGTGGTGATCGCGATGACGGCATCCACAGCTGGATCACCCTCACGAACGATGTTTAGGGAGCTGAATTATGCCCCCTGCGCTGACTTTGGGCTGTTGCAGGCGGCGGTTGCGGCGACTTCGGGCCTTGACGTCAAAACACATGTCGGCGGAATCTATTCGTCGGACACATTCTATGACGAACGCCCTGATTTAAATGAAGAAATGACACGTCACGGCATTCTGGCGGTCGAGATGGAGGCTGCGGAACTCTATACCGTCGCAGCCCGCTTACAAAGCTCGCGCGCTGGCAGTGCTGACCGTAAGCGATCACCTGCAAACCCACGAGGCCCTACCCTCGGACCAACGTGAACGCAGCTTTGGGGACATGGTCGAAATTGCGCTGAAAGCGGCCTTCGCCGAAAGTTAGACGTGACAGAGGCTGTCAGTGAGCTGCGCAAGGATACGCGCAGCATCGCTGGCCGTATGGTCGCTGCTTTCGAATTGCAGGAGGATCATCAGGTCATTGGCCTTTTCATAGTCCGCAATCAGCCAGTCCAGCCCTTCCGGAAGGTCGTCGTTATCCGCCAGGTCGTCGAGATAGTCGCTGACGATCTCCTGCGCGCCCTGAACGAAATCCTGGTTTTCATCGATTTCGCCGCTATCCACCCTTTCGTGAAGCTCGGCCAGTCTCGCCAGCCATTCATCCAAAAGGACCGCTGACCCCGAGATCTCGATTTGGCCTTCTGTCGGTGCCACTTCTGGTGTCGCCTCGTCCACCGGATCCTCGGGCTCCGGTTCCGCCAACACGGGTTCGGGTGCTGGTTTCTCTACATCCGACGCTATTGCGCTAACCGGTTCCGGCGTAGGAGCCACCTCTTCTGGCGGCATTGGCACCTGGTTCAGGAAGGGAATGATTTGTTTCGCGATATTGCGTTGAATCTTCGCCACTTCCTTGTGACGAGTGTTGGTAGCAACCTCCATAAGGCAAGCCAACGTATCGGGTGCACCACTTTCGGCCCATAGCGTTGCCGGGTCGTCTGCATCGCCTTGGAATGCCTGCCATGCCTGCGGTGTCGCAATCGGAGCAACATACAAGAACCCAGCGCCCGGATGGTTTTCGACCTCGACCGCAGCTTCCTCTAGCTGATCTTCGGGAACTCCATCGGCATGGGTCAACACCAGTAGGCTGTTCTTGGTCAGACGGTTCGGTAACATCTTCACCAGACGCAGTTGATCGTCTGACAATGGGGCGTCGGCTCGGCTGCACCAAATCAGCACATCGGCAAGCTGGGTCAGGGCCAGCACTGCGTCTTTGTCGTGACCGGGCTGGTCTAGGCCCGACACATCGACAAGCTGCAAAGATTTCAGGATCGGACTATCAACGCCAATCGAAATCAGATCAGGGTTTTCCTTTAGTGCCGCATCAAGATCATGCCCGACAAAATCCTTGCTCGGGCGGTCCCACCAACCGGCCGTGGTCGTCGCGCTGTCTGCATGATGAAACACGATCGCTGGCAATGGTTCGGTCGTGCCAATCCTCGCCAGTTCCTCCCCCAACAGCAGATTGACAAGGCTAGATTTGCCAGCCCCAGACAACCCGGTCACCGCGATCCGAACCGGGGTTTCGAGACGGCGCAGCAGCGTCTCTGCATTGCTCTCGGCAGCATCCAGCTGCGGGTTTGGATCTGTCGGCAGGTCGGCAACCGCGCGAATGAACCGACGCAAAAGCGAGATATCCTGCTGGACGTTGGGAAGATGAGCCATGGACTACACCTTCCCTTTCAGACAGGCCTTTGCCCATCTTTGCGCCACCCGATCCAATGGCTGCCCATTGAACCGAGAAACCACATCCCCGTCTTCCGAGAAAGCAAATCCTATCGAGTGTTGTTCCCCAGCTCCAAGCAAGAGCGCGTCAGCCCCACATAGTTCATTGATAGCATCTTTCAGACGCGCCAGCTCGGCCAGCAATGGCCCGACGTCCTCGTCCTCGGCCGGCAGGATATCTTCGCCGGTAATCTCGATCTGTTCGCCGTTTGCCAGTAGAAAAGCCTGACCAGAAGCCAAAGCCTCCAACCCTTCGAAATAACCCTGCGTACCAATGGCGAAGGTCTCGTCTACCGGCACCGCATCAGAGATTGGCGCCTTAGGAGTGTTGTCCAGTTCGGTGGCAATCTCATTGGCTGAAAACCCGACTTCCTCCGCCGCGACATCCTCCTCCAAGAACTCCGAACTCACGCGCAATTCGTCACCGCGAGCAAAGGCAACAATCAACGCAGCCAGTTGTGACAGTTGCTCTTCACGTGGCGCGTCCATATCAAGGCCGGGCGAGATCATCCGCAGCATTCGTCCACTACCAGCGACCATTGACAGCTCTTGTTCATCGTTCGCAAACAGAAGGCGTCGGGGGAGGACCGTCTTTTCGATTTCTTTCAAAATCGCATCGCACCCGCCGGCAAGCACCCGAGCAACATTGTCGCGGTGTTTCGCGGAAGATAATGTTTCCTTCAGAATTTCAATGGCTTGGGGATCGACCGTCATTGCCCCGCCTTTCGATGGAAAAGTCTCATCTACTGCTAGCCCCTAATACGCGTCCGCAATCTGGCCGAGCGCCTGCCGCGACGCCGCTACCAAATCTTCGGGTTTGGCTTCGACCCCACAGCGAAAACAAATCGAGTGGTCTTCGTATTTCGCCGAGCGGGCGAAAATGTAACTATGTCGCGGCCCGCGAAGAACATAGATCCCATCCGACGGCGTTTCCAAGCCCATGCTCTCTGACGTGAAGGCAGTCAACGCCGTGCCGCTCCAAATTGCCCCGGCAACTGATGCACAACGGTCCAGAATCTCCTGCGCGACAGGTGTAGCGACTGCCTTGCGCAGAACAAGCCCGGAAGAGGTATCAATATAGCTCACGACATTGCAGTCGGGAACAGCACTCAGCGCCTCTTCCAGAGCATCCTGCAGTGACATTCACATACCCCTGACGTCTTCACGAAAAGGACGCATCCTTTGGGGATGCGTCGCGGTTTAGTTTTCTATCGTCAATCTAACCAAGCACCGTCAGACGTACAATCGCCAACCATCCTGCTCGGGGCTGTCGGCCTCAGGTTCTGCTTCGGTCGCCGCTTCGCCGAGGCCATCGAGAAAGCCAGTGATCAGCGCGTCGAGGTCTTCCAGCGTCTCTGGTGCGTGTTCAGCGCGATACGCATGCCAAGCTGCAACAAGACCGGACTCCGCTTCGTTGGCTGCATCTTCGATGGAGAGCGGCTCTTCTTCCGCCACCGCGTCGGTCGCATTTTCGCGGATCTGGTTCAGGATATTGCTGAAATCCGAAGGCTCTTCTTCCGAAACCAGCTCCCCTTCTAGGACGTCGTCCGCCTCAGTGAGNNTCCTCGGAAATGTCTTCAATCTCGTCGCTCTGAAGTTCGGGTTCTATATCATCGCCGGGGGTGCCTTCAGCGGCAAGGAAAGAAACCGCAGCGATCAGGTCGCCAGATCCATCCTCGTCTAAAGCGGCTTCGTCGGCATCCGGATCATCTTCCTGTTCGTCCTCTTCCAAGCCGGCGGTGTCTTCCGCCTCGGCTTCGACAGCTACAGGTTCCTCTTCGCTGGTTTCGAACTCGTCCGCTGACAAGTCATTCGGTGCAAACTCCTCTACAAGAAGTTCCGCAGTTTCCGGTTCAAGTTCAGCGACTTGATCCTGATCCTCGACTTCGTCGTGTTTCGCGGCAAGCGGCTCTCTGTCCTGCTCACCCTCGTACGCATCCGCGGGGCGTGCGGTTTCCATACGCCGAACACGACGAGGGACAATAGGTGTCGCCGCCGGCGGTTCATCTGCCGCACCGGGTACAACCGGGCTGCCCAGAATCAGCACATCGCCAGCCTCATCGGCAGCCGCAGGCTCTGGTTCGCGACGCGGGGCATCGGGGTCAGAGGCAACAACAGACAGATGATGCAACGTATCCAGTAGTTCTTCACCACCGCTAGTCCGCCACAGGTCACCGGCTTCGCCGCTGGCGCACGCCTCGATGGCATCAGTGGCTGAAAACATGATGATATTGGCAAAACGGCCATCGGTTTCGCGCACCAGTCGCTCATGAACACGCGCACGATCCTCGGGCAAAAGCTTGTCCGACCGAGTCGCTAGCAACACGCTGTGTTTCAAAAGTTCTATGGGCATGGAATCAAGCGCGCTACGCTCGCTCTCGCGCCAAGCCTGCGTTGAATGGGTGCACCACAAAAGGGCGTCCGACTTTTCCGCCACGAAGTCACGGAAGTGGATTGGAATATTCGGGTCGGAAATGCCGGGGGTATCGATAAGGTCCAACTCAGACAGGATGCCGGTATCCGCGAACAGGCGGATATAGCGCACACCATCCACACCGACTTCGCCCAAGTCTTCAAGCGCGACCGGGTGTTCATTTCCATCGTCGTCCACATAGTAGGCCGACCGTTCGCCAAAGCTCATCCAGACCGGCGGCAATTGCGTGGCTGTAACCCGCGTCGGCAAAATGTCGTCGCCGAGAAGGAAGTTGATCAGGGTTGTCTTGCCTGCGCTAAATTCCCCCATCAATGCGATGGTTGGACGTTGCTCCTGCTCGGAAGTCGTTGCGACGTCGAATTCGGGTGTAGTGCCATGATACATTGGTCTTCTTCCCCTCTTAGGCGGCCTCTTCGCCCAGTTCTTTCAGGATGTCTCCAAAGACGCTTCCAGATACCTTGCTGGCATCGACCAGATGTGGACCATCGCCGTTTGCCTGCTCGTGGCAGATTTTAGCGATTGTTTCCTGATGCTCCTTCAGGAAGGTGTCCAAAGTCGCCCGGACGTTCTCCAAAACCGCTGAAACCTGCGTTTCTTCCAGATCCTTCGTGATCGAGTCGGCCTCTGCCCGGATCAGGTGGGCATAGTCGTTGGCATAAGCCTGGTAACCGCGGCGTTTCTGCCACCAGCGGCGCCACCATGTGCTTTGCAGGTCCAGCGCGATCGTACGCCCCAAACCCACCGGTGCGGGTACAACCGGCGTTTGCGGCGGTTCAATCTGGAAATCGCCCAGATGTTCTCCGACAAATGCTCGATAAATCGCTTCGACATTCACAGACGCTTCGGCATAAAGCTTACTGACTTTCGAGCGCACGGCCCGCGAGAAACTGAAATAGGCCGCCCGCTGCAGAACCCGAAGGCCCGCCGGGTCATATTGCCATTTGCCCTGCTCGCCAAAACGCTCCAGATGATCGACCAGCGAGTCTGTCGCTCGTTTGACGAAATTCGCCTGCGCGGCGTCCATCCGCTTGATCAGATCGTTACGCAACGTGCGGGTCAGATCGTCGATCTTTACCTGCGTGTCGCGGGTAAGTTCGTCCATTGCTTCGACCGGAGTTCGACCGCCTAGGTCAACATTGACACCCGACGCAATCCGATTGCGCTTGGCCACCATGGTGGCGCGGGCTTCGTTGGTCAGGTTGCGCGCATTACGGCGCACACGGTCCAAGAGGCGCTTACCGCTACCTTCGGCCACGCGATCCCCAATTGCATGCAACAGCTCTGGTACGCCCGATGCCGCCCAGATTCCATCGACCGGCTCCATTTCTCCCAATTCCGGATTGGCCTCCAGATATCGGGCCAAAGCCTCCCCCGAAGCGCTGGACAGGACGTCCATGTCGCCAGCCAGAGCCGCCTCGGCCCATTTGGCGCTGCCGAAGATAACTTCGGCGGAATCATCGATACTGTGAGACTTCAGCGTTTGCAGAATACCCTCACGAATCTCAGGAATCTGCGTTTCGGGGTTCTCCAGCTCGTCCACACGATTGACGAACAGGACCACCTGCCGTTTATCCAACGTCGCAATGATGCGCATCAACGCCATGTCCACGGTGGTCAACGCCTGATGGGCCGACAGGACAACAACACAAATTTCCGAGCCGCGCAGGCTGCGAATTGTGATCTGCTCTCGCATCATAAAGGTGTCGTTGACACCCGGCGTGTCACACAGCTGCAGTGCCATGTCGTACTGCGGAATATCAAGGAAAAGCTCCGCTGATTTCGTAATGTCTGCAAACCGACCGGTCTTGGTGCTAATGTCGTTGGTCGCGACGCCGTCGCCAAGGCAGACGTACCGCTCCATCAATTCGGTGTCGACATAGCCGTAAGAGTGATTTTGCCCGAGAAGCAGTTCAAAATGCTTGCCCAAACGGTGTTGGGTGGCCTGGCGCATCTCCTCGATCTGGCGCTGGATGTCTTCCATTTCCTCTTGCGCGCCCGCCCGGTCTGCAAGTTCGCCCAAACGGCCGCCACCGATGACAAGGTTATCCCACTCGTCCTGATCGAAGAATGTAAATCGCGCCCGGGTGGTATCCGCCTCGCCCGCGGCTGCGGGGGGCTTGGTGTTGATCGAAATCGTCGTGACCACCGAAGTCCATGGGTTCACGTCCGAAGGCAACAGATCCGGCTGTCCTGCAAGAATGTTTGTCAGCGCAGATTTGCCCGCCTTAACCTGACCAACCAGAGTGACCTTGGCGGCGAATTCTTCCAGCCGACTGCGCAGCGTCGCCGCTCGCGCCGCCGTTCGCTCGTCAGCCACACCAGCAAGTTGACCGAGTTTCTCGGACAATGTGGACATCGCGGCGGACTGCTCGGCCATCGCCTCGTTGCCTGCGGATAACAAATGTGCGTTTTCAACCATTTTACTTCACCTATTACGCATTAATCAGGCCGCCACCTGGACCGAGATCTCTTTGTCCAGCAGATCCAGCACCTGCAGCGCCCCCAAAATCAGTTCTCCACGATTGTCTTCCACCGCATCCCCGCCCGGATAAATCAGGATCGACATCTCCGTTGCCAGTTCGACATTCGACAAGTTGGCCAGCGTTTCTGCTCCGGGAACCGTACTGTCGGGCCGAACCGGCATCGCCTCGTTCGCGAAGAGGACTGGCTTGCTGCCACAAACGGTTACCCGCAGGGCAAAGCCCATGCCCGGCGCAAGGGATTCAAGTTCGATCAACCTCGCCCGCAGTTCGGGCGTCATCAGAAGGGTGGTCAGATGCTCAATTGTATCCATGGGCATTGTCGAAACTTCCATCTGGCTTATTCACGTCTGTTCAATAGGAACCGCAACGGAATGAACGGGTTAACAAACGTTTTGGATCAGTTTCTTGGCTACTGAGCTTTTGTGGCGAAAAGGTGTTGAAAGGGTGCCTCGGGTGGTGCGTTTTGAACAATCAGCGAGATTCCGCGACATTTCACCCCCATTGTGACGCAAATATTCTCGCGCTGGTTTTATCCACTCTTGCAGTGGTTGATTCCCAAGAACGAATGATTCGACGCCCGTTCGCGGCCAGTGCTTCCCGGCGAGGTCATCATGAATCAGCGACCCAGAATTTCACCGCCAGCAGATTTCGGCGGCACCCCCGATTCTGCGGCAACCTGCGAGAACGGTGTTTCATCTGTACGCCTATAAACTGCGATTTCCCTATTAAAGAAGCCATCGCGGAGCGCGTAAAGCCAATACAATTGGAGTAAAAACGACTGAAAATCCGCGATATCTTTTCTTGGCCGTTCACCCGCCTAACTATCGCCTTTTTTACTGCGGCAAATCTACCCGAGGGCGAGGAGAAATGCGTGCCTATACGGCGCCGAAGGGGACTTCTTCTCGAAAAAAACGGTTCGAAACGCAGTCAGGGGTGACGGCTATGCAACAGAATAAGATGGCGGAAAGCTCGGAAACTCAAAGCGAGTATATCGATGAGCTGAAGCCGGGAACAAAACTGCTTCAGGGTCAGTATACGATTGACAGCTTTCTCAACAGTGGTGGCTTTGGAATTACCTATCTTGCGAAGGATAGTCTCGATCGTCGCATTGTGATTAAGGAATGTTTCCCGGGATCTTTCTGTCGTCGCAGCGCTACGATCGTCGGCGCTCGCTCGCGAGCGCATCAGAACGAATTCAAGTCAATCGTAAAGCTGTTCATGCAAGAGGCCCGCAGCCTCGCCAAGCTCGTCCACCCGAACATTGTCGGCGTCCACCAGGTCTTCGAAGACAACGATACCGCCTATATGGCAATCGACTTCATCGAAGGCCGTGACATGCTCGACATGATCGAAGACTCCTCGGTCAGCTACACCCCCGAGCAGATCGTCGAAATGACCAAGAAGCTGCTTTCAGCTGTTGCGTTTATTCACGAGAACGAAGTCCTGCACCGGGACATCTCGCCGGATAACATCCTGATTCAACCGAATGGCGAGCCTATCCTAATCGACTTTGGCGCCGCCCGCGAGCAGGCCACCAAGGCGAGCCGCGCTCTGTCGGCGCTGCGCGTGGTCAAGGACGGCTACTCGCCTCAGGAATTCTATGTCGCAGGCAGCGCGCAAGGCCCGTGGAGCGACCTTTACGCCTTCGCTGCTTCACTGTTCCACCTGATCACCGGCGAAGCGCCGGTCAACAGCCAAGTTCGTCTCGCTGCCGTTGCCGAGGGCCGTGGCGATCCCTACGAACCTTTGGCTGGCAAGTACGAGGGCTATCCTGAAGGCTTCCTGGAAGCCATTGACAAAGCCATGCAGACCGTTCCAGCGCAGCGCGTGCAGAACGCGCAGGAATGGCTGGACATGTTCCAAAACCCTGCGGGAAAAGAGAAAATCGTCCCGCTGAAGGTCGAAAAGGCTGATGCCACCAAGGCGGTGGGTCCACAAACTGCCGCCAAGCAATCTCCCCGTGCCGAGGCGCCGAAGGCAGAGCCCGTGGCGGAAGCCTCCAAGGCTAAACCCGCCTCCGCGCAGAAATCAGGTGGCGGCATGAAAATGGCGCTGATGGGAACGGCCGCGCTGGTGGTTGTTGCCGCGGGTATCGGCTTCATGACCAACTCGGGCGGATCAGACAGCGCCGAGACCGCGGAGGCTTTGCCTGTCCTGTCGACGCCGCCAGCGAAGGCTGAGTCAACAACCGCTGCTGCCAAACCGGCAGAGGCCAAGGTTGCTGCTTCCGAACCAGAGACGCCGGCAACCGCTGCCAGCAAGCCACCGGCGACCAAGCCGACCGCCGCGACGCCTGTTGAGGCACCAAAGATCGTCACCGCTGAGCCGAAGCTGAAACCGATGGTAAATGCCGGTGCCAACACTTTCGCGGATATCATGGCCTCTAAGCCCGTGACGGTTCCGACTACTACGACGCCCAAGGCAACGGCATCTCAACCGGCAGCCGGCTCCTCTTCAGGGAACCTGACTTTCGACGACATCGTCGCCTCGAAACCAGCGGCTGTTGCGCCCAGTCAGCCTGCCGCCGCAGCTCCGGCAAATCCGCGCCCGACAACCAGCAGCAATACCTCGGGCAACCTTAGCTTCGCGGACATCATCGCTTCGAAACCGGCCTCGCGCCCGTCGCAAGCGACCGTCTTTGGTCAGCCTCGCACGTCCGTGGCACCGCAACAGGTTGATTTCGCGGTCTGGAACGTCGACGTTCCCTTTGACACCACCGTCACGCGCCGCAACGGCCGGTCGGTAGCCCTGATCACCAATGGAAAATCCTCGGCTGAATTGAAGGCCGCAGTAAGCTGGGTTCAGGAAGGTGTTGAGATCATCGAAGTCGATGGGGCCCCGGTTTCACCGACGACCTCGATTGGAACCATTGTTCTGAACAACATGAACCTAGACGCGAACGGTGTCATCCGCACCCCGGTCAAGATCAAGCGGGTCGGCGCCCAAAACGAGGTGAACGAAACCCTGGTCCTGTCCGCCAACCGCCAGATAGCGCTAAGCAATGGCGTTGAATTAGAAGCCCGGTTCACCGCTGGCAAATGGCAGACCAAGGTCACCAAGGCGCACGCCGATACACCCGGCCTGAAGGTCGGAGACGTGCTCCTGAGCGAAAAGACCACTGGCATGCCGCTGAACGATTCTCGATCGATCGAGACGATCATGAGCAATCTGGCGACCGGCGGCACCCGCACGGCTCAGTTCGAAATCCAACGTGACGACCGCAAAACAACGGTCGCCATGAACCTGAAGTAAATCGAAACCCAGGTCGCGGCGCCAGCCGCCGCGATCCAATGACACGAAGGAGACACGCACGTGATACGACGCAAACGCCCCCTCTCCGAAAGTAGCCCTCGCGGCTTCTCTTTTGATCTGGTTTCGCGCCGCAAAGACGGCGCGGGTGACGAGGCTAGACCGGTCCGTTCGCCGCTGGAGCTTCTGACCGATACTGCGCCAGAAGCCCCCGCTGCCGAAGCACCTGTCGTCGCAGAAGCCCCGGCTGCAGAGCCGTTCGCCGCTCCTGCTATGCAGGCTGCGCCGGAGCCGGTTGCTGAAAGCCCTCTGTTCCTGGCGGAACCGATTGCACCGGTCCCGGAACCTGCGACCGAGCTTGATGCGTTGCCGGAAGCTCTGGTGCCGGAAGCTCCGGTGGACGAAGCGCCGGAACCGGTCGCCGAACCTGTCGAGGCCGTTGAGCCTGAACGTCCTGCACGCCGCACTTCGCGGGTAAAAACGACGTTTCTGGGTTTCGAACGTTCGGACGGTCGTATCGAGGACATCCTCGCAGCGGGACAAACTGATGCCGCACCCAGCACCACCGGAGAGGTCAAGTTCCCCGTGGGCTGGTTGGCTGTTACCAAGGGGCCGGGCCGTGGAACCAGCATCAGCTTGCATGCTGGCGTATCGCAAATCGGTCGTGGTGACGATCAAGCGGTGCAGCTGGATTATGGTGACAACGGTATTTCGCGGACCAACCACGCCGCCATCGCTTTCGACGATGAAGAAGGTAAGTTTTTCCTTGGTCACGGCGGCAAAGCCAACATCGTGCGCCTGAACGGTAAGCCGGTGCTCAGCACCGAAGAGCTGTCCAACGGCGACGAAATCCGGATCAGCGAAACCACCCTGAAGTTCATTGCCCTCTGTGGTGAAGACTTCACTTGGGACGAAGAATAAGAGCGAAGAGCAGTCCGATGAATAAAGTGACGTTTGATGTAGCTGCCGCAATCGACCGTGGTCAGCGCGAGTATCAGGAAGATGCGGTTACGGTCGATTTTTCGGCAAGTAACGGCGTTGGGTATGTTGTGTTGGCCGATGGTATGGGTGGGCACGCGGCGGGCGATATCGCCAGCGAGATCGTCGTCACCGAAATGGCCAATAATCTCAAGAAGACGCTGTCTAATGGCAGCGCAGCAACGGCGGAGATTCCGACCCTGCTGCAAGAGGCAACACTGGCCGCTAATGCATCGATTGCAGAATATGTTTCCAAGAACCGTGAGGTTCGCGGTATGGGCGCGACGCTAGTGGCACCGGTGGTACGGGACAACGCGCTCTACTGGATCTCGGTCGGGGACTCCCCTTTGTATCTGTACGACGGCGAAGAGCTGCACCAGATCAACGAGGATCACTCGATGGCACCGCAGATCGACCTCATGGCCAAGGCCGGGATGATTGACGAGGAAACAGCTCGCAATCACCCGGACCGCAATTGCCTGACCTCGGTCCTGATGGGATCGCACATTCCCAAGATCGACTGTCGCGAGACGCCGGTCGACCTTGCGCCGGGGAACATCCTGATCGTCTCCAGCGACGGGCTTCAGTTCCTGCCCGACGACGAGATCAAGGGGATCGTTGACCAGCACAAGACCGACAGTAGTGAAGCACTGGCTTCGGCCCTCATGGCGTCGGTTCAAAAGCTGAACGACCCGGATCAAGACAACATCTCTTTCGCAGTCATCAAGGTAGGCTGACGCCGCCCCGCGCTGCCACAAAAGACATTACCGCAACACCGACGAACAAGACCGCCGACCCACAAGGAAGACCTACTATGAAAAAATTGGCCTCGACTTGCTTGGCACTGGCATTGGCGCCCATGGCGGCCTCGGCACAGGACGCTTGCTCATTTTATAAAATCCAGCCCGGCGACAGCCTGCGGGAGATTGCGCGGACTGCCTATGGAGTTCCAAATTTCCGTCCTGTTTGGGACGCCAACCGTAGCCTGATCGGGGACAACCCGAACCTGATCGTCGCTGGCACAACGCTGAGCTTGCCCTGTTCTGACGGCACTCTGCCGGGCACCGCAACCGCCGAAAGCCGCGCGGCCGCCGAAGCGCAGCGAGCGCTGGCAAAAGCAGAAGCAGAAGCGAAAGCAGCTGCCAAGTTGGCCGCAGATGCCGAAGCCAAGGCGGAAGCCGAAGCTGCCGCACGTGCCCGTGCGGAAGCAGAAGCGAAAGCAGCCATCGCTGAAGCTGCGCGCGCAAAAGCCGAAGCGGCATCGAAGGCCGCTGAAATCGCCGCTGCAAACCAAGCTGCAGAAGATGCAAAGAAGGCTGCAAAAACTGCAAATGTTTCGGTGGCAAACCTGCCCCGCATGACCTTTGTCACCGGTAACGACTTTGCGCCCTATGCCGACGAGAACCTGCCAGGTGGTGGCCTGTTCACCCAGCTTGTGGAAACCGCCGTTCGCCGCGCCGCACCCGAGTTGGAATACAAGATCACATTCATCAACGATTGGGGCGCGCATGTCGAAGACCTGCTGCCAGCCAACATCTTTGATGCTGGCTTCCCTTGGGCGAAACCCGACTGTGGTGTCCGCTCGACCCTGAGCGAGAGCGACCTGTTCCGTTGCGACAACTTCGTCTTCTCGGTGCCGTTCTATGAAGTTGTGAATGGTTTCTATTCGAAGCCGGGCAGCGGTTATGACGCAGCATATGAATATGCCCAGTTCAAAGGTGCACGGGTTTGCCGCCCAGAGGCGCTTTCGATGACCCCGCTGGCGGCGGTCGGTTTGAAAGAACCGCTGATCGAGCTGACTCGTCCGGAAAGCAACGAAGACTGCTTCCGCGCGCTTGAAGAAGGCTCGGTCGACATCGTGTCTCTAGGATCAAAAATGGCTTGGGACGCGATCGAAGTCATGGGGCTGCAAGACAGCGTCGTGGAGAACCCGAACCTCGCCCATATCGATACGCTGAATGTGATGATCCACAAGTCGAACCCGAATGTGAAGGAATACATGACCATGTTGAACGCAG
>JABAOD010015785.1_pt4 | contig 15259 bp, 13 predicted proteins | sample 7062151 | NCBI WGS metagenome assembly JABAOD01 (sample SAMN14538626, study PRJNA623070) | marine sediment metagenome | biome: marine biome [ENVO:00000428]; feature: marine pelagic biome [ENVO:01000023]; material: deep marine sediment [ENVO:00002113] | place: India: Gulf of Khambhat ... | reverse complement strand
CCGGTCCTGGTAGGCGAATCATACAACCGGACCTTCGTCGGCGCGGTACGGTAGGATTGTGAAGGAGTCGCTATCCGATCTCGGTTTCGATCAGGCCCAGATCTCCATCCCGCCGCCGATAGAGCACATTGATCCTGTTCGTTGTGGCATCGAGGAAGACGAAGAACTCTTGGTGATCGAGCAAGCTCATCTGCTCGACGGCCTCCTCTTCATCCATGGGTCGCAGCATGAAACGCTTGCGCCGTTTGATGGTGCTGGAGGGTGCAAGCTCCTCTTCTGCGAAGTCAGGCAAGTCTGGAGCCACTTCGGAGGCGCTGCGGCCATCGCCGCGCCGGTTCCAGCGTTTCCCCTTGTAGCGATCGATCTGACGGTTGATCTTGTCGAGCACCGAATCGAAGGAAGCATAGATGTCGTCCGTCCGTTCCTCCGCCCGAAACACAACGCTCTTTCCGCGTATCGTGAGCTGAGCGATATGACGATCAGCCGCATTGCGAGCGGACTTGGCATAGCGAAGGTCGACGGTTGCCTCCTCCAAGATGTCCAAGTATCGATCGAGTTTGCTCACTTTCTTGGTGACGTAGTCTCGCAGGCGATCGTTGAGATCCATATCCCGTGCGTTGATCTCCACCTGAACTGCCATTGTTCCTCCCGTGGTTTTTATCTCGGCAAGAAGGTTGCTATGCCCTGGCCACCGTCAGGGCCAGGACTGCGGCTGCGCCCGCATCGCCCAGCGAGCGGGCGCAAGCCCTAACTGTCGAACCGGTTGTATAGAGGTCATCCACCACCAGAATCACCTTGCCGTTCGCGATCTCCTCTTCTGCTCGAAAAGCCCCTCTGACGTTTCGCCATCGGGCTTCACGGCTGAGGCCAACTTGAGATGGGGTTTCGAATACTCTCTCCAAGATGTCTGCGGAGTAGCCTATGTCCAGAATCCTCGCCAGCGCCCTGCCAAGGAGGGCAGCCTGATTATGGCCACGCTGCAGAAGCCGCTTCCGGCCCAATGGCACGGCGCTGATCAGATCCGGATTCCATGCCTCCTGTCGACAGAGAGCGGCGAGCCACCCGGCGAGCAGCATGGCCAGTCGACGATTGGGCTTGTACTTGAGTTGAAGGAGCGCTCGTGCGACTGGGCCCTCGTAGGCGGCATATGACCGGGCTCGAAACTCGACCTGCAGCCCTCTGCAGAATGCGCAAGACGCGCTGGGGATGGATCGTTTGGCGCCACACGTGTTGCAGAGTGGAGAAAGGATCTTCCGCACCTCCTGATTGCACAGATGACACCAGGTTTCGCCGCTCCGGCCGCAGCCTGCGCATCGTGGAGGATAGAGAAGATCCAGCCCCGCCTCGAGCCAGCGTTCTGCGATCCGCCACTCAAGACGAAAACCCTTTCCTGACAAAGATTCGCCTTCCCCCTGAGGCGATCAGGTTCAAACTAGCGTAAGATCGCTCCCAACTGGGAGGTGACCAAGATCAGGGCCGCGGGCCCGAGCAGCACGATCAAGAGGGAGGGGAAGATGAGCAGCGCGATCGGGAAGACCATCTTGATGGGCGCGCGGTGGGCTTCCTCTTCGGCGATCTGTCGGCGACGGACTCGCATCTGATCTGATTGAATTCGAAGGACTTTGGCCATGCTCACGCCCAGCTGTTCAGACTGAATGACCGCAGCCACGAAACTCGTCATCTCCGGAACGCCGAGCCGATCGGCCATATCTCTCAAGGCCTCACGCCGCAGCTTCCCGAGGCGGATCTCCTGAATCACGCGACCGAGTTCGAGCGAGAGGTCGTGCTCCCATTTCTCGTGAACCTTGCTCATTGCCGCGTCGAAACCCAGCCCGGCTTCCACACAGATCGTAAGCAGATCGAGCGCGTCGGGCATGGCTCGAAATACCGATTTCTGGCGCCGGGAGATCCGGCTCGAAAGCCACAAGTCCGGAAAGAAGAATCCCAGGGCGAGGAAGAGCGCCGAAAGCGCCAGCCCCTGAACCCAGTTTCGGCCGGTGATGGCGTACACCGCAAAGACCGCGCCGCCAAAGAGAAAAGCCAGAACGAAGCGGCCGGCGAGGAAGAAGGCCGGGTCCAACTGCATGGGGTTCCCCCCCATCTCCAGCCGCCTGCGGGCATTTTCGAGCGTGGCCTCCGGCGTGAAGCGCGATGCCAGCTGGCCCACCCGATTGAAGAAAGGCAAGATGACGCGATCGTAGAAGGCCTGGGACATCTCGATTTCTTCCAGCGTCATCGGTTCTTCACTGACGCTGAGCTCAGCCAGGCGCTCCTGAATCGGGTCCCGCGCCTCCGGCGCGTTCAACCCCACGACAACGAGCACAATCGCGCCAAAGACCGCCACACCGAGGAAGATTGCCAGCGTTACGAGCGACATTGTCTACTCCGCCTTCTGTGCGCCTCCGAGCCTTACCGATTCTCCGCTATGCCCGCCCGGAGCCGAGCTTCTCAAAATGCCTGCTAGATGTCGATGTCCACGATCTTGCGCGCGACCATGAAACCGGAGACGATCATCCCTCCGGCGACGCAGAGCATTGGGATCCCGCAGGACCGTGTGCTGGGATCGAAGAACTGCATGACGTAGGGTCGATTGATGAAAAAGAGCAGGAGGACGAGTGCTACGGGGAGGAAGGAAATGACCCAGGCCGTCGCCCTGCCCTGGGCCGTGAGGGCCTGAATCTCGCCCCGAATTCGCACCCGCTCCCGAATGGTATAGGAGATCACATCCAGTATCTCGGCAAGATTGCCTCCGACTTCGCGCTGAACGGTGATCGCCGTGATGACCATGTCGAGGTCATCACTGTGAATTCGCCGCAACAGGTGGTTGAGCGCTTCCTCCATGGAGATGCCAAGCTGCATCTCCTGAACCACGCGGCGGAACTCATCTGCGATCGGAGGCGGCATCTCTCGGCTCACGGCCTCCATGGCCTGGAGCGTGGAGTAGCCGGCTCTCAGACCGTTCACCATCAGGTTCAGCATATCGCCGAGCTGGTTGTCGAACATCTTGAGGCGCTTGGCCTGCGCGCGCTTGACGTAGATCTGCGGGAAGAACGCTCCCGCCAATCCGGCGAGCACGCCAAAGAGAATGGAACGGCCCAAGATCGCGCCCACAAAGGCCGTGAGAACTGCGGAGATGATGATCAGGGCAATATACTCCGCCGGCCGGAATTTGAGGTCAGCCCGAGCGAGGTTGGAGGAGATGGACTCAAAGTAGGTCGTACGCTCGAAGAGCCGGTTAAAGAAGTCCGAGAGCGGACCGAAAGCGCTTTCCTGGATTTCCTCTTCGGGAACCCCAACCACACCCCCGGTCTCAACGTACCGCCCGAGGCGTTCTTCGACAACCGAACGACCGCTCATGAGGTTGACTGCAAACCCAACGAGCAGCAGCAGCAACCCCAGGCCTCCAAATACCGCCAGAACAAGGTTCGGGTTTACGACCATAGCGCTAATACCGCCTTCGCTCCCCCACTCCGAAGATGGATGGCGGGAGATGAATGCCGCTTGACTCGATCGCCTCCATGAACTTCGGGCGCAGTCCAGTGGGACGCAGTCGCCCGATCACTTTGCCATCCTCGAAGCCCGTCTGCTCAAACACGAAGAGATCCGTCATCGTGATGACATCGCCTTCCATTCCCTGGATCTCCGACACGTGGGTGATCTTCCTGGTTCCGTCGCGCAGCCGTTCCAGATGGATGATCAGCTGGATCGCGGAGGCGATTTGCTCCCGGATCGCGCGCTGGGGAAGGTCCATTCCGGCCATCAGAGTCATGGTCTCGATGCGCGCCAGGGTGTCCCGAGGGCTGTTCGAGTGCGCCGTGGTCATCGAACCATCGTGGCCGGTGTTCATCGCCTGCAGCATGTCGAGCGCTGCCTGATCACGGACCTCACCGACGATGATGCGGTCCGGCCGCATACGCAGCGAGTTCACCACCAGGTTTTGGATTGTCACCTCGCCGCGCCCCTCGATATTGGGGGGGCGCTTCTCCAGCGAAACCACATGCTCCTGCCGGAGCTGAAGCTCGGCCGCATCCTCGATCGTGACGATGCGCTCATCGCTGGGAACGTATTGAGAGAGCACGTTCAGCAGGGTGGTCTTCCCGGACCCTGTACCGCCCGAGATGATCATGTTGATCTTCGAAATCACACAGGCCTTCAGGAATTCGACAACCTCGGGTGTGATCGTGCCGTACTCGATGAGCTGGTCAATCGTGATGGGGATCTTGGCAAACTTTCGGATCGTGAGAACCGGTCCAACGAGAGAGATGGGAGGGATCACGGCGTTCACGCGCGAGCCATCCGGCAGCCGAGCATCCACATAGGGGCTGGATTCGTCAATCCGCCGTCCGAGAGGTGCAACGATGCGGTCGATGATTCTCATGAGGTGATCGTCGCTCTCGAAGGAGGCCGGCTCGCGGAAGATCTTTCCGCCGCGCTCGATGTAGATGTTCTTCGATCCGTTGACCATCACCTCGGTGATGGTCTCATCCGCAAGCAGAGGTTCGAGAGGCCCCAGCCCCAGGATCTCGGCCACAATCTGTTCGAAAAGACGGCGCCTTTCGGGCCGTGAGAGAACGATCTTCTCCTCGGCAAGGATGTTTTCGAACAGCTCTTCGATCGTGCGCCTGACCTCTGCCGTCTGGCTGACGTCCATCGAAGGATCCAGTTCCGCCAGCAGCTTATTCTGGACCCTGCTCTTGAGATCGTAGTAGGTGTCCCGGTGCGCTGCGCCGGGGGGCGTCACACGCCGAGCGCTGAGGCCGCTCAAGCGCGAGGTGCCGCCAGAATCGGAACGTGTCGCGGGCGCCGCGGACTCCTGCGCCTGGCCTTCCTCAATGCGTTTCAACAGGGACACTTAGTACCTCCAATCAGTCGCTACTGCGCCAAAGCCTGCTGGCTTCATCGTCCAAACAGGCCCGTTCGAGCCGCCTCCGGCTCACCTTCTTCCACCTGCTCTTCAGCCAAGAGCCTTTGCTTGATTGTACCAATGACTTCAAGGATGTTCTTGGCCGGCGAGCGGCCTTTCTCAGTAAGCAGCAGTGGGACCCCGCGGTTGATCGACAGCGCAAAGGCCTTCTCATCTGTCGGTATCTCCCCNNAAGAAGATGCGTTCCTTGGGAAACTCGAGCACGCTCAAGAGATCAAAGGTCAGCCGAGCGTCCTTGATGGCCGGTATCTCGGGCGTGGAAACCACGACAAGCAGATCGGTTGCATCCAGGACGGCAAGCGTGACGTCATCCATCGTCGAACTGGTGTCGACGATCACATAGGCGAACTGCCGTCTCAGATACCCGATCACCCTCCGCACTTGATCCGCCTGGATTTCGTCCGCCATCTCGGGCCGCGGCGGGGCAGCGAGCAGGCGCAAACCGCTTTCATGCCGGATGAGGACTTCGTCCACGATCTCCGGATCGATTTCTTCAGGTCGGGCGGCGAGGTCAACGATGCTGTTCTTCACCTGCAGGTTCATAAGCACCGCGGCGTCGCCAAACTGGAGGTTGGTATCCACCAGAACGACCTTTGTCTCTTCCGTGTTGAGGCCGACCGCCAAATTGGTCGCAAGAGTCGAACAACCGACGCCGCCTTTTGCGCTGTAGAGGGTCACGATCTTCCCCTCAGGACGCAGCTGACCGGTGCCCGGCATCCCTGGGATTCCTCCAGCCGGGATGACCGCTTCGACCGGAACCATCATCTTCTGCCGCTGTTCACGGGCCCGCTCGGAGACCAGGCGGATCGTGGAGATCAGCTCATCGCCGGAGGGCGGCTTGGCGATGAAATCCCGCGCGCCGGCGAGCATGGCGCGGCGCATGTAGTCGGGTTCGCTGTTAACGGAGAGCATGACGACTTGAGCGTAGGAGACCTCGGAGAGCAGCCTCTCGGTGGCCTCGATCCCGTCCATGTCCGGCATGTTGATGTCCATCAACACGACATCAGGTTTGGTGTCGCTTGAAAGCTGAATCGCCTCCTCGCCCGTGCGGGCGGACCCGACGACTTCAATGTCCGCTTCAAACTGAAGCAGCTTGCGGATGTTCTCGCGGGTTTCGGCATAGTCATCCACGATCAGCACGCGGATGGTTTCACTTTCGCTCTCCGTCATAGCGGACTCCGTCTCGCTGTTCCAGCGATCAACTACTGTGCGGTCTCCTCCTCCGGAGTATCGCCAGGAAGCTGCGGGATGATCGGCTCGTCTATCCGGGGGACGATCCCGAAAGCGGGCTTCCCAGGGATGGTGATGTTGTAGTTGTCGATCAGGTATTGCAGCGTCACACTCGCGGTCTGGATCTCGGTAGCGTCCCGCGGGCCGCGCAGGGTCAGGACAAGGTCCAGCCCCGCCTTAATCGCCCAGTTGATGGTGAGCGCGTCCTGTGGCGGCACGACCAGAGTGACGATATCTGGGGCAGGGATCTCGGGCGGCGGTGCGGCCGGCTGGGCCGGCTGACCTTCCGGCTGTTGCACAGCGACAGGAGCTTCAGCCCCCACCGCAACCTCTTCCTCTTCTTCCTCTAGAGGGAAGGTGCCGACGTGCAGCACCGTTGCGTTTCCGATGATACGCTGCGTGACCAGTCGAGGCCTCTGGTCTTCAGAGGGTAACACATAGATGGATTGACCGGAGTTCTCTTCCGTGTCGAGACGACCGGCCGCCGGCGGCTCCGGATCCGAAATGATGATCTTGCCCGAGTCGCGCTCGACCTCCACGTTGCGCCCACCGACAGCGCCCAAAAGGCTGCCATCCGGCGCGACGAAGATGCCGATGTCGTTGGGCAGAACGGTCTGGAAGTCGGGATCGACGTCCACCATGAGCATGGTAACCAGAACGTCAACCGCGTCTCCAGGCCGGAGGGCATATGCCACACCGGAAAGACGGTTCATAGGGATCGGAATTGCGGTGAATCCGGGGGGGATCGCCAGGGCGGCATCTGAACCTGTGCCGAGCAGATCGCCCACCTGCTCCGTCACCATGTTCTCAGTAATGGGAACGCCGCGAGCGATGTCCATGCGCGCTCGCCGGCCGATCACCAGGGTGAGATCGGTCACCATCGTTTCAACGACCATGTCCGCGATGAAAGGCGTCAGCACAACGGCGTCCGCCGGGATTTCCGAACCCCTTGAGATGTCTTGCGCGGCGATGACGATCTGGGCTTCCAATTGTGGAGTGGGTTGGGCCGCCGGCCCATCGCCACCGGGCGTGGTTGAGATGCGACTCAGGAGCAGGAACGCAGCCAGCGCCCCTACGAGCAGGATCAGAGCGAGTAGGATCAACGTGCGGCCGCGACGCATAGGGCCTCCTTCGATGAGGTAGGACAAATACCGCTAAACTGCACTGACACAACAGCCTGCTATGATACCCCTTCCGTAACCTTTGTCAAGTTGGGTATGAGTGCGGTCAGCATCCGTTCGCGAAATTGATACTCAATTGATACAAGGAGCCCTATCCAGGATAGGGCTCCAGGCTGAGCGAAGGTGGTCGAGATCGCTCTCGAACTCACGCTATCCAGTACCTAGATGTTGTTCACGATGTTGCTAAACACGTTTCCGATAGCGGGTCCGAGCAACGCCAGGATGACGATCACAACAACGGCGACCAAAACAAGGATTAACGCGTACTCGACCAGACCCTGGCCCTTCTGCTTGGGGGCAAATAGCATCCGAAACACCTCCTTTCCGTAGAGATATTTGTCCAAAATCCGCTCCAAGCTGGCTAAATTATAGGTTTTGGCCACACAGTCCACAATAGGACCTATTTCCGATATCGCCTACGCCTGGAAGGGAATTCGCTTCCAAGGGCCTCACTCTTTCGTGGGCATGGAGATCGAGATCCGGCTGCCCTTCCCCTGGCTGCTCTCGACGTTGAACGTGCCACCCACCTGCTCAACCCGCTCCTTCAGCGTGAGCAAGCTGCCGCTGTATTCCTCATCGCTGAAAAGCGCATCCGCGTCGAATCCCAGGCCATTGTCTTCCACGCTGGCCCGCACCTGAGCCTCATCCATGTCGAGCGTGATCTTGGCTTGAGTGGCCTGGGCATGGTCGCGGATGTTCGCCAGGCACTCCTGAATCGACCGGAAGGCCAGCACCTCAAGATGGGATTCGATCCTCCGTTCGCTGCCTGTCACCACCAGGCCGGCGTCGAGGCCGCTCTTCTCCTTGAAGGCCTGTGTATAGCGTCGCACAGTGGGGATAAGGCCCAGGTCATCCAGCATCATAGGTCGAAGATCGAAGATGAAATCTCGAACATGTCCGAAGGTCGTCGCCGCGGCTTCCTTGAGATTCTCGAGTTCCTCCCCCGCCTTCTCGTGGTTCCCGTCGAATAGCCTCACGGCAATTTCGGTCTGGAGGATGAAGTTGGACAGCGCTTGCGCGGGACCATCGTGGATCAAGCGTGAGATGCGGCGCCGCTCATTTTCTTGGGCTTGGATGATGAATTCGATTCCTGAGTCAACCGGTGCGACCTGATCCGATATCTCGATCTCGGCGCTCCCCTCAAGCAGCTGGAGCGTCCGAGTCAGGTGATCCTGGAGTTCTTGCAGGTGTTCACGATCGCTCTGCAGTTTCTCCAGTTGTCCCCGCATTGTGAAAAGCCGCTGCTGTGCATCCTGTGCGGCTTCGTACACAGACCGGATGTCCTCCCGGGGAACGGTCTCGAAGTGCCCCTGCAGTTGGTGCAGTTCGGAGGTGATCTGCGCGTTGCGCTGCGCAAGCTTGTCGACCTCCCCCTGGCTTTGATCAATCAGGAGATTGATCTCCTCCAGTTGCTTCTGCACCTTCGCGAGGTGCGTGCGCGCTTCGTCGACAAACTCCTCGAGTGGACTGACTTCCGCGACTTCCTGGGCATCGGTCATGCGATCCGCCTGGTCGGTGCTAGTGCTTTCGGGTGTCCTGCAGCCGCACCCAACCGTGCCGCAAAGCGTAAACCGCCGCCTGGGTGCGGTCTTCAACATCGAGCTTATGAAGAATAGAGGTCATGTGGTTCTTGACCGTCTGATGGCTGATTCCCAGATGAACCGCGATTTCCTTGTTGCTCATGCCGCGCGTCACGTATTGCAGGATCTCCATCTCGCGCGGCGAGAGCGGTGTGAAGGCCTCCACGTCCCCCTCGAGATGCGGTCGCCGGACGGTCTCCACGCCCCTCGCAAGCCATTGCTCGAGCCCTGCATCGTCATAGACCTGATCGCCCACGACGAAGTTCCCTCGGGCCACATGCCGGATCACATCCACGAGCTTCCCGGCTTCCACATCCTTGGAGCAGTAGGCCGAAGCTCCCGCGCTGAAGGCGTGCAGGACCTGCTCGACGTCATCATATGCCGTGAGCAAGATGACGGATGTGTTGATCCTCTCGGCCGAAATCTGCCTTGTGACTTGGATGCCGTTGATGTTCGGGATGTTGATGTCGATCAGCGCCACACGGGGCTTGAGTTCACGGATGATCTCGAGCGCTTCATCTCCGCTGACGGCTTCTGCGCTGACGTTCAGATCCGCTTCCTCATTGAGGACGTTCCTCAATCCTTCGCGGAAAAGAGGGTGGTCATCGACGATGAGGACTGGAATCGTTTCCATTCGGGTCTCTGATCCGTTCAGACTGCGGGGAGTATAGCACAGACGTACTTTCAGGAGCAAACCGCCATAGATACACGGCCATGTTGCTCCCTCCAGCCCGCGGGCTGAAGCTTCCGCCGCTCGTGTAGACGAGTTCTCCGCGCCGGGCCAGCTCTGGATACCAGTCTGGAAAGGTCATGAGGTAATCCGCGCGGCGTGCATCCAGGAGCCCCGCAAGCGCGCTTTCGTCTCGCAGGATGGGGATCACTTCCGGAGAAACAAGCCCTGCAAGATCCACAATTCGACGCTCGCCGAAATATCCTAGCGCACCAATGTCGTGTGCCGCAATGAGCGCTTCCTGCTCTGTGTTCTGTGAGATCCACTCCGCAGTGTCCACCATTTCAGTCTCGATAATGGCTACATCCAATCCAAAGGCGCGCGCCCCCATCCACCAGAAGACGAGTGAGACGGCCGGCAGGGCCAGGATCCATACACGCGAGAGGAGCCTGCGGTAGGTCGAGGTCGAGTTCAGGTCCACAGTCGCCAGCAGGCCTTCGAGCCCCAAGATGAGGAGGACGGGTAGGGTTGGGATTGCGTAGCGGCCGTGCTGATAGGTTACCGGGAGTCGCAGAGCGTAGGCGAAGAGGAACGCTGCAGCCCACACGAGCGGCACAAGCCGATCCCATCGCCTCTGGCTCGCTCCTGAAGCGAGCACCATGAAGATCCCGGGAAGCAGCACGGCCATCGCGCCGGGGAGCAATGGTATGAGCTGGCCGAGCATGCGCGTCCCAAGATTGGCTTCCCTAAGCACCGCATACTCCGCCTGCTTGGCATAGAAGGTGCTGGGCCAGATCGTCCCGTTCAGCGAATAGTTGAACAGCAAATACGGAATGAGCAAGGCCGCCAATCCGAGCAAGGTGAGTCCGAATGCGGCCGCCGTCCCTCTGACGCCCCTTGGCGAGCGGAGGAGGAACATCAGAGCGATTGGAAGAAGAAGGGTCACTGCATCCGGGCGCAGCCAAACGCCCACCCCAACGAGGGCGCCCAACCAGAACGCTTCCCTCGCCCCGCGCTCGAGCCGCCAGAGCAGAATCGCGAAAAGAAGCGACTGCAGCAAGGTCTCCATCCCTGAGAGCGAGGCCCAGACCAGGTGCCATTCATAGAGGATCAGGAGCGCCGCGATCCAGCCCCATGCACTCATCCGGGGAAGCCGCAACTGGAGCCAGCGCGAGCAAACCCAACCTGTGCATGCCAGGATCACCGCACCAAGGATGGAACTCCACAGCAAAGGGGGCGCGCCGAGCCAATGGCCGATCGCGATCAGGCTGGTCCAGAGGGGCGCCGTGGAGCCCCCACTGGGTTGCCCGGCCTGAAAAGACCATTCGAGATTTCGCGCCAAATTGCGAGCATAGGTTTGATGGATCCACGCGTCGTCCAGGGGAAAGCCAAGCGAGTGCATTGACTGAGCCAAGAGCAGGTAGGTTGCAACAGATAGCAGGAGCGAAGTGATGAGCGCCAGCCGGATCCATCCAGGGGCGTTTGATATGCGCGACATCATGGCGGGCTTGGATCCAACCGCACGCGATAGAGGAGCACCGAATTCGGCTGGGGACCCACGGTCGCGGCCTGCTCAAGCCAGACGGGATTCTCACGGCCCGCATAGAGTTCACGGAGGCCGGCGGGATGGTTCACTTCGAGCACAACCCAGGAAACCGCATAGCGTTCCACGACGCTTCGCAGAGTTTCAGCATCGCCGTTGGGGATGACGATCGCATCCAGCCCGGTCGCCAGGTGGAAGCCCGGCGGATTGTTGACGGCGACAAGCCCGGGCTCAGACACGGCAGAACGCAGGGTTTGGCCGATGGCATGGTACGTCCGGCTGCTGGCCTTCCAGGGAGCCGGGCGCGAAGCGGTCTCGAGGACGCGAGGCGCCGCCAGTCCAATCGTGAGCAGCGCGGCCAACGCAACGGAGGCAATCCCGAACACTCTCTGTGCCTCACCCACATCCCAATTCCGGCGGTCCGCCCCCCACCGGATGCCAACCTCCAGTCCATAGGCAGCCGCCCCCCAAAAGATGGGCATGACAGCCGCGCTCGAATGAAAGTATCCGCCGCGAGCGCCTGAGAAAGGAAACACAAGGCTCATCGAAAGGAACACGAGCAGGAGGTAGACACCGGCAAGCTTCACCAGCGCTTTGTGCCTGAGATGAAGCAGGCCGAGGATCATCAAGGGGAGCAGAAAGACCAGTCCGTTGACAGCGACCAAGCTCTGCAAATTCGTGAAAGCGGCTTCGAGTCGATCTGCGGCGAGTGCGCCGGCGCCTGCCGCACGCCAGCGATCGAATGTGAGCAGACTCGCCGGGAATGAGAACAGGTCGTCATACTCCAGCATCCACAGCGTGCGAATTGCCCCGGGCGACGAGAGCGCGCCCGCCACGCGCAGATTCCGCAGCCACCAAGGGGACATGACCGCCAGAAAGCCGGACGCTAAGGCCAATCCCAGCAAAAGGCGCATCCCGGGAAGCATGGCAAGAGCCAGGAATACGGGGATCAGCAGCAGGATTCCATCCACCCGCGTCAGGCTTGCCACGCCGACCAGCATACCCACGGTGAGCCAGCGCCAGGTACTGGGTCGTTCGATGGACTCGGCACAGAGCCATAGTAGCGCGCTGCCAATCAGGGCGTAGATCGAAAAGGCGTCTGTCGTCACGAAGAAGGGCAAATAGAAGCCGGGAAAGGCGGCGAACAGACCGGCCATCATAGCGACGCGTGGCTTTGACGTGAGGTCAAGCGTCATGCGTGCGGTGAGGAGCGGAAGCGCGGCGGTCGCCAGAATGAATGGGAGTTGCGCTGCCAAGAAGCTTCTTCCGAAAATGGCGAGCGAGCCCGCAGCCAGGAAGCTGGTGAGCGGCATCCAGTACAGATGCGAAGCATGCGGGAGACCGGGGGGGTCATCGAGATAATTCCAGAGGAACGGCTCCGTGAGGCCCATCCCGTCGACCAGTCTGAGGGCGGTCGCAAAATAGTAATCCGAATCCATGTATCCCGGCGCGCCGAGCAGCAGGGCCATCGCGAACGCGATCCCCAGTCCAATCCCCAGCAGGGAAAGATCCTGTCTCCGNNCACCGAACCGCTCGACGGTTTCGAGCTCCGCAAGCAGACTCTCCAATTCAACCCAGTCGCTGACCGAGTATCTCAGGTCCGTCTCCTTTGTGAATTCCATTCCGGAGCGGAAGAGGAGAATGTGGGTCGCGCCCTCGGACTTCCAGAGCTCGAGGATTTGCCCAGCGTCGCGGCCGCTGGAACGCGCCTCAAACCAGCGATCGATCCATACGTCCGGCCTGCAGGTCGGGAGGCAATAAAGGCCGCGCGGTTCCCAAAGATTCAGCACTGTGGCTTCACCAGTGAGGTCTCTGACAGCCTCCGAGGCGGAGTACAGCGTCGTCAGGCGCCGGAACAAATAGGAGGGCTCCGACTCGAGGCCGAGCGCTGCGGGAAGCGGCCGGTGGCGCTGGGCCTGGATCCCTCCATTGATCACGGAGAGAGCCATCACGATCAGCACGAGCGTCATTGCCAGCCGGCCCAGACGGACCGATCCCACCTGGACCCTCGCAAGGGCCGCGTAGCCGCCTCCCGAAAGGAGGGCCCAGGCAGGGAAGAGCGCAAAATAGAGGCGCGATTGCCCCAGGAGAACCGCCTGGCTGCTGGCGATCGCCCAAACCGCAAATCCTGCAATCAGAAAGGCCGTCATTGGCCAGAGCCGGCGGCGCAGGCTCGGGTGCAGGAAAACGGCCGGCAGGAGGCCGATCATGAGTGGGCCGATGTCTGCCGCGTAGCCGGGGCTTCCCTCGACACCCTGAAGACTCGCCGCGAGCGGGGTGAAGAGAATCTGGAGCGCTGAGCGCTCGGGTCCGAGTCCTCGGTAGAAGGCCTGGCGGACCGGGCTCACCAAGGAGTTTTCGCCCAGGAACGGGAACAGGGGAGCGCCCGTTCCCCAGTGATTCTTGAGCAGCCACGGGAGAAAGATGAGCGCCGCAACTGAGCCAAAGAGGAGGATAGGTCTTCCGGATTTTCGCATACCAGCCTTGGTGAAGATCATCGCCGACCCGGCGAGAAGCGCCGTCCCAGCGGTGTATTTCGCTCCGAACGCTAAGCCCGCCAGCGCCCCAGCCAGCACGATAGGACCCGCGCCCTCCCCTACATCCCAGCTATCGAGGGCNNGAATAGAGCGCCACCGGCCAGTCTGCGTAGGCCCAACCCATTGAGGAAGCAATCGTCTCCCCGGAAAGCAGGCCTGCGAGCGCCACCCACCCAATTTCAGGGCCGTAGTGACGGCCGAGGCCATACACTCCCAAAAGCGCGACGCCGCCAATTGCCCAACCGAGGAGCGCCGCGGCCTGCGGCCGAGCCAACAACATAGCCCAGGTATAGAGCATCTCGGATCCCAACGGGGATCCCCAGAACGGATTGTCGGGCGTCACCCCAATCGAACCCGAGACGACAAATCGCTGGGGAAGCGCAAGATGATAAACGAGAGCGTCAAAGCGGGCCGGCGGCGCGGCGGCTTCGAAAAAGGTCATCACCAGCCAGGACAGCGCAAGGACTGCAATCCCTCTCAGCGCCCAGCCTCCTGGTCTGAGATCTTCCCAAGCGTCAGCCCACCCGGCCAGCCAGCGGCGGACCGAACCTCGCAAACCAACCAGCAATCCCAGCAGCAGAGCCCAGCCGACCCAGGGCACAAGCAGCCCGGCGAATCCGAGCGCCAAGATGAGCAGGGACAGCGCCCCGATGCCGAGGCCGGCTTGAAGGGCGAGGCTCGCAATCCGGGCGGGATGAGGCTTGGGGGCGAAACGATACCCCACACCGCCTCCGGCTACCATGATCGCGCCGGCAACCGCCAGATCGCGCAGCAGCAGAGCGATGGCCCGAAGGAAGTCGATCCGAAACGGCTTGTGAGGGATGAAGTAGAGGGAGATCGCGGCTACCAGCCATACCAGCGATAGCATGGCGAGCAGTCCAAGCAGGTTCGTAGAGGGTCTCCTATTCACGGAGGGATTTTGCGCCTATGGCTGGAAGTGCATCACCCGTAACTCGCCAAAGGCATACTCCTTCTCGAGCGTGAATGAAGACTGGAGATGGGACAACGCAGGGTGTTCAGCGTATCCCGCAGCCTCATAATCCTGAATCTCTGAGGGGAAGAACACAAACCAAATCCCCTCCGCAGACCCGACAGCCTCTTCGATGGTGTCCTTTGCGCGCAGCCCCAGGACCCGCTGCGTGGCCTTTGCCAGCGTATCGGATCCAGAGCCTGGAGGATCTTGAAGGTACTCTTGGGCAAACTCGTCCGCATAGTACGCTGCTGGAAGGGCGGTGATCTTGTTGCTGTGAACCACCGCCTCCGAACTCTCCACGTTTTCCTGCAGGAAAGCGTCAAGCTCCCGGTAGGGGGCGTATGGAAAACCACGATAGGTGTAGTAGCCAGCCAGACCCAAGATCATTGCCGCCAGTATGAAGACGACCATCGTCCACATCAGAGGGCGAAACTCCTTCAGAGGAGATGCGGTGAGAACCCACGCTGTCCAGATCAGGAAGAGAACCCCCGATGGGAGCAGGGCGCGATCCAGGTATATTGGCTGCCATTGCGAGATCACAAACATGAGCGCCGCGGGCATGAACGCCATGTAGCCGGCCCAGATCGCTTCTCGGGTGCCCGGGGTGGACTTGCGCCAGCC